>Ga0172373_10004536_pt1 | contig 19499 bp, 18 predicted proteins | sample Lak10m_2_FD_114546 | JGI IMG/M metagenome (GOLD analysis project Ga0172373, IMG submission 114546) | Freshwater microbial communities from Kabuno Bay, South-Kivu, Congo - kab_092012_10m | ecosystem: Environmental > Aquatic > Freshwater > Lake | place: Democratic Republic of the Congo...
GCCTCGGCCAGCGCCAGATAAGACAGCACACCCGGGCGCTGAGCCTCGGAAATGCCGAGATTCAGCACCGCCGCATTGGCATCGAGCAGTCGTGAGAGGGGATCTGCAGCGGCCATGAACACTCCTGTCAGCAGCAGCCGAGGAACTGACGGCCCCGGTAAAACGGTCCGAGGTCTTCAGCGAATCCGGCCAGCGTATCGCGCCAGGCCCGCCACTGTCCGTCTGCCTCGATGGCAGCGCGGGTACGGGCGGCCAGTTCTGCACGCAGGGCCGGCTCGTCGATTCCGGTCACCCGCCCGTCCTGCACCCGCACCTCGCCGCCTGCAACCACCGACGCGATCGCGTTTGCATTCGCGCGCGCCATGAAAGGCGCGACCGGGTCGACACCATCAATGAGGCCGAAGTCGCCATCGACCTGGTCCAGGTCGAGCACCAGAAAATCAGCAGCATGGCCCGGCTGGATTCGCCCGCCAGGCAATGCCTCGTCCTTCGCTGCCCCCATCACAGAACGCCGCCCGGTGCTGCTTGCGAACTGCCAGAGGGACGCATCCGTCCAGTCGGCCTCGAAGCCCCAGCCGCGATGCAGGGCACCCGCAAGCCTCATTTCGCGCAGGCCGTCGTCATCCTCGTCGAATGCGAGGCCATCCAGCCCCATGGCAACCCGGCAACCGGCAGCGCGCATCGCAGCCACCGGCGCAATGCCCGAGCGCAGATGCAGGTTGGAGCTGGTGTTGACCGCGATGGTGACACCCCGTTCCGCGAGAAGCTCCAGCTCGTCGGGTCGGGCCCAGGCACAGTGCGCAAGCGTCAATCGCGGCGACAGAAAACCCATCGAATCGAGCCAGCGAACCATGCCGTCGGGATATTGCTGATCGGCCCAGTCGCGCTGATAGCGGGTCTCCAGCAGGTGCATGTGCACCGGGCGATTGTCGGCCGCGCTCCGTTCCGCCACCCACTGCAGCAACTCGGGCGTACACCACTGCACGGCAGTGGGGCCCAGCTGCACGGTGACATGATCGGCAAGCGTCGGGTCGCTTTCAATCGCAGCGGCAATCGCCTCAAAACGCTCGATCTGCACCGCGATCGACGGCGCGGGCGCCGCGAGGCGACGGGCAATCGGCTCCCGGATGGACGGCCGCAGCCGCTCGAGTACGCGTTCATCCGCGCAATATCCAAGGGGCTGCCGGTCGCGAAGCGACACCGCGAATCCGATCCGTATGCCCACATCGCGCGCGGCGCGCGCCACCGCGAGCGCTTCCTCCACCGGGCCTACAGTCCCCTGTGTGCGGGTGTAGTGGACCATGACCGCGGTGGCCCCGCGCCGGACAGAACGCGCGAATGAGCTTGACGCAACCAGATAGGGATCCACGCCCGGCAGAAGCGACAGCAGCGGGAGCCAGGCCTCGAGCGGCAGGCCCCAGCCACCTATCGTGCTCGACCGGTAGGTTCGCGCATGGTCGTGCGCGTTGGCGAGTGCGGGCACCAGCAGTCGCCGGGCGTGCGGCAGACCGGTGCAATCGGATGCGGGCAGGTCCCCCGCGGGTGTCACGCCAGCTGAAACCGCACTGATCGATGGCCCGTCAAGCTCGATTCGGGCATCACGCAGAGACGGGGTCGTACCGGGCACGCAGGCGGCCCACGCCGCATCCAGATGCCAGCGACCGGCCTTGGAAGAGACGCTCATTCCTCTCAGGCGAGCTTGAACTGACGCTGGGCGAGCGGCGGCAGAAAGCGGCGATCGAAGATCTCTGCAGCCGCCGGTTCGCGCTTGAGTTCGAAGGCCTTCGAGAGCTGCGAAATCGAGCGCTTGAGCCTGTCATCGGACAGATCGCCCACGCCAATCGTTGCCGCTTCTTTGGTGAGGATCACGCTGTTGAGCGCATACACCAGTCGCCGCTTTTCAATCTCGCGATTGATAAGCGGCTCGCGCTTGGCCAGCGCTTCGATTGCAGCGTCCGGGTTGGCGATTGCGTCGGCCATGCCCCGGTTGACCGCTCGCACCAGACCAGCGACCGCTTCGGGGCGATCGCGCAGGAGCGCGGGCGACACCATCACGCCATTGCTGTAAAGATCAATGCCGTGATCGGCGTAGTGAAACCAGCGGATATCCTTTTCCGGATCCAGACGCTGGGCGATCAGGTTCATATAGCTGGTCACCGAAAAAACGGCCGAGGCATCCACCTGCCCCTGGAGCAGCATCTGCTCCTGGAGATTCGGCGCCATGTTGAGCCACTTCACCTTGCTCGCATCCACCCCCGCCATCTCGGCCAGCACCGGGAACATCTTCATCGCCGCACCACTCGCTGGCGAGCCGAGGGTCTTGCCCTCCAGGTCCTTCAAAGTGCGGATCGGACTCGAGGAGCGCGTCATGAGTGCAAACGGCGTGCGGTTGTAAATCATGTAGACCATGACCGGCGCAGCACCCGGGCGGGTCGAGGCATTCTGGATGATGGCGTTGATGTCGCCGAACCCGGCCTGATACGTGCCTGCCATGATCTTGGTGACGGTCGCTGCCGAGCCATCGCCCTGGTCGATCGTGAGATCGATTTTCTCCGCTGCGAAATACCCTTTGTCGATCGCGAGGTAATACCAGGCATGGATGCCCTGGTATTTCCAGTCGAGGACGAAGCGGATCGGCGTGGCGGACTGGGCACGTGCCAGGCCCGATGCCATCGACATCCCCAGGGCCGCACCGGCGGCGCCCAGCACCCGGCGGCGGGGCAGCGCGCGCTCAGCCTGGCTGGCTGCATCCACGGAAGAGGCGGGGGCGAACAGGCGATTTGAAGCGGTCATGGCGAGCGAGTCCTTGCGTGAGGGGAATCTCACCCCTTCTTGCACGCGACGTGCCAGCCCGAAACCCGCTCCGCCGCCCGACTTCCGCCTCGCCGCGGTGCATTTCGCACCGCCCCGAGGCGCACGCAGCACTCCCGTGCACCGCCCTCCTCTATCATCCCGCCGGAGAGCCCCCATCACCGCGGTCACCCCCTGGAGCCCCGCCAACATGGATGACGGTAGTCAACGCCAGGTCCCAGAGGCCTTCGTCCGCCTTTACGTGCCGCCCGGCCGCATCAAACCCACCCTGTCCTGGGCCGATCTGCTGGAGCGCCACGAGTTGTGCGAGGACCTCGCGCAGATGCTGGTCGAAACCGCTCGCGCCCAGCTGCACGGGCTGGGCATTACCGAAGCCGATGTGCTCACCCGGATCCGAGCCGGTCTACCCGCCACCGACCTCGGACTGACCGAGGGCGAAATGGACTGGGTAACCGGTCGTCTGGCTGAAACGCTGGGCTGGCTCGATGAGTCGGGCCAATTGCCTAGCGTGTGATGGGCTTGTAGCGGATGCGCGTGGGACGCGCGCCATCCTCACCCAGGCGCCGCTTTTTATCGGCTTCGTATTCCTGGTAGTTGCCGTTGAAGAACACCCACTGCGAATCGCCTTCGGCGGCCAGGATGTGTGTGGCGATCCGGTCGAGGAACCAGCGATCGTGAGAAATCACCATCACGCAGCCGGCAAACTCAAGGAGCGCATCTTCCAGCGCGCGGAGTGTTTCCACATCGAGGTCGTTGGAGGGCTCATCAAGGAGCAGCACGTTGCCGCCGGTGGACAGGGTTTTCGCAAGATGCAGTCGACCGCGCTCACCGCCCGATAACCTGCCAACGACCTTTTGCTGATCGGCGCCCTTGAAGTTGAAACGGCCGATGTAGGCGCGCGAGGGCATTTCGAACTTGCCGACCGTGATGAGGTCGGAGCCGCCCGAGATGGCCTCCCAGACCGTCTTGTCGTTGGGAAGCGAATCGCGCAGCTGATCAACGGATGCCAGCTGCACGGTTTTGCCGATTGCAACGCTGCCGGAATCAGGCTGCTCGCCGCCGGTGATCATCTTGAAGAGCGTGGATTTACCGGCGCCATTGGGACCGATGATGCCCACGATGGCGCCCTGCGGCACCTTGAAACTGACCTTGTCCATGAGCAGGCGATCGCCAAACGCCTTGCTCACATCCTTGAACTCGATCACCTCGGCGCCCAGCCGCTCTGCCACCGGGATGAAGATCTCCTGGGTTTCGTTGCGCTTCTGATATTCCTGCGAGCTCAATTCCTCGAACCGGGCCAGGCGCGCCTTGCTCTTGGCCTGCCGGCCCTTGGGATTCTGCCGCACCCACTCGAGCTCTGCCTTCATGGTCTTGATGCGGGCAGCTTCCTGTTTGGCCTCGGTTTGCAGCCGTGCCTCTTTCTGCTCCAGCCAGGAGCTGTAGTTGCCCTTCCAGGGAATGCCGTGCCCGCGGTCGAGTTCGAGAATCCATTCGGCGGCGTTATCGAGGAAGTAGCGATCGTGGGTCACCGCCACCACCGTGCCGGGAAATCGCTGCAGGAACTGCTCGAGCCAGTCAACGCTTTCGGCATCGAGGTGGTTGGTGGGCTCATCGAGGAGCAGCATGTCGGGGCGCGACAGCAGCAGCCGGCAGAGCGCCACGCGACGCTTTTCGCCGCCCGAGAGATTGCCGATGACCGCATCCCAGGCGGGCAGGCGCAGCGCGTCGGCGGCAATTTCCATCTGATGATCACCGTCACTGCCGGCAGTCGCAAGAATGGCCTCGTATTTGGCCTGCTCGGCGGCCAGGGCATCAAAGTCGGCATCGGGCTCGGCATAGGCCGCATAGATTTCATCGAGGCGCTTCCTGGCCTCGGTGATTTCGCCCAGGCCCTCCTCGACCGCCTCGCGAACCGTAGCCTCCGCACGAAGCTCGGGTTCCTGAGGAAGGTAGCCCACCCGGATGCCGGGCATGGGCACCGCGTCGCCCTCGATGTCTTTGTCCACGCCCGCCATGATTCTGAGCAGGGTAGACTTGCCCGCGCCGTTCAGACCCAGCACGCCAATCTTGGCGCCGGGGAAAAACGACAGCGAAATGTCTTTGAGGATCTGGCGCTTCGGCGGAACGATCTTGCCGACGCGGTTCATCGTGTAAACGTATTGGGCCATGGCCAGTTGCGCAGAAATGATGGGTGATTAAACGAAGGGAAACGCCGACATGGAATTCGACGAAAACGGAAAGTCTGACACATGGCGCAAGGGCTTGCAGGCGCGCCGTAAGGTACTGGGGGATGAATATGTGTCCCGCGCACTCAAGGGCGCCGACGATCTGACCGCCGATCTGCAGGATTACATCACCGAACACGCCTGGGGAGCATCATGGACACGCCCCGGCCTGGATCACCGCTCACGCAGCATGATCACCGTGGCCATGACCATCGCACTGAACCGTCCGCATGAGCTCGAAATTCACCTGCGCGGGGCCATTCGCAATGGACTCACGCGCGATGAATTGAAGGAAATCATGCTGCACACCGCGGTCTATTGCGGCGCGCCTGCCGCGCTCGACGCATTTCGCGTGGCGCGCAAGGTGTTCACCGAAATGGGCGTCTGACCAGACGCCCGGGTCAGCGTTGGCGCCGCCCCCGCTCGGGCGCCGCGCCAACGCCCGCAAAGCGCTGCCGGGCGCGCAAATAGTCGCGCAAGCGCCGCCGGATCCGCTCATTCACACGATCGGTCCAGGCCACCACGTCGGGCAATGCGAAGCCCTCGGACACCAGCCACGCGAGCGCCTCATCCACCGTGCCGACGGCCACCACCAGAAAGCGGCCTTCACGAAGCGCATCAACCACGTCATCACGCAGCACCAGGTGCTTCACATTGGCCGCTGGGATCACCACACCGTTGATCGGCCTGGCACTCGCCCTGACACTGGCCCTGACACTCGCACCGGCGCGCGACGCGCTGCGCAGATGGCGCTGCTTGACATCCATCATCCCGATAGTCAGGCCGTGATGGATCTCAAACGCTCGCATCGTCTCGAGACCGTGACGCTGTCGATATGCATCCCCGATGCGTTCATGCGAGCCATCGAATCGGACTCAATCGAATCGGATGAAACCCCTTTTTCGCAGTCAACCCGGACCCCACGCCTTTCGCGGGACACGGCAGGACACCTCTGGCACCGGTTGCTGCAGGCAGCCCTCGACATTGGCAACCCCGGAATCGTGTTGATTGACCAGGTCAATCGCGACAACAACCTCGGCGGGATCGAGCATATGCGCGCGTGCAATCCCTGCGGCGAGCAGTATCTACCCGACTATGGCGCATGCGACCTGGGCAGCATCAACCTCGCCCTCCTCGTGCGCCAACCCTTCACCCGGGCCGCCCATGTGGATCTGGGCACGCTTTGCAGACTCGCCCATGTCGCAGTGCGCGCGCTCGACAATGTCATCGAACTCACCCTCTGGCCACTCGAGCAGCAGGAAAGGGAGGCCCGCCGCGCCCGGCGCGTGGGTGTGGGAGTCACCGGGCTCGCCGATGCGCTCATCATGCTGGGGCTTCGCTATGACCGCCAGGCAGGACGCAACGCCGCCGCCACCATGCTCCGGACGCTTCGCAATGCCGCCTACGTGAGTTCGGTGCAACTGGCCATCGAGCGGGGCGCGTTTCCGCTGTTTGATGCTGAACAGCTGCTCAGCCCTCCCCACGCTGCTTCACGACTTCCCCGATTCATCCGGCGACTCATCGCCCGCCATGGCCTCAGGAACTCGCTTCTGCTGGCCATTGCGCCGGCCGGCACGATCTCACTGGCGATGGCCGATAACGTTTCAAGCGGCATTGAACCGGTGTTTGCGCCCCAGACGCATCGCAGGATTGCGATGCCCGACAACACTTTCGTCGTGCGTGCCGTTGACGATCATGCGCTGCGCTGCCTGCGCGCGCGTCGCCCGGGCGTTGATGAGCTTCCCGAGGGCTGGTGCGATGTCTCAACGCTGCGCGCGACCGACCACCTCAGGATGGTTGCAGCCCTGCAACCCCTGATTGATTCAGGGATCAGCAAAACCATTCATCTGGATCGCACCACCTCCATCGAGGAACTGGACCGACTGCTGCGATCGGCCTGGCGCTCGGGACTCAAGGGGGTCAGTGTTTTTCGCGCCGGCACCTCGCGGGACGCTGTGCTGTGTGATGCGCGGCAATCGACACGCTAGCGCCTAGGCCACACGGCCTCGACTACCTGGCCGGATTGGCGCCTGTCGGGGCGCAATAGACTCGGCCGTCGTTCGCCAGAACGCCTATCGCCGCGCTCCACGGCCCATCCACGAAACCATGACACCACCGCCCTCCAACGACGCTGCCACCACCGAGCTTCGCGCCGACCAGCGGCAACTTGCCGCCAGAATGCTGGTTGAAAGATGCCAGCTGCAGGCTCGCCAGGCAATCATGGAACCCGCCATTGGCATCCCCATGATTTGTCTGGCGCTGGTCACCCTGCGCTCCGATATCGCCGCCGATCAGCTCATCCCCTGGAGCCTGCTGCTGGGAGCAACGCTCCTTCTCCGTTCCATCTGCGCCGCCCGGTTCATCGTTCGTCGCCGCCGGGATGACGCCGACTCGATGTCGATCGCGGGCGTCTTCAACCTCACGGCCGGGCTTACCGGACTGCTGATTGGCGCCTGCGCCGGCCTCTACTTCGCACAGGTTGATCACACCAGTCGGCTGACTCTCACAGTGCTGATCTTCGCCTGGCTGGCTCTGGGGGTCCTCACGTACGCGCCGTTTCCCCGCCACGCGATGCTCTTTGGCGGCGCGGTGCTTGCGCAGCTTGCCGTGGCCTGGGCGCTGGCCCCGGGTGTACCCGGGCTTCTGGTGGCCCTCGGCGTGGTGCTCTACGGCGCGCTCCTCGCGCGCCTGTCCAGTGTCCTCAGTCGCGCGCTCCTCCAGGCCATGCGGCGCAAGCACCGCATCCGACAGCTCGCTCACAGACTGGCAGAGCAGCGCGAGCAAGCCGTCCGAGCCGGCCGCAGCGCCGCACGCTTTCTTGCCGCTGCCAGCCACGACCTGAGACAACCCGCCACCTCGCTGGGCCTGCTCATCACTCTGATCCGCGAGCGCTGCCATGACGCAGCGCTCCAACCACTGATTTCGGCGATCGACCGGTCGGCCACCACGCTGAGCGAACTGCTGGCAAGCCTGCTTGATCTGTCCAAACTTGAAAGCAACACCGTACAGGCGCAGAACGAGTGGCTGCTGGTGGATGAACTGTTCGAAAGCCTGCGCGAGGAGTTTGAATCGCGCGCGAACGCACTCGGCCTGACGCTGCTGATCTCGGGCGCTCCCATTCGTATCCTGGCCGACCGGATTCTGCTCGCTCGTCTTCTTCGCAACCTGCTTGATAACGCCATGCGCTACACCGACCAGGGCGCTGTCACGCTGGCCGTCGCGTGCGGTGAGCGCTGCGTGCTGAGCGTGACCGACACCGGCGTTGGCATCGCGCCCGAGAATCTGGAACGAATCTTTGAGGAGCATGTTCGAATCAGCTCACCCCAGCGACGTCTGCCTCCCGGGCTGGGCCTGGGCCTCGCCATGGTCCGCCGATTGGCACAACTGCTCGATGCCCAGGTCTGCGCGCACTCCGACGGTACCCGAGGCAGCCGGTTCGAGCTCAGTTTCCCCATTGATCGCGTCGCCCCCGACGACAGCACCCAGGCGGTGGCCGAACCAAAGCCCAGGTGGGGGGCGCTTGACCTCATGCACGCTGAACAGCCTCCGGCCGGGCCTGCAACCAGGCAGAAGCCCCCAACACGACCCAAGGTCCTGCTGGTGGATGACGATCCTGAGGTGGCGCAGGCGCTCCAGTCGCTCTTTGAAGCTCGCGGCTGGCAGGCCGATATTGAAATCGAGGCGTCGGCCGCGTTGGCACGACTCGGGTCAGGCCGCGATTGGGCACTTCTCCTGACCGACTGCAGCTTGAACGGCAGGCCCGACGGCCTGGCCCTTGCGCTCGCCGCTCGCCTCACCCGCCCCGACCTTCGGTGCCTGCTGCTCACGGCCGACACCACTGCAGAGCTCGAGCGTCAGGCGAATGCGCACGGGCTGCGGCTGCTCCACAAACCCGTCAGCGAGCAGACGCTTCTCGACGCTCTCCAGAATCAGGACCCCACCGCCCGATAGCCGGGCCCGCGCTGCTACACTCCACGCAGTCGGGGCACCGTGCCCCCTTCCCGGTCTCAACCCCGCCGCCGCCCACCCGGGTCCCTGCGCCATGTCCGAAAATCTCCTTGTAGTGGATGACGACGAGGATATTCGCGAGCTGCTGCGCATTTATCTGAGCGGCGTCGGCTACAACGTTCTTGAGGCGGGCGACGCCCAGACCCTGCGTTCGGTTCTCGCCGAGCAGTCGGTTGACCTCATCCTGCTCGATCAGCGCCTCCCCGACGCGGACGGGCTTGTTCTCGCGCGCGAGCTGCGGGCGGCCAGCGACGTGGGCATCATCATCATCACAGGCTATGGCCAGCCCGTTGATCGTATCGTCGGGCTGGAGCTCGGCGCCGACGACTATGTCGCCAAGCCTGTGGATCTGCGCGAGTTGCTTGCCCGCATCCGCTCGGTGCTTCGCCGTCGTAGCCCCAGGCCAGCCGACACCGCCCAGGCACTCAGCTTCGAAGGATGGCGAATTGACGCGTCGGCCCGCCGGCTCACTGCACCCGACGGCGGCATTGTTGAACTCACCAGCGGCGAATTCGATCTCCTGCTGGTTTTCGTGCGACAGCCCAATCGTGTGCTGAGCCGCGACGAGCTCATGAACGCGCTCCACCACCGCGAGGCCGGACCGTACGACCGGGCAATCGACGTGCAGGTGGGACGGCTCCGCCGCAAGATCGAATCTGATCCCACCCGCCCCGAATTCATCAAATCGGTTCGCAGCGCGGGCTACCTGTTCGCTCCCAAGGTCCGAAACCAATGAGTCCGGCTTCCGGCGCCAGGCGGCCGACGGCGGCCCAGATCCCCCCCGAGAGTCTGCCCCAACTCTTCGTACAGATTTTTTCAACTGCCGCCGACGCCATGCTGGTGGTCGATGCAACGGGCCGCATTGTGCTGGCCAATTCCCAGTGCGCACAGATGTTTGGTTACGCAGTCGACCAGTTGAACAGCATGACGGTCGACCAACTGGTACCCTCGCGACTCCGCACGGCGCACCGGCAGCACAGGCGCTCTTACGGCAGTCATGCGGTTCCACGTCCAATGGGAATCAACACCACGCTGCGAGCCCTGCATGCAGATGGCTCAGAGCTTCCGGTTGAAATCAGTCTGAGCCCGCTCGAGGTTGATGGGCTCCAGTTCACCTGCGCGAATATTCGCAACGTGAGCGAACTGCGCCGAGCCCAGCAATCTGTCGAGCGGGCGAATCGCGCAGAAGCAGTGGCCGAATTCGGCCGGCTTGCACTGGGAACGCAGGCCGTCTCCGATACGGTTCGCCACGCCTGCCAGCTGATTCGCGAACACCTCAGTTGCGATGCAGTACTGATCGCACGGTGCGGACCAACCCCGGCACAACTTGCGCTCGATACGGGTTGCGATGAGGACAGCAATCGACTGCTGCCGCTTCTGCCCTTCATCGGCGAGCAGATGGCGGCACTATCACTCGAGGATGCCGAGCCCGTGCTGCTCATTGAAGATCCCTCGCAGATCTCACCCAATTTTGCTTCAGCACTGCGACGCGCCCAGCTTAGAAACGCAATGATCTGCACCATTCCTGATTCAAGTGATCGATCCGGTCTTATCGGCATGTTCGGTCAGGCGGGCGATACCTTCACCAGCGAGGACCGAAGTTTTCTGCGGGCTCTTGCCAACACACTCGGGGCGCTCAGGCAAAGACAGACGACCGAGGAGCAGCTCTTTCAGTCGCAGCGACTCGAAGCACTTGGCCAGCTCACCGGCGGCGTGGCTCATGACTTCAACAACCTGCTCACTGTGGTTTCAGGAAACCTGCAAATTCTGGAAGAGCGGTTTCCTGATGACCCGACTGCCGCAGCAATGATCCGCTCGGCCTTGCGTGCAGCGGGTCGGGGCGCTGATCTCACCCGAAAACTGCTGGCCTTCGCGCGGCGACAGACACTGCAACCCCGGGCCATCGATGTCGAGGCATGGCTTGAATCACTGGCCGAAATCCTCAGGCGGACACTCGGACCCAACATTGACATTGAGACCTTCTGCAGCGCCGATATGCCGCCAGTGCGCGCAGATCCGGTGATGCTGGATACCGCGCTGCTCAACCTTGCAGTCAATGCCCGGGATGCGATGGTTGCAGGGGGGCGCCTGTCACTGGTTGCGGAACGTTTCCATCATGGCGACCCAGCGCCCACCCGGCGTCGTGATCTGACACCTGGGCATTACATGCTGCTCACGGTATCCGATACCGGTAGCGGCATGACACCCGAGGTGCTTGCACGCGCGTTCGAGCCGTTTTTCACCACCAAGGACACCAGCAAAGGCAATGGGCTGGGTCTGAGCCTGGTGTACGGCTTTGTGAAACAGTCGGGCGGGCATATCGAGGTGGAGAGCAGCCCTGGCAAAGGCACAGTGATCAGGATGATGCTGCCCACAGTCACTTCCTCTGAACACGCGCCGCCACCGGCTCCACATGATGCGGCAGAGGGTGGAACCGAGCGTGTACTGGTCGTGGAAGATGACGATGACGTACGAAACGTGGCGGCGGGGTTTCTTCGCCGGCTCGGCTACCACGTCGTCGAAGCGGCCGAGGGCCCGCAGGCTCTCGCCCGGATCACGGCAGACCCCGCGATCGATCTCCTGTTCACCGACGTGGTGCTGCGTGGTCCGATGACCGGTGCCGACGTGGCCCGCGAGGCGCTATCGCAGCGCCCCGCGCTCGCGGTGCTGTTTACGTCGGGCTACGCGCCACAGACGCTCTCGCTCGACACCGCCTTATCACGCGGCGTCGAACTGCTCGGAAAGCCCTACCGCATGGAGCAACTCGCCCGCATGGTCAGGCGGGCGATTGAGGCTCGTGATCAGGCCGCTGCCTCATCGCGACGCGCATCGGTACGTCCCACCACCGCACGCAAACGGTCGATTTCATAAAGGTCGATCTCGCGGTTATGAACGCGGATCATTTTTTCCGCCTGAAAACGTGACAGGATCCGGCTGACTGTTTCGAGCTTGAGCCCGAGGAGGCTGCCAATTTCCTCCCGTGTCATGCGCAAAATGAACCGGGTGGCCGAATAGCCACGCGAGGCCATCCGCTGCGACAGGTTGAGCAGAAACACTGCTATCCGTTCCTCGGCGCGCATCGAGCCGAGCAAGACCATGAGCGCGCGCTCGCGATGAATTTCGCCAGCCAGCATCCGGAACAGTTCGCGCTGCAGCAGCGGTTCATGTCGAACCAGCGTGTCAATCGTGTCACGCGGAATCTCGATCACCTCGCCATCTTCGAGCGCGATTGCGTCGCCGCTGTAGACATCGGAGCCCAGACCGTCCACTCCCAGGACCTCGCCCGCCATGTGAAACCCGGTGACCTGCTCCCGCCCGTCTTCGGTCAGTAGCACCGTCTTGAATGAGCCGGCGTGCACGCCGAACAGCGCATGAAACTGTGCGCCGTAGCGATAAAGGTAATCGCCCCGCCGCAGTCGACGGCGCTGCCCCCCCACCCGCGACATCAGCAGGTCTACCGACGGCGGCAGCGGAATCGCGCATCGTGCGCTGGGAAAGGGTTGCGAATCGACGGGCGCCAAGGCCGGGCGAAACCCACCTTGTTGCGGTGCAGAAATCCGCGCTTGGAATCCGATATCGCTCACTGTTTTCTCCCATGCTGTTGAGTTGGATCGCTGTTGCAGCGTCCATCAAACTTTATCGAGGGAGATTCGCGCCTTGATTGCCATCAAACAACACTCTGTAACAGCGTGTAACCCGGCGCATCCGGCGCGTAACAAACACCCATATTGCGACGCATCAATATTGACATGATCCCGGCGCAGATGTCGGTCACGGCAAACCGAACAGCTCAGAAGTTTGCGCCGAATCAAAGGACCCCGCGCGCCGGTGATTAACATTTTCTCGAGCGGTATTCATTCAACAAAACGGGGCACTTTAAAAATGTTCAAACATCTTTTGTTACCGACTGATGGATCGAAATTATCTGACATGGCAGTTGAGCAGGGCGTTGCGTTCGCCAAGGAGACGGGCGCCCGCGTCACCTTCGTACACGTAATGCCCGAGTATGTTGTTGATGCATTCGTCGAGTTCCCGTCCGCGGCGCAGGCGTCCTTCACAGACTTCATGAAGGCAACCGAGGACACCGCCAAGGCCGTGTTGGGTGCGGCACAGTCGCGCGCCAGCGCTGCGGGCGTCACCCACGACACCGTATCCATTCGCCACGGCCAGCCGTGGAAAGCCATCATCGATGTCGCAGGCGGGCGGGCCTGCGATCTGATCTTCATGGCGTCGCACGGACGCCGTGGGCTCAGTGCCCTGGTTCTTGGTAGCGAGACGCACAAGGTGCTCACGCATTCCACGATTCCAGTGCTCGTATTCCGCTGATCACACCACTCCGGAGGTCCACATGGACAAGGTAGAAAGAGCACCGACAGGCATCGAGGCGCGTGAGCGGCTCGCACAGGACATGCGAACGCTGGTCCGCGACGCGGAGGATCTGCTGCACGCTGCTCAACGTCAGGGCATTGAAGGTGTCACCGACATGCGGGACCGTCTGGAGAGCAGTATCAAGCAGGCCAAGGCGCAGATGTGGAACGGGCAGCAGCAGTTGTTTGATCGGGCACGCGACACCGCTCGCCGCACCAACGAGGCGGTTCATGTCCATCCCTGGACCGCGATCGGCGTGGCAGCGGGCGCAGGCCTGCTGCTCGGCGCATTGATCATGCGACGCTGAACCACGCATGCAGCCGGAACACTCCGGGATGAAATTCGGATCCCGGCTGCGTGCGATCGGTGCGCTGCTTGGCGAAGTCGTCCTCACGCGGTTCGCGCTCGTTGCAGCCGAAGTCGAGTGGCTGATTGCGACCGCCCGGCGAGCGTTTCTTGCGGGGCTCGCCGCCGTGGCACTGACCGCCGTGGCAGCACTGCTAGCCATCACCGCAACCCTCATCGCCGTTCCTGAATCGCTCCGGGCCCTGACGGCGGCGCTGTCTGCACTCGCTCTCTCGGTCGCCGCGCTGGGCCTATTCGTATGGAGCAGCAGGCTGGCCCGGTTCAGTGCATTTTCTGTCAGTCTGGCGGAGCTTCGTAGCGATCTTGATCGTCTGCATCCAACCGACACCCGGCATGAGCCCCCCACGTCGCGCCCTGCTTCAGACCGCACTTCAGCGCCCGGGCATGAACGTACCTGATACCCCTGAACCGGCATTCGTCCGACCCGCATCGGTCAGCCCCGAACCCGCGCAGGCTCGTGTTTTGGCCATTCGGCAGCGAATCGCCCGTCAGCGGGAAGACCTGGCTGATCAACTTGGAGGAACGCTTTCATCGCAGCATGAACGCGGGCCAGCAGGTCCGCTTCCAGTGATCGGCATCGGCGTCGCGCTGGCCGGATTCGCGTTGCTGCTCGCACACCGACGCGCCCGCGTGATCGCGCAGGCCACGGTCTCAGCGGGATGGCTTTTGTGGCGGGCGCTACGACTCGCCCGTGCGTTGTCGGCGGCCCTCGCGGGCCAATCCACACGCGAGAGCGATGCTTCAGATCAGGGGCGTACACGCGCTTCCTGAGACGGCTGATGCTCGGCCACCCGCACCAGCATGGCCAGCTCATGAGAGAGCGATTGCAGCAGGTCGTCGCTGCTCAGCACGCCCACCAGTTCGCCGCGAACATCCACCACCGGCAGGCGTCGAACCCCGCGGCTTCGCATCTTCTGAATGGCTTCACCCAGTGAATCACTATCGTGGGCGGTGACCGCCGGGCGTACGACGATATCGCCCGCCGTGATGGCCGCTGCATCCAGACCGGTGGCCACGACCTCGACCACGATGTCGCGATCGGTAATCACACCAATCGGACGCCGCGCGAGGCCATCTCCCGACACCACCACCACCGAGCCCACGTGCCTGGATCGCATCAGTGCGGCGACCTGCTGCAGGCGCAGATCCTCAACACAGGTGACGGGCTCGCGCGACATGATCGTTCCAACATTGCTCATTTCAGCTCCTGACCATCAGGCGCTGCCACCCCACGTGGTCGCCCACCCGACTGAGAACGCAGTGTCCCGCGCTCGCTGCGAATGCAGCTTGCGCCCGCACAAGCCCGCTGATTGCGCGGGCCTCGCAACCTATAATCGGGCGCATGAACCTGATTCTTGCGCTTCTGGCGTTGATCGCCCCGGTTGCCGCACTCGCCCAGTGGCTGGGTACGCCGCCCTACATCGAGGCACCACAACGCAGCGAGCGTGAGGCGCCCTTTCAGGCGCGCATTCAGCATCTGTCAGACGGTGATTCGTTTGTCGTTCGTACGGAAGACGGCAGGCGGGTGACAGTGCGTCTGTCGGCGATTGACGCTCCGGAGAAAACCCAACCCTATGGCGATGTGTCCCGCCGCTCGCTTCTTGCGATGGTGGAGGGAAAGTCGCTCACCATCATTCCAATCAAGCGTGACCCCTACGGGCGCACCGTTGCGCGAGTGCTGGTCGGTGAAATCGATATCGGCCTGGCCCAGGTGCGCGCAGGCATGGCCTGGCACTACAAACGCTATGAGTCGGAGCAGACGCTTCGTGAGCGCCGCGAGTACACCAGTGCCGAGCAGCGGGCCCGCGACAACGGGCTGGGATTGTGGGCGCAACCTGATCCTGTCCCGCCCTGGCGCTTTCGCGAGCAGCAGCGCCGCCGCCAGGGCGCCGCGCTCACCCCTGCCGTGTTCGCGCTCGTCAATCTGCCCGCGGGTTTGGGTTCAGTGCCTGCCGCTGCCTGAGCGTTTCGTAAAGAATCACCCCGGCCGCCACCGAGACGTTCAGGCTCTCCACCTGGCCGTGCATGGGGATGCGTACCAGACGGTCGCAGCGTTCGCGCGTGAGTCGCCTCAGCCCCTTGCCCTCGGCACCGAGCACCCAGGCAATGCGTCCCCCCAGGTCAGCTTCGTAGAGATAGTCCGCGCTTTCGTCGGCCGCCCCGATCACCTGAAAGCCATGCTCCTGAAGGGTGTCGATGGTGCGCGCGAGGTTGGTCACCATGAGATAGGGCACGCTCTCGGCGGCGCCGCTCGCCGTCTGAATCGCGGCTTCAGTCAGCGCGCAGGCGTGATCCTTGGGCGCGATGACGGCTGAGACGCCCGCACCGTCTGCCACCCTCAGACAGGCACCCAGATTGCGAGGATCAGTGACGCCATCGAGCAACAGGAGCGTGCTTGCGACGCGAGGGTCGGCATCCAGGCCCGCCATCAGTTCATCGAGCGTGATGCTGGGCACACTCACCTCGGATAAGGCCACCACGCCCTGGTGACGCTTGCCGGCGCACATTCGCTCGATTCGCTGACCATCGACCGCGTGCAGGCTCACGCCCGCGTTCTGCGCCAGTCGCTCCAGTTCGCGCATTCGCGGATCGTTTCTGCTCGCATCAACATAGAGCTCACTGATGCCGCCGGGATCACGCCTGAGGCGGGCCAGTACCGCATGAAACCCGAAAATTCTCATGATTGCTTACCTTCGTTTGCTGCGTCGACTCGACGGACCTTTGCGTCGAGGAGGACTGACTCGCTTGCGGCGGGCCGACAGTCGCTCACCCCTCGCGCGTTCCACCGCTTCGGACTTGGCTGGGGCAGCCTTGCGCGGCTGTCGGGTTCCCGGCTCGTCGGACGGGCGTTTGTCCGACACGCCATCTACAGTCAAAGCAGCAGTGGCATCAGGACCGGCGTCTCCCGTCACCCCGGGGCTGCCGGGCCGCGCCCGCGCCGCGCCTTTTGCCCAATCCGCAGCGCGCTGCACCATCCGGAACTCGATTCGCCGCGCCTCGAGGTCAACCCGCGACACTTGCACCGCCAGTTCATCGGTGAGCCGGAAACGTCGCCCGGTGCGCTCGCCCCGAAGTTCGTGAGCAGCCTCGTTGTACTGAAAATATTCGCCCCCGAGCTCCGAAACATGGACCAGGCCCTCCACGAACAGGTCGTCGAGCGTCACGAACAACCCAAACGGCGCCACACCGGTGATGCGCCCGGGAAACTGCTCGCCCACGCGTTCCCGCATGAACTGGCACTTGAGCCAGGCCTCGACGTCGCGCGAGGCTTCGTCCGCCCGACGCTCATTCGCCGAGCACACCGCACCCAGCGTGCGCCACGTTTCAAGCGCTTCTTCGGGCTGATTGCCCGTGGCGGGAAGCCTTTTTCGCCGAGCGGTCCTCTCTGCTGCGCGAGGCTCGGCAAGTGGCTGCAGCAACAGTCCAGGTTCCTCCGATTCATCAACCCGCGGCCGATAACGCCCATCGCGAAGCAGTGCCTTGATGACCCGATGCGTAAGCAGATCGGGATAGCGGCGAATCGGCGACGTGAAATGCGTATACGCCGAGTAGGCAAGGCCGAAATGGCCACTGTTGTCAGGCGAATAAATCGCCTGCTGCATTGAGCGCAACAGCATGGACTGGAGCAGCGCGTGATCGGGGCGTAGTCGCACGGCGGACGCGAGCGTCGCGTAGTCGTGAGGAGTGGGCTGATCGCCGCCTCCCAGCGAGAGCCCGACGCTACGCAAAAATTCTCGCAGGCGCGCGAGCTTCTCCGGTGTTGGACCCTCATGCACGCGATAGAGCCCGGCATGCTCGCGGCGCTGCAGGAAATCGGCTGCGCACACATTGGCCGCCAGCATGCATTCTTCGATCAGCCGGTGAGCGTCGTTACGCACAGAAGGCACGATGCGTTCGATCCGGCCCAGTGAGTCGCAGACGATCCTGGTTTCGACGGTTTCGAGTTCGAGCGCACCGCGCCGCGACCGCGCGCTGGCAAACACCCGATAGAGTTCGTGAAGTTGCTGCAGGTGAGGCAGGAGCGCTGCACGATGACCCGCCGCGTTCGTGCGCGGTGCGGCCGCCCCCGACAGCAGCGTCCAGACTTCGTCATACGTCAGCCTGGCCGCCGAATGCATGACGGCCTCATAAAACTGATAAGCCCGGATGCGACCCTGACGGTCAACCACCAGATCGCACACCAGCACCAGCCGGTCGACTTCGGGATTGAGTGAGCAGAGCCCGTTCGACAAAGCCTCGGGCAGCATTGGAATCACGCGGCGGGGGAAATAGACCGATGTGCTGCGCTCGAGCGCATCGGTATCAAGCGCATCTCCAGGGCGCACGTAGTGAGACACATCTGCGATCGCAACCAGAAGACGGAAGCCGGCTTCCTTTCGCTTGGTAACGGTGGCACGCCGACGCTTGCCCGCTGTGGGGCTGGAACCGGCAACGTCCGGCTTTGCTTCGGCTGCCGAGCCCACAGCCCCCGCAGCATCAGCATCGCTCTCGTCACCCAGACCACCGCCTACAACTGGCATCTCCTGCGGATCAAACTCGATCGGCTCGCAATAAACGGCGTCATCGAAATCGCGCGCGTCCTGTCCATCGATGGTGACCAGGGGTACATCGCGTAGATCGACCCGGTCACGAATATCGGCGGGACGCACGCGAGGCGGGAATCGCGATGCCTGTTCGACCGCCGGCGCGCGAAACTGATGCGGCACATCGAATTTCCGGACCGCGATTTCGATCTCCATGCCGGGGTCACCGATCTCACCCAGCACTTCGACCACGCGACCGATGGGCGGTGCGCCATTGGCTGGCGGTGTCACGATTTCAATCGTCACCACCTGACCGTGTTGCGCACTGCCGATATCGGCCGGTGCAACGATGATGTCGTGCTTGATCCGCTGATCTTCGGGGATCACGATGTGCACGCCCCGCTCGTTGACGAAACGTCCAACCAACCGGCGATGCGCACGCTCAGTGACCTCGACGATGCTGCCCTCGGGCCTGCCGCGCGAGTCGTAGCCCGCCCGCCGCACCAGCACACGATCCCCATGCATCGCTTTCTGCATTTCGCGCGGCGACAGAAACAGGTCGGACCCTCCGGCATCGGGCAGAAGAAAGCCGAAGCCATCTCGATGCCCCTGAACACGGCCCGCGATCAGGTCGAGCCGGGTGGCAAGCAACAGCACACCCTTGCGATTGGGCAGGAGTTGGCCGTCTCGCTCCATCGCAGCGAGGCGACGCAGCAGCGGTCCACTCTGGGCGGCGGTAACGCCCAGTCGTTGCGCGAGTTCGGAGGGCGTGAGCGGAACATCGGCCGCCCTGAGGCACTCAAGAATGGTTTCACGGGTGGGCGGAGCCCGGTCTGCTTCAGTCACGCGTCAGCGCCTCCGGATGAGCGGGCCTGGCTTTGCCCGACTCAGGTTTGACAATCCATCGATCTTCATTAGAATTCGCGCCTCGGTTGCCGTAAGGCTATCGAAGCCCAGATGGCGGAATTGGTAGACGCACTAGGTTCAGGTCCTAGCGGTGGCAACACTGTGGAGGTTCGAGTCCTCTTCTGGGCACCATTCTAAGGGTCGGCGAAGCCGGCCCTTTTGTTTTGTATGCCCAGAAAGCAAAGCACCTGCGTGCTTTGCGCGAGGACTCGAAAGGCCGGGCATGCAGGCCCGGCCGGGCCCGCGGAACGTGGGCGAGTCCTCTTCTGGGCACCATTCTAAGGGTCGGCGA
>Ga0172373_10004537_pt1 | contig 19498 bp, 17 predicted proteins | sample Lak10m_2_FD_114546 | JGI IMG/M metagenome (GOLD analysis project Ga0172373, IMG submission 114546) | Freshwater microbial communities from Kabuno Bay, South-Kivu, Congo - kab_092012_10m | ecosystem: Environmental > Aquatic > Freshwater > Lake | place: Democratic Republic of the Congo...
GACGGGTCGGCCGAGGGCGACCCGTCGGGCCGATCGTCACTCGGTACCATGTCGAACTGCGTGAACGTCACCGAGGTCACCACCATCGCGGGCTGTGTTGCCGGCCTCGGCGTGATCGCCTTGACCGCGTCCGGGTGGCGACAGCCTGCCAGAGTCGAGCCGAGTTCACCACGCGGGCTCTCGGGCCGGTTGCGGCAGCGTCTCGACGCGCTGTTGCGTCGTCCGGCGGCCTCCGATGACGACGGCTCGACGCCCACACCGACTGTCGACTCGACGTCGGTCTACCCGACACCCTGGTGGCGCCGCGCCCGCTCAGTGGCGGGTGGAACCGGACTCGCACTCTGGTCGGGTGCCGTCGCCGCGACGGTCGTCGGGTTCGCCGCCGCACTCGTCGTCATCTCGCTCACCTCGATGTTGAAGCGATGAGCGACACCACGCTCTGGCGTCGGCTGGCCGAGGCCGGGCACACCCGTTCGACCGAGGCGCTCGACGAGGCGCGTCGGAGTCTTCGACACCCCGAGCCGACCGTGCGCGAGTTGGCGCTCGGCGCCCTCGACCGGGCCGGCGTGCTCGAGACCCAAGAGTGGGAAGTGGCCGTGGCCGACGCAGATCCGACGGTCCGACGCCGTGCCGCGCTCATCGCGGCGACCCGGCCGGGTTGGCCCCTCGACGCCCTGCTCGCGGACCCCACCGACACGGTCGTGGAGGCGGCGGCCTGGGCTGCCGGCGAACACGTGACCGTCGCCGAGTCGGTGCTCCACCGGCTCGTCACCTTGGCGACCGATCACGACGATGCGCTGGTGCGGGAGGCGGCGGTGGCGGCGCTCGGAGCCATCGGCGACGAACGGGGCCTTCCGGCGATCCTGCGCGGGTGCACCGACAAGCCGGCCGTCCGGCGCCGGGCAGTGCTCGCCCTCGCCCCCTTCGACACGCCCGAGGTGCACGCCGCGCTCGAGGCGGCGCGGTCCGATCACGACTGGCAGGTCCGTCAGGCCGCTGACGACCTCTCGTGACGTCGGGCGTAGGCTGACCAGATGACCCGGGCCGCTGCGCTGATCGCCTCTCTCGTCCTCCTCGGGGCCTGCTCCTCCGACCCCTCCGGGTCGAGCACGGCCACCGACGGGCCGGCGGCAGAGACCACGGCTGCACCCACCACCGAGGCGCCGCCGCAGACCGATGCGCCGACGACGGTGGCCGAGACCACCGCGGCACCGACCACCACTGCCGAGACGGTGCCTGCATCGTGGTTCGTCGACCACCCCTACACCCTCGTGGTCCCCGACGCAGCGTCGAGTGGCGACCCGCTCCCGCTCGTGGTGCTCCTTCACGGATACGGCGCCAACAAGGAGATCCAGCTCGGGTACTTCGGCCTCGAACCGCTGGCGCTCGACCGCGGCTTCCTCCTCGCCGTCCCCGACGGCGACACGAACGCTCTCGGGCAGCAGTACTGGAACGCCACCGATTCATGCTGCAGTGGCGGCGACCCGGAGGGCGAGCCGAACCATGTCGCGATTCTGCGCGCCCTCATCGACGACGTGGCCCGCCAGCATGCGGTCGACCCCGACCGTGTGTACCTCATCGGTCACTCGAACGGCGGCTTCATGTCGTACCGCATGGCGTGCGACGCCTCCGACGTCGTGGCGGCAGTCGTCAGCCTCGCCGGCGCGACGTGGGCCGACGCGTCGCGGTGCAACCCGGAGTCACCGGTGAGCGTGTTGCAGATCCACGGCACCGCCGACGAGACCATCCTCTACGACGGCGGCCAGATCCTCGGCGTCCCGTATCCCTCGGCGGCGGCGACGGTCGGGCAGTGGGCGGCGTTCGACGGCTGCGATGCCCCGAGTGATCCGATCATGCACGACGACCTGACCCTCGATCTCGAGGCCACGATCGAGGCGCCCGAGACGGCGGTGTACGGCGTGAGCGGCTGCCCCGACGGCGTCGACGTGCAGCTCTGGACGATCAACGGCGGGTCGCACATCCCGAGCTTCACCCCCGATTTCGCGAGCGGGGCCATCGACTTCCTGCTCTCGCACTCCAAGGTCAGGGGCTGATGGTCGCTTCGGTCGCCCACGAGCTGCTCGAGCAGTTGCCGACCCCCACGGTCCTCGTCACCGACGACGGGTGGGTCCGCTGGGCGAACGGTGCGTTCCGCGACCTCGTGGAGTGGGATGCCGAGCAGCGCGCCGAACTGCACCTCGAGGCGTTGTTCGGCGACCTGACGCCCATCCTGCTCACCCAGTTCGCGACGGTGGTGGCCGGCCAGTCCGACCACCTCACACGGTCGTGTCCGCTCACCCGGCTCGACGGCACCACGACGACCGTCCACCTCCACGCCATCCACGCTCTCGATCTGGCTGGTCATCCCATCGGTCTGATGGTCACGGTGTCGCTCGGGTCCGACATCCACCACACACCGGTCGACCGCTACCGGACGGCGCTTGACGACCAAGCAGCCTTCGTCTGCGAGTGGCTCGTCGACGGGACGCTGACGTTCTGCAACAAGGCCTACCGCGAGTTCTTCGGGTACGACGAGAGCGTCATGGGGCGCAACCTCGACGAGCTCATCGACTGGGAAGAGGGCAACAGCCGGGAGGCCGAACTCGTCAACCTCGCGACGAGGGGCTTCCACACCTCGGTCCGGACCTACGACCACGGGCGCACCGTCGAGTGGACCAACACTCGGGTGACCTCACCATCCGGCGAGTTCTTGTCGGTGTTCTCCATCGGCCGCGACGTCACCGAACGCGAGGAGATGCAGGACGCCCTCCGGAAGAACGAGCGCCGCTTCCGCACGATGATCACCCACATCTGGGACTCGGTCGTGCTGATCGATGCGAACGGTCAGGTGATCCAGTCGAGCGCCCAGTACCGCACCGACCTCGGCTACCCGATCGGGTACTTCGAGGGCAACCGCCTGCTCGAGGCGATCGCCCCCGAGTCACGCGACATGGTGATGGGCGAGTTCGCGACCTTGCTCGGCGCCGGACTCGGGGCGTCGGCCTTTCTCGAGTGCCAAGCCGTCCGCGCCGACGGCACCCGCTCGTGGTTGCAACTCGACGCCATCAACCTGCTGGAAGATCCGTCGGTCGAGGCCGTGGTTCTCACCGTGCGCAACGTCGATCGCAACAAGCGCATCGAGGCCGAACTCGCGGAGCGTCACCGCGAGGCGCAGGTCTTGATCGACCAGCGTGCCGCGTTCGTCGCCCAGGTGAGCCACGAGCTGCGCAACCCCTTGCACGGCATGCTCGCTCTGAGCGAGTTGTTGGCCAACGGCGATCTCCCGCAGCGGTACTCCGATGCGGCGCAGGCGATCTTCCGCCAGAGCGTCACCATGCGGCGCATCGTCGACGACCTGCTCGACGCGCATCAACTCGAGCTCGGCACCCTCCGGGTCGTCCACGAGAACCTCGACATCACCGGGGTGATCGACGACGTCGTGACGATGCTCTCGGCGAATACGCGCCCGTCGGTGTCGCTGACCCGAGGTCCGGTCGACCCGCGTCTCGCCCAGGTCATCGGCGATGCCGACCGCTTGCGCCAGGCGCTGGCCAACCTCGTGTCGAACGCGTTGAAGCACACTCGTGAGGGTTCGGTCTCGGTGTCGGTCCGCGACGGGCGTCGCGGCTTCGCGCGGGTCGAGGTGGCCGACACAGGGTCGGGCGTCGACCCCGCCGACATCGAGCGACTGTTCCAGCCCTATCAGCGCGGCAAGGGTGCCGAGGGTGTCCGTACCCCCGGCCTCGGCCTCGGTCTCGCGATCGTGAGTGGGATCGCCCGCGCCCTCGGGGGCACCGTGGGCGCCGAACGCAGGGAGTCGGGTGGCTCGATCTTCTGGATGGAGCTGCCACTCGCCGTCGATGATTCCGGACCGCTCGAGATCACCCACGACGTCGACGACACACCCGTCCCGGCCGGGTTGCGGGTCTTGGTCGCCGACGACGATCCGGTCAACCTGCTCGTGGCCGTGCACCAACTCGCCCAGTTCGACGCGGTGGTCACTCAGGCCGAGGATGGCGAGCAGGCGTGGGCGGCCGCCCAGTCGGGAACCTTCGACGTGATGTTCATCGACGTCCAGATGCCCGGGATCGACGGACTCGAGGTGGTGCGACGCGTGAGGGCACTCGTCGCCGGGAGCGACCGTCCGCCGGTCGTGGCCGTGATGACGGCCAGTGCCACCGCCGCCGATCACCTCGCCGCGCGTGAGGCCGGTGCCGACGAGTTCGTCGCCAAGCCGGCCACGCTCGCCGACATCGCGGTCGTGTTGCACCGTGCCGGCGAACACCGCTGACCCGGTTCGCCACGTGGGCGGTGGCTCGACTCCGCTGAGCGCCTCGGCCCGGGCACGGGTACGGTGCCTCGCATGATCCGGTGGGCGCCGCAGCAGACCTTCGTCGACGAACTCGACGGGCTGTACGAGGGGTGGAGTGCCGATCATGTCGAGTCTCCCGCTCTGCTCGTGGCCAACGAGGCCGTGGCGCGTGAACTCGGGATCGACCCGTCGTGGTTGTCGTCGGGCGACGGTGTGTCGGCCCTGCTCGGGGCGACTCCACCGCCGCACCGCACCGTCGCCCAGGCGTATGCCGGTCACCAGTTCGGCTCGTACTCACCGCGTCTCGGCGACGGTCGTGCGCTGCTGCTCGGCGAGGCTCTGACCCACGACGGGCGGCGCGTCGACCTCCACCTGAAGGGCTCGGGTCGCACGACCTTCTCGCGCGGTGGCGACGGCAAGGCTGCCGTCGGCCCGATGCTGCGCGAGTACGTCATCAGCGAGTCGCTCCACGCGCTCGGGGTGCCCACCACACGCTCCCTCGCGGTGATCGCGACCAACGAGACCATCGCCCGCGACCGACCCTTGCCCGGCGCCGTGTTGGTGCGCGTGGCTGCGAGTCACCTGCGCGTCGGCTCGTTCCAGTACGCGGCATCGACGGGCGATCCCGAACTCCTCCGCCATCTCGCCGACCATGCGATCGCTCGTCATCATCCGCACTGTGCCGCCGACCCCGAGCCGTACCTCGCCCTGCTCGAGGCCGTGTGTGCGGCTCAGGCGCGCCTGGTGAGCCAATGGATGGCGATCGGGTTCGTGCACGGGGTGATGAACACCGACAACATGACGATCAGCGGTGAGTCGATCGACTTCGGGCCGTGTGCGTTCATGGACGCGCACGATCCGCGCACCGTGTTCAGCAGCATCGACCACGGTGGCCGTTACGCGTACGGCCAGCAGCCGGGGATCGCCCAGTGGAACCTCGCCCGACTCGCCGAGACGTTGCTGCCGCTCCTCCACAGCGACGTGCAGGAAGCGATCCGCATCGCCACCGAGTCGGTCGAGCGCTTCGCGTCGGTGTTTCGCGTCGAGTACGTGGCGCGCATGCGCGCCAAGTTGGGTCTCGTCCGGCCCGACCTCGCGGGCGAGGAGGCGGTCGCGGTGGTCAACGAGTTCTTGGCGCTGATGACCTCGCACCGCGTCGACCACACGCTCGGGTTCCGGTCGTTGTCGGGTGTCCTGCGCGGCCAGGGTGAGGCGTTTGCCGCGCTCTTCCCCGCAGCAGACGACGTCCGGTCGTGGGCGACCCGTTGGCTCGCAGGCGTCCCCTCCGATCCCTCGACACGCCTCGGTGTCGCCGACGGGATGGACGCCGTGAATCCGGTGCACATCCCCCGCAACCACCTCGTCGAGGAGGCACTGGCGGCCGCCACGGCGGGCGATCTCGGCCCGCTCGACTCGCTGGTCGCGGTTCTGCAGCACCCGTTCGAGCGGTTGCCCGGTGACGACCGGTACCTCTCCCCGGCCCCTGACGGCTGGGAGGGGTACATGACCTTCTGCGGGACCTGACCTGCGATGCCGTCCGGCGCGGTCGCGATGGCGCCGACGCCGACGAATAGGGTCGGGCCATGACCCTGCCCGAGCGTGTCGTCGACGAGGCCCTCGCGCAGTACCGCGACGAGGGGTACGCCGTGGTGCGCGGTTTCCTCGACGCGTCAGAGGTCGCCGAACTGCGTGAGCACAGCGCTGCCCTCTACCGGACGGCGCTCGAACACCCCGTCACCTTCCGGCACGGCAACCTCGCGTACGAGATCCTTCCCGAGGCCCACTTCGGCCAGCGCTACGTGATCCAGGCCTACTGGTCGGCGTGGGCCGACCCGTACTTCGACGTGCTCCGTGCACACCCGCACTACCTGCAACTGCTCGAGCCGCTGCTCGGCCGCGACATCAAGCAGGTGACCCACCAGATCCACTGGAAGCCACCGGGTGCTCGCCTCACGGGCTACCGGTTCCACCAAGACCTGATGTTCCGCGAAGCGCGTCATGCCTACGACGACATCGTGCGCGACACGGTGAACGTCGGTCTCGGAATCGATCGGGCGACGGCGCACAACGGCTGCCTACGGATCGTGCCGGGGAGTCACCGCATGGGTTACCTCGGACTCTCCGACAACGGCAGCGGGTCGATCATGAAGGGGCTCACGCTCGAGGACGAGTTGGTGGGCGTCGGGATCGATCCGACGACGATCGTCGACGTCGAACTCGAACCGGGCGACGTGGCGTTGTGGGGCCTTCTCACCGTGCACGGTTCGCTGCCCAACGAGTCGGCCGACGACCGTGCCTTCGGGATCTCGAGCTACGTGCACGGCACGCGGTCGCAACGCGGCGAGTGGGCGTTCCGCGACGGTCAGCCTCAGCGGCTCGGTGCGGTTCCGCAGGTGTGCAAGGACGAGCGCCTGCACGAGCACCTCGATCCCCACCACGACCCGACCGAGTGGTACCTCTAGGAGCGACCGCCCGCCCTGGGACACCTCGGTCTCGGCCCCTTCCACCGCAGGGATACTGTGACCACATGACCGTGCGACACCGGCTCGTGGCAGGACTGCTCGTCGGTCTGCTCGCGGCCTGCGGCGGAGGCGGCGCAGTGTCTCCGGATGCAGACGCCACGCCGACGGGCGACGTGACAGAGTCGGCCGAGGTCGACTCCGGCTTCCGCCCCGATCGCAACGGGTTCTCCTTCGCCAACCGGATTCCGGCCGAGCCGTTCGCCTACGCCGATGCGGTCGCGATGTTCGGCCCCGATGCCGTCTGCACCGAAGGTTCGGGAGACTGCACGCCACGTCCCGACGCGCAGGCGTGGGTCGAGAAACTGGCGGCGGCCTCGTGGGGAGGCCTGTGCGAGGGGATGGCGGTGATGGCCGCCGACCGTTGGGTCGACCACGAGCAGCCCGACACGGCCGGTCTTCCCGAGAGCGATCCCCTCGCGCACCGTCTCCTGCAGTGGTGGGCCACCCAGTTCCTCACCTCGGTGATGGAGGCCCAGACCGAGCGCTCGGTCGAACCCGGCGACCTCCTCGCCCGGCTCGAGGACGCGCTGTCGGCCGGTGGCACCGGTGCCACCCTGACCATGGATCATCGTGGCGCCAGCCACACCGTGACCCCCTACGCGATCCGTCGCGAGGGGTCGACGGCGGTGATCCTGGTGTACGACCCCGCACGTCCGCGCGAGGAGAGCGTCGTCGAGCTCGACCTGCCGGCCGACAGGTGGGTGTACGACTACCCAGGCGATCGAGCCGACGCCCAGCCGTGGAGCGGCCGAGCCTTCGACATGGCGGTCGTTCCGCTCGAAGCCCGAGCGGTGCCGTGGTCGGCCCCGTTCCTCGGCCGCTCGGGCGCCGCCGTCGCCACGATCACGACGGCCGGCGACTGGACGATCATGCGGACGACGGCCGACGGCGCGGAGGTCGCGCTGGGTGCCGACGACATCGGTGTCGGTCACGACGGTGTGCTCGCCTTCGCCCGCGGAGGTGCGCTCGGTTCAGTCACGATCGTGCTCGACCCGGGGCTGGGCCTGCGCGTCGAGACCGCTGCACCGACCCATGTCACCGTCGAGTCCGATCTCGGGGCCGTGAGTGCGAGAGCGGGCGATCCGACCGATGCCGGTGCGTCGTCGCCGACGACCATCGCGGTCGACCTGGCCGATGGGCAACGGATCGATGCGGTGGAGGGATCCGTCGAACTCAGCGCGTTCACCGATGCCGGCGTCGTTCGTGCCGCGGCCGGTGGCACACGCGGTCTGCGGATCAGTACATCGGGTGAGACGCTCGTGACGCCGATCGAGGGCGACGACATCGTCGTCACGCCCCCCGACCCCTCACGCACCGAGGGCCGGATCGCGCCCGACGGGACGGTCGAATGGTCGGAGCCACTCCGACTCCCGGCGTCCGTGCGCGAGGGGACGCCCGAGCCCGACTGGTCGTCGGTGTCCGGGTCGTCGTCGCCCGACGAGGGTTCGACGACGACCACCACCCCGGGTTCGCCGGGAAGTGAGTGGGTCGGCCCGACCGATGGCAGCGACCGGGTCACGATCTCGATCGAGTTCGTCTCGCCGGGTTCCGTGCACGTCGTGATCGACAGCCTCGCGTCGAACACCATCGCCTTCGTGCCGTCGTTGAGAGGCCCCGGTGTCGAACTGTCGGGCGAGTCGACGCTGTCGATCGACCGCACGGCGACCGACCTCCAGCCCGGAGCCGAGTACACGCTCACCCTCGAGTTCGACGACGGCTTCGTGGTGCACCGGTCGTTCGTCCTGCCCTGACGCCCGTGCGTCCGGAGGTGGGGAGCGACCACTGACGGGGTGGGCGCGGCCCGGATGCGGCCGGCGGTCGGCACTAGCGTGTGGGCATGCAGTGGGTGCGCCGACTCGTGATTCCCGTCGTGGTCCTCACGGTGGTCCTCGTCGCCGCCGACCGGGTCATCACGTCGCACGACGCAGGGCTCGTGCACTTCACGTGGTGCTTCACGGAGCAACTGTCGATCGACGAGCCAGCGTCGGACATCCTCGTCCTCGGATCGAGTCGGAGTGGCCTCGGTATCGACCCCCCGTGGATCGAGTCGGCACTCGGCGACCGGAGCGTCGAGCGGGTCACCTTCGGGTCCAACGGTGAGTTGCAGAAGGACCTCGGTCTGCGCACCTACCTCCACGACCGTGGGGTGCCGGAGACGCTCGTGCTCGAACTGGGCTTCGAACAGCACAGTGCGGCCTTCGAGGCGATCTCCGGCCCTCCGCCGGAACCCTTCGACGTGATTCCCGAACTCCCACTCTCCTTCCGGTCGAGCGTCTACTCCGACGTGATCGGCGACCTCGTCGCACACGACGAGATCTCCCGTGCCGATGTCTTCCTCGAGAGCAAGGTGATGAGTCCGGCGCAGTATCTCGCCGAACGCTTCAACGACGGTGCGGCGGTGGCCCTGCGCCACCCCGGCTCGGTGATCACACGCGAGACCCGCACCTGCGTCCCCGACATGAAGGTGCAGAGCGAGAAGTGGACGTGGGGAACCTCGCGGCGCTACCAGCCGGCACGGCTGAAGGAACCCGCCCCCGACACGGTCACCGGATTGGAGCGAGCGGCAAGCACCTTCCGGGCCGTCGACTTCGCTGACACCTTCACGCAGCAGGAGGTGTTGCTGACCCGCGACATCATCCGCACAGCGCGCCGCGCCGGCGTGCGCAACGTCATCCTTCTGTACCTACCGTCCTACGGAAAGGCCGGCGCAGGCGTCGATGTCGAGGCCGTTCGGTCGTTGTTCCCTGACGAGCCGGTCATCGACGGACACCGGGTGATGAGCGACCCGTCGAAGCCGTTGTTGCGGTATCAGTTCGTGAACGTCACGCACGTGAACCGGATCGGGGCGAGGGCCATCTCGCAGGCGATCGTCGACGCGATCATCGCCCTCCCCGAAGCCGAGCCGACGGACTGAGCCCGAGCCGACGGACTCAGCCGATTCGCTGGCACGGCCTCCCGGAACGGGAACCCGTGGTCGGTGGTCAGTGGTGTCCTGCGCCCGGGTTCTCCTGCACCAGCTCGATGAGCGTGCCGAAGCTGCCCTTCGGGTGGATGAAGGCAACGGTGGTCCCGCGGCTCCCGGGCCGCGGCGCCCTGTCGATCGGGGTGGCGCCTGCGGCGACCATCGCATCGAGGGCGGCCTGGCAGTCGTCGACGCGGTAACCGACGTGGTGCAGACCCTCGCCCCGCTTCTCGATGGCCTTGGCGATCGGGCTGTCGGGGCGCGTGGCCGCGGTGAGTTGGATGTACGAGTCGGCCACCTTGACGAGGGCCTCCTCGACGCCGTCGCTCTCGACGATCTCGCGGTGGTGGACCTCGGCTCCGAAGGCCGCGGCGTAGTAGGCGATGGCCGCCTCGAGGTCGCGAACGGCGATGGCGATGTGATCGATCTCGGTCAGCAGCATGGTCTCATCCTGCCACCGCGACCGGGCAAGGGAGACCTCGGACCGAGGGTCAGGCGCCGGGACGCTGGGTGAGCACTTCGTGGCCGTCGTCGGTGACGAGGATCGTGTGCTCGAACTGGGCGGTGCGCTTGCCGTCGGCCGTCACCGCGGTCCAGCCGTCGTCGAAGGCCATCCGGTGCTGCCACGTGCCGAGGGTGATCATCGGCTCGATGGTGAAGGTCATCCCGGGGCGCATGATCATCGAGGCGCGCTCGTCGTAGTAGTGCAACACCTGGACGTCGGTGTGGAACTGCTCGCCGATGCCGTGGCCGATGAAGGCGCGTACGACTCCCAGGCGGTGCTTCTTGGCATGGTTCTCGATGGCGCGGCCGATGTCGCTGAGCGGTCGGCCCGGGGCGACCGCGCGGATGCCCTCCCACATGCACTCCTCGGCCACGGTCACCAGCTGGCGGCTCGCGGGGTCGACGTCGCCGACGAGGAAGGTCGCGTTGCAGTCGCCGTGGACCCCGCCCATGTAGGTCGTGACGTCGAGGTTGACGATGTCGCCGTCGAGCAACACCCGGCTGTCGGGGATGCCGTGGCAGATCACCTCGTTGACGGAGGTGCAGACGCTCTTGGGGTAGCCGTGGTAGTTCAGCGGGCTCGGGTAGGCGCCACGTTCGATGCAGGCCTCGTGCACGAACACGTCGATCTCGTCGGTGGTCAGACCGGGCCTGACCATCGCGCCGGCGAGCGCCAGGATCTCGGCGGCAGCGGCTCCGGCGACGCGCATCCGCTCGATGATCTCGGGGCTCTTCACCCGCGACTCGGCCCACCTCGGCACCTGCCCAGTGGCGGCGTACGGCGGGGCGACGATGTGGTCGGGGACCGATCGCATCGGGCTGATGACACCCGGCAGCACGCGGCCCTCGAGGGGCTTGTGGCAGCGCTTGTACTTGCGGCCGCTCCCGCACCAGCAGGCATCGTTCGCCTGGGGCAGCGTCGCAGGGGGCGTGGTCGACATGGGCCGAGTCTACGGGCGACCCCCGCCAGGCCTGACCCGGCGGGCCTCGTGAGATTGTGACCAAGGTCCCTCCGAAGTGGTGGTCGCGTGTGATTGCCTAGCGCCATGGCCGAACCCACCACCGACGGCACCCGCGCCGAGGGCGCGCCCATCACGGTCTTCCTCCTCGACGATCACGAGATCGTCCGCCGGGGCGTCCGCGAACTGATCGACTCCGAGGACGGACTCGAGGTGGTCGGCGAGGCGTCGACAGCAGCCGAGGCCGTGGCGCGCATTCCCGCTGTGCGGCCCGCCGTGGCGGTGCTCGACGTCCGTCTGCCCGACGGCAGTGGGGTCGAGGTCTGCCGCGAGGTCCGCAGTCAACTGCCGGGCCTGGCGTGCCTGATGCTCACCTCGTTCAGCGACGACGACGCCCTCTTCGAGGCGATCATGGCGGGGGCGTCGGGGTACGTGCTCAAGCAGATCCGCGGCAACGATCTCGTCACCGCCATCCGGCGTGTCGCCCGTGGCGAGTCGCTCCTCGATCCGACGGTCACGACCAAGGTCCTCCACCGCCTCCGCAACCCCTCGGAGGAGGACGAGCGACTGGCGAAGCTGACGCCGCAGGAGCGCAAGATCCTCGACCTCATCGCCGAGGGGGCGACCAACCGGCAGATCGGTGCCGAGCTGCACCTCGCGGAGAAGACGGTGAAGAACTACGTCTCGAACATGCTGATGAAGCTCGGGATGAGCCGCCGCACCGAGGCCGCTGTCTTCGCGGTCAAGGCCGGCGTCGGCCGTCACGACGACTGACACGCGTCGGTCGCGCTCGCCGGGCCGCGCTCGTCGGGCCGCGCTGAACGGGTCGGGCTGGACGGGTCGGGCTGGACGGGTCGGGCTGGACGGGTCGGGTCAGTCGCCGACCGGGACGTTCCAGCGGATCACCGTGCCGGTGCCCTCACCTGAGGTGACCTGACAGTTCCCCCCGAGGCGCTGCGCCCGATCGTGCATGTTGAGCAGACCGCTCCCGAGCCGGTGGGTGGCCGGGATGCCGTCACCGTCGTCGCTGACGATCAGCTGGAGCCGATCGGCCGTGTGCATCAGTGACACCTCGGCGCGCCGGGCGTGTGAGTGGCGGGCGACGTTGCTGAGGGCCTCGCGGACCACCGCAGCGACCTCGGCCGTGACCTCGTCGGTCACCGTGTCGAGCACCCCGCTGAAGTGGAGCGTCGGACGGAAGCCGAGCACGCGAGCCGACTCGTCGACGAGGTCGTTGACGACCACTCGCACCGTGCGTCCGGCGCTGCGCTTGTTGGCGAGTCCGAAGATCGCCGTCCGGAGTTCGCGGATCGCATCGTCCTGGTCGTCGATGATCCGCTCGATCTTCTGGCGTGCCGTCTCGGGAACGGTGCTGAGGACGCTCTGCAGGATGAGACCGGACGCGAACAGGCGCTGGATCACGGTGTCGTGGAGGTCGCGTGCGATGCGCTCGTGGTCGTCGGCGAGCATCACCCGGTGACGGGCGGCCGCGAGTTCCTCGTCGGCCAGTCGGGTGGCGGTCACGTCGCGGATGGTCGCGATGACCATGGCGATGCCCTCGATGTCGACAGGAGCGAGCGAGATCTCGACGGGGAAGACCGTCCCGTTCGACCGGCGGGCAGCGAGGTCGAGGCCCCGCCCCATCGCACGGCGTCGCGGGGCGGCGATGAACCCGGAGCGGTGCTCCTCGTGGACGGCTTGGGCATCGTCGGGCAGGAGGATCTCGATCCGCTGACCGAGCAGTTCGGCGCGGTCGTACCCCACGAGCCGCTCGAGCTCGCGGTTGACGAGGATGATGGCGCCCGACTCGTCGACGATGACGACGCCGTCGGGCATCGCCTCGACCACCTCGAGCAGCCAGCGCTGGTCGCTGTCGCGTTCCGTCACGCTGCCATCGTGGCACGGCCGAGGAGGGTCGCGACAAGAATCGGACCGAGGGCCCGGCGGGTGGGAGACTCGGAGGATGACGAACACCTCGCACGGTGCGACTCCCGAGCCGATCGGCACCCGGCACCTGTTCACCATCGACATCGACGTCCACCACCCGTCGGGGCTCGGCGACTTCCCCCACGGCGAGCGTCGGCTCGTCGTGTTCGACACGGGCACGTTCGCCGGGCCCGGCATCTCGGGAACGCTGGCGCCGGGCGGTGTCGACTGGCAGAGCGTCCGGCCCGACGGGGTCGTCGAGATCGACGCCCACTATCTGCTCGTCACCGACGCCGGCGACAACATCGAGTTGCACGCGCTCGGCGTCCGGTCGGCGTCGCCGGAGGTGGCGGCGCGCATGCTGCGTGGCGAGATCCCCGAGCCGTCGGAGTACTACTTCCGCACCCACGTGCGACTCTCCACCTCGTCGCCGGCGTGGGAACACCTCAACGGCACGATCGCCGTGTCGCGTGGGCGCCGCAAGCAGGGCGGCGTCGTGATCGAGGTCCACGAGGTCCTGTGATGTCGTCGGGTGCGGGCCTCGACGGCCCTGTCATCGTCGTCGGTGGTGGTGCGGGTGGGCTCGTCACGGCCCTCGGCCTTCACGCGGCGGGAATCGACTGCGATGTCTACGAGTCGGTCGACGAGGTCCGCGAGGTCGGTGTCGGCATCAACCTCCTGCCGCACGCGGCGCGCGAACTCGACGCCCTCGGCTGCCTCGACCGTCTCGAGGCCGTGTCGATCCAGCCGACGACACTGCGCTACTTCACGCGGCGCGGACAGCAGATCTGGAGCGAGCCCCGCGGGCGTGCCGCGGGGTACCCCTGGCCGCAGTTGTCGATCCATCGCGGCGCCCTGCAGTCGACCCTTCTCGAGATCACCCGCGAGCGCCTCGGTGCCGATCGGATCCACACCGGTCACCACCTGACGGCTCTCGAGAGCGACGAGCACGGGGCGACGGCGCACTTCTCGGCGGGTCGGCGTGGGCCGCACCTCGTCAGCGTGCGCGGTCCCGTCGTGGTGGCCGCCGACGGCATCCACTCGACGGCGCGTGCGATGCGGTACCCCGACGAGGGGATGCCGCGCTGGAACGGCTCGATCCTGTGGCGCGGGACGGCCGAGGTCGACCCTGTCTTCGACGGCCGCACGATGGTGTGGGCCGGCCATCCGGCGCACAAGTTCGTCGGCTACCCGATCCGCGACCTCTCCGACGGGCGTCAACTGTTCAACTTCATCGCCGAGTTCCGCACCGACGGCCTCGAACTCGCCGAGCGCGAGGACTGGAACCAACCGGGGGTGCTCGACGACTTCATCGGCCGCTTCGAGGAGTGGACCTTCGACTGGCTCGACGTGCCCGCGCTGATCCGTTCGTCGCCGGGGACCTATCGCTTCCCGATGGTCGACCGCGACCCGGTCGATCGGTGGACCTTCGGGCGCACCACCCTGCTCGGCGACGCAGCGCACCCGATGTACCCGATCGGGTCGAACGGAGCGTCCCAGGCGATCCTCGACGCACGGGTGCTCGTCGGATGTCTCCGCTCGTACCCCGACGATCCGGCCGCGGCACTCGAACGGTACGACGCCATCCGCCGCCCGGCGACGGCTGCGGTGGTGATGGCGAACCGTGGCCTCGGCCCCGAGATGCCCATGCAACTGGTCGAGGAGCGGGCGCCCGACGGGTTCGACGACATCGGCGACGTGATTTCTGCCGAGGAGATCCGACAGGTGACCGAGGGGTACCGCGCGACTGCCGGCTTTGCCGTCGCCGAACTCGCCGAGGGTGTGTCGCTGGCCGATCGTCAGTACTGAACCGCCGCGGGTCCGCACGGCTGGCGCAGGCCGGCCAACCACACCGACGAGCCGTTCGGCCCGTCGTCGTACCCGTCACTCGGAGAGGTCGCGGCAGACGCCGATCCAGTAGTCGGTCGAGAGCCCGAGGCTCTCGGTGTCGATGCGCTCGTCGTGCCCGTGGAACCGCGACGCGAAGGTCTCGAACGTGATGTCGGGGCTCATCAAGCCGGTGCCGTAGGCGACGACACCCTTGGCCCGGAAGAAGCGGCTGTCGGTGGCCCCGACGATGACCTCGGGCAGCAGCTCCGACGACGGGAACACGCGCTGGGTCCGCCGTTCGAGCACCTCGTAGAGCGGTGTCCGGGTGGAGGAGATCGAGGAGAGGTCGTCGAACATGACCTCGATCGCGACCTTCGACGACAGGTCGCCGAGTGCCTCGTCGAGGTACGCCCGCACGGTGTCGGTGTCGTCGCCGGGGACGGTGCGGATGTCGACCTCGATGTCGACGATGTCGGGGATCACGTTGGTCTTGACCCCGCCGTGAAACATGTTCGGAGAGATCGTCGTGTGCGAGCAGGCGTGAAGGAGCTTCGCCGTCGGCACGGGGAGCAGGGCGAGCGTCTCCTCGAGGCGCGAGGGGTCGAGCAGGCCGGCCTTGACGTCGTCGGGCAGGTTCGAGGCCATCACGCGCATCGTCCAGAGCTCGTCGAGGTGCGCAGCGGGTCGGTAGGCGGCGAGCCGACGTACGACCTCGCTCGCCGTGATCACGGCGTTGTCGGCACCGAACGGCATCGAGCCGTGGCCCGGCGTGCCACCGACACGCAGTCGCCGCCAGGCCGCACCCTTCTCGCCGACGCTGATGCCCACGTGGCGGCCGTCGCCGTGGGTCCAGCCACCCATCTCGGTCAGCACGTAGTCGCAGGCGATGGCGTCCCAGTGGTTCTCGATCATCCACTCGGCCCCGTACTGACCGGCGGCCTCCTCGTCGGCGACGCCGAAGTAGATGATGTCGCCCTTGGGTCGGAACCCGGAGAGGGCGAGCTGTCGGAACCCGACCGCCATGGTCGCCGTGATGTTGAGCATGTCGACGGCACCGCGCCCCCAGACTTCACCGTCGACGAGATCGCCCCCGAACGGGTCGCGGCTCCACCCGGCAGGGCTCACGGGGACGACGTCGGTGTGGCCCATGAGACACAGGCGCGGCGCAGACGGGTCGGAGCCCTCGATGCGCGCCACGATGCTCGTCCGGTCGCCGTGCGCCGTGAAGCGCTCGACGTCGACCCCCGATCCTTCGAGATAGGCGGCGAGCGTGTCGGCGTTGCGGCGTTCGCCCCCCGAGTCGGCCGTGCCGTCGTTGACGCACCCGTTGCGGATGAGCGCCTGGAGGAGTTCGGTGGCTTCGCCGGTGTGGGGCAGCGCGCTGGTCATGCGCACAGCATCCCACGACGTCGTCAGTCGAGCTGGACCTCGACGCGTTCGTACCGGTCCATCCGCCGCGGATCGTGGCGCACCGGTGCGTCGGTGAGCGTGAGACCGGGGTGGCGCGCCGCGAGCGAACCGATGGCGGCCATGGCCTGCATCCGGGCGAGCGGTGCCCCGATGCAGTAGTGGATCCCTTGGCCGAACGAGAGCGACACCAGTTCGGGTCGGGTGATGTCGAAGCGCTCGGGGTCGTTCCAGCGCGACGGATCGCGGTTCGCCGCGCCGAGCGCGAAGCGGACGGTGGCGCCGCGGGGGATCGTGCGGCCGCCGATCTCGACGTCGTCGAGCGCCAGTCGTGGCGTGGTGGTCTGCTGGTTGGGGTGGTGGAAGCGCAGGATCTCGGCGACAGAACCGGACAACAGCGTGGGGTCGGCGCACAGGGCGTCCCACTGCGAGCGATCGCGGAGCAGGAGGAGGAGACCGCTCGAGATCATCCGCTCGGTGGTCGTGCCGGCCGCGGTGTACAGCGTGAGGAGGGCGGCGAGGATCTCGGCGTCGCTGAGCACGGCGCCGTCGTGCTCGGCCTGCACGAGAGCCGTGACGAGGTCGGCGCGCGGGTCGTTTCGGCGGGCCTCGACCACGAGGGAGATGGTGTCGAGTTGCCAGACGAGCGCTCGCTGTCCGGCAGCGCGCTGCTCGGCCGAGGCCGTCGGGTCGCCGAGCCGTTCGGTGTCCTCGAACGACGCGCGGAAGGCGTCACGCTCGTCGGCGGGGAGGCCGATCATCTCCGACGCGATCGTGATGGTGAGCGGGAAGGCCAGCCCGGTGACGAGGTCGAGGATCCCGTCGCGCTCCCGCGCGGCCGAGAGGAGACCGTCGACCACCTCGTCGACCCGAGAGCGTTGCTCGTCGACGGCAGCGCGCGTGAATGCCTGCTGGACCAACTGCCGGAGGCGGGTGTGCGACGGCGGATCCTTCATGTTGAACGAGTGCAGGACCACCTGCTGGGCGCGCACGAACGGGTCGGTGAGGTCGGGTTCGGCGCGGTGGCGGGCCGCCACCCCCGGCAGCGACCCCTTCTTCGACCACTCGCTCGAGAGTCGTGGATCGCGGAAGGCGGCGGCGATGTCGTCGTAGCGGGTCAGCAGCCAATAGCCGTACTCGCTGCGGTGCACCGGATCGTTCTCGCGCAACCAGCGCAGCGTCGGGGCTGGATCCTCGAGGAACTCGGTCGAGTGCAGGTCGAGCGGGAGGGTCATCCGGCATCGTCCGCCACGAGTGAGGCGATGCGCGCGACGTGGGCGGGTTCCATCCCGCAACAACCGCCCACGAGGGTGGCTCCGGCAGCGAGCCACTCGGCCACGACGGCGCCGTACTCGTCGGGGTCGAGGTCGTCGCGGAACCGGGCGAGCCCCTCGTTGGCGCGGGTGTCGCTCGAGTGCGCCGCCACGAAGCGGTTGGCGTAGCCGCCGACCGCGGCCCGGCCCGCACAGAGCGGCACGGCCACTGCGAACGCGGCGGTGATGGTCTCGGCCTGACAGCAGTTGAAGAGCACCGCCTCCGCGCCGAGCGAGAGGGCGAGGCTGACCGCATCGGCGACGGGTTCGCCCGACCGGAGTGTTCCTGGCTCGTGGTCGTCGAGGGTGAACGAGAGCCACAGCGGCAGGTTGCTCCCGGCTCTGTCGAGCGCCTCGCGCACGGTACGGGCCTCGACGAGCGAGCCGAGTGTCTCGCCCAACCACAGGTCGACGTGGGGCGCGAGGCCGGCCACCAGTGGGTCGATCACCTGTGCCGCCCGGTCGGGTTCGAAGAGGTCGGGCCGGTACGAACCGAAGAGGGGCGGCAGCGAACCGGCGATGACGACGTCGGGGACGCCCGCCTCGGCGACGGCCTGCCGGGCGAGACGGCCCGAGAGGTCGGCCAGTTCGCGTCCGCGTGCGGCGAAACGCTCCTCGCCGATGTGGAACGGCACCACCGCGTAACTGTTGGTGGTGATCAGCCGGGCCCCGGCCTCGATGAAGTTCCGGTGGGCGCGGACCACCCATTCGGGGCCGTCGAACAGCGCCAGTGCGCTCCACTCGGGCTGTCGGAACGGGGCACCGATCCGCAGCAACTCACGACCCATCCCGCCGTCGAGAACCATCACGCCCGGGCTGCTGCTCGCCATCGAGTCAGCATCCCACAGCCAGCGGAACGGGAGGGATTCGAACCCCCGGGCCGTGAGGCCTCACGCTTTCAAGGCGCGCGCATTTGTCCGCTCTGCCACCGTTCCGTCGTGAACTCTACCGACGAGCGCGCTGCTCGGTCGGTGGGGCTACGGAACCCAGAGCTGCTGGAAGGCGACGATCTCGCCGCCCTGGACCGACACCAGCCAAGGGAACGGGACGAACAGGAAGCCCTCGGGCGCCGAGTCGCTCGCGCCCTGGGTCCGTAGGACGTCGAGCTCGGTGGCGTCGATGCGGTAGTTCTGCATCACGTTCGGATCGACGACGGTGATGAGCGCGTCGGCGGCGAACGGCACGTCGTCGACGTCGAGTGTGGGGGTGGCCCGGACGTACACGTCGCCGTAGCACTCCTCGCCGTCCTCGGCTGCCGCCGTGGGGCACTCGTCTCCGAAGAAGGCCTGCATCACGGTCATGTACGGCGCTGCAGCGGTGCCGCCCACGAGGTTGGCCCAGTAGAAGCCGTCGACGAGGGCATCGGTCGGAACGACGTCGGTGTGGTCGGTCGGCGCATTGGGCGGACCGATCTCGTCCCACACGAGGCGAGCGGGCGTGGTCTCGACCGGCACCGTCTCGGTGGTCGGAGTGGGAGCCGCCGTGGTCTCGGGTGCCGACGTGTCGACCACGGCCGCGGTGGTGGTCGGGGCCGTGGGGGTGACGGTGACGGTCGGTCCGGTTGTCGTGCTCGTCGAGCAGGCGGTGACGACACCGAGGAGGAGGGTGACGCTGACGAGACCGGTGGCCGTGGCGAGTCGGGCGTGTGCGAGGCGACGTCGGGCCGCGGTGCGGTCGGCGAACGGACGGACTCTGCTCATGCCGAAGGTCTAGCAGCGCCCATCGGGGCTCGGCGGTCGCGTCGGGTCAGCGGATGCCGGCGC
>Ga0172373_10004538_pt1 | contig 19496 bp, 17 predicted proteins | sample Lak10m_2_FD_114546 | JGI IMG/M metagenome (GOLD analysis project Ga0172373, IMG submission 114546) | Freshwater microbial communities from Kabuno Bay, South-Kivu, Congo - kab_092012_10m | ecosystem: Environmental > Aquatic > Freshwater > Lake | place: Democratic Republic of the Congo...
GCGCTCGGGAAGCATGGCCGATGCCTGCATGCGTTTGGACAGTGCGAGCGCGAGGGTTGCGTTCAGGGTTTCCAGAGCGTCTTCGGCCATCTTGTCGAAGCGACCCCCGGTGCGCTGGTTGATCAGCTGCAGGACACCCACCATTTCCTTGAGCGGGCCATGCAGCAGCGGAGCCGCCAGCATCTGCCGCGACTTGAATCCGGTCGCATTGTCCACGCCGCCGAAAAAATGCAGGTTCGGGTCGATGCGTTTGAGTTCCTCCGCGTCTTCCAGGTTGTCGATGCGCAAACTCTTTCTGGTTACGCCGACATAGCCGGCAATGCTGCGCCGATCCAGCGGCAGCACCAGATCCTTGTTGGAATCGATGCCGCTCTTGACGCGCGAGACCAGCGCCCGTTTTTCCTTGTCATGTACATACAGCGTCACCCGCTCACAGTTGAACAGTTCGCTGATGTCCGCGGAAAGCCCGACCATTATTTGCGCGGCGTTGTCCGTGCCATGTATGGTGTTGGTCAGTTCCTGCAGGCGTTTGGCAAAGTCGAGCCGGTCTTGCGCGTTGCCTGATTGCAATTCCGGGCTTGTACCCGCTTCGGTTGGCGTCGTTGTTGTCTGGATCCGTTTCGACAGCGCGAGCGCGAGGGTCGCGGTGAGAGCTTCCAGCCCTTCTTCGGCAACCTTGTCGAAACGGCCATCGACGCGCTGGTTGATGAGCTGCAGGACGCCCACCAGTTCCTTGTCGTCCCCCTGCAGCAGCGGCGCGGCCAGCATCTGCCTGGACTTGAAGCCGGTAACGCTGTCGACCCGGCTGAAGAACTGCAATTGCGGATCGATGCGTTTCAGTTCCTCGGCATCGTCGAGGTTGTCGATGCGTACGGTGGTCTTTGTTGCCGCGACATAGCCCGCGATGCTGCGGCGATCCAGCGGCAGCACCAGGTCCTTGCTGGAGTTGATGCCCGACTTCACCCGCGAGACCAGCGATTTGCGCTCCGGGTCGTAGACATAGAGGGTAAGGCGCTCGCACAGGAAGAGGTCGCTGATCTCGGCGGAAAGGTCGATCATGATCTGGCTGACATTGTCCGTGCCGTGGATCCTGTTGGTCAGCACCTGCAGCTTCCGGGCGAAATCTAGCCGGTCCTGCATCTGCTCCAGCGGGGTGGTCTGCGTCGGGTCGAACTGCGTTTCCGTCATGGCGCTGCTGCCTCCGAAAGGGGGTCGCGTGGGACGTCGATGATACCGGGGTCAGCGCTTTGCGGTGCGGCCCCGTTTTGCCGCAGCCGGGGTCGATCGGGTGTCCGCCAGATCGTGCCAGCCGATCTGTGTTTCGATCAGCCGCGAGCCTTCGGTGTCCATGAAGTCGACGAAGGCCATGGCGGCGGGCATCAGCCGCTTGTCGGTGCGATAGACCAGCCGCCATTGCCGGCTGACCGGGGTATCCGCGACATTCAGGCGCACGATCCGGCCGACCGAGCGCTCCAGGCCGATGGTGTGCTCCGAGATGAAGGAGATCCCCAGCCCCGCCATCACCGCCTGCTTGATGGTCTCATTGCTTCCCAGCTCCATCAGTTTCGTTGCCGCCACCTTGTGCTCTTCGAGAAAGCGCTCAAGGGCGCCGCGTGTGCCCGACCCGGGTTCGCGGATGAGCAGGGTTTCCTCGGCGAGCAGGCCGGGGGCGACGTTGCGCTTGTCGGCCAGGCGATGCTCCGGCGCGGCGACGAAAACCAGAGGGTGTTCGGCGAACACCTTGGCGACGGTGTCGAATTCGCTGGGCGGCGTGCCCATGATGGCAAGGTCGATTTCGTTTTCGGCGAGGTTCCTCACCACCGTGCCGCGGTTGCTCACCGCCAGCTGGATTTCGACGCCCGGATGGCGGCGGCGGAACTCCGCAAGCAACGAAGGCGCGAAGTACTTGGCGGTGCTGACGACGCCGATCTTCAGCCTCCCGGCCTCGACACCCTTGAGCGCCGCCAGCGCCTCGCCGGCCTCGCGCAACTGTTCGGCGATGCGCCGCGCCTGGCGCGCGACTTCCTCGCCGGCGGCGGTCAGCCGAACCTTCTTGCCGGCCTGTTCGGTCAGCGGCAGGCCGGCCTGGTCTTCCAGCGCCTGCACCTGCATCGATACGGCCGGCTGTGTCAGGTGCAGTTCCTCGGCAGCGCGGGAAAAGGACAGGTGGCGCGCAACGGCCTCGAAGATCTTGAGCTGGCGCAGCGTAATGTTCTTCATGGCGACGGGATAGGTTGGCGGTGGCAGACAATCTTATCACTGCCATAAAAAAACGTGACTGGAACTTATGGATCGAACGGGGCTATTCTGCCCGCCATGCTGCAGGCACTCATCTTCGATGTCGATGGCACGCTCGCCGATACCGAGCGCGACGGCCATCGCCCGGCGTTTAACGCCGCCTTCAAGGAGGCCGGTTTGCCCTGGCACTGGGACGTTGCACTCTATGGCGAACTGCTCGCCGTCACCGGCGGCAAGGAGCGCATGCTGCACTACGCACAGCGCCATGCGCCAGAGCTGGCGGCCAAGCCCGGCTTCGACAACCTGGTGCGCAAGCTGCATGTGCTCAAGACCGAACGTTACGTGCAGCTGGTCCAGGCCGGGCGCATTCCGCTGCGGCCCGGCGTCGGCCCGCTGTTGCGCCAGGCGCGTGCTGCCGGCCTGCGCCTGGCGATCGCCACCACCACCTCGCCGGAAAATGTTTCGGCGCTGCTGCGCGCCAGCCTGGCCCCCGACGCCGAAAGCTGGTTTGAGGTGATCGGCGCCGGCGACGTGGTGGCCGCCAAGAAGCCGGCGCCCGACATTTACCAATGGGTGCTGGCGCGCCTGGGCCTGCCTGCCGCCGACTGCCTGGCCTTCGAGGATTCTGGCAATGGCCTCAAGGCCGCGCTGGGCGCCGGCCTGGCGACCATCGTCACCGACGGTGAATACACCCACGACCACGATTTCACCGGTGCCTTGGCCGTGCTTTCCGATCTGGGCGTTCCCGAGCGGCCCGCGGTCGTGAAACGTGGCGACCTGCTCGGGCGCCACGGTGTAGACGTCGAACTGCTGCGCATCTGGCACGACAAAATCATCAGTAAAAAATGATGATGATGATAAAAACTCGTGACTGTCATTTATGGATGCTGGTCGCTAACATGATCGTCATTGCATCCCAACCGAATTTTTCGCTACGCTGATACCGAGGAGAACCGAATGGATCAATCGAACCGCTACGCCGACCTGTCCCTGAAGGAAGAAGACCTGATCCGGGCTGGCCGGCACATCCTGGTGGCCTACAAGATGAAGCCCAAGGCGGGCACCGGCTACCTGGAAGGCGCGGCCCACTTCGCCGCCGAGTCGTCGACCGGCACCAACGTCGAGGTGTCCACCACCGACGACTTCACCAAGGGCGTCGACGCGCTGGTGTATCACATCGACGAGGCGACCGAGGAGATGCGCATCGCCTATCCGATCGACCTGTTCGACCGCAACATCACCGACGGCCGCATGATGCTGGTGTCCTTCCTGACGCTGGTGATCGGCAACAACCAGGGCATGGGCGACATCGAGCACGCCAAGATGTACGACTTCTACATGCCCGAGCGCGCGATCCAGCTGTTCGACGGCCCGGCCAAGGACATCTCCGACCTGTGGCGCATCCTCGGCCGCCCGATCAAGGACGGCGGCTACATCGCCGGCACCATCATCAAGCCCAAGCTCGGCCTGCGCCCCGAGCCCTTCGCCGCCGCCGCCTACCAGTTCTGGCTGGGTGGCGACTTCATCAAGAATGACGAGCCGCAGGGCAACCAGGTCTTCTGCCCGGCGAAAAAGGTGTACCCGCTGGTCTATGACGCGATGAAGCGCGCGATGGACGAGACCGGCGAAGCCAAGATCTTCTCCGCCAACATCACCGCCGACGACCACTACGAAATGCTGGCGCGTGCCGACTTCATCCTCGAAACCTTCGGGCCCGACGCCGACAAGGTGGCCTTCCTGGTCGACGGCTACGTCGGCGGCCCCGGCATGATCACCACGGCCCGCCGGCAGTACCCGAACCAATACCTGCACTACCACCGTGCCGGCCACGGCGCCGTGACTTCGCCCTCCGCGAAGCGCGGCTACACCGCCTATGTGCTGGCCAAGATGAGCCGTCTGCAGGGCGCTTCCGGCATCCACGTCGGTACCATGGGCTACGGCAAGATGGAAGGTGACGCCGACGACCGCGCCATTGCCTACATCATCGAGCGCGACGAGTACCAGGGCCCGGCCTATTACCAGAAATGGTACGGCATGAAGCCGACCACGCCGATCATTTCCGGCGGCATGAACGCGCTGCGCCTGCCCGGCTTCTTCGAGAACCTCGGCCACGGCAACGTGATCAACACCGCCGGCGGCGGCTCCTACGGCCACATCGATTCCCCGGCGGCGGGCGCCAAGTCGCTGCGCCAGGCCTACGAATGCTGGAAGGCCGGCGCCGACCCGATCCAGTACGCCAAGGAGCACAAGGAGTTCGCCCGCGCCTTTGAATCCTTCCCCAAGGATGCCGACAAGCTCTTCCCCGGCTGGCGCGAGAAAATCGGTTCGCACAAGTAAGCGAATCGGCCGAGAATCCCCGCTGCGGCGGGGATTTTTCGGCCGCCAAATCCGACTGTTTTTATCGGCTTTTCAGCGAGGCTGCCATGACGAGCAAGGAACAATTCCTGATCAGGAGCGAACCCTTCTATCAGGCCCAGGGCCGCGAGGTGACGCTGTACGAAGCCGCTTACGCCGCGCGCCTGCCGGTGATGGTCAAGGGCCCCACGGGCTGTGGCAAGTCGCGCTTCGTCGAGTACATGGCCTGGAAGCTCTCAAAGCCGCTGATCAGCGTCGCCTGCAACGAGGACATGACTGCCTCTGATCTCGTCGGCCGTTACCTGCTCGATGCCGGTGGCACGCGCTGGCTGGACGGCCCGCTGACCACGGCGGCGCGCATCGGCGCCATCTGCTACCTGGACGAGATCGTCGAGGCGCGCCAGGACACCACGGTCGTCATCCACCCGCTGACCGACCATCGCCGTACGCTGCCGCTGGACAAGAAAGGCGAGGTGGTCGAAGCGCACCCCGATTTCCAACTCGTCATCTCCTACAACCACGGCTACCAGAGCCTGATGAAGGACCTCAAGCAATCGACCAAACAGCGCTTTACCGCCTTCGATTTCGATTACCCGGAGGCGGCACTGGAGGCGGGCATCGTCGCAACCGAAACCGGCATCGACGCGGCTACCGCCGGCCGCCTGATCCAGGTGGCGCAGGCGGCACGCAACCTCAAGGGCCACGGCCTCGACGAAGGTATCTCGACACGTCTGGTGGTCTATGCGGCAAGCTTGATCCGCCAGGGCGTGGCCGCCGGCGATGCCTGCCGCATGGCCATGGCGCGACCGATCACCGACGACGCCGACATTCGCGCGACGCTGGACAGCGCGATCGACAGCGTGTTCGCTTAGGCGGGGACAAGAGTCGGCGCTGGCGACACGGCGATTTCGCTTGCCGCATCCGCCTTGGCGAGCCATTCACGCGCTTCTTCGTCGCCCTGTGCTGCCGCTTTCTCCATCCAGCGGCGCGCTTCGTCGAGATCCTGCTTCAGGCCCCAGCCATCGGCATACAGCAGCGCCAATTCGCGCTGGCCGATGGCGTCACCCTTTTCGGCGGCATCGAGGAACCACTCCGCAGCCTCGGCCGCATTGACGGCGACGCCGATGCCGTCGCGCAGTACCTGGCCGACGATGGTGCTGGCCTCGGCATTGCCTTGGGCGATGGCACGCTGCAGCCAGACCATGCCCTCGGCGACATCCTTGTCGACACCCATGCCGCCGAGGTAGCACCGGCCCAGTCTCGCTTGTGCCGGCGCGTAGCCGCGCTGGGCGGCGCGCATGAACTGCCTGGCCGCTGCAACAAAGTCAGCCTCGACGCCGTAACCCTCTTGATACAGGCGGCCGAGCAGATGCAAGCCCTTGGGGTCGCCTTGCAGGGCCGCAAGCTGAGCCCATTTGAATGCCGAATGGGGGTCGGGCGCCACGCCGCGTCCGATCCGGTAGCACAAGCCCAACGAGGCCTGCGCGCTGCTCGATCCGAGGCGCGCCGCCTTCTCAAACCACTGTGCTGCTCCGGTGAGATTTGAATCATCGCCTTCCTGAAGCAGACGGCCGAGCTGGTGGCAAGCCTCCGGGTCGTCCGCTTCGGCCGCGCGGGTTATCCACTGGCGTCCGAACCGCGGATTTCTCACCACGTCGATGCCCCACAGGTAGGCCAGGCCCAGTGTCCTTTGCGCGAAGACACTTCCGCGCACGGCGGCACGTTTCAGCCAATGGACGGCCTGGGCGCCGTCCCTGGCGATTCCTTCGCCCTCAAGAAGTACTAGCCCCAACCGGGCCTGGCATTCGATGTCGCCGGCTTCCGCTCCGCGTCGATACCACGCCGCCGCCGCTTCGGCGTCGGCCTTGCCCCAGCGCCCGTTTTCAGATTCGCGGCCTAGCTGCCGGATCGCATCGATGCAGCCTGCCTCGGCGGCGCGCGCTATCCACTCGCGCCCCAACTCCACGTCGCGGCGAACACCTTCGCCGGCGAGCAGCATGTTGCCGATCCAGTATCCCGCCACCGGCTCGCCCGCCTCCCAGGCACGATGGAACAGCTCGAAGCCCCGTGCCGGATCGCGACGGCCGTCCTTCTGGTTTCTGCCGGTGGCGGCGAGCCAGCCGAGCTGGAACACCCCGCAGGGCTCGCCCAGATCGGCCGCCTTTGCATACAGCGCAGCGGCTTCCGCGATGTCAGCCGGAGTGGCATCGCCCGCCAATAATGTGCCGGCAAGGTTGATGTGGCTGCGCAACTCGCCCTGCAGGATAGCCAGCCGATACCAGGCGATGCTGCGGCCGATGTCGATCGGCACGCCCAAGCCATTGCCCAACACCTTGCCCATGTGGAACTGCGCCGTCGCATTCCCGGCGCTGGCCAGTGCTTCGATGGCAGCGATGGCTGCCGGATAGCGTGGTGTATCGGCAGCGCAGGTCGCGTCCGAATCGTCGAGCTCGACAAGATGGTCGAGGGCTTCGTCCAGATGCGCGGCATTCTCGGGACGGTGATCGAGATAGGCGCGAAAGTCCTCCGGGCAGGGGCTGTCGCCGATGGCATTCCAGATCAGGGCGTCGATGGGGCTGTCGTCGTAGAGGGACATGTGCTTTCTCCTTGGGACTGCCCACTATAGCCAGCGCCATGCTCATGGATTGAGCATGGCGGAAAGCCTGACGGGACGCGGGATTGGCGGAGGATAAAGTCGGCGCTGGCGAGACGGCGGACAAGTGGGTGAAGCTCCGCGCCCTTTCCTGCGCCTTCTCGACCAAAGCCGAAACGTTTATCATCATCGGCATGTCGAACCTTGACGACCTGCTTGCCGGAGGATTATCCGATTACTGCCGCCAGCGCCATATTCGGCGGCTGGCCTTGTTCGGCTCGCATGCCAGGGGTACGGCAAAGGCAGACAGCGATATCGATCTGCTGGTCGAGTTCGACAGGGGCATGGAGCCGGGGTTGATCGGTCTTGCCGCAATGGAATCGGAGCTCTCGGCGCTGACGGGCGGGCGCAAGATCGACTTGCGGACACCGCGGGAATTAAGCCATCACTTTCGGGATCAGGTGATCGCCGACGCCGTCGTCCAGTATGTCGCCTGAAGACCGGATTCGCCTGCTGCACATGATCGAGGCGGCGGACAGTGCCATCGGCTTTGTCGCCGGCTTTACCGTTGCCGAGCTGGAACAAGACCGCAAAACCCTGTTTGCCGTAATCCGCTGCATCGAAATCATCGGTGAGGCCGCGGCAAGGCTTTCAGAAACGACACGCGCAGCCACGCCGGAGATTCCATGGAGTGCGATTGTCGGGATGCGCAACCGGCTGGTTCACGCTTATTTCGATGTCGACACCGAACTGGTATGGAAGACCATCCGCATCGAATTGCCCGCACTCAAGGATCGATTGCAAGCACTGATCTAAAACACCGGCGCGCTGGCGCCGGCATCATCTGGCCCCGATCAAAAGGAATCGTAATCGACGATGCCAAGCGCCGGCTTGCTCTGGCGCGTTAACACCACCACCGTATCCGGTCGATGTGTCCTGAAGGTAAATACCCCGGCTGCCGTGTCGACGCTTAGCAGGTCCGCCATGCTCAGCTTGATCTCCTCGTTCTCGCTGATGTAGCCGGGGCGCGCCATCCGCCGCTGACTGGGCCGGCGCCGGTTCCTGTCGGGTTCCTCATGGACGTAAAGCGCGATACTGAAATCGTCGAACAGCGACAGCGGCGACTGGTTGAGGACCGGCGGATACATGCCGGTAGGCCCCAAGATCGGCATCGAACAGGATGGGGGCGTTGAGCTGGCTGCGCAGGTATTCGATGTCGCGCGTCAGCGTGGACTGGGAGCATTCGAGCGCGTCGAGCAGCTCGCGTCGGTTGATCGACCGCCGCGCGCGCAGCAACTGGTCGATGCGATAGAGGCGTTCGGTGCGGGTCATGGATGGAAGCATAACGCATGGCCCCTGACGCGAAAGCGGTGCCGCCAACATCCCGCCCGGGCAGCGAAACCTCCGCCTACCCGCGCAGCAGGCGTCTTGCCAACAAGGACTGCATGTCGCGCCGTCCGTCGGCGACGAGATGGATGAAGACGTTTGCGCCTACTACCCGGTAGATCAGGCGATAGGGTTTGAAAAACACCTGGCGATAGTCCTTGATGCCCAACGCCAGCAGTTCGCGGGGATGGCTGCCGCGCTCGGGAAAGCTCGCAAGACTCTCGGCTGCCTTGGTCAGGCGGTCGAGGACATGATTCGCGGCGTTCGGCGAGTCGAATTCCGCGATGTAATCGACGATGGCGGCGAGGTCCTGTTCGGCGCCTTCGGTCAGAAGCACCGAGTAGGCCGAAGGCTTCGCCATCAGCCGGCGTGCCGTGCGCGAAGCCGGGTGACCGCGTCGACCAGCGGCGCGACCTTGCCGGCTTCGATCTCGCGGTGGCCCAGGGCGAGGATCTTGAGCAGGGCCAGGGTTTCCTGGGTTTCCTCGAAGCTGGCGACATCCTGGATGACGGCTTTGGCTTCGCCGTTCTGGGTAATGACCAGCGGTTCGCGCTTCTCGGCGAGTTGCAGTAGCACCTCGGCGGCGTTGGCCTTGAGGTAGCTGATGGGTTTGACCTGGGACGAGAATCGCATGGCGGCTCCACGGGGCGGATTCAATAAGGACCGAATATAGTCCTTTGATCAATTCCTGGCAATCATGGGCTTATCGACGCGATAACCAAAAGTGACTGGCCCTTATGGGTGCGCTGGACTAGAGTGTTCGCACCTTATCGACTTCTCAAGGACGCTGATGCCCATCGGCCTGAAACCCGTCACCGACGCTCGCGACCGGCAGTTCGCCGATCCGCGCGTGCAAGCGGCGTGGACGGCACTGGATTGTGGTTTTGCGGCTGTCGCCGATGTCTTTGCCGAATGCGCCGGTGAAGCCTTGACAGCGCTGTCGGCGCCGCAGTTCGCCGCCTACATCGATGCCGCGCGCGGGCTGGGCAAGCTCGGGCGCGGCGCCGAGCCGATGCTGGTCTTCCTCCAGGTGTGGCCGGCGGTGGTGGGCGCCGTGCGCGGCGATGCCCTGGCGCCGGTGCTGGACCTCGTCAAGGCGATGCAGAAATCGCCCAACGGCGGCGCCATTGCCGGCTTTCTGCAGACCCTGGGCCCGGTGGCGCGGCGCCTGCAAGCGATCGAGCAGCTGGAGCTTTACCTCGACCTGGTGCGCGAGCTGATGCAGCGCACGTCGACCTCGATCCACGGCCGCCACATCACCTTTCCCAGTCCCTCGCTGCCGGTGTTCTGCCGCCAGGCGCCGCAGCTGCTCGGCCTGCTGTCGCTGGGCGGGCTGCGCAACTGGGCCGATTACGGCATCCTCAGTCATGCCACCCACCCCGAACGGCAGGAGGAATACTTCGCCCTGCAGTCGGCCGACAGCCGCGCCATCCTGCAGCGCGAGCGCCACGGCACGCTGTTCGCCGATGTCGAGCGCAAGCTGGAGCTGTGGCTGCGTGCGCTGTGGCGCGAGGGCGAGCTGCTGGTGCCGTATTCGACCGCGTTCGACGAAATCCGCCAGCCGGTGCCTTACTACGACAGCCAGGGCATGCGCGTGCCCGATGTTCTCGATGACGCCATCCGCTCCGGCGGCCGCGTGGCGGGGCTGGACCGCTACCGCGCGGTGCTGGCGCACATGGCCGGCCACCGCCGCTGGAGCACGCCGCAGATCGCCGACAACTGGAGCCCCTTCCAGCGCATGGCGGTCGAGTTCTTCGAGGACTGCCGCGTCGAATTGTTGCTGATCCGCGAATACCCTGGCCTGCGGCGCGTCTTCCTTGCCCTGCACCCGCATCCCGCCGCTGCCGGTTGTGATCCGGAAACCACTTCCTGCCTGCGTCATCGCCTGGCAATGTTCTCCCGCGCCGCGCTCGATCCGGTGCACGGCTATCAAGATCCGGTGCTGCTCGATTTCGTCGGCCGCTTCCATGCCCTGCTGGCGGACGGCCCGGCCAGCACCGCCGAGGTCGCCGGTCTGGCGCTGGCCTGGGTGGCGAAGACGCGGCGCCAGAGCGACCAGTTCGCCAAGATCCATTTCACCGACACGGTGATCGACTACCGCGACGACAATCGCCAGCTCTGGCGCTTCATCGAGGAGGGTGACGAGGAAGAGGCCTTCGACGAGCCGCGCCGGCACAGCCCGGCCGACGAGCCGGCGGGCCTGCCGCCGCGCCGCTACCCGGAATGGGACTACCGTTCGCAGAGCTACAAGCCGGACTGGGCCAGTGTCTATGAGGGCCTGCACCCGAGCGGCGACGCCGCCGACATCGATCGCCTGCTGGCGCGGCACGCGGCGCTGGCGCGGCAGCTCAAGCGCCTGCTCGACATCCTCAAGCCGCAGGACAAGCTTCGCCTGCGCTACCAGGAGGAGGGCAGCGAGCTCGACCTCGACGTGGCGCTGCGTTCGCTGATCGACTTTCGCAGCGGCGTGACGCCCGATCCGCGCATCAACATGAGCCACACCACGGCCGGACGCAACATCGCCGTGATGGTGCTGCTCGACCTCTCCGAGTCGCTCAACACCCGCGTTGCCGGTGGCGGCCAGACCGTGCTCGAACTGAGTCAGGAGGCGGTGTCGCTGCTGGCCTGGGCCATCGACCACCTCGGCGACCCCTGCGCCATCGCCGGCTTCCATTCCAACACCCGCCACGACGTGCGCTTCCAGCACATCAAGGGCTTCTCCGAGCGCTGGGACGAGGCGGTCAAGGCGCGCGTGGCGGCGATGCAGGCCGGCTGGTCCACGCGCATGGGCGCTGCGCTACGTCATGCCGGGCACTACCTCGCGGCGCGCAAGGCCGACAAGCGCATCCTGCTGCTGCTGACCGACGGCGAGCCGTCGGATGTCGACGTCGATGATGCCGCCTATCTGCGCGCGGACGCGAAACGGGCGGTCGACGAGCTGGCGGCGAAGGGGCTCACCACTTATTGCCTTAGCCTGGACCCGAAAGCCGACGACTATGTGAGCGAGATTTTCGGCCAGCGCTGGCGTGTGCTCGACCGCATCGAGCGCCTGCCCGAGCAGCTGCCGATGGTGTACCTCAACCTGACTCGCTGAGGTGGCCGGTCGCCGTCCCGTCAGCGCCGACTTTTGCTAGTCGGCGCGTTCCCAGACCTGGGTGCGGAAGAAAATGCCGACGTAGCCGCGCATTTCCAGCCGGCGCCCCTGATCGACCACATTGACGGTGCAGCGGTAGGTCTTGCCGTTCTCCGGATCGAGGATGCGGCCGCCGCTCCAGGCGTCGCCGTCCTTCTTCAGGCCGCTCATGATGGTCATGCCAAGGATGGGCTGGTCCTTGCGCTCGTCGCTGCATTGCGTGCATTTCTTGCCCGGGTCGGCGGCGGGGTCGAGAAATTTCTCCACCGTGGCAACCAGGCTGCCGTCCTTTTCGAGGATGCGGACGATGGATTTGGGCTTTTTCGTCGCGTCGTCGACGGTGCGCCAGGCGCCGACCGGCGACAGCGGGTCGGTGGCGGCGCCGGTCAGCGCGGGCAGCAGCGACAGCAGCAGGGCGAGGTGGCGCATGGCAGGGTCCGGGCGATCGATCCGGGCCGATTCTAGCCCTGGCGAGGCGTGGCGCTGTCCCGGGGCGAGGCAATAGAGGCCTTATTGACGAAATAAGAAAAAGTGAATGGTGCTTATAGATCGATCGGGCTACATTCTCTGCTCTACAACATGGTCAATCCGGGCGCCGGCGGCGCGGCGATTGAAAATTGCAAGGGGGGCGGCAACATGCAGCACGGACGCATCACACTGACGCGCTACACGATCGAGGCAGAGCACAAGCATCCGGGTGCGTCGGGCGAATTCTCGGGCCTGCTCAACTCCCTGGCCACGGCAATCAAGATCATTTCCAACCAGGTCGACAAGGGCGCCCTGGTCGGCGCGCTCGGCAATGCCGGCGAGGGCGGCGACTCGGTGAATGTGCAGGGCGAGGTACAGAAGAAGCTGGACGTCCTCAGCAACGACGTCATGCTCCACGAAAACGAATGGACGGGCCATCTGGCCGGCATGGCGTCCGAGGAAATGGACGAGGTCTATACCCTGCCGGCCCAATGCAAGCGCGGCAAGTACCTGCTGGTGTTCGATCCGCTCGACGGAAGCTCGAACATCGACGTCAATCTGACGGTCGGCACCATTTTCTCCATCCTGCGCACGCCCACGCCGGGCAAGGACGCGACAAAGGAAGATTTCCTGCAACCGGGCACCGAACAGGTGTGCGCCGGATTCGCGCTGTACGGCCCATCGACCATGCTGGTGCTGACCACCGGCGATGGTGTCGACGGCTTCACCCTGGACCGCGACATTGGCGCCTTCATCCTCACGCACCCGAAGATGCGCATTGAAGCCGACGCCCGCGAGTTCGCCATCAACGCTTCCAACGAGCGCTTCTGGGAGCCGCCGGTGAAACGCTATGTCGAGGAATGCCTGGCCGGCAAGACCGGCCCTCGCGGCAAGGACTTCAACATGCGCTGGGTGGCCTCGCTGGTGGCCGAGACCTTCCGCATCCTGACCCGCGGCGGCATTTTCATGTACCCCAAGGACAACAAGGATCCGGCCAAGCCGGGGCGCCTGCGCCTGATGTACGAAGCCAATCCGATCGCCTTCATCATCGAGCAGGCGGGCGGCGTGGCGACTACCGGCCGTGAGCGCATCATGGACATCGCACCGTCAGACCTGCACCAGCGCGTGCCGCTGATCTTCGGCTCGAAGAACGAAGTCGCGCGCGTCGAGCGCTACCACCAGGACTATGTCAGCGGCAAGGATGCGGAGGGCTTCAATTCGCCGCTGTTCGGCACGCGCTCGCTGTTCCGCACCCAATAACGGATTCGATACTTCAGGAGTCACCGCCATGTCGGTCAAGCATCCCATCGTCGCCATCACCGGTTCCTCGGGCGCCGGCACGTCCACCGTCACCAAGTCCTTCGACCTGGTATTCCGCCGCGAAAAGCTCAATGCAGCGGTCGTCGAGGGCGATTCCTTCCATCGCTATGACCGCAAGGCCATGAAAGTCGCCATGGAAGAGGCGCGCCAGCAGGGCAACAACCACTTCAGCCATTTCGGCCCGGAGGCCAACCTGCTGGAGGAACTGGCCGAGCTGTTCAAGGGCTACGGCGAGAACGGGCGCGGCAAGCTGCGCAAGTACCTGCACAACGCCGACGAGGCGGCCCCCTACGGCCAGCAGTCCGGCGAGTTCACCCCTTGGGAGGAGATTCCCGCCGGCACCGACCTGATGTTCTACGAGGGCCTGCACGGCGCCGCCGTGACCGAAAAGGTCGATGTCGCCCAGCATGCCGACCTGCTGGTGGGTGTGGTGCCGACGGTCAACCTGGAATGGATACAGAAGCTGCATCGCGACAAGAACCAGCGCGGCTATTCGACCGAAGCCGTGGTGGACACCATCCTGCGTCGCATGCCGGACTACATCAACTACATCACGCCGCAGTTCTCGCGCACCCACATCAATTTCCAGCGCGTGCCGACGGTCGATACCTCGAACCCCTTCATCGCCCGCGACATCCCGACGGCGGACGAAAGCTTCGTCGTGATCCGCTTCGCCAACCCCAAGGGCATCGATTTTCCCTACCTGCTGTCGATGATCCACGATTCCTTCATGTCCCGGCCGAACATCATCGTGGTGCCCGGCGGCAAGATGGAACTGGCCATGCAGCTGATCTTCACACCCCTGATCCTGCGCCTGATCGAAAACAGCAAGCGCGCCTGATCTCCGCCGAATCAAGCACCTGGCTAGCCAGCTAGCGCGATCCGCCCGGTTTCGCCGATAATACCGGGCTCCCCGGACAGGTTTCGCCCTGTCCCATACCTACGAGCCGCCATGAACACTCCTTCGATTCCTGCCGCCGCCACTTCCGTGGGTTCCAAGCTTTCCAACGCCATTCGCGCCCTTGCCATGGACGGTGTGCAAAAGGCCAATTCCGGCCATCCCGGCGCACCCATGGGCATGGCCGAGATCGCCGAAGTCCTGTGGAACCGCACGCTGCGCCACAACCCGGCCAATCCGAAATGGGCCGACCGCGACCGTTTCGTGCTGTCGAACGGTCATGGCTCGATGCTGCTGTATGCGCTGCTGCACCTTACGGGTTACGACCTGAGCATCGACGACCTGAAGAATTTCCGCCAGCTCCACAGCAAGACCCCGGGCCATCCCGAGTACGGCTACGCCCCGGGAGTGGAAACCACCACCGGCCCGCTCGGCCAGGGCATCACCAACGCCGTCGGCATGGCCATGGCCGAGAAGCTGCTGGCCAACGAGTTCAACCGCCCCGGTCACGAAATCGTCGATCACCACACCTATGTCTTCCTCGGCGACGGCTGCCTGATGGAAGGCATCTCCCACGAGGCTTGTTCGCTGGCTGGCACCTGGGGCCTGGGCAAGCTGATCGCCTTTTGGGACGACAACGGCATTTCCATCGACGGCCATGTCGAGGGCTGGTTCACCGACGACACGCCGGCCCGTTTCGAGGCCTACGGCTGGCAGGTAGTCCGTGGCGTCAATGGCCATGATCCGGCCGCCATCGAGGCTGCGCTCAAGGCGGCGCAGGCCGAGACGGCCCGCCCGACCCTGATCTGCTGCAAGACGGTGATTGGCATGGGCTCGCCCAACAAGGCCGGCACGCACGACGTGCATGGCGCGCCGCTGGGCGATGCCGAGATCGCCGCCGCCCGCGCCCACATCGGCTGGAACCACGGCCCCTTCGAGATCCCCGCCGAGGTCTATGCCGGGTGGGACGCAAAGGCCCGGGGCGCCGCTGCCGAAGGCGCCTGGAATGAAAAGTTCGCCGCCTATGCCAAGGCCTTCCCGGCCGAAGCCGCCGAGTTCACGCGCCGCATGTCCGGCAGCCTGCCGGCAACCTGGAAGGATCACGCCGCCCAGGCGGTGGCCGCGGTGAATGCCAAGGCCGAGACCGTCGCTACGCGCAAGGCCTCGCAGATCGCCATCAACGCCCTGGCGCCGGCCCTGCCCGAGTTCCTCGGCGGCTCGGCCGACCTGACCGGCTCCAACCTGACCAACTGGGCGGGCTGCAAGCACGTATCCGGCAAGACGCCTGGCAATTACATCTCCTACGGCGTGCGTGAGTTCGGCATGGCCGCGATCATGAACGGCATGGCCCTGCACGGCGGCCTGCTGCCCTTTGGCGGCACCTTCCTGATGTTCTCGGAGTACGCGCGCAATGCCCTGCGCATGGCGGCGCTGATGAAGCAGCGCGTGATCCACGTGTTCACGCATGACTCGATCGGCCTCGGCGAGGATGGCCCGACCCACCAGCCGGTGGAGCAGACCGCCACGTTGCGCATGATTCCCAACATGGACGTCTGGCGACCCTGCGACACCGTCGAAACCATGGTGGCCTGGGTAAGTGCGGTCGAACGGGTCGATGGCCCCACTTCGCTTGCCCTGTCGCGCCAGAACCTGCCTTTCGTTGCCCGCGACGAGACGGCCATCGCCAATGTCGCCCGCGGCGGCTACGTCATTTCGGAGGCGAAGAACGGCAAGCCCAAGGCGGTGATCATCGCCACGGGTTCGGAAGTCGATATCGCGCTCAAGGCGCAGGCGGCGATGGAAGCCGAGATCCCGGTGCGCGTGGTATCGATGCCCAGCACCAATGTCTTCGATCGCCAGGACGCGGCGTATCGCGACTCGGTGCTGCCGCGCGGCGTGCCGCGCGTCGCCATCGAGGCCGGCGTGACCGGCGGCTGGTACAAGTACGTCGGCCTCGACGGTGTCGTCATCGGCCTCGACCGCTTCGGCGAATCGGCCCCGGCCGGACAGTTGTTCAAGGAATTCGGCTTCACGGCGGGCAACGTCGTGAAGGCAGTAGAGACGCTCATTTAATCAATCAGGGAGATCATCCAAATGGCTATCAAAGTCGGTATCAACGGTTTCGGTCGCATCGGTCGCATGGTGTTTCGCGCTGTCGCCAAGGAAGCCGAGTTCTCGGACATCGAGATCGTCGGCATCAATGACCTGCTGGAGCCCGACTACCTGGCCTACATGCTCAAGTACGACTCGGTGCATGGCAATTTCAAGGGCGACATTGTGGTCGATGGCAGCAACCTGATCGTCAATGGCAAGAAGATCCGCCTGACCGCCGTCAAGGATCCCGCCGAACTGAAGTGGAACGAGATCGGCGCCGACCTGGTGATCGAATCCACCGGCCTCTTCCTGACCAAGGAAAGCTGCGAAAAGCACATTGCCGCCGGGGCGAAGAAGGTCGTGCAGTCGGCGCCCTCGAAGGACGACACGCCGATGTTCGTCTTCGGCGTCAACCACGAGAAGTACGCCGGCCAGGCCATCGTCTCCGCCGCTTCCTGCACCACCAACTGCCTGGCGCCGGTGGCCAAGGTGCTGCACGACAACTGGGGCGTCAAGCGCGGCCTGATGACCACGGTACATGCCGCCACCGCCACGCAGAAGACCGTCGATGGCCCGTCGAACAAGGACTGGCGCGGCGGCCGCGGCATTCTGGAAAACATCATTCCGTCCTCGACCGGCGCCGCCAAGGCCGTCGGCGTGGTGATCCCGGAACTCAACAAGAAGCTCACCGGCATGTCCTTCCGCGTGCCGACCTCCGATGTCTCGGTGGTCGATCTGACCGTGGAACTGAGCAAGGAAGCCAGCTACGCCGACATCTGCGCCGCCATGAAGGCGGCCTCGCAGGGCGCCATGAAGGGCATCCTCGGCTATACCGAAGAGAAGGTGGTTGCCACCGATTTCCGCGGCAACCCGGCGCCGTCGACCTTCGATGCCGAAGCCGGTATCGCGCTGGATTCGACCTTCGTCAAGGTCGTCGCCTGGTACGACAACGAGTACGGCTACACCTGCAACATGCTGCGCTTCGTCAAGCACGTCGCGAAGTAAGGACGGAGACACGCCCATGACCTTCAAGCGTCTTTCCGATTTCGACCTGGCCGGCAAACGGGTCTTCATCCGCGCCGACCTCAACGTTCCGGTCAAGGACGGCAAGGTCACCTCGGACGCCCGCATCACGGCGTCGATGCCGACCATCGCGCACTGCCTCAAGGCCGGTGCGAAGGTGATGGTGACCTCCCACCTGGGTCGTCCCGAGGAGGGCGTGTTCACCGACGAAAACTCGCTCAAGCCGGTGGCCGACGTCATGTCTGCCAAGCTCGGCAAGCCGGTGCGGCTGGTGCGCGACTGGGTGGAAGGCGGCTTCGACGTAGCCGCCGGCGAGGTGGTGTTGCTGGAAAACTGCCGCTTCAACCCAGGCGAAAAGAAGAACAAGGAAGAGACGGCAAGGAAGTACGCCGCGCTCTGCGATCTCTTTGTCATGGATGCCTTCGGTACCGCGCATCGCGCCGAGGCCTCGACCTATGGCGTGGCGCAGTTCGCTCCGGCGGCCTGTGCCGGCCTGCTGGTGGCCGAGGAACTCGAAGCCCTGCACCAGGCGCTGGCCAACCCGGCGCGGCCGATGGTGGCCATCGTCGGCGGCTCCAAGGTGTCGACCAAGCTGACGGTACTCGAATCGCTGTCCGAGAAAGTGGACCAGATGGTGGTCGGCGGCGGCATCGCCAACACCTTCCTCAAGGCAGCCGGCAAGAACGTCGGCAAGTCGCTGTGCGAGGACGATCTGGTGCCGACGGCACAAGCGCTGATGAAGAAGATGACGGCGCGCGGCGCGACGATCCCGATTGCCGTCGACGTGGTCTGCGGCAAGAAATTCGACGCGGCGGAGCCGGCGGTGGCCAAGGATGCCGGCGCCGTTGCCGATGACGACATGATTTTCGACATCGGCCCGAAGTCGGCGCAGGAGCTTGTTGACATCATCATGAAGGCCGGTACCGTGGTCTGGAACGGGCCGGTCGGCGTGTTCGAATTCGACCAGTTCGGCGATGGCACCAAGGCCATTGCCAAGGCCATTGCCGAAACCAGTGCGTTTACCCTCGCCGGCGGTGGCGACACCATTGCCGCGATCCAGAAGTACGACATCTACGACAAGGTGTCCTATATCTCGACGGCGGGCGGCGCTTTCCTCGAATACCTGGAAGGCAAGGTGCTGCCGGCCGTGGCAATGCTCGAACAACGGGCGGCTGGATGACCGATACGTACCAGCGCTCGACCAAGATCGTCGCCACGCTGGGGCCTGCCTCCGGCACCATCGAGCGCATGCTGGCCCTGGTCGCCGCCGGGGTCGACGTGGTACGCATCAATTTCTCCCATGGCACCGCCGACGACCACCGCAAGCGCGTCGATGCCTTGCGCTCGGCGACCCTGGAATCCGGCCGCACGGTCGGCGTCATGGCCGATCTGCAGGGGCCGAAGATCCGCATCGGCAAGTTTGCCGCCGGCCCGATTGAGCTGACCGCCGGGCAGGAGTTCATCCTCGATGCCGAATGCCAGCTTGGTGATGGCGCGCGGGTCGGCCTCGACTATCCCGATCTGGTGAGCGATGTCGATCCGGGCGACGTCCTCCTGCTCGACGACGGCCGCATCGTCTTCGACGTGCTCGGCGTCGCCGGCAAGCAGATCCGCTGCCGCAACCGGCACGACGGCGAACTGTCCAACAACAAGGGCATCAACAAGCAGGGCGGCGGGCTTTCGGCGCCGGCGCTGACGCCCAAGGACATGGAGGACATCCGCACCGCCGCCAGTCTGGGCGTGGATTATGTGGCGGTGTCCTTCCCCAAGTCGGGCGACGACATGCGCTTGGCGCGCGCGCTGCTCGGCGCCGCCGGTTCCAAGGCGCTGCTGGTGGCCAAGATCGAGCGCGTCGAGGCCATCGAAAACCTCAACAACATCCTCGAAGCCACGGATGGCGTGATGGTGGCGCGCGGCGATCTCGCCGTCGAGGTCGGCGATGCGGCGGTGCCGGCATTGCAGAAGCGCATCATCCGCACCGCCCGCGA
>Ga0172373_10004539_pt1 | contig 19491 bp, 20 predicted proteins | sample Lak10m_2_FD_114546 | JGI IMG/M metagenome (GOLD analysis project Ga0172373, IMG submission 114546) | Freshwater microbial communities from Kabuno Bay, South-Kivu, Congo - kab_092012_10m | ecosystem: Environmental > Aquatic > Freshwater > Lake | place: Democratic Republic of the Congo...
TGTGACACCCATATCAAGTGCCACTTTTACAAGTGGTAATGGAAGGTTCACTTTCACTTTGTCGCCATCACTTGATAAAACATGGATTCTAAAGACCATGCGATCCATATCTTTCTTGCTTTTGCTGGCAACATCAACAGTAGGGTGCTTTTCATGACCTAATAGGTAATCAACGGATGTATCAAATATTTCTGCAATCGTGGTTAGTAAGGTCACATCAGGAAACGATACATCCTTTTCCCATTTACTAACTGCCTGTGGTGAAACATTTAATTTCTTCGCAAGCTCTTCTTGCGTCCACCCCTTCTTCTTTCTTAATTCCGTCAGTCTTTGGCCCAATGATGTTTTCATATTTCTTCCTCTTTTCTACCTATATTATTCATTTACCGTTCATCGATTCCTAACGATTGTTAGTTGATATATGCACGGTAATTCACCTTAAGGTTGATTATAGGACAACCGTAGGTTGAGTAAGCGTTATCTCTAACTTTTTCTTTAGCGATTTTTTTCAAAATATCATATAATCTTTTACGTTGAGACTTACTTTAATGAACCAAGGACTCAACCCCGGAGGTATGGCATGAAATCACAACCAATCCATCCAGACTTTGATCGCGTCTTATTAAATGAAAAAGAAATTGAAACGATTTGCAAAGAATTAGGCGCTAAACTCAACAAGGACTATGCTGGGAAAGTGCCAACCATCTTGGCAGTACAAAAAGGGGTTACCCCTTTTCTCACCGATTTATCAAAACAATTCACCTTTTATTGTGACTATGAATATGTTGCTTCAAGCAGTTACCACGGTGGAGTGGTTACGTCCAATTGGGTGGAAATCTATTTATGGCCCCGGTTAACCCTTCGCAACAAAGATGTCCTGATTGTCGAGGATATTGTTGATTCTGGACTAACCATTCAAAAGATTAAACAAAAAGCTTTGAGTGAAGGCGCTAAATCGGTCAAAGTTGTCACGCTACTAGATAAACCGGAAGGTAGAAAAACAAAGTTTGTTCCGGATTATATCGGCAAGACCATTCCAAAATTATTCGTGGTTGGTTACGGAATGGATTTCGATGAAAAGTATCGAAACATTCCCTATGTGGGCGTTCTAAAGCCAAGTATGATCAATATGAATCCCAAGGACTATCCTTGGAAAAAGGGAGAATAGTTCATGGATTTAAAACCATTCATTGCCGCAGTTCAAGATTGGCCCATTAAAGGTGTTTCATTTAAAGACGTCACCCCATTACTAAAAAATGGTCCAGCGTTTCATGATGCGATTCAATCCTTAGCAAAAATAGTGGCGCGCTACAAACCCGATGTCATTGTTTCACCGGAAGCGCGTGGGTTTATTTTTGGTGGTGCAGTAGCCAGTCAATTAAAAATTCCCTTTGTCCTAGTGAGAAAAGCGGGTAAATTACCACGAAAAGCAATTGAAGAAAAGTTTACCCTTGAATATGGTCAAACGAGTTTATTCATGCACGAAGATGCAATCCAAAAAGGTCAACGGGTCTTAATTCTTGATGATGTACTCGCCACGGGTGGGACTTCGCTTGCGATTGCGAATCTTGTAAAACGTTTAGGTGGAAATGTTATTAGTTTTACATTTTTAATTAACTTAACTTACTTACCTGGCGAAGCGAACCTGAAACAACATCGCTATCCGGTCGACTTTGTTTTATCTTACTAAATTAACCTTCTTCACCAAACAACCGATCACCCGCATCGCCTAATCCAGGCACGATATAACCTTTTGCATTGAGCTGCTTATCTAAGGATGCTAAATAAATATTGGTGTCTGGATGATGTTTAAGAACTTTATCGATCCCTTCTTGAACGGCGACTAATCCAAGATACGTAATCAACTTCGCCCCTTTTTTCTTAATCAAATCAATCGCCTGAATTAAAGTCCCACCTGTCGCTAGCATTGGATCCAGGATAAAAACTTCTGTAGCAGCATCAATCTTTGGTAATTTGACTAAATATGAACTTGCTTTAAGGGTTTTCTCATCTCTTACAAAACCGATATGACCTACTTTTGCAGTAGGGATCATTTCTGTAAACGCATCCAACATACCCAAGCCTGCACGCATTATCGGGACCACCAATACATCGTTAGCAAGTTGGTGACCGACCATATCCGAAACCGGTGTGATAATGCCTTTTTTCTCTAACTTGAGGTGGTGCGTTGCTGGAAAGACAATCATTTGGGTGATTTCTTTTACCAATGTTCTGAAGTAGTTACTATGAGTTTGTTTGTCACGGAGAATCGTCATTTTGTGATCAATGAGCGGGTGTTTAACAATATAAGGATTTTGATTCATTCGTGTTACCTCTAAAGACATTGTATTATCTTTCGCAATTTGATTTTGTTAAGATATGGAAGATGAAAAAAGATTATTTTGTTTCGGCGATTGCCTTTAATGGTAAAATTCGCGCGATTGCGACCTCGACAACCCAACTTGTTCAAGAAGGTTGTCAACGGCACCAAACCTTACCCACAGCCTCTGCAGCATTAGGAAGAACGCTAACTGCAGGGATTTTATTTGCGAGCAATTTAAAAGGTGAAGAAAAATATACAGTGCGGATTGCCGGTGATGGACCGATTGGAGAAATTGTGATTGACGCGAACGCTTTCGGGCAAGTTAGAGGTTATGTTCATAATAGCCAAGTGCATTTTCCAGCGAATGCCAAAGGCAAGTTAGATGTGGCAAGAGCAGTCGGAACCAAAGGCCTTATTTCTGTAGTCAAAAGTTTTGGACCGGAATATAACTTTACCGGTCAAACCCCGATTATCTCAGGTGAAATTGCTGAAGATTTAGCATCCTATTTAGTGAATTCAGAACAAATTCCTTCCGCACTAGCGTTAGGTGTTTTAGTGAATCCAGATGGTCGAATTGCCGCAAGTGGGGGATATTTAATTCAAGCGATGCCAGGATGTGATGATGCAGCCTTAACGCAAATGGAAGAAGTCATTAAATTGGCAAAACCAATCTCAACCTTATTGTTTGAAGGAAAAACGCCTGAGGATGTTTTAAAAACCTTAATCCCGGAAAAAGATTTAGTATTTTTAGGCACCAAAGACATTAGTTTTAAATGTCGCTGTTCAAGAGAGCGTACTGAATCGACATTAAAATTATTAGGAAAAGATGAATTGCTAGACATGATTAAAGTGCAACATGGCGCTGATGTTCATTGTAATTTCTGCAGTGAACATTACCAATTCACCGAGCAAGAGTTAAAAAATATTATTTTACAGTTGGATCAGAAACAACATTAAGTTTTTGATAGGCAATGGCGATTTCGCTGGCAATTTTAGCGTTGTGTTTCACTAAGGCAATGTTACTTTTTAATGAGTCACCACCCGTTAATGCTTTTACGCGTGCAAGTAAAAAAGGCGTTAGTGCTGAACCTTTAATATGTTGTTCATCTGCTTCTTTTGTCGCTGATTGAATGGCTTGATTAATGATTCTAGCATCCATTTCATAGGCAGTTGGGATGGGATTTGCAATCAAAATTCCTTGAGATAGGTTTAATGTGTGTTGGGTTTTCATCAGTCTGGCCACTGCAGTGGGATGATCACAACGAAGGGTTAATTTTAATCCACTTTTCGAGTGATAAAATGCAGGAAAATCATCGGTTTGATATCCCACCACCGGCACGCCCATGGTTTCCAAATACTCTAACGTTTTGGGTAAATCAAGAATGGCTTTTGCCCCGGCAGAAACTACCGTCATGGGAATACTCGCAAAGGCTTCAAGGTCAGCAGAAATATCAAAGGAAGTTTCAGCACCGCGATGGACGCCACCAATCCCACCTGTCGCAAAAACTTGAATGCCGTGCATCTTTGCTAAATACATCGTGGTTGCAACCGTTGTACCGCCTGATAAACCATGGGTAAGGACATAAGCTAAATCTCGTTGCGATACTTTTCTAATATTTTTACTTTGGGCAAATCGAGTCAATGAATTTTTATCAAGGCCAATATGAATCACGCCATCCAAAATGGCGATGGTCGCTGGTGTGGCCCCAGCATCAAGAACCACCTTTTCAACCGCTAATGCGGTTTCTAAGTTTTCTGGATAGGGCATTCCATGACTAATGATTGTACTTTCAAGTGCGACAACCGGTAACCCTTTTCTCAAAGCTTCCTCTACATCATGAGCAATCATGGTTTTCATCGAATTCTCCTTTACACACTAAATGATTGAAAATATCGTTGAGCGTTTCGTTTTAAGAACCAAATCATTGTAAAGATCAAGAAAATTTCTATCCCATTTAAAATGATTAATCGTGTTGGTAAATCAAAACTTGCCAACGGTTCAAAATTTAACCACAAGATGGCCCCAAGCATCGAAAAACCACCAAAAACAGCCACAAATGCTGCTAAACTCTGCTTCACCACTTCAACTTCTTGATGAAAATCAAAACGAGGAAACCACACATTGAGATACATGAAATAGACAGAAAGTAAAATGGCGAATAAAACTAAGACTATGAGAAATAAAGTTGCAATGAAAATATCCAATTCAAATAAAGTAGCCCCAACTATCGTTGCTAATAACACTACTGGAAACGTTAAAAGCAAATTAAAATAAATCTTGGACTGAATAATCGTCCAAGCTTGAATGGGTAAAGACTTTAGCAAATTGATGTTTTTTCCTTCCAAAGACAAACTCACAGCAGGTGTATACACGGTTGATAAAGCAAAACCGATGATGGCAAAGATAAGCCACAAGGGTTCGATACCCATGGCCACCATCACCTGACGCAAGTCAGAAATAACGGAAGGAATGAATACACTTATCACGCTTAATAAAATTAAGATCAAAATTCCAAAACCAGTGTTAATAAAATAGATAGACGTACCAACGAATCGCCGCCATTCTTTTTGCAGGAGGTGAATCATCACCGACTGTGGATGTGTGGGGGTTTTATCTTTACCTTTATAAATCAAATTAGTGCGTTGCTGATTGATTTTGAGCAAGGGTCCGCTCATGGTTAAAACAAAACCCACAAAGATGATGACGTGAAGACCGATAAAGAATATAAAGGCAATTAAATTAGTCTCAGCAACCGCGCTAACGAACCATCTACTGACAAAATCAAAATCCTGTAAAATGATCATCCAAGAAGCCGGTAGAATTTGATTAGAAATAAAATTAAAAGCAGCAAAACTAAGAATAAATAAAACCGAAAAGATTGTTTGTAGAACATTAGCATGAATCCATGGTTGAGTTAGTTTCCTAAAAAGATATGAGATGAAGGATCCGAATAACATCAACGGAATGGGTGCAATCATGGCCATTGGTAAAAATAATAAAAATTGCATCAAAGGCGCTGCGCTTTCATACCACCAAACCCCATACGTCGGTAGCACCATAATCAAAGCAAATAGATAGACGAACACCAGCATCATCGATATTTTTGCGGCAACAATAGTTCGTTGTGATAAAGGCAAAGGACCTAATAAATCAAAGTCTTTATATTGAAACAAGTAACCTTGGGCTTGAAAAAAACCAAATAAAAAACCAAGGGCGCTTAAATTCGTGATGATTTGATAAAGCATCGGTGATATATCACCAACCGCTTTTAAACTTTGGGCAATTTCATACTGTAGTAGAGTATTTGAGACCATGGTGACACCAAACGCATAAACTAAAACACCGACCATCAAGATGCTTTGGAATTTTGAACGGGCGATTTTTTGACCAAATAGTCGTCTTAAACTAAGTCTTTCCCGAACAAAGGTTCTTAACAGCAAACGATACATCAACTCAACTCCATAAATAAAGATTCAAGGTTTTGTTTGCCTAAGACTTCCTTGGTGAGTCCTTGATGAATGATTTTACCTTGCTTGATAATGGCAATTTTATTGGTCAGTTTTTCCACCACTTCCAGCACGTGACTAGAAAAGAAAATACTCATCCCGGATTCCGTCATCAATTTAAAGATTTCCTTTAGAACAAAGGAGGCTTTAGGGTCAAGACCGACAAATGGTTCATCTAGTAAGAGTAGTTTAGGTTTGTGAATCAAAGCTGCAATCAGCGCTGTTTTTTGTTTCATCCCGTGAGAATAGGTGCTAATGGGTTGTCTTAAAAAGGGTTGCATTTCAAAACTTTTGCCGTAGTTTTCAATTAACTGATTGCGTTCTTGAATGCCAAACTTAAAAACATCGGCAATAAAATCAATATATTGTCGCCCTGTCAGTTGCTCATATAAATCAGGATGATCTGGGACATAGGCTATTTTGGATTTAAAAGCTAAGGTGTTTTGATTGATGTCGAGTCCATCAAACTTAATCGTACCTTGATCTAATTGATGTATACCAGAAATAGCTTTTAGTAAAGTGGTTTTGCCTGCGCCATTATGACCAACAAAACCAAAAAGATCCCCTGGTTGAATTGTAAGAGAAACATCATCTAACGCTTTTTTCTTTTTATCGTAAGATTTACTCGCGTGCTCAATAATCAACATATTACTTTAGTAGTTTTTCAATATCTTTAGCGATGGCGTCAGGTAGAACTGGTGGTCCATAACGTTTCACAACCTTACCGTCGCGATTCACTAAGAATTTAGTAAAGTTCCATTTGATTTGAGAACCTAATAAATTAAATGTACTTTTCTTCAACCATTGATAAAGGGGATGTGTGTTTCTGCCGTTGACTTCAATTTTCGCAAACGGTCTAAATGAGTTTTTTAATTTGGTTTCGCAAATCATCGCCGTTTCTTCATCACTTTCTGGAGATTGATCGGCAAATTGATTGCAAGGAAAATCCAAAATTTCAAATCCTTGTTTTTGATAAGTTTGGTAAAGTTTTTCTAAACCTTTATATTGTGGTGCTAAACCACAGTGAATAGCAGTATTCACGACTAACACTACTTTGTTTTCATAAGCTTTAAGTGAAACTGGTTTACCTTGGTAGTCTTTAACTGTAAATTGATATAAGTTCATCGTTTTTTCCTCTTACTTATTATAAAGCTTTTGTTTTAAGGTATTGAGGAAAATAATACCGAATGATTTTTTTGTGAGCTTCGGGAATGGGAATCGTGTTTAGAGATCTTAAAAGAATCCATTCTCCCTCCTTATCGAAGCCGGTTTTGACTTTCAGTTGATACACGCCCATCACCCATGTTTGGTGGGTAAATTGGTGTTGAAATTCTTGAGAATCACCTAGATGAATGGGTTTAAAACGATTGTTTAATAACCATTCCTCTATTGCCTCAATCTTCGTTTCCCATTGAGGTAACAAATAAAAATCTTTTAAAAGATTGGTTTTATTTTTTCGCATTAGGATTTTATCATCCTTCATGATGATAAATGTTTTCCATTCTTTGGTTTTTACTTTTGTTGTTTTGGTAATGATCGGTAAGGTCTCGGGTTTTCCACTTTGATAAGCGAAACAATTTTTTTGAAGTGGGCAAGTTTCGCAAGTGGGTTTAACGGGTCGACATACCAACGCCCCTAATTCCATCACCGCTTGAATATATTCTCTTGGTTGGGTTTGTTGCACCAATTGATTGTGAAGTTCGTTAATATGCGCTCTTGATGAGGGTAACCGCATATCTTTTTTTACTCCGAAATAACGACTTAAGACTCGAATGACATTCCCATCGGTTGCAGGATAGGGTTGGTTGTAAGCGATTGCCATAATCGCCCCAGCTGTATATAACCCCACACCAGGAATGGCAATCACAGATTCAAAAGTAGATGGAAAGACACCTTGATGTTGGTTAAGAATATATTTTGCGCCTTCGTGCATCAAACGAAAACGTCGATAATAACCTAACCCTTGAACCTCTGTGAGGACTTCTTCCAATGATGCTTTTGCTAGAGATTGAATCGTTGGAAACCGTTTTAGAAAAGAAGGGTAATACTTTAAAACCGTTTCCATTTGGGTTTGTTGTAACATCACTTCGCTAATCCATATCCCATAAGGTGTTGGCTGTGATCTAAAAGGTAAATCCCGTTGATGTTTTTCAAACCAATTTATCAAAGAAGGTAGATTCATGCATTCATTATATGCAATTTCACCAATCTATTTTTACGATTTGGTGTGAAAATGACTATAATGACACTAAGGAAGTGCGATGAAAAAAGTAGTAATTATTGGTGGAGGTTTAGGTGGTTTATCTGCCGCTATCTCATTAGCGGCATTACCAGGATACTCCATTACTTTATTAGAAAAAAACAACCATCTTGGTGGCAAACTTAATGTCAAGGATACACATGGTTTCTCTTTTGATTTAGGTCCATCCATTTTAACGATGCCACATCTGTTTGAAAATTTATTTACCAAACACAAAAGAAAAATGTCCGATTATATTCAAATTGAACCTGTTAGGCCACATTGGCGAAATTTTTTTGAAGACGGAACGACGATTGATTTAACACACAAGATTGAGGATATGTTAACGAATAAAGCGTTAACGCCTCAGGATTTACAAGATTTAAAAGCATATTATGCTTATACTGAAAAAATTTATGGGGTTTCAGCGATGGTTGCCTTTGATAACCAACTGGAAAATACTTGGGAAGCGATGCGCTTCAAACCATCCGTGAGTATCTTTCAAAATATGGATTATTTTTCTACGATGGATCAGGGTGTGCGGCGATACATTCGTAACCCTTACCTTATCGATATTCTCAATTATTTTATTAAATACGTGGGTTCTTCACCTTATGATGCTCCAGCCCTCATGAATTTATTGCCGTATATTCAATGGAAATATGATTTATGGTACGTCAAAGGCGGGATGTTTAATATTTCAAAAGGGTTGGTCAAATTAATTGGGGAATTACCCCAAATCAACATCAAAACCCAAAGTGAAGTGATTTCCGTAGAGAAAAAAAATCAAAGTATTTCTAAAATTCATTTAAAGTCTGGAGAGTCTCTAGATGCCGATTTGATTATTTCCAATATGGAAGCGATTCCTTTTTATGAAAAAATAACCAAAGAATCTAGGGGTTTGATTGCAAGATATCAACGAAAATTCGAACCTGCATGTTCAGGTTTTGCTTTACATTTAGGGACGAATAAAGTCTATCCACAACTCGCTCATCATAATTTTTTCTATAGTAAAAATTCAAAAACAAACTTTAACAACATTTTCCATCGCCACACATTAAATCCAGATCCAACCATTTATTTAGTCGCCCCCATGAGAACCGATCTTTCCCAAGGGCCTAAGGGTGGTGACATTATTAAAATTCTTCCCCACATTCCTTACCTTGATCCCAAGAAACCATTTTCGAGGGAAGATTATCAAACCTTTAGACTCAACATTTTAAATAAACTAGAACGCATGGGACTCACGGATCTGAGAAAACATATCGTAGTCGAAGAATTGTGGACGCCGGAAACCATTCAAGATATGTATTATTCGAATCGTGGCTCGATATATGGGGTGGTCGCAAGTAGAAAGAAAAATATGGGATTTAAAATTCCAAAACGTTCGAAGCTTTATCAAAATGTTTATTTTGTTGGCGGTTCTGTCAACCCCGGAGGCGGGATGCCAATGGTGGTCTTAAGTGGCCAACAAGTGGTTGACCAAATTGTTAAAGACGAAAAAAATTAAAGTTTCTTTAGTAATCTTTGAAAGCGAAAACGATTATATCGTTGTAACCAAATTAACGGCAAATTAAACGCAAGCGCGTAGATGACCATAATCGTGGCAATCGAGAATTCATTAAATATAAAAAACGTGACACAGGGAAAGATTTGTAAGATGTGCGAATACTCTGCTCGCCGTGTTTCTTCTATAAAGTTTTGAATGTAATATTTTTGTGTGCCTTGAAGATTTTTCTTTTTAAACCCTTCGTTAAAAATAGTGGCCCCATCAGGAATCCATTTTTTCCACCACCGGATTTTTAAAATTTTCTCATAAAAAGCACCATTGGCTTCGTACTTTCTTTGACGATATAACCAACCGTCTTTTTTGAATTTAATATCGGGTGTTTTTAAGGTAATTTTTGAGATTCCTAAATGAAAGATCGGCCAAAGCACAATATTAAGAATCAGCATTAACCAAGTAGGAACAGGAATCAATGGAAACCAATTCATCATTGAAGAATTCTACCTTTCCAAGTTACCTTTTTTTTCTTGGACTGCACACTCGAACGAATGAATAATCCTACGAAAAAGATTAAATAGATGGGATAAACAATAATCGTCAAGATTGAGAATTTTCCCACTTTTCTAGTAAGGAGATAGGTTTCGACACCGACCAAGAGGTAACCAATCCAATACACGTGATCTTGCCACATAAACGGAGCAACACCACTAAGAATTGCAATAAATAGACCCGTAATCCACAAACTCACCAATATTAATAATCTAGGAGAAATCAGACTAGCACCGGTGGCAAAATTTTTAGTCCATCCTTCAATCAAAGTTGATAAGCCTTCGGGGTACATCCGAAAATGAACGACTCCCTTGCCTGCTAAAGCTCGAATTGGTTTCTTTAGTTGGGTTTGATAAGCTTGCCCTAAAGCAATGTCTTCCAAAATGGCATGCTTGGCAGATGCATGTCCATCAATCTTCCAATAATCTTCTTTGGTTACCATTTGGCAAGGACCAAAAAAAGAATTTGCTTTCCATTTCAAACCAAAAGGTGTGAACAAACCTGTGGTCATCATCACAATTAAATTAAAAAACAAACTCAAAGATTCATAAGGTTTTTTGGTGATGTGGTAGGGTTGAATTGAAAGCGGGGTTTCGGTTTTTTTAAATTCACGATAGATCGAAGCAACCCCACCAGGCATTAGCACGACATCGGCGTCCAGAAACAACAAAATTTCTCCAGTGGCAGCTTTGGCTCCTTGATAGCACGCCCATGGTTTACCAAACCACCCCTTTGGAAGTGGTTCGGCTTGTACTACTTTGGCGCCCATTTTTTTTGCAAGACTTGCGGTTTGATCGGTTGAATGATCATCCACCACAATCATCTCGTGAATAAAACCTATTTGAGAACGGATCGATTCTAATAAAGGTGAGATTCTTTTTTCTTCATTTCTGGCAGGAATAATAATTGAGATTGTTTGCTGGGGTTTTGTCATGACTTTTTGAATCAGACGAATGTTCCATAACAAAAACAAACCACATGAACTTAAAGTCAGTGCAACCAGAAGAATAAACCAATGCATAAGACTATTTTAGCAAGAATGTCATAGATTGATATTTACCAATCCATCACAAAGCGATATTGAGCAAATTGCTTATTGAGAAAACGTTTCACTTTATCTTGGTTTTTGGAATGATTGAGCACCACAATGATTTCTTGGTGTAATTTTTCTTTAATAATCCGAAGGTCTTTAACATCTTCTTGAAGTTGATGTTGCTTTAGGCTTTGCCAAATCGGTTCGGTGATTTTTATAATGTCCTCATGATTGGTTATCATGCAGATAGGATGTTGGATTGATTGTTTCATTCAATTACTATCGCATAAGTAAACTTTTAAATTCAAAATTAATTAGATGATTTATAATAAAAAAGAGAATGTATTTATGACATTAGGTGGTTTCCATGTAGGCATTATTGATGCGGTCATGATTGTCTTGGCTTTGTTATTCGGTATCTCTGGTTTTAAAAACGGCTTTTTTAAGGAAATTGTTGGGGTTGGGGCATTTATTGGCGCAGTTGTTTTAGCTTATTTGCTCGCCAATTGGGTGGAAGATATTTTGATTACCACTCCGCTTTATACTTTGTTGTTTAGTACACTTCGGGGTTCAGTATTCACTGGCATAGGATTATATGAAACTGTGATTGATAGCACTCAACCAGGGGCGCTTGATTTCTTAACAGATGGGTTAACCCAAATCGGTTTACCAGGTTTTCTCGCTTCTCCTTTAGCTAACTTACTGATTACTTTTAATGGAACTTTAGGGGATGCACTCGCAACCTCTTCTGGTTATTTTATTATTTTGATCTTGAGTTATTTGGGCACCTTCCTCATCGGTTGGTTATTGCTATTTATCATCGGTAGTCAATTGGTAAAACTAACGAAAGACGTTAAAGCTTTTAAATTCATTGATTCCGTTCTTGGGTTCGGTTTGGGTTTAGGTCGGGGCGTTGTCGTTATCGGCCTTGCCTTACTCATTGCCATCCCGTTAACCTTTGTCGTACCAGAGGTGAATACCTTTATCACCCAAGATCTGGCTTTGGGCGAACCAGTCTTTTCGATTGGTAAAGCCATTTATGAGTTTGCATTAACCTTAATTAGTGGATTAATTCCTTCTTAAATAAATTTGATTTAAACACATAAAATAACAGGTATAGCATATTTAAGATGCTTATGTCTTTTTTGGTGTAAAATTGAGACGTAATAGGGGTAAAGAAAATGAAAAACGAACGCTATGAATTAAATAAAAATCTCGCCCAAATGCTCAAGGGTGGAGTGATTATGGATGTTTCCAATGTTGAACAAGCAAAAATTGCGGAAGCAGCTGGCGCAGTTGCCGTCATGGCACTTGAAAGAATTCCTGCGGATATTCGTGCGGCAGGTGGTGTGGCAAGAATGTCTGACCCAAAAATAATTGAACAAATTCAAAAAGCAGTCTCAATTCCTGTGATGGCAAAAGTAAGGATTGGTCACTTTGTTGAAGCACAAATTTTAGAAGCTTTAGAAATTGATTATATTGATGAGTCTGAAGTGTTAACAATGGCAGATGACACCTTCCACATCAACAAACATAACTTCAATGTTCCATTTGTATGTGGGGCGAAAGACTTAGGGGAAGCCTTAAGAAGAATTTCCGAAGGTGCTTCCATGATCCGTTCTAAGGGGGAAGCTGGCACCGGAGACGTCATTCAAGCAGTGCGACACATGCGAGCTATCACCGGTGAAATCCGTCGTATTCAATCGTTAAATGAAGATGAATTATTTGTCTTACAAAAACAATGGGGTGTATCATTGGACCTCATTAAATATGTTCACAAAAAAGGCAAATTACCAGTGGTGTTATTTTCTGCAGGTGGCGTTGCTACACCCGCGGATGCGGCGCTGATGATGCAATTAGGTGCAGAAGGCGTATTCGTTGGTTCTGGTATTTTTAAATCAGGTGATCCGAAGAGACGCGCAGAAGCGATTGTCAAAGCGGTAACAAATTTCCGCGATCCAAAAGTGTTGTTAGAAGTCTCACGCGATCTAGGCGAAGCAATGGTGGGATTAAACGAAGATCAAGTTAAAATTTTAATGGCAGAACGAGGTAAATAATTCTTGCGAGTTGGTGTCCTTGCGGTTCAAGGTGCTTTTATTGAGCATCGGCAAAAACTCAGTTCGATGGGTATCGACAATTTTGAGATTCGCCAACTTCAAGACCTTCAAAAACCGTTTGATGGTTTAATTCTTCCAGGTGGTGAAAGTACCACCCAAGGAAGATTATTAAAGGATTTAGAGTTGTTTGAACCTCTCAAAGATAAAATACAAAAGGGATTACCTACCCTTGCCACTTGTGCAGGAATGATTTTATTAGCTACTCAAATTACTGGAGAAATGTATCATCACTTCGGTACCTTACCGATTGAAGTGACGAGGAATTATTATGGTAGACAACTCGGAAGTTTTCATCGGCAAATTCAATATGAAGGGAATCGATTAGATTTAATGTTTATAAGAGCCCCGATTGTTAAAAGTGTAAGGCCAGAGGTGAAAGTGCTTTTGAAGGTCGATAACCTCATCGTCGCCGTTCAACATAAACAACAAATTGGGTTATCCTTTCATCCTGAATTAAGTAAACAAACTTTCTTCCACGATCAATTTATTTCCCTCATTCGCGCTCAACAAAAATCATGATAGACATCAAAAAGGGACAAAGAATCCGTTTTGAAGTGGGCTTTATTTTTGCGATAGTTTCTGCAATCTTTTTTAGTCTTAATGTCCCTGTCTCAAAAATTTTATTAGAGAATATGTCACCGTATTGGTTGGCGAGTTTGTTATACTTTGGCGCTGGTATTGGCACCTATTTTTTTCACAAACTAACTCAGAAAAAGTCGTTGCCAATTCAAACGGTAACTCATCAAACTTTTTGGTATGGATTGATGATTGGTTTAGATATTTTTGCACCGATTTTCTTTTTAATTGGTGTGAAACAAACCAATGGTAGTACGGTGGGATTGTTATCGAATGCAGAATTAATATTCACCCTCATGATTGCCTTACTTTTCTTTAAGGAAAAACTAACCACATTCTCACGCCTTGCTTCAATTTTAATTGTCTTGGGTTTATTAATCGCCAATTACCAAGCATCAACGTTTCAACTCGATAATGGCACTTTTTGGATTTTAATCGGAACTTTATGCTGGGGTTTTGAAAATAACGTTTCTAAAAAATTAAGTTTTGGTAACCCTTTGTATGTGGTGATATTGAAGGGCCTTGGCACTGGTATTGGTACTTTTATCATTGCCCTGTTGCTTAAAGAAATGGCACCCTCTTTACTAGAAATAGTGTTGTCCTTAATTGCAGGGTTTTTGATTTATGGCCTCAGTTTAATTTTTTATGTGAACGCTCAAAGAACGCAAGGAGCGGCTAAAGTCCAATTAATTCAAAGTTTTTCGCCAATTTTAGGTGGCATTCTTTCTTGGATATTTTTTGAAGAATTTGTATCAATTACAACATTTTTTGGATATATTTTAGTGGTTTTAGCGTTGATTTTGTTGGGGTTTGATTCAAGAAAACCTCAGCAAGAGTAGGGTAGCGGTTTCATTGGAATTATCCCCCAAATTCAAGAAAAATATCATAAAATATACTTAATGAGAAATCTGAAAATAGCATTAGGGCAAATGCGAGTGGTACCTGGTCAACCTTCTATCAATTTTGCGACTTTATCGGCAATGGTAAAAGCAGCAAAATCCCAAAAGGTAGATTTGGTGATTTTCCCAGAATTATGTATTACAGGTTATTTAATCGGTGATCAATTTTTAGATAATGAGTGGGTTGATTTTGCCGTTTCCTTTAATGAAAAAATAAAAGCTCTATCTGAAGGCATCATCCTTGTGTGGGGTAATGTTTGGACGCTGGGTGCAAATCCAAGTATCTCGAATAATGACTCGCGTTTAGCAAAATTAAACGCAGCATTGGTTGCCTATAATGGTCAATATTTGAAACGTAGTAATGGTGTGTTTCCAGGCGTTTATCCAAAACGTTTGTTCCCCAATTATCGAATGTTTGATGATCAACGTTATTTTTTACCAGGGCGTGAATTTGAAGAAAAACTAAATTTAAAAGTGAAGTCGTTTTTAGATCCACTTGTGGTGGAATACAAAGGTGAAACCATTCGCTTGGGTTTAGAAGTTTGTGAAGATATGTGGGATGCAGCTTACGGTTTCTCGCCCTCATCGGAATATTTGAAGCAAGGAGTTGATTTGTTAATCAATATTTCTGCTTCGCCTTGGACGTTAGATAAAGAAAAATCAAGACAACAACAAATCAAAAAGCATGCAAAAGTACCTTTTATTTTTGTTAATAAAGTTGGCGCGGATAATAATGGAAAAAATATTGTTTTATTTGAAGGTGGTTCGATGGTTTATAACTCTCAAGGCGAGTTAACCTTAATGGCGAACGATCATGCTGAGTCAGAATTATTGATTGCAAATCTTCAAGATAAACAAGTGATCAAATCGAATCCTAAAAAATTGTATGCCATGTTAAAAAAAGCAATCGAATATGTCGATGAACAACTGTTTCAAAAAAAAGTGCCTTGGATTGTCGGTCTATCTGGAGGTATCGATAGTGCTGTTTCGACTGCCCTTTTAACTGAAGTTATCGGTAAACATCGAATTTTTGCTTACTCTTTACCCACGCCATATAATTCGGAACAATCTAAACAGAATGCAAGAGAAATCGCTAAGAACTTAGGTGTACATTTTGAAGAGATTCCTATTCAAAAAGTGGTGGATGCTTTTAGCCTCCTTCAACCACACGCCGACCTACTCACCAAAGAAAATATTCAAGCAAGAGTTAGAGGTAGCATCTTAATGAATCTTGCTGCAGAGAAAAAAGGTGTGGTATTAAACAACGGTAATAAAATAGAAATTGCGTTAGGTTATACCACACTGTATGGCGATACAATTGGGGCCCTTGCACCTTTAGGTGACTTAACCAAAATGCAAATTAACACCTTAGCCTTGTGGATCAATGAACAACATCAACAACCAATCATCCCCCTCAACTTAATCGCGGTGATGGTAAAAGGCGTGCCTGAATATCCGTTTAAACCAACAGCCGAACTTAAATCCAATCAAGTTGATCCAATGAAGTGGGGTTACCATGATTGGCTCATTCACGAATTGTTAAGTTTCCCGTCGCTTGCTCCTGAACGAATCCTAAAAATGTACAAAACCCAATCCTTTCCAATTGAAATTAAACCCATGCTCTCCTATTACGGATTGAATAAACCACAAGTATTTATTGAAGATTTAGAATGGGTGTTATCCCTTTGGAATCGGTCTTATTTTAAACGCGTGCAAATGCCACCCAACATCATTATTTCTAAAGGGGCATTTGGTTATGACTATCGAGAAGCACAAATAACTTATGAAAAAACGGCTTTGTATTTGCAATTGAAAAACGAAATCCTTGGTGAGTAAATACCATCAACCTTCACTTGCCTACATATCCAACATCACCCTCAATGTCCACGATCCTAAAAAGCTGGTGGATTTTTATACACTGCTGGGCATGCACATCTTCTCTCAAACCAAAGATGCAACAGTCCTTGGATCAGCGATGTTGCAAGATATTGCTGGCTTAAATATTCAATTTATCGACTGCATTAATAACCCCACCACGATGAGCAGTCCGACTAAGATGGGTGTTAGAATTTTTTTCCATTGAAGTGTCAAAAACGTGAACCCAACCATCCCATAAGAAAACCACTCCCTAGGTAAGGCTAAAATTTGTGTTAATGCAGTGAGGGTAATTAAACTTGCGGCAGCAATGGTAATACCTTTTAGAACTGTTTTTAACCAACTGATTTCTCGAAGCGTTTGCCAAATCGGGACCACAAAAAATACCAGTAAAACTCCTGGAATAAAAATGCTCAACCCAGAGATAAAACCACCCAACCATGGCAGAGGTAGTGCATATAAAGATTGGGTGCCGACAAAGGCGGCAAAACTAAACAATGGACCAGGTATCGCTTGATCGATTGCATACCCAGATAAAAAGGTTTCAAGGCTAATGAGTGATTGTTGGGTTACTAAGTCTTGAATCATTAATGGAATCACAATTTGACCGCCACCGATCACGGAATAACCATACCGAAAAAATGAGTTGATTAAAATTAATAAGGGTAATTGAAATTGGGTTGAAAATATTTCAAGAAGAATGGCAACGATCACAATCCCAAATAAGATCATCCAATTAGGCTTAATCCTGATTATTCTCTTTTTTTCTTGGGCAACTTTTTCCGATGAAAGCAACAAAAAACCCGCGGTTAGCAAAAGGATGGGAACGGCCAAAAAGGTGACGGGGATAAGTAAAAAACCAGCTAAAAAAATTAGACCATAAAGAATCCAATATCGTTTTTTTGTCATTACTCTTTTACTCAATGACCAACCAGCATAAACAATAAAACCTACTGCTATCGATGGCAACACTTCCAACATCGAAGTTAAAAAAAGTGATTGATTAAAGAAAGAGAAAAATAACCCCACCAACGTCATGATGATTAATGCAGGAATAGCCCATATCAAAAATGTTAAAAATGCAATCCATGGACCACCAAATAAATAACCAATCGCAGTAATAGTTTGGGTGCTACTCGGTCCAGGAACAAGTGCAAATACCCCGATCAATTCCGAGAGTGTTTTTTCATCAATATACTTTTTTTTATGGACCAAGATTTGTGAAAAAACGCCGTAATGTGCTTCGGGACCACCAAAACTACTTAATGAACAATAGAAAACATCTAACAAAAAAGCTAAGGTCTTATTCATAATTGATTTTAATCCACTGACAAAGTTGGTTTATTTCTTTTTTTGGTAGGGGATGAGAGTGGGCTATTTGCCAAGCACCCTTACTGGTGATGGCGGTAGGCATGATCGTTTGTAAATATTGGATGCCCAAGGGCCCTGGATAAATGCCTATATGGTTTGTGTATCCCGCAAAATGAATAAGATTTTTCTTTCCTTTGAAGGTCGGCATTTGATAGGCAAAGGTTTCAGTAGCAGCAGGAAATTGCCTGCTTATGATTTTATAAATGACGTTTAAACGTTTTTTTATATCACTTTTAAATTGGTTTATATAAGAGGGTATTAGGCTGTTGCTTTTCATTTTTTAATTACAATTCTCATTATAAAGGTTAAAATGATTCTCAATAAAGGAGAACGTTATGGAAAAAACAAAAGGCCAAGAATTAAAACTTTTATTAACACAATTTGACAAGCATTATGAAAAAACCAAGGCATTGAATTATGTGATGAATGTTGCTAGTTTTGATGCCCAAACGATTGCTCCCAAAAACGATGGCGCTGTCAACGAACGTTCCGAAGCAATGGGGTTTTGGGCATTAGAAGATTTCAAGCATCAAAACGATCCAACCTATGATCGTTTAATTAGTGATTTACAATCCCAACTTGCGGATTTGACGCCAGAAATGAAACGAATTGTTTATCTAGAACGCAAGAAAATTGACCAACTTAAAAAGATTGATCCCAAAGATTATCAAGACTACGCGGTCCTCTTATCCCAAGCGCAAGTTGCCTGGGAAAAAGCAAAGGCCAATGATAATTTTGATGCTTATGCCCCTTACTTGGAAAAAATTTTATTTTATGTAAGAAAATTTGCAACCTTAACCAAAACCGTTGCAGGTCCTTTATACAATCAATTACTTGACGATTATGAAGAAGGAAATACCATCGAAAAACTCGATGCGTTCTTTGCGACTTTAAAAGCGAGAATTGTGCCTTTACTCAAAAAAATCCAACAATCTAAAGTCAAAATTCGTATGGATTTTATGTCGCGTAAATTTCCCAAACACGAACAAATAGCTTATGCAAAGTCTTTATTAACTTTTATTGGCTATGATCTCAATGCCGGTGTATTAGCAGAATCGGTCCACCCATTTAGTAGTGAAATTACGCCCAGTGATGTTCGAGTTACAACGCATATTTACGAAGATCATTTCATCTCGAACATTTACTCTACTGCCCACGAAGGTGGCCACGGAATTTATGAACAAAATATCGGACCTAAAGTCAAAGGTACCATTCTCGGTCACGGTGCAGCAATGTCCATCCACGAATCCCAATCGCGTTTTTACGAAAACGTACTTGGCCGTTCATATGTCTTTACTGAAATGGTATTTCCAGAACTAAAGAAACAATTTAAAGATCAGTTTAAGGATGTGACTTTGGCAGAATATTATCAAGCTATTAACGAAGCAAAAGCATCACTGATTCGTACAGAATCAGATGAATTAACGTATAGTCTTCACATTATGGTTCGATATGAATTAGAAAAAAGATTAATTGAAGGTTCGAAAAAGGTTAA
>Ga0172373_10004540_pt1 | contig 19485 bp, 11 predicted proteins | sample Lak10m_2_FD_114546 | JGI IMG/M metagenome (GOLD analysis project Ga0172373, IMG submission 114546) | Freshwater microbial communities from Kabuno Bay, South-Kivu, Congo - kab_092012_10m | ecosystem: Environmental > Aquatic > Freshwater > Lake | place: Democratic Republic of the Congo...
CGCATGCGGGTCGAACTCGACGGACGGCCCGTTGAGCTGGCCGACCTGCCGATGGCGCTTCGTGCGCCCGATGTGACGGTGGATCTGGTGCGCACGACCGATGGTGACCAGCCCGAACGGCTGCTGGCCAAGGGCGGCGCGCGCGCCACCGATGGCACTCGGGTGATCGAGTCATCGACCATGGACATCCTGCTCGATGGCCAGCCCGGAGGGAGCGAGCCGCGAAGGGCCGTCCTGACCGATGGCGTGCGGCTGTCCGATCGAGAGCGTGCTGCGAGCGCACAATCGGCCGACATCCGCTTCGCGCGCGGCAGCGATGGCAAGGCGCAGCCGCGGCGCGCCGAACTGCGCGGCGGCGTGACGATGGTCGAGGGCCTGCGCACGGTGGGTGCGGGCGATCTTGATCTTGACTTCGTGGAGGTCGAGGGCGCGGCGCAGCCGGTGCGTGCGCGCCTTCGCAATGAGGTTCGCATCAGCGACGATCTGCAGGTGCTCTGGGCGAAGGAAGTCGATTGCTCGTTTGGCCCCATGGAGGGCAACAAGGGCCATCAGCTCGTGCAGGCCGATGCGTCGTCGACGGTCCAGCTGCAGGTCAAGGATGGCGCGCGCGTCTTCGCTGACTCGCTGCAGGCGGATCTCGTTCGGCGGCAGGCGCTGCTGCGCGGGCCTGGGTTGCAGGTCGTCCGCGGACCGGTCCGCGTGGACCAGATCGCCTCGCTGCGCGTGGATGAACGAGAGCGCTCGGCGCGCGTGGACGGTCCGGGGCGCGCGCAGGGGTTCGAGAGCTCGCTCCTTGCCGACGCGCTCGCCTCGGCCAAGGCCACGCCGCCCAAGGAACCAACGCTGCGCAAGCAGTTCGAAGCCACGTGGCAGGAACAGATGGCGTTCCAGGAGCGCGAGGCCGACGGGGCCGTGCTCGAGCTGCGCGGCGAAGTGGCCGTGCGTGCGGAGCCCGAAGTCGGCGAGATCGACCTGCTCGATGCGCGTGCGGTGACGGTCGAGTTCCTGCCCAAGGATGCACCCGGCGCCGCGTCATCGAGCACCGCGAAGGCCGCAGCACCGACGGATGAGTCGACCGCCGGCGGCAAGGACCTGCGCGTGAGCAGGGTCGTGGCCGTGGGTGGCGCGCAGGTGCAGAACCAGGTGTGGACCATGAGCAACGGCCGACGGGTCGGTGATCCGCGACTCGTGCGGCTGCAGGGCGAGCGACTGGAGTTCGACATGGTGCGCAGCGAGGTCGCGGTGCCCGGTGTCGGATCGGTGCTCGTGAACAATCCGTCGGCGGCAGGTCCGCGTGCCGCGAGCTTCGTCGGGCCGGGCACCGAGGGCGTGACGCGGTTCCGCTTCGCCGACGGCATGCAGATCAAGCAGCTCGCGGGCGACGTTCACCGGATGAGCATGCGCAAGTCGGTCGAGGTGGCGCATGCAGGACCGCGCGAGGGTGACACGTTCACCCTGACGTGTGCGGCACTCGATGCGGATCTCTTCCGGCCGGCTGCGGCCGAGGCCGCCAAGGATGAGGTGATGGGCTTCGGCGGTGCAGCCGAGATCCGCACCTTGACGGCGCAGGGCGCGGTCTTCGTGCGCACCTCGCAGTTTGACTGTGAATGCGAGTCGTTCGACTACGACGCCCAGAAGCAAGTGGCCGTGATGCGGGCCGCGCCGGGCCGGCTCATTGCGCTCGTGCCGACTGGCCAGTCGACGCCGACTCGCGCCGCCGCGTTCCGCTGGGACATGGCAGCGGGGAAGCTGACGGTCGAAGGCGCGCAGGGTGGGATGCGCCGCTAGAACGGCGCAGGGTGGCATGCGCCGCTGAAACGGCGCAGGGTGCTATGCGCCGCTAGAACGGCGCAGGGTGCTATGCGCCGCTAGAACGGCGCAGGGTGGCATGCGCCGCTAACACGGCGCACGATGCATCAGGGTCTTCAGGCGAGGGCGAGCTCGCGCGCGGCGGGCCGCGCCGCCATGCGGTCCATCGCGAACGGTGCGCCGAGTTCCTCGCAGAGCATGCGCGAGGTGATCTGGCTCGACAGGAAGATCACGGGCAGCCCCGAACCCGGGTGCGTGCCGCCGCCGACGAGCCAGAGGCCATCGAAGCCCGGCAGCCGATGCTGCGGACGGCGGTGCAGCATCTGGCCGAGGTTGTGCGCCAGGTTGAAGGTCGCACCGTGGTTGATGCGTTCGGCTTCCCAATCGATGGGCGTCACGAGCCGCTCGGTCTTGATGCGGCGCGCCACGTCGGGAATCCCAAGGCGGTGCTCGAGCTGGTGCAGCGCATCGGCGCGGAGCTTGGGACGCATGGCGTTCCAGTCCACCGTGCAGTGGCCGGCCTTGTTGTTCGTCGAAGGCAAGAGGACATAGAGCGAACTGCTGCCATCAGGTGCGAGCGTGGGATCGATCCGCGACGGATTGCAGGCGTAGATCGATGGATCCTCGCTCCAGCAGCCGCGCTCGGCGATGTCCTTGAGGTTCTCGGTGTAGGTGTCGCTGGTGTAGATCGTGTGGTGCGGCAGGTCGACGCTGCCATCGAGGCCCAGGTACATCATCACGGTGCTGCACGAGTAGCGCTTGGCGTCGAGCACGGCATCCTGCTGGTCGCGGCGGCGCAACTCGGCCGGGATCAGGTGCTTCATGGCCCACGTGGCATCGGCGTTCACGATGACCTGGCCATGCCGGTGCTCGATCCCGTCGACCATCACGCCGCGCACGGTGCGGCCATCGAAGGTCAGTCGCTCGACCGGCGAGGAGGTGTGGATGCGCACGCCCATCGAGCGTGCGATGTCGCCCATCGCCTGCATGAGGGCGTTGCAGCCGCCGGTGGGGTGCCAGATGCCGTACTCGTATTCGATGAACGGCAGGATGCTGAAGAGGCTTGGGCACTCGAAGGGGCTCATCCCCAGGTACTTGCTCTGGAAGCAGAGCGACAGCCGCACGAGCGGATCCTGGAAGTACTCGCCCAGATGCGTGTGCAGCGACTGCCAAGGCTTGATCTTGGGCGCGACCTTGATCGCATCGAGCGTGAGCAGGTCGTAGAGCCCGCGCATGGGGGCTTCGAGGATCGGCGTCATCGCCGCGAGCTTCGCGCGGTTGTCGTCGAGGAAGCGACGGAACGCCACGCCGTCGCCGGCGCAGCGGGCCTCGAACTGCTGCACCATGCGGGCCACGTCCTGCGTGGCATCGATCTGCACGGCAGGAGCGCCGCGCTGGCCATGCAGCAGGCGGTACATCGGATCGAGGCGGGCGAGCTCGGCGTGGTCGTGGAGCGAGTGGCCGGTGGCGCGCACGATCTCCTCGAGCACGTACGGCATCATGAAGAAGGTCGGACCGCAGTCCCAGTGGAAGCCATCCTGGCTCAGTCGCCGCGTGCGACCTCCGACGCGGTCGTGCGCCTCGTAGATGGTGACCTGCAGGCCGCTCGCGGCGAGCAGGAGTGCTGCCGCGAGGCCACCTGGCCCGGCACCCACGATGGCGATCGATCGTTCAGTCGACAGTGAAGCGTTGGCGATCACGGAGCGGGCTTCGGGTGAATCCTGAGCCCGGATTCACGAATCCGCGCCTTGCGAGGGTGCGAAACCCGCGCCGATGCGCGTCACTGCAGCCGTTGCCGACCCCAGCGTGACCCCGTCCGTGCAGCACGACCGGGGGGCTTCGTGCTCTGCTTCATGCTGCGGGTGCTCCGCGGTGGCCCCGACCGAGTGGGCTGACCTGGGCCGGCGCGTCGAGTGGCTGGACGGCAGGGTCAAGGCGCTCGCAGGCAACGCCGGGCAACTCGCTGCGCTGGTGGCCGATGAAATCGGCAAGCCGCTGCATGAAGCGGCCATCGCTGACGTGCTGGCGCTTCTGGCGGCGATGCGCTGGACCGCGCAACGGGCACCATCCATCCTGGCACCTCGCGGTGCTGGCTGGGGAAGCGCCATGTTCCTGGGTCGATCGATCCGCACGGAACGCGCGCCGCTTGGCCATGTCGCGATCATCGGAACCTGGAACTATCCGCTGCAGCTGCTTGGTGTGCAGATCGTGCACGCCCTGATCGCGGGCAATCGCGTCACCGTCAAGCCGAGCGAGCGCTGCCCGCGCACGCACGCGGCGCTGCTCAGCCTGCTGGAACGGGGACTGCCCGATGGCATGCTGGTCTGGACCGAACCCACGCGCGAGGCAGGGGAGCGACTGCTCGCCGGCGGCCGGTTCGACCACGTCGTCTTCACCGGCTCAAGCACGGTCGGGCGCCGCGTGGCGCAGCGCTGCGCGCTCGACATGATTCCGTCGACGCTTGAACTCTCGGGGTCGGACAGCGCACTGGTCATGGCGGATGCAGATCCGGTGCGCGCGGCGCGGGCCGTCTGGAACGGCTTCACCATGAACGCGGGCCAGACCTGCATGGCACCGAGGCGTGCCATCGTGACGCGCGAACTGGCACCTGCCTTCCTGCATGAACTGCGCGTGCTCGCGGCGTCGGCTGCGCCAGTCACGCTCATCGATGTAGCCGCGGCGCGGCAGGTCGACGCGGTGGTCCACGAAGCGGTGGCGGCTGGCGGCACGCCGATCACCGGCGTGCTCGAGTCGCCGCGGGGGCGCTCGATGCGCCCCCAAGTCGTTGTCGAGGCTCCGCCGTCATGTGCGCTCTCGCGCGGCGAGCACTTCGGTCCAGCGCTCGCCGTGCTCATTGAGCGCGATGACCAGGCGGCCCTCGAGCGTCATCGCGGGTACGGCCAGAACCTGAGCGCATCGATCTTCAGCCGGGGCACGCCATCGCGCGCCATGATCGAAGCGACTGGCGCGAGCATCGTGACCATCAACGAGTGCGTGGTCGCATCCGGGCATCCGGCTGTCCCGCTGGCGGGCTCGGGCGAAAGCGGTTGGGGAACCAGCCGCGGTGCTGATGGCCTGCTGGCCATGACCCGGCCCGTCACCATCGCGCACACGCGTCGCGGCGCCGACGTTCCGGTCGGCCCGCCGCCGTCCTTCCTGCTGCGCGTGCTCGGCTGGATCATGCGAGCCAACCTTTCCCGTCGACACGACCCGTCCACCTGAACCGAACCATGAATCAACCCACTGCCATCGTCATCGGCGGCGGCCTTGCCGGACTCTCGGCGGCCACCGAACTCACCACCAACGGCTTCGCCGTCACCGTCGTCGAGCGCAACCAGCACCTCGGCGGCAAGATGAACGTGCTCACCGAGAAGGGCTTCACCTTCGACATGGGCCCGACGATCCTGACGATGCCGCAGGTGGTGCGCGGCATCATCTCGCGAAGCGGCCGGTCGGTGCCGGACTACCTCGACCTCGTCGACCTCGATCCGCAGTGGCGCTGCATGTGGGATGACGGCACGGTGATCGACTTGCGGAAGGATCCCGCGGCGATGGCCGCGGCCCTCGACCGCCAGTTCCCCGGTACGGGCGCCGGTGCGGGTTGGCAGTCGTTCGTCGACTACAGCCGGCGCATGTACCGCCTGAGCGACAAGGTTTTCTTCTACAAGGATCTCGGCGGCATCGGCGACCTGATGCGCAAGCCGCCCGCGCGCGATGCCGGGCTGCTCGGTGACGTGCTCAACATGCGCATGCACTCGACCGTGGCCGGCACGATCCACAAGCACATCGGCGAGCCGCACATGGCGCAGCTGTGCGAGCACTTCCTGCAGTACGTCGGGTCGAGCCCGTTCCTTGCGCCGGCGATCCTCACGCTGATCGCCTCGGCGCAGGTGGACCATGGCTGCATGTACAGCATGGGCGGCACGCGCATGGTGGCTCGCTCGCTCGAGCGGATCTTGCGCGAGGAGAAGGCCGAACTGATCACCGGCGTTGGCGTGCGACGGATCATCCAGGAGAGCGGTCGCGCGGTCGGCGTGGAACTCGAGGATGGCCGCCAGCTGCGGGCCGACGTCGTCGTGAGCAACTGCGACGTGCAGCGCACCAACCGGGACCTGATCGGCACGCCGCAGGGCCGCGCCGAGCAGGAGGACATCGCCGGCAAGTACACGCCTGCATGCAGCGGCGTGGTCCTCTATCTGGGCCTCGATCGCCAGTACGACCACGTGCTCCACCATGACTTCCTGTTCAGCAAGGATTCGCAGCACGAATTCGATGACATCTATCGACTGGGGATCCCGGCGCGCGACCCCACGCTCTACCTCGCGGCGCCCAGCCGCACCGATCCGGGGCAGGCTCCCGCAGGCTGCGAGTCGCTCTACATCCTCGTGCACACGCCGTTCCGCCGCGAAGGCCAGGAATGGGATGCTCCGGGGGGGCTCTTCGACCAGTACCGTCCGGTCATCATCGACAAGCTGCGCCGCAATGGCTTCACCGACATCGAGAAGCACATCGTGGTCGAGCGGCGCCTGACGCCAGCGATGATCGACCGCATGTACAACGCGGAAGGCGGCGCGATCTACGGGCTCGCCTCGCACGGCAAGCTTCGCGGCGGCTTCAAGCCGCGCAATCGAAGCAAGGTGCTCAAGGGGCTCTACCTCGCCGGCGGCAGCGCGAATCCAGGCCCCGGCGTGCCCATGGTCCTGATGAGCGGCGTCACCGCGGCCAATGCCGTCTGCGAGGACGTCGGCATCCGTCCGGCCCAGGTGCAGGAGCGCGAGGCGTGCCTGCAGCCGGCCTGACCGATGGAAGGCCGAGCGCGGGCTTCAAGCGCGTCTTCGGCTGGTACGTGCGGCGCCTGGTGCGCAAGCGCTTCGCAGCCGTGCGGGCCACGCCCGGCACGATGGAGGTGTTGCGCGCCATCGGTGCGCACGATGGCCCGGCGATCGTCGCCCTGAACCACTCAAGCTGGTGGGATCCCATGATTCCCTGCGTGCTGCACCCGATGACGGCGGGCGAGCGGGGGGTCTTCGCGCCGATCGACGAAGCCATGCTGCGCAAGTTCCGGTTCTTCGCGCGCTGCGGACTCTTCGGTGTCGAGCCGGATTCGCCCGCAAGCCTGTCGCGCCTGGCCGACTACAGCGCACGCGAGTTCGCGCGCGAACCTCGCAGCACGCTCTGGATCACGCCGCAAGGCCGCTTCGTCGACGTGCGCAGCCCGATCGCCTTGCGCCCGGGCGTGGGCGTGGTGGCCCATCGCGCCTTGGGCCCGAAGGTCGCGGTGCTGGCGGTCGAGTACGGCTTCTGGACCGAGCAGCGCCCGGAGGCGTTCCTGTGTGCGCGCCTGGTCGATGCGCCGGCTGAGGCCAGTGCGCGCGGCTGGCATCGAGCGATCGAGTCGGCGCTCGGCGCAGCCTGCCGTGACCTGGCCGAGTGCGTGATGACGCGCGATCCCGCGCGGTTCGAGACCGTCTTTGGCGGCTCGGGCGCCACGATCAATCCCGTCTACGACGCGATGCTCGCCGCCCGCGGCCAAGGCGCCGCGATCGACGTGCGTGCCCGACGGGCGGGCGAGCGATGAGCGTGGCCTCGACGCTGCTCTCGGTGGGCACGATCACGGGCGCGATCGGTGCGGCCGTCGCATGGGGCGGGATGCTCTCGAACCTGCGGCTCTACACGCGCACCGCGCGTGGCGATCGTCCGGCGCAGCAGGGCGCTGCACCAGCCGTGAGCGTGTGCATCCCGGCGCGCAACGAGGAAGCGAACATCGAAGCCTGTGTGCGCAGCGTGCTGGCGAGCGTGGATGTTCCCGTCGAGGTGCTGGTGTACGACGACCAGAGCACCGATGCCACACCCACGATCCTGGCGCGGCTCGTCGCGGAGGATCCGCGCGTGCGCGTGGTCCCCACGAAGCCGCTCCCGGCGGGCTGGAACGGCAAGCAGTGGGGGTGCGAGCGCATGGGCCAGGCCGCACGTGGAGCGTGGGTGCTCTTCACGGATGCCGACGTGCGCTTCGAGCCTGACTGCGTGGCGCGGACGCTGGCGCGTGCCGAGTCGCTTGGTGCCGACCTGCTCTCGACGGTGCCACGGCAGCTCACGGGATCGTGGGCCGAGCATGCGGTGATCCCGCTGATCTCCTTCGTGCTGCTCTCGTACCTGCCCATGGGGCGCATGCGCACGACGATGAGCCCGGCTGCAAGCGGTGCATGCGGGCAGTTCATCCTGGCTCGGCGCGAGGCGTGGCTCGCCAGCGGTGGGCACGCAGCGTTCCGCGCAAGCATGCACGACGGCATCAAGATGCCGCGGGCCTTCCGCAGTGCGGGGTTCAGGACCGATCTCTTCGATGGCACCGATCTCGTGGCGTGCCGGATGTACCGAGGGCTCGGGCAGGTCTGGCGGGGCTTCGCCAAGAATGCCTACGAAGGCCTTGGTTCACCGGCCCTGCTGCTCTTCGTGACGGTGCTCCACGGGTGTGCTGTGCTGCTGCCTTGGGTCACGCTGCTGCTCTGGCTCGCCGGCGCGGTCGTGGCTCCGTGGGTGCCGTGGCTCGCAGCACTCACGATCGCCGCTGGCTTCGCGCAGCGCATCGTGCTGGCGCGGCGCTTTGCGCACGCGTGGGCTTCGGTGGCGCTGCACCCGGTGGGCATCCTCATGCTCACCGTGATCCAGTGGCACAGCCTCTGGCTGCACCTGACCGGCCGCCGGGCGTGGAAGGGTCGCACTGCCGGCACGCCAGTTTGATGAACTCCTCGCGGCGTGCTGATGACGTCGGTACGACGCCCCCCACGATGGATTCATGTCGTCGTCATGCCAGCGTCATGTCGTCGTCATGCCAGCGTCATGTCGTCGTCATGCCAGCGTCATGTCGTCATCATGTCGTCGTCATGTCGTCGTGGCGACGGCCAACGGCACCGGTGGCGCGGTCTGCAGCGCAACCATGTGTCGGTAGTGCTCGCTGCGCTCCATGAGCTCGGCGTGGGTGCCTTGGTCATCGACGAGGCCGTCGCGGATCACGACGATGCGGTCCGCGTGCTGGATCGTGCTGAGGCGGTGGGCGATCACGAAACTCGTGCGTGAGCGCATGAGCGTGGCAAGCGCGGCCTGGATGAAGCGTTCGCTCTCGCTGTCGAGATTGCTCGTCGCTTCGTCCAGGATGAGGATGCGCGGATCAGCCAGCACCGCTCGCGCGATGGCGATGCGCTGGCGCTGACCGCCGGAGAGCCGCACGCCGCGCTCACCGATGATCGTGGCGTAGCCCTCCGGCATCTCTTCGATGAATCGGTCGGCGAAGGCGATGCGCGCGGCCTCGCGGATCGCGTCGTCCGAGGCATCGCGTCGTGCGTAGGCGATGTTCTCAGCGACGGTGCCGTCGAAGAGGAAGACGTCCTGCTCGACGATGCCCAGGAGCTGGCGGTAGCCGGCCAGCCGCAGGTCGCGCAGGTCGGTGCCATCGAGCACGATCGCGCCTTCGGTGGGATCGCTGAAGCGGGCGATCAGGTTGCAGAGCGTGGTCTTGCCGCTGCCGCTGGCGCCGACCAGCGCGACCATCTGTCCCGGCTCGGCGACCAGGCTCACGCCGCGCAGCACCTCGCGCTCGGCGCCGGGATAGCGGAAGCAGACATCACGGACCTCGAGGCGCCCGCGCACGGCCTCGCGCGTGGGCATCGTTGCGCCCGCCCGATCCGGCAACTCCGACGGCTCGGCGACCAGGTCCAGCACGCGGTCGAGCCCCGCCAGGCTCGCCTGGAAGTTCGTTGCGCTCGTGGCGAGCGCCTCGAGCGGGCCGAGCAGCATGACGAGGTACGTGAGGAAGAGGATCAGGTCGCCGGTCGTCAGCGTGCCCTCGAGCACCTGCATGCCGCCGTACCAGAGCAGCAGCGCGCTGGCGACGGGGATCATGATCTCCCACGCCACCTCGATGCCGCGCGACCACCACCAGACGTTGATCTCCTGGCGCGCCATGAGGTGCGAGCCCTCGGCATAGCGGCTGCGCTCGGCGGCGGTCCGTGCGAAGCCGCGCACGACGCGGATGCCGCTGAAGGTCTCGGTCGCGTGGCCATCGATCGCGTCGCGCGTGACCTTGATGTCGCGGTGCAGCGGGCGGATGCGGGCGATCCAGGTCCGGTGCGTGAACCAGACCATCGGCAGGAGCAGCAGGCTGCCCAGGAGCAGGCGCCAGTCGGTCCAGGCGAGCACGGTCAGGCTGCCAAGCAGTTGGATGATGGCTCGCCACGGGTTGTAGACCATCGAGAAGACGAGGTCGCCGACGCCGCCCGCATCTTCGCGCAGCATGCTCACGAGACCACCCGACTTGAGCGACTGCAGCCGATGCAGCGGCAGGTCGGCGGCGTGCCCGAACGCCAGTCGTCGCACGCGGTTCTGCACGCGCTTGACCGTCCGCGTGGCGAGCCACCGTCCCCAGAGGCCGATCACCAATCGCACGGCGGTGAGGGCGATCATGCCAACGGCGAGCGCCACCAACAGGCCGCGCGGCGTGTCGAGCGTGGTCCACGATTCGGGAAAGAGCCCGCGCACCGCGGGCGGCAGGGGCGCGCCACCGAACACGTTGTCGATCGCGAACTTCGTCGCGGCCGGCGGCACCAGGCCCAGCAGCGTGCTGATCGTCAGCGTGCCGAGTGCGACGGCCAGCGATCGGCGGCTCGGCCCGAGCAGGCCAAGGAACTCGCGCAGGAGCGCGCCAAAGCTGCGAGATCGCTTCAAGCTGCGCTCGGTGCCTTGCCTGGACACCATCGAACCTTCCCGGCGCATGCGCGTGAATCGCTCGCGCATCTGGGCCCGGTAGGCCTCGTATCGGCGTCGGCTCGTGGTGTGCGGCATCGGGCCATGCTAGGGCCGCGCTACAGTGCACCGCATGAGCCATCCACTGGTCCTTGTCTTCTCCGGCTGCATGCTTGCGGCGTCGCTCCTTGGCCTGACGCAGTCCGCCACCGGCACGGAGCGCTCCTCGAAGTCCTCGGCCGTCACGCAGCAGGGCTCGAGCGGCCCGCGTCGCGGCGATGCGCAGGATGCACAGCAGGGCGGCGAGCAGAAGCCCAAGGCCAAGCGGCCACCCGGCGTCTACTACGGCTTCAAGGAGGCACCTGCCAAGCAGAAGGGTGCGGTTCGCCTGGCGGCCTACAACGTCGAGAATCTCTTCGATGGCGAGGATGATCCGAAGCTCAGCGGCGAGTTCGACGACCTGAAGGAACGCACGAGCGAAGACAGGCTGCAGGCGCTCGCCAAGGCGATCAAGGCCCTCGATGCCGACATCCTGGCGCTCGAGGAAGTCGAGAGCGAGGAGTGCCTGCGCTGGTTCCGCGACACGTACCTGAAGGACATGGGCTACGAGCATGTGGCGAGCAAGGATGTGGGTTACTCGCGGGGCATCGAGCAGTCGATCCTGAGCCGCTTCCCCATCGAGTCGGTCGAGGTGCGGCCGGAGGAGGATCTCTCCGACGTCAAGCGAGATGGCAAGGGTTTCGCCGAGAAGCCCACCAAGCCAGGTGCGGAACAGGGGCAGCGCTTCCAGCGCAGTCCGCTGATCGCCGACGTGCGCGTGACGCCCGACTACCTGCTCCGCGTGATCGTGGTGCACCACAAGGCAGGCGGGCTTGAGTTCGCCTACCAGCGCGAGGCCGAGGCGCTGCAGGTCATGGAGTGGGTCAAGGAAGCGCAGGCGAAGGACGAACACATCAATCTGGCCGTGCTGGGTGACTTCAACGCGCAGCCGAGCCACAAGACCGCCAAGATCTATGCCGAGGGCGGGCTCGTCGGCGCCTACGACTTCCGGGACCGTTCGCGCAAGGACATGAAGGATGCGTACACCACGCACGCCTCGGGTCGCCCGATCGACTACATCATGGCGTCGCCGGGCCTGAGCGAGGACTTCGTGAACAGCTCGTTCTTCGTGCTCGGCACGATGCACGCGGGCGACGACTACGACTGGCGCAAGGGCGAGGAGCCCCCGAAGGGCTACGCCAGCGACCACTATCCGATTGCGATCGACTTCACGCCGGATGATTCGGAACTCACTGACGGTGGCAAGGCCAAGCCCGCGGGCGAGGGTGCTTCGAAGTCTTCAGCGAAGTCGTCGTCCAAGCCCTCGTCGAAGCCCGACGCTGACGGCGACTGATCGTCGCGCACCTGGCGGTCAGCCCTGGCTCATGCCGAGCAGACGCATCGCTTCGACGACGTCCTTGTCGCCGCGTCCGCTCACGTTGATGACCACGACCTGGTCTGGCCGCATCGAGCGTGCCGCGAGCACCGCCGCGTGCACGGCGTGGCTGGTTTCAAGGGCCGGGATGATCCCCTCAAGCCGAGCCAGCAGCTGGAAGGCTTCGAGTGCATCCGCATCCGTGACGGCCGTGTAGCAGACGCGGCCGGCGTCCTTCCAGTGCGAATGCTCGGGGCCGACGCCGGGGTAGTCGAGCCCCGCGCTGCACGAGTGCACATCCGCGGTCTGGCCGTCGCCATCCTGCAGGACGTACGAGAGCGAACCGTGCAGCACGCCGGGCGTGCCATGCGAGAGCGGAGCTGCGTGATCACCCGCGCCGGGCCCGCGACCGCCGGCCTCGACGCCCAGCAGGCCGACCGAGGCATCGCCGACGAAGGGCGCGAAGATTCCCGCGGCGTTGCTGCCGCCGCCCACGCACGCAACCACCAGGTCCGGCAGCCTGCCGAGCGTGGCGATCGACTGGGCGCGGCATTCCGTGCCGATGACCGACTGGAAGTCACGCACCATCAGCGGGAAGGGATGAGGACCGACGACGCTGCCGATGATGTAGTGCGTGCGACCGACGCTGCCCATCCAGTCACGCATGGCTTCGTTGGTGGCGTCCTTCAGCGTGCGGCTGCCGCTGGTCACTTCGTTCACGCGCGCGCCCATGAGCCGCATGCGGAAGACGTTGAGCGCCTGGCGCCGCACGTCCTCGGCGCCCATGTACACCTCGCACGGCAGGCCGAATCGCGCGCACGCGGTCGCCGTGGCCACGCCGTGCTGGCCTGCGCCGGTCTCGGCGATGATCCGTGACTTGCCCATGCGCCGCGCGAGCAGCACCTGCCCAAGCGTGTTGTTGATCTTGTGTGCGCCGGTGTGCGCGAGATCCTCGCGCTTCAGCCAGATCTGCGCGCCGCCGGCGTGCGCGGTGAGGCGTGGCGCGTGGCAGAACGCCGTCGGGCGGCCGACGAAGTCGCGCAGGAGATCGGCCAGTTCAGCCTGGAACGCCGGATCGACGCGCGTCGCGAGATACGCCGCCTCGAGTTCGTCGAGCGCGGCCACCAAGGTCTCGGGCACGTACCGGCCACCGAACCTGCCGAAGCGGCCAAGGACGGGATCAGGGGGAGCCGCGGTCATGACGGAAGCGTAGGGGCCGCATCCGGCCCGCGGCGCACGATCGCGCCGATGGGGCCCGACAAGGCATAGATCGTGAAGACCGCGGCCATCGTCGGATGGAACCAGACCACGGCGAACGCAAGCGGCAGCACCAGTCGCACCGCGAAGGCGAAGTCCTTGCGTCCCTTGAGGTATCGGTTGACCAGATGCGCGTACCGCAAGCGGCTGACCATGCCGATGCCGCAGGCGAGCGTGACGAGGGGGATCACGAGGCTGCTCGCGCGCTCGAAGGAATCCGGTGCGGATTCCTTGTAGTCGATGAACAGCATGTGCTGGTGCAGGATGATCAGGCTGGCGACGGTGCCGCCGGCACCCGGGCTCGGCAGTCCCGCGAACCACCGGTGATCCTCTTCCTTGGGGGAGCCGATCTCGACGTTGAATCGTGCCAGCCGCAGCGCGGTGCAGCAGACGTAGAACGCCGCGATGATCCACACGAGCTTGACGTAGATGCTGTCGGCATCGGGCCCCAGGATGCCCGTGTAGTTGCTCGGCCCGTAGTAGTGGCTGACCAGGCGCAGCATCATGAACGCCGGGGCCACGCCGAAGGTCACCACATCGGCCAGCGAATCGAGTTGCGCGCCGAAGCTGCTGGCCGAGCGCGTGAGCCGCGCCGCGAAGCCATCGATCCCATCGAAGAACATGCCGAGGAAGATCAGCGTGCCTGCTACCGTCAGCGTGTTCCAGCCAAAGATCGTGGTGGGCTCGATCGGCTTGGCCACGTAGTGGATCGCCGCGAAGCCGCACATCAGGTTGCCCAGGGTCAGCAGGGTCGGCAGCGCACGCACCGCCGATGCGCGCTCCTTGCTGCGCTGGCGCCGAAGCCGCAGCCGACGCGTCGAGCGTGGGGGCGTGGCGCTGACGCGCTCGGTGTCGATGGGGCTGGGCTCGTTCACGGTGTGCTCGGTGCGGTCGCGCCCGATGCTACGGGCGCGGCTTCTGGAAAGAGCTGCGGTGGCAGGCTGGGCACGAGCAGGAGCAGCGTGCGTCGCGGCAGGGCCTGCGGCGCGCTGTTGGCGGTGGCCACGTCCGGTGCGAACAGCACTTCGCCGATCGAGAGCGGCAGATCGGTGGTTGGTCCGGTGCCGCCCACGGCCGAGGGCGCACACGACGTGACCAGGTCGATGAACCCGCGGCGGAGCGTCCATGACGCGCCCGCACGGCGGAACTCGCGCACGGCATCCTCGGCGGTCTGGACCGTCGTGCCCAGCGGGATCGAGCCGCGGCGCTCCGGCGCTTCCGCGGGCGTGAACTCGACGTGCACCACGGCGCCGTCGTGGGTGGGGATCGCCCAGCCACGCACGAGCAGTCGAACATCGCGGCCATCGAGCTGCGTGATGCCGCCGTCGACCAGCACGCGCTTGACTGACGCGGTCTCGGCCACGCAGTCCCGCCAGCCGATCGCTTGCTCGTGCCACGTGCGCACATCGCTGTAGGAGCCGCCGAGGATGTCGACGGCGTGCTGCAGCTCATCGATCGGGATCCGCACGACGACGAGTCCGCTGCGCGCGAGGCGCTCATGATCGATCGGCGCCAGATCAGGGCAGGGCTCCATCGTGGCGAGCGTCTGGTCGAGCACGAAGCCCTCTTCAGGCACGGTCCACCGCATCGTGAGCAGGCCCGGGCGCTGGATCCCATCCAGAGGTGCGGCGACCGGCGCAGGTGCACCCGCGCCGAACTCCGGTCGATCGTTGGCGTCAGGCGTGCCGCCCGCACAGGCGCCCGTGAGCAGCGCGATCGCCGCGGGCCATCGCATCACGCCACGGGCTCCAAGGGCACCTCGTTGATGCGATCGATCAGGCGGCGCAGCATGCCGAAGTCGCGACGCGTGTGGTGGAAGACCAGCCGCGTGAGATGCGCGTGCTCGCCGCGTTCCTCGCTCAGCGCCTCGCGCTGCTCCACGGTGCCGCTGGCGAAGAGCGGACGGAATTCGGAGGCGATCCGCTGCAGGTCAGCCGAGGGCAGGGGGGCGTTCAGCCGGATCACGAGGTTGTCGCGCACGTAGCGGCTCGAGTGGAAGCGACGGTAGAACCGCAGGACCTCGTCGACGGCTTCCTGCGGCGTCTGCACGATGCGGAAGAGCGCCATGTCCTCGGGGCTGATCCAGCCGTTGCGCAGGAGCTCGTCGCGCACGAACTCCTGCCAGTCGTGCCAGTAGCCGCGGCTCGTGCCATCGACGTCAAGGCCTTCGACGAGCACGATCGGCATGATGTGGCTGCGACCGGTCTGGACGAGCGTCAGCGTCTCGAAGAGTTCATCGTGCGTGCCGAAGCCGCCGGGGAAGACGGCGACCGCATCCGACTGCGAGAGGAACATCAGCTTGCGCGTGAAGAAGTAGCGGAACTCGATGAGCTTGTCGTCGCCCTGGATGATGTCGTTGGGCCGGCTCTCGAACGGCAGCCGGATCCCAAGGCCAAAGCTCGCTTCGCGGCTCGGACCCTCGTGGCCCGCCTTCATGATCCCGTCGCCGGCACCCGTGATCGCCATCCAGCCGTGGCTAGCCATGAGCCGGCCAAAGTCGCGCGCGGCGAGGTAGTCAGGGTGGACGGACGGCGTGCGCGCGCTGCCGAAGATGCTGACCTTGCGCACGCCGCGATACTGGTTGAAGAGCCGGTACGTGCGGCGCATCTCGTCGAGCGCCGTGCGCACGAGCCGCAGCTGGCCAAGGTCGCCGCCATCCACGAGCAAGCCAGCGACCGATTCCACGGCCTCCTGCACGGCTCGCCAGCGCGGATCGTCCTTGCCCGATGCATCGAGGGCCCGCTGGAGTGCTGCGGTCGGATCCGGTTGCGGTCGGGGGCGCTTCATGGTGCTTCAGCTGCACCCACGCTGGGCTGGTCAGGCTCTTGAGCCGCGGGTGCGGGAGGCTCGACCAAGGGTTCCAGCGATGGCTGCGGATCGGAGAGCGTACCCGTCACGCGGATGCGGAGGAACGCATCGCCGAGGGCGCCGAGCACTTGCCCGAGCACCGGCAGTCCGCTGCGGCTGCTCAGGCGCAGGTCGAGCGCGGAGGTCGCCACATTGACGGTGCCCGAGCCTTCGAGCGAGAGCGACTCGCCGGCAACGCTGAGCCCGGTGACGGTGGCGACATCGCCGGCGAGGGTGAACTCGCCCTTTGCGCGCTCCAGGCGATCGAAGCCCGGCAGCGACAACTGAGCCAGCTGCAGCAGGCCCAGGCCGATCGAACCATCGCCGAGCGTGAGGCCCGACGCGCTGAAGGAGCCCTTGCCGGTCCTGCCGCCCGCCGTGCCGTCGAGTTCGATCCGTGCATCGATGATCCCCGGTCGCGTGCCCGGCAGGTCGCCGCCGATCGCCCACACGCTGCCTCGATCGAGCGTGGCGTCGAGTCGCCATGAACCGTCGGGGTGCGCCCAGCCGGTACCCGAGGCGCTGCCTTCGCCGACGCCGATCCCCAGTCGACTGAGTTCGATGCGCTCGGCGCCCGCAGGCCGCATCAGCGAGAGGGTGCCGCTGGTGAGCGGCCGGCCGAGCGCGGTGATGATCGGCGCCGAGGCGTCGACCTGGATCGCGATCCCTGCCGGCATCGACTCGACCAGCACCGTCGCCGTGCCGGTCGCGCCCTCGATCGGCACGAGCCCGGTGAACGAGGCATCCTGCATGAGCACCGTGCCGCGCACGATCAGGCTTGGTTGCAGCGGCGACGGCCGCGAGATCACCTCGAGGTCGGCCAGGCCCACGTCGCTCCAGTGCGCATCGGCGGATCGCAGCACGCTCGATGCGGCAGCACCGAAGACCGACTCGAGCCCCGGGTACCACGCACCGAGTTCCGCGCGGCAACTGGCTTGCGCGATGAGGTCGGGTGAGGAGGGATCGATGACGGCTTCCACGCGCATCCGACCGCCGGGCACGCGGGCCTCGTCGAGGTCGACCGTGATCCGCTGGTTCGCGTAGCGGATCGAGCTGCCTCGATCGAACGCCACGGGCACGGCGCGATCGCCGCTGCCGACGACGCCGACGTCCGGATGCGCCGAGGCCTCGATCGACAGGTTCGCCAGCGGGCCGCGTACGCGCGCCGCAAGATCGCAGCGCGCATCCAGCCCGTACTCGGCGAGCGCGCCGAGCGCCTCGGGCGCCACGAGCGAGAGTGCCTGCCGCACGGCGGGTGCGCTCGACCACAGGCCTTCCGCTGCGATCGAGGCATCGATCTGGTCGTTCGCCCACGACAGGTCCACGCATGAGGTCGACCAGCCCTCGTCGCTGTGACCCCGGAGCCCGGTGCAGGTCAGCGCGCCGCCGTCCCAGACGGCGAGACCGTCCATGGCGGTGAAGGTCGTGCGCGCGCCGTCGGCCATGATGCTCGCCTCGACCGGCCGAGCCCACGCCGCGATCGATGGACTCGCCACCGCGCCGGTGATCGCGAGCCCTCCATCGATGCGCACGAGCGGCATCAGGCGATCCCACCAGCGTCGCGCGCCCTCGCGGACGCTTGGATCGAGCGCATCGAGCAGCCAGGGTTCGAGCTCGAGGCCGAAGCACTGCGCATCGAGGTCGAGCGCACCGTCAAAGCCGACGTTGCCGTGAAGCAGGCACCGCGCGTCGCCGCGACGGGCCTCGATGCCCAGGAACCTCAGGCCATCATGGCTGCCTTCAAGCGCTCCGGTGACGCGATCGAGCGCGAAGCCGCGCGGCCAGGGAATCACGTCGACGCCGCTGCCCAGCGATGGATCGATCGTGCAATCGTGCATGCGCACGGTGAACCGGAAGTCGACCTCGCGGCTGGGGGCCGTGGCGGGCGTGACGCGACCGTCGATCGAGACCCTTCCCGCCGCGCCGAGCTGGCCAAGCACGCGCGCCGCCACGCTGCGTTCGCTGCGTGGCCAATCGATCGGCCGCGCGCCATCCTCATGCGGCAGGCACGCGAGCATGAGCGGCGTGATCGGAAGGTCCGTGCACACGATGCGCAGGTCAGGTCGCAGCGGCACGTCCTTGCCCGGGGGGATCGCGATCGAGCCGCTCACGAGGCCCCGCGCCGGCGTGGCCTGTCCGATCGACGAGAGTTCCTCGAACGCGAGGCCGCCGCCAAGGAACTCGACCGAGTCCTTGCCGAGCTGGACCGCACCCTCGCGGACGCGCACGGGAATCGGCAGGAATCCAAGGACCAGATCGACCTCGTGCAGGTTGACGCGGCCGGTGATGAACTCGGGCTGCCCGGTGCCCGGCTCACGGTCGATCGAGAGATCGAACGACACGCGGCCGCCGGGCACGCACCGCGGCAAGCCGGGTGGGCACGTCCCCAGACCATCGTCGATCAGTTCGGCCTCGGCCAGCTGCGCCCACGCGCGGCGGTCCATCAGCGTTTCGAAGATGCGTCGCGGACGCGGCAGGAATGCCGAGACGAACCGCTCGTCAACGATGATGCCCGTGGTCGAGAGCTTGAGCCTGACGCCGGGGTCATCGATCAACGGGAAGACGCTGCCCGAGAGCTGGATCGGCGCGCCGCCCGCGCCGGTGCCGCGCAGGTAGGTGATGTCCGCGCGGTCCGCGTGGACCTCGATGGAGGCCTCCACGTCGGTCAGCCGGTAGGTGAACAGGTGGAAGGCGCCGACGCCGTTGCGCACGGAGATCGTGGTGTCGCTCGTCACCTCGCCGGTCGGTTCGCGCCGCGCGACCACGGCATCGATCCCAAGGTCGACCTGTTCGAGGTTGAAGAAGCCCAGCAGCCGTGCCGCGGCCATCGGCAGGAGCAACGACGATGGATCGCCGGGCTTGCCGTAGCTCACGGTGGCGAGCTTGGCTTCGATGGCAAAGGTCGCTCGCTCGAGGGCATCGGCCAGCGATCCACCACCGGTCGTGGCGTCTTCGGGGAGCGTGAGTTCGCCGTCAAAGCTCAGCGTGAGCGGCGCGGCGGATCCGTCGGCGACGGCGAAGCGTGCGCGGCCGTTCGAGACGGTGGCGGTCGTGCCCGCGAAGCGCAGCTCGGCGCGCTCAAGCGTGACCGTCGGCGTGGCGAGCGTGGGCATCGCCTTGAGCCCGGCGAATCGCGCCCAACCTTCGGGAACCCAGGCGCTGGGCAGATCGAGCGTGAGTTGCTCGAGCACGACTTGCGCCGTGATGCCCGCTCGCGGCGCGACCTGGACGCTGGCCGAACTGATCGCACCGCCCGGGTTGAGATCGAGGACCGCCCGCAGCGAGGCTGGGAGCAGGGCGCGAAGCGTCGGCAGGGCTTCGAGTTGCTGCAGGTTCGCCACGAGGGCGCGGCTGCGCTGGTTCACGCTGCCGGACAGCGCCGTCTGCAGGCCCTCGACGCGAAGATCGAAACTCGTCCAGCC
>Ga0172373_10004542_pt1 | contig 19481 bp, 15 predicted proteins | sample Lak10m_2_FD_114546 | JGI IMG/M metagenome (GOLD analysis project Ga0172373, IMG submission 114546) | Freshwater microbial communities from Kabuno Bay, South-Kivu, Congo - kab_092012_10m | ecosystem: Environmental > Aquatic > Freshwater > Lake | place: Democratic Republic of the Congo...
ATTCGTTTGTTCTTAGTTGGTTTTGGTGGCATAGATGAAAGATGGAACATGGTATTGGCATTTATTATTGCCTTATCATTAGTAATTGCAAACATTACGGCAGCTTCACAAAACAATGTAAAACGTATGCTCGCTTATTCAAGTATATCGCATGCAGCATTTATGCTGATGGCAATTTTAGCAGTAAAACCCGGCATGTCGATTCCAAGTATTTTATATTACTCATTAGCCTATTCAATTGGTTCAATTACTGCATTCACAATAATTTACCTCATCGCTAAAAAATCAGACGAAACCATTGAATCGTTCAATGGTTTATCAAAAAGAAATCCATTAATGGCTTTCTGCATGTTGATTGCAATGCTTTCACTTGCCGGAATTCCTGTTACAGCAGGTTTCTTTGCTAAGTATTATATTTTCACTACCATCATGACAACTTCTTTCAAATGGTTAACTGTGTTGGCTGTTTTAACTTCTGCAGTTGGTGTTTACTATTACTTTAAAGTAATCATTGCCATGTATTTTAAATCGGCAAAAGATGAAAATGCTTTTACATTGGATTCATCAATCATTAAAATAGTTTTAATCCTTACAACCATCATTACATTAGTTATCGGATTTATGCCGGGTTATGTAATTGATGTGCTGTAAGAAAGTAACTCAATACAAAAAATTATTGTAAGGGTAACGTTTGATGTGTAGTTCTTTTACTTTATCGTAGACAATTTTCTTGAACTCTTCGATATTTTCTTTATTGCTTGCAGAAATAAATACGCAAGCATTATTTAATTTATTCATCCAGGTTTTTTTCAAATCATCCAAAGACAATACTTCGGTTTCCTGGAAATCAAAAGAAACACCAGCCACAGGCAATGGCTTATAGGCATCAATTTTATTAAAAACAATTATGGTTGGCTTATCAGATGCTTTAATGTCTGTTAATGTTTGAGAAACCACCTGAATTTGTTCTTCAAAATTCTTATGTGAAATATCAACAACATGAAGCAATAAATCCGCTTCACGTGCTTCATCCAAAGTTGATTTAAAACTTTCAACCAATTGGTGAGGTAATTTTCTGATAAAACCAACTGTATCGGAAAGCAAAAAAGGAATGTTATCAATTACAACTTTTCGTGTAGTGGTGTCTAATGTTGCGAAAAGTTTATTTTCGGCAAAAACTTCGCTTTTACTAAGCATGTTCATTATTGTTGACTTACCAACATTAGTATAACCCACCAAAGCAACGCGAATTAATTCACCTCTGCTTTTACGTTGAGTTACCATTTGCTTATCTATTTCAATTAGTTTCTCTTTAAGCAATGATATTTTATCGCGTATTATCCTTCTGTCAGTTTCAATTTCCTTTTCCCCTGCTCCACTTCTCGTTCCTGTGCCTCCACGCTGCCTTTCCAAGTGAGTCCATAAACCAACTAAACGAGGTAACATATATTGATAATATGCTAAATCAACCTGTGTTTTAGCGTAAGCTGTTTGAGCTCGCTGAGCAAAAATTTGAAGTATTAAAAAATTACGATCCAGTATTTTTTTCTTTAACTCTTTCTCTAAATTTTTTTGTTGTGCCGGAGAAAGTTCGTCATCAAAAATCAACAGTTGAATATTATTTTGATCAATGTACTCTTTAATCTCAAAAATTTTTCCTTTACCTATGTAAGTTGATTTATCTGGTCTTTCAAGGCGCTGAACAAATCTTTTCTTTGTATCAGCACCATACGTTAAAGCAAGAAATTGTAATTCATCAAGGTATTCTTCAACTTGTTCTATATCATCTCGTTTTCCGGCAACGGTAATTAATATAGCATTTTCAAGATCGTTTGCCGATTTAATTTTATATTCAATCATAATTAAAAATCAAAAGAAATTACCATACATGTTTTTCTGCATGGTAGGAAGAGCGAACTAAAGGTCCACTTTCAACAAAACGAAAACCTTTGCTTAATGCCGCAGTTTCGAATCGTTTGAATTTATCGGGATGTACAAATTCTGCAACAGGTAAATGTTTATTGGTTGGCTGTAAATACTGTCCCACTGTAAGCACATCACAACCTGATCTACGAAGATCATCCATTGCTTCGTAAACCTCTTCCTCTGTTTCACCAAGACCAACCATGATACCTGATTTTGTTTTTAAACCTGCATCATGTACGCGCTTAATTAACTCCATACTTCGATCGTATTTAGCTTGTATTCTAACCTGAGCAGTTAATCGTTTTACTGTTTCAATATTATGTGAAATAATATCGGGTTTAACATCAATAATTCGTTGTAGATTTTCCCACTTACCAGCAAAATCAGGTATTAATGTTTCAAATTTGGTTTCAGGACTTTCTTTGCGAATAGCTTTAATTGTTTCAGCCCAAATAATGGATCCTCCATCCTTTAAATCATCTCTATCAACAGAAGTAATAACACAATGTTTTACGTTCATCAACTTAACACTATTAGCCACGCGCATTGGTTCATCCCAATCAACAGGTTTTGGTCGACCTGTTGCAACAGCGCAGAACCCGCAAGAACGAGTGCAAATATTACCAAGTATCATAAAAGTTGCAGTACCTGCTCCCCAGCACTCACCCATGTTAGGACAATTACCACTTTCGCAAATCGTATGTAATTTGTGTTTAGATACGATTTCTCTTACATTTAAATATTCTTTTCCGGTTGGTAATTTTACCCTTAACCATTCAGGTTTACGAGGCTTTTCAATTTTATCAACAACTTCCTTCATAGATTTAAAACCATTTTTTTCCAAAAACAAAAGACAAATACAAAGTTACAAAAACTTGTTCTTGAGGAATTTTAGCCATGGTTGCAACCGGCAACGGAAAGACATCAACCAACACTCCTGTTTCTATGGCTTTAACTTCATTCGAATAATCACCGTACTCAAAGCTAAACCCCAATTTTGCATATCCACCTGGCCGAACAGTTAAATTACTAAATCCAAACAACCATGGAGCCCTTCCTGCAATATTTGATAAATTATGTTCGTCAGGATTATATTTTTCTATAATTGGAGCAATTAAATTTTCTTTGAAAACATACAAATAAACCGGCTTTATCAAAGTTAAATTACATCCGGCAACAGTAGACATTCTAATTTCCAAACTTTTTCTTTCTGATCGTTCATATAATGTGTGTTGGATACCAACACCTGTTCTAATCATCATTAATGAATTCAACTTTCCATAATAGAAACTTTTATTACCGCTGATGCCTTCATATTTTAATTTATATTCTTTTGGATGTCTCATGTTAGCAAAAGAAAATTCCAAGATACTTTTTCTTTTTGCTGTTACATGTTTTAAACGAGCATATTGTATTCCCCATCCTCTAGTGTGAGCAAAAACAGAACCGGTGGCTTCATTTCTATACAACACATTCAAATCCTGACCTTGATCCAAAGGTGAAGTTGCTATTTGAGAAATCAAAATGCAAGGCAAAAAATAAATGAATATGATTAAGTACTTTATCATTGTACAGATTAACAAATATAAACCATTAACAAACTTTAAATACAAATTTATTTGTTAATTTGTAATAATTTACAAAAATGACATCAATAGTAGAATACAAAGGCAATTTAAGAACAGAAGCTGTTCATATTGAATCGGGAGCCAAAATAATAACCGATGCCCCAAAAGATAATCATGGAAATGGAGAATCCTTCTCTCCTACAGACTTATTAGCTACATCTTTATCTGCATGTATGCTCAGTATAATGGGCATTGTTGCAAAAAGAGATAATATTTCAATTGAAGGATTAAATACTGAAGTAACAAAAGTGATGTATGCTGAACCCAGAAGAGTTGGCGAAATTCATGTAAAACTTTTTATGCCAAAAGGGCTACAAGATAAAGAGAAAAAAATCCTTGAAAATGCTGCATACACTTGTCCGGTAGCTAAAAGTTTACATCCTGACATAATTCAAAAAATCGATTTTATTTATTTGTAAAATCTTTCAATGGCATTAATGCTAAAACAAATAGTAAGTTTCTGTTTACTCTTTTTATGCGTAACCACTTCTCAACTAAAAGCACAAAAAGTTGGATTAGTGTTAAGTGGTGGCGGTGCAGGTGGTTTAGCGCATATTGGTGTTTTAAAAGCACTAGAAGAAAAACAAATTTCGATTGATTATGTAACAGGTACATCTGTAGGAGCATTAATTGGTGGATTGTACTCATCCGGATACACCCCAGATCAGATAAAAGAATTGGTTTTAAATGAAAAATTCCAACGATACACAAAAGGTGAATTGGAAGAAAAATATAAATTTCATTATAAGCGAAGTACTGAATCTGCATCATGGTTCACCTATAATTTTGGATTAGATAGTGTTTTAAGTACTAATATTCCAACCAACATCATTAATTCCATTCCTATCGATTTTTATTTGATGGAGTTATTTGCTGCTGCTTCAACTAAGTCAAGAAATAATTTCGATAGTTTACTCATTCCGTTTCGTTGTGTGGCATCTGATATTGAGAATAAAAAAGTAGTTGTATTCAATAAAGGTTATTTACATGAAGCTGTTAGAGCATCCATGACTTATCCTTTTTATTTAAAACCTATTACCATTGATGGTAAATTATTATTTGATGGCGGACTTTACAACAATTTTCCTGTTGATGTAATGAAAGAATCTTTTCATCCTGATTTTATAATTGGAAGTGTTGTAACAGATAATAATCCAATTCCAAATGATGAAAATTTATATGTTCAGTTAAGAAACATGTTAATGACAAAAACAGATTTTGGCAACAACATTGAAAATGGAATCATCATTAAACCGTGGAGTGATATTGGTGTTTTTTCATTTTATGAAGCAAATCGTTTAATTGATAGTGGTTATACTGCAACCATAAATGCTATTGAAAATTTAGCTCAACCTGTTGTCCAAAAAAACAATTCTATACAATTGAAACGCGATCACTTTAACTCGAAATTATTGCCAATTATTTTTGATGGAATTTCTGTTTCTGGAGTGAACTCAAAACAACAACAGTATTTAAAAAAATCTATCTTTTCCAAAAATGATTCACTTAGTATTGAAAAATTAAAAAAACGTTACTTATTATTATCTGATGATGATAAAATAAAATCCTTATTCCCAATTGCTGTTTTTAATCCAATTACAAAAAAGCATTCATTAGAAGTAGTAGCAAAAAAAGAAAAGAATTTTCGTCTCGAATTAGGTGGTAATTTTTCAAACCGTCCAATAAGTGCTGCATTTATTGGATTACAATTTAACTATTTGGGAAAACGTGCAGTTACTATTTATTCCAATGCATACTTTGGTAAATTAAACACCTCTTTATTAGGTAAAGTTAAAATCGATTTTCCTAGTAAAATTCCATTTTATGTTGAGGCAATTGGCTTGTACAGTAAGTGGGATTATTTTAGAAGCAGTACATTATTTTATAATGTGTTACGTCCTGCATTTTTGATCCAGGAAGATGCATTTACTGAATTAAGCTCAGGAATACCATTTGGTAACAGGGCAAAAATTTCTCTTGGAGGTGGAGTTGCCAATATGGGGAACATCTATTATCAAAACTATAACTTTAGCGATAAAGATACCGCTGACCGAACAGATTTTACTTTTAATTATGCGCGAGCGGAATATGAGTTAAACACTTTGAATAGAAAACAATATGCATCAGAAGGATTATACGTAAACGCTCGTTTAAAATATTTCAATGGTTTTGAGTATTATAAGCCTGGAACTACATCTTTCGACACTTCTAAATCTATAATTTTTCACGACTGGCTTCAGTTTAATGCCAAGATTGATTACTATTTAAAAACAAGTAAGTTCTTTAAAATTGGTATTTTAGGAGAAGCTGTTTATTCCGATCAGGATTTTTTCAGAAATTATACCTCAACCATTTTATCTTCACCCGCATTTATGCCTACACCAGAAAGTAAAACTTTGTTTCTTGAAAAATTCAGGGCACATAAATTTATTGCCGGAGGGGCAAAACTGATAATTAATCCGATTAAAAATTTAGACATTCGACTAGAAGGTTATGTTTTTCAACCCTTTCAAAGTATTGTAAAAAACAATTTGAGTAAACCTGAATATAGCATCAACTTTTTATACCGATATTTAACTGGTATGGCAGCAATTGTTTATCATACACCGATTGGTCCAATAAGTACATCTGTAAACTATTACTTGGGTGAAAAAAATCCGGTATCCTTTTTATTTCATTTTGGATATACCATTTTTAATAAAAAGGCAATTGATTAAAACTGATAACTGTCAGGTAATCAATTTTTCGATTTAAAAATTTATATTTGTATAAGAAAATTAAAACGTATGTTAAAACTTAAAATTACAACACTAACCTTATTATCAACATTACTGTTTTCTTGCGGTAATAACGAAGAAAACATGGAAGAAAATGTAAAAGCAGATTCGCTTGCAGTTGCAACAGATTCTGTTAAAGAAGAAGGCGAAGATGAAAAAACATTTTCACTTCCATCACCACTTCAAATTGCTTATGTGTTTAAAAAATCAGGTGCAGGATTTAATGCTTCATTAATTAACGATGATGCTAATGCAAGTAAATACAACACAAGTAATTTTAAACGCGCAGCTAACTTTGGAATTTATAGTTCTGATTTAGCTTATTGCATTTTCAATAAAAAATCTCAGGATGCAAAAGATTATTTAAAAGCTTGTAAAATCTTAGGTGAATCGCTTGGTTTAAATCAAGCTTTTGAGAGCGACAATATGGCGCAACGTTTTGATAAAAACCTTGGCAAAGAAGATTCAATCGTTAAACTAGTTTCCGGGTTACAACTTAAAACTGATGTGTTGTTGGAGCAAAATAAACAAAGACATATTTCTGTAATTGCTTTCACAGGAGCATGGATAGAAAGCATGTATGTTGCATCTGAAATTTATGCAAAAGACAAAAACAAAAAAGTACTTGCGAGCCTATTAGAGCAATTAACTTTTGCTGAAACTGTAATTAAAGCATTAACTGCAAACGAAAAAGCAGATGCTGAAATATCTAGTATTATACCTAACATTGTAGATTTAAATTCCAGATTTAACGCAATTGCATCTGTTAAAAAAGCTATGGAAAGTGATGAAGATATCGATTTTGAAAAGACAGAGGTTAGTGAAAGTGAATTAAGTTCAATTTCAAAAATCATTAAAGACTTAAGATCTAAATTAGCAAACTAAACAAGTAAAAATAAACAACATTCAAAATTATTTTATTATGAAGAATTATATAAAATCAATCACAGTATTTTTCTTGTTCATCATCTCAGTGTCTTTTCAAAGTGGTGATGTTCTTTGTAATTCAAAGGATTTAAAAGATAAAGCTAAAAAACAACTGGATCCATTTCAATATGACAATTTTGAACTTACGCGTATAATGTTTAAAAATAAAGAAACATTCAAAGAAATTGAAATTCCTTTATTTATAGGCGAAAAATACCGTTTGGTATTTGAAATGGAAGCTTTACCTAAAAAAGTATTGGTAGAAATATATAACAAGGAAAAAGAAAACAAAAAACGTAAATTACTTTTTTCATCTAAAGATATTCCGGATGATAAAACAGAATTTATTTATGAAGTTTCTAAAGCTCGTAGAATCTACGTAAACTATATAATACCTGCCGGTGATGAAACTGCTAAAAGCGGTTGCGCTTTATATATGATTGGGTATAAGTAATCAATTTTTAAACACAATTTAATCTCAATACTCCATTATTTGCACATTCAAATTTATACCGATGGTGCCTGTAGTGGAAATCCTGGCCCGGGTGGCTACGGCGTTGTTATGATGGCCGGCGAACATCGAAAAGAAATTTCAGAAGGATTTCGATTAACAACTAACAACAGAATGGAATTGTTAAGTGTTATCGTTGCACTGGAATCAATTAAAAAAGAAAATTCGCAAGTCACTGTTTTTTCTGATTCGCGTTACGTTGTTGACGCCATAGAAAAAAAATGGTTGAACGGTTGGATAAAAAAAGGGTTCAGTAAAATAAAGAATCCTGATTTGTGGCTGCGTTATTCGCGAATTGCTTCAAAACATCAAGTAAATTTTGTTTGGGTAAAAGGTCATGCAAACAATGAGCACAACAATTATTGCGACCAGCTTGCAGTAGCTGCCTCAAAATCAAAACACCTTAAAATTGACGAAGGTTATGAGGCGCAAAAAAATTCGTCTTCCTTATTTTAATGGCGGGAATTTACCTTCATATTCCTTTTTGCAGGCAAGCTTGTAATTATTGTGATTTTCATTTTTCTACACAATTAAAAAATGTTCAGCCACTTATTAATGCCATTGCAAAAGAACTTGAATTAAACAAAGATTATTTAATCAATCAGAATATAGAAACCATTTACTTTGGTGGCGGAACTCCCAGCTTATTAATTGCAGCACAACTTGAAGTCATCATCAATTCGATTTACAAAAATTACAACGTAAATAGCAACATCGAATTTACGCTTGAAGCGAATCCCGAAGATCTTGATTTAATAAAACTAAACGAATTAAAATCATTAGGTATTAACCGTCTCAGCATTGGCATACAAAGTTTTATTGATGAAGAATTAAAATGGATGAAAAGAAGCCACATTGCTGCACAAAGCAAAAATGCTGTTCGTTTAGCTCAATCCATAGGAATTGAAAACATCAGTGTGGATTTAATTTATGGTTCAAAATTTCAAAAAATTGAAAGCTGGAAAAAAAACATACATGAAATAATTTCACTTGGGGTTCCACACGTATCAGCTTATAATTTAACCATTGAAGAAAAAACAGTACTTGGAAAATTATACGAAAAAGGTATTGAACCCGAAATCAAAGATGATTTCAGTAAATTATGTTTTGATGTGTTGATGGAAGAAATGGAAAATGCAGGTTTTGTACATTATGAAATTTCAAACTTTGGAAAGGAAGGATTTTTTTCGCAACACAACAGCAACTACTGGAAAGGCAAACATTATCTGGGTGTTGGCCCATCAGCACATTCATTCAACGGCTACAGCCGTCAATGGAATATTAAAAATAATGCGGAATACACTCGATGTATTGATAACAATAATTTACCTTTTACAAAAGAAGAATTAAGTTTAACTGATCAATATAACGAGTACATTATGACAGGTTTGAGAACAAACTGGGGAGTTGATTTAAATGAAATTTCAAAGCGTTACGGAAAAATAGTTGAACAACATTTTTTAAGTGAAATTGCAGTTTACCTCAACAAAAATTATTGCGAAAATCAACAAGATAATTTTCGCCTTACCAAAAAAGGGAAGCAATTTGCTGATAAAATTGCTTCCGATCTTTTTTATGTTGGTTAAAGAAATTAATCTTTAATTACACCTAATTCCTTACCTACTTTTTCAAAAGCGGCAATGGCTTTATCTAAATGTTCTTTGGTGTGAGCAGCTGAAAGCTGAACGCGAATTCTTGCTTTATCTTTTGGAACAACAGGATAAAAGAAACCTATTACATAGATGCCTTCTTGCAATAATTTTTCAGCAAATTGCTGAGATAATCGTGCATCATATAACATTACCGGAACAATCGCTGAATCCCCTTCTTTTATTTCAAGCCCAATAGATTTTATTCCTTTTTTAAAATAGTTAATGTTCCACTCTAATTGATCGCGTAATTCAGTTGTTTCACTTAACAAATCAAAAACAGCATTTGAAGCGCCAACTATACTTGGTGCAAGCGAGTTAGAAAATAAATACGGGCGAGAACGTTGACGCAACAATTCAATTATTTCTTTTTTACCAGTTGTAAAACCACCCATTGCACCACCTAATGCTTTTCCTAAAGTACCGGTAATGATGTCTACTCTTCCCATCACATTTTTTAATTCAATGGTTCCTCTTCCAGTTTTTCCAATAAATCCGGTTGCATGGCATTCATCAACCATAACCAAAGCATTGTATTTATCAGCTAAATCACAAATTTTATCTAATGGAGCAACATAACCATCCATCGAAAATACACCATCAGTTACTATAATTCTGAAACGTTGAGCCTGAGCTTTTTTTAATTGCTCTTCCAAATCCTGCATATCAGAATTTTTATAACGGTAACGCTGCGCTTTACACAAACGTACACCATCAATTATTGATGCATGGTTTAATTCATCTGAAATTATGGCATCTTCTTCTGTAAACAATGGCTCGAATACACCGCCATTTGCATCAAATGCTGCTGCATATAAAATGGTATCTTCAGTACCTAAAAACTTTGCGATTTTGTATTCTAATTCTTTATGTATGTCTTGAGTACCGCAAATAAAACGTACAGAAGACATTCCGAAGCCTCTTTCATCAAGTGCTTTTTTTGCGCCTTCTATTACCTTAGGATGTGAAGAAAGTCCTAAATAATTATTGGCACAGAAAATAATTACTTCTTTTCCATCAATTAGTTTTATGCTTGCGTCTTGAGGAGTTGCTATAATTCGCTCTCTTTTAAATATTCCCCCTTCTTCAATTGAAGTAAGTTCTTTTTGCAAATGCTCTTGAAATTTTCCGTACATATTTTTTTCCCAAATTTAAAAAATGAATTTTATGATTATGAAATTTATATTAAACTAATATTAAAAAATGAGAGTATTTAAATCACATTCGTATTATAAACAAATAAAAAGTGAAATTTAAACGTAATATCTACTGAAAAATTATTTTGAACTAATTAAAAGTAATCATACAACCTATTTGTTTATTACTATTTTATCAAATTGCCTTGTGTTTTTTCCTTCAATAATTACTTGATATAAACCGGCAGCATAATCTGATAAATTAAACTGCAAGTTGTTATCCCCTTTTGCTTTTATTGATTTAATGGTTTGACCAATTGAATTGATAATAGTAACTGTATAATTTTCATTTGCAGTTCCTCCAAGTTCAATATTAAAAATACCTGCACTTGGGTTGGGATAAACATTTGCTCTTGATACTAAAACGGTTTCTTTAATTCCAATAGCTGAATTCAAACATAATTCAAGTCCCCACTTATTTAAAGAACCACCATCTAAATTAGCGTTATCTTTTACAGAAAATGTCCATGTTCCTGTTGGGCTTTGTCCATTAAATAAAGATAATAAACCTGTTGGTTTATAAATTAAACTATCAATTGGCGGGCAAGGAAAAGTAGTAAGTGCTGATGCATCATCAAAGCCAAAAGCAAAATCATTTTCACCACTGCAAATTTGGTCTATTAAATTTATACTTGTATTTGCCGGGCTTTTTAAAGATAATGTAAGATCATTAATATAACTGTGAGTTCCATAAACATTCACCACATTTATATCCGTAATTGTACCTGTAGCAGTTATTGTTAATGTAGAAGTTACAGTGGATGGAGCACCAGCAGAAATTGTAACCGGAACATTAGCTGCTAGTGTTGAACTACAATTGCTGGTTGTAAATTTATAAACATCAGAAAACACAGAGGTTGTACATACGTTTTCTGCTTTCACTCTCCAGAAATAGGATGTTGATGAAGTTAACCCACTTACATTGTAAGAGTTTGAAGTTAATGAAGTAGCAGATGAAACAATATTGTTGAATAATGAATCAGAAGCAACATCAACCGAGTATGTAATTCCAGAACCCGATAAAACATTCCAACTTAATGTTGAAGACGAATTAACTCCGGTTGCATTGTTTGCAGGCACAGCCAAGAGTGGTTGAGCAAGTGCAGTATTTAATACATTAAAATTTAAACTTGAGTTTTTTGTTGTACTTGCAGAGGTTCCTGTGATTAACAAGTTGTAAGAACCTGCCATACTTTCGGTTAAACCACTAATTGTAACAGTAACTAAAGTGTTATCGCTTGTAGCATTAGTTGGGTTAAAACTAACCGTGCTGCCTGCAGGATTTCCGGTTGCGGAAAAAGTAGTGGTTTCGTTGAAATTTAAAAACGTGTTATAAGTAAATGTGAAAGTATGATCGTTTGGTGGACAAACCTGTTGAGTTACTGAAGCAGGAGTCATAGTAAACTCAGCTGATTGAATGGAAATAGTTCCTCCATTGATATCAAAAAAGATGTTGCCTGCACCTCTTACCATTATTCTACCGTTTGTAGTAGTTACCTGAGGCACATTAATGCTTGCTGTTCCAGAATTTGGTAAACCGGTTGCAATAGTAACAGGATAAGTATAGCCACCATCTGTACTAAGGAAAACATCTACATTCTGACAATTAACAGGAGCATTTGTAGTGTTGGCAACATTCCAAGTGATTGTTTGAACGGTACCTGCATTCCAAGAAGTAGCTGTATTTTGCGAAGTAATTACAAATGGCCCTGAATTTCCATCAACAGTAACTTTCATTAAATCAGAAGCTGTTTGTCCGCCTTGCGCATCGTTATCTCTTACTAAAAACGAAAAATTCATTATTCTACCAACCGAAGGAGTTACCTCCCATGTTGGTGTTAAATTTCCTGCAATAACATTTACCAAAGCCGGCATATATCTGTTTGATGATGTTGTAGGGGGTAATGCTCTATACATTGGTCCAACAGTATAAGTAGATAATGGAGCTGCATTTCCCGGTGATTGTGTTGGATCATTTTGACACCAACTGTAAGTTAATGTTCCTAAGCCATCAGGATCAGTTGCAGTTCCCTCTAATACATATGCTGTACTTTTTGGAATAATGTAATCATTTCCTGCACTTGCGGTAGGTGGTTGATTCGTTAAATTAGTTATTTGGCCACATGTGCTGTTCCCTGTTTTTACATTAGCTGAAATATCACGAACATTTACATAATTAAAATCATCGTGGCTATGAGCTTGAACATTACTTGAACAGATTCCGGCATATCCCATAACCGAACTGCCACTTGCAGGTTCTACTTCTGTTTGCCCGCTTCCGCTTCTGCTACATGTGTTCATTACATGGTAACCCCCAAACTGGTGTCCCATTTCATGAGCCACATAATCAATATCAAAAGGATCACCAACAGGATTAGAACTGCCCGTATATCCTCTTCCTTTATGTGTAGAACTTTGACTGGTACTTAAACAAACACAACCAATGCAACCTGCGTTACCTCCACCGGAAGTATTAAAATTGTGACCAATATCGTAATTAGCAACACCTACTCTTGCATCAATAGTTTGAGCTGTTTTTGTATTGTATTCATTTGACCAAGGATCAGCAGTTGTACTTCCGAAAAAAATAAGTGTATCGTTGTTAGCTATAAAATTCATATGAACAGCAAGATCTCTCTCATAAACACCATTAACACGTGTCATAGTAATAGTCATTTGGGCCTGTATATCTGCTTTTTCAGTTCCTGGATTGGTAGCAAAAATGTTTCCGTATTCAGCATTGCACGATTGTGCTAATCGGTAAGTTCTTAGTTTTTGGTCATTGGTATTAAGTAATTGATTTGGCCCGGCTTTTTCATTTTCAAGTGATGGTAATTTAACATGATCGTCCATAGAGCATTCAAAACTTCTTGAGTCTGAACCTAACTCCGCTTTACTGTATACCATGTAATAATTACCTTGTTTTGAAAATGGATCAATATAGCAAGTTGAAGTATTGCCGGATAACGTCATTGCATGCAATCCAAACTGTGTAACCGAAAAACGCATGGTTGCAGTTGGATCATCAATGCCTTGAGCTGCGTATGATTTTATAATCGGATATTTTGCTTCCAATGCCGGATCCATAATGCTCCATTCAAAAACTGCAAAGCGTTGAAATGAACCATCAGCAACCGGAAATAAAACAACTAAATTACTTTGTCCAAAAAAAGTTCCTTGCTTTGGTGCATTTACCAAAGTGCTTTTTAAGGTTTGTAAATCCAGTTGATAAACTTTATAGTCATTAGGGAAATTAGGTTTAGAAAGTATGTTGCTTTCATCAATTGCTTTTTGATTACTTGCTTTCCAAAAAGATGTTTGAGCAAAATTAATTTTTGAAGCCAATAATTGCATCAATAAAATAATAGTAAATTTTTTCATGTACTGATTATAAAAGTTATTTTTCAAATGTATAAAATTCAGTATATAAAGCAAATTAATATACACTAATTTTAGAGAATTAGGCAATAAGAATACTTTTTAAACATGGTATGTGAATACATTATTTCTAAAATTGAATTTTAGTAATTAATTTGTCTTTACTTCGTAAAAGATAATAATTGTAAAGTGATAAAATACATTATCAAAAAAATAACAGAAGGAGTTTTAGTTTTGTTTGGTGTTGCAACTGTTATTTTTTTTCTTTTCAATGTATTGCCAGGTGATCCTGCTACTGTAATGCTAGGCCAAAGAGCAAACAAAGAAGCAATAGAAGCCATTAATAAAGACTTGGGAAGAGATAAACCATTAGTTACTCAATATTTGATGTACATTAATGATATATCATTAATTTCTTTTCATTCAAAAAACAATAAAGAAAGTGCTTTTTTTCTTGACAATGATAAATACACTTATTTTCAATTGGCAACAGTTTCAGATTGCAGTGTAATTTTAAAAAAACCATATTTAAGACGTTCATACATCACTAAAAGAAAAGTTGCTGAAGTTATTATAGAAACCTTACCAGAAACGGCTGTTTTAGCATTTAGTTCTATGTTACTTGCATCGTTGTTAGGAATACTATTGGGTGTAATAGCAGCTATTAATAAAGATAAATTTATTGACAGATTAGCTTTAATTCTGTCCGCATTAGGAATGGCCGCTCCGGCATTTTTTGTTGCCATTATTATTTCTTGGTTGTTTGGCTTTATACTTTCGGAATATACCGGTTTGAGCCCAATTGGAAGTTTATACACCGATGATGTTTGGGAGGGCGAAAAGCTCGATTTAAAAAATCTCATATTACCAACAATTACAATGGGAATGCGACCATTAGCAGTTATCGTACAACTAACACGAAGTTCTTTATTAGATGTTTTATCACAAGATTATATAAGAACTGCAAAAGCAAAGGGTTTAAAATTCAGCAAAGTGTTATTTAAACATGCTTTAAAAAATGCTTTAAACCCAGTTATTACTGCTATTTCAGGATGGTTTGCAGGTTTAATGGCCGGTGCAGTTTTGGTTGAACGAATTTTTAGCTGGAAAGGCATTGGCAATGAAGTTTTTGATGCACTTTCGAAAAACGATTTACCTGTTGTGATGGGTTCAACTTTGGTTTTTGCACTAATATTTGTTTTAACGAATGTAGTTGTAGATATCAGTTATAGCATCTTAGATCCTCGCGTAAGAAAATCGTAATAGATTCAAAAAAACTAGTCCATATCTAAAATTAAACAAATTAAAATCGTAGATTTACACCTCTTTTTCGGTGAGGTGTCAGAGTGGTCGAACGAGCAAGCCTGGAAAGTTTGTATACGGGAAACCGTATCGTGGGTTCGAATCCCACCCTCACCGCGTTTAAACCTTTAAAACCCCTTTGAATAAAGGGGTTTTGTTTTTTGGGGTGGACACTGGGTGGTATCACTTTTCTAAGCAACACCACTTATTTTAGCAATGTGATCTAATTTTTATTATACTTTCTCAATGAAATCAAAATAATATCGATCATGATTAGCGGCTTGATGATATCTAATTTTCACTTAATAAAAATGTTGATATTTTAGCGTGATGAATGATGATTAAACAGTAGTGTCAAATTAAAAAATTAGCTTGTATTAAAACACATTCAAATTCGATTGAATTTTTTCTTGTAGATCTTTCCGAACATTCGCTTGATTGGCGAAATTACTCCATGTTTTAATTATTGTATTTAATTCATAAATGATGGACTCTCCTTTTTTAATGGAATTCTCTTTTGCTATCTTGAGTAAGTCTTCTTTGGTAATTTGTTTTCTTTTACCATTGATACTCAATGTTTGTTGGCTTACCCAATGATTTGTTTCATCATAGGCATAACAAAGATCGTAAGCTGGGGCTAACCTCCATTTTTCTCCTTTTTTTAAGATAAAAGAGAAGTTTTTTGTGTGGTCATCATAATTCGTTGCTAACACATTAAAAACCATACGTCTAAACATCTCTTCTGCTTCTGGATAGGTTAAACGCAAACTTCTCATTGTTTGAAATACTTGTTCGTAGCTGTAACCAAACATATCGTTGTAATCAAAATGTTGGATACCACAAAGTGTTTGTGTATGATGTTTTACATTTTCCTCTCGATCAAAACGCTTTGTCATAAAATGTGCACGACCATTTTCTTCCATTAGCTTACTCTCACTTATTTCGATACCACTCGATTTCGCCATTAAATAATATGCGTATTCTACTCTTCCCCAGCCATTACTCTCACCGAATTGAGCACCATCTACTCCATCTAATTTGATTAACCAATGCTCAAATCCTTTAGGTACATTACTTTGCCCAGATCTCACTTCTTTTGTTTTCGGGTTGTACGCAATAACCGCTTTGGGTCTTGCGCCACCCGCAGAGGTACCAATACGTAAAATATCTTGTAGTGCCTTTTCTTCGTTCTTATCTAAATGGGTGGAAAAGGATTCTTTGTGATTTAATATTTTCTGTGCAGCTTCAACCAAACTATTTATTTCAATTGAAAAGCTTTGTTTGGTATTCTTAATTTGTGCCGATTCAAATTCCAAGGCACCCATACCCCTAGCTCCAATAAAACACAATTTTTCTACAGGATTCATTGAACTTTCAGGTCTTCCTTGTTGAGCCAGCCAAGCATTGATTATTCTGTTTCCATACCGATCAGGCAAAGTATCTGCTAATAAACCAGGTAGTCCTTTAAATGTATCTTCCGTTTCTGCTCTTCCTTTTCTAAGTTCAGGAAAACTATAAATTCTATTTCCATTTTCAATGGGCATTTTAATTGGAGCTAAATCCCATTTTTTCCGTAAAAATTGCTCATCAAACTGAAAATAACCTAGTTGTTGCGTTTCGTCCCAACGAATCGCCCCTACAAACTCGCCCCATATTTTAACTTCCGCAACATCTACCATCCTAGTTCATCGTTTGTGTTATTAATCGTCTTTTTGTTTCTCACGCGAAATTTTGTTTGCTTCTTTTTCAGTTTTGCATACTCAATTGGACTTATTTGCTCTTGCGCACTAAATTGATCCAGTACGTGTAATGAATTTAAAATCCTCAAAACCTGTATTAAACTATCAACACGAACATTTTCTCCTCGTTCCAACAAACTCAATGTTGATCTGCTTACACCTGCATCTTTGGCAAGTTGATCTTGCGATTTATGTTGATGTTGACGCTGAAACTTGATAAAATTCCCAATCCGTTCTAAATACATTTTATCGGAAACAGAATCGCTATTATTGACTGATTTATCATTCATAAAGCTAAAATTTATACTATAATGTATTATAACTCATACAAAAATATAAAATTTAATTGAACTAATAAACTTAATCCATAAAATTAAAAAGGGCTTAGACCAAGAGAGATTAATAAATGAATAACCAAATTTCAAAAGCACACACATTGCCAAGCCGCACATCCCGAAACAAAAGCCAAAACTAATTTATTGGTTTGATATGAGTACAAGTGAAATAGCTGAGCATTTAATTTTAACCGAAACAAAAGTAAGAGTGATACACCATCGTGCTCTTAAAATTTAAACAAATTATTGTATGGTGATAATGATAATAACGATAATTTTTTGTTGGCGGCTTGATTATCTAATTTTCACTTAATAAAAATGTTGATATTTTAGCCCGCTTGATCGCTACTTTTATTAATGTCCTTTGGTAATTCTTTTTTTGTTTTTAAGCCTAGATTTTTTAGCTCAGTTGCTTGTTGAATTAAATTACCACTCCCTTCACTTAACTGATCTTTTGCAATTTTATACACTTTGGATGCTTCATCAAGTTTTATCCCTACCTTATTTAGGTTATCTATAAAACCGGCAAATTTATCATATAATAGTGAACCGCGTCGTGCAATATCAAGTGCATTTTGATTTTGATACTCACGTTTCCACAAATCAACAATCAATTTAAGTGAAGTAATGAGGTTTGTTGGGTTAATTAAAAGAATTCTTTTATCATATGCAAAATTCCATAAGTCAGAATCACCTTGTAAAGCAGCCATATAAGCTGGTTCACTTGGTATAAACATCATTACAAAATCGAGCGCTTTATCATAATCATCATAACCTTTTGCGCTTAAAGAAATTATATGTGTTTTTATAGCTGCTACGTGGTCTGCCAATTCCTTTTTTTGTTCTTCAATATCGTTTGATGCAATTAACCTGGTAAAAGCATTTAAGGAAACTTTGGAGTCAATTATAACACTTCTGTTATCAGGATATTTGATAACTGCATCAGGCCTCATTTTTTTACCTTCTGAGTCAGATTTTAAAGGATTACCGTTCTCATCAATCAACTCGTGTTCCATAAAGTATTCTCTGTCTTTAACTAATCCTGATTTTTCTAAAATATTTTCCAAGATCATTTCACCCCACCGGCCTTGTGTTTTGGCTTCACCTTTAAGGGCCTTAGTTAGATTTCGAGCTTCATCACTTATGGTTTGATTCAGTTCAGCCAATTTTTTTACTTCATTTCCTAAAGAGAAACGTTCTTTAGATTCAATTTTATATACTTCATCCACTTGTTTTTTAAATTCGTCAATGTTTTTACCAAGTGGGTCTAAAATAGTTTTAAGATTATCATTATTTAATTTGGTAAATTTTTCTGCTTTAGTTTCTAAAATTTTATTAGCAATGTTTTCAAATTCGGTATTGAATTTTTCATTTAGTTTTTCAATTTCTTGTTTTTGAGTTTCTAGCTTTTCTTTAAAGGTCTTGTTTTCTGCTAATGCTGTTGCTAGTTTATTTTTATCCTCATTAAATGAATCTGTATTTAATTTTAATTCATTTCTGATCGATTTAATTTCATCGTTTTTTTCATTGATAGTTTGAATTGCTGCATCTAAATCTGATTTTAAAGTTGCTTTATCTCCAATTAGCGATGTTTCAATCGCATTTTTTTCTTTTAGAGTTTTATTTAATTCGTCTATTTGCATTAATAGCTCTACTTTTTTCTCTTGTAAGTTTGATAATTCCTGAGTAATTGAAGCCTTATAAGTTGCAAATTCTTTATCTAATAAATTATATTTTATATCAGCTTCATTTTTTAAATCCTGAAATTTTTTGGTTGATGTGTTTTTTATAGTTAACCAAGTGATTATTGCTCCGGCTACTGTTCCAATTAAAATGTATAGAATGTTTTCCATTGTGTTGTTATTGATGGAGTTTAAGATTAATAAAAATATTTAAATAAATTGGGAATATTAGTAATACCAAATAGTTGGATATTTGATTGTTTCTTGTTTGTTTATTTTATGATATCAACAAGCTTCAAATTAATAATTCGTAAATCCAACAATTGTAAATTAATTAAAAAGGTTCTTTCATTAAAAATTCATTTACTAGTTCCATGTTAATTCTGAAAAAATTTTGCATAAAATCTTCTTCCTTTGTGTTGGTGCCTAAG
>Ga0172373_10004545_pt1 | contig 19470 bp, 14 predicted proteins | sample Lak10m_2_FD_114546 | JGI IMG/M metagenome (GOLD analysis project Ga0172373, IMG submission 114546) | Freshwater microbial communities from Kabuno Bay, South-Kivu, Congo - kab_092012_10m | ecosystem: Environmental > Aquatic > Freshwater > Lake | place: Democratic Republic of the Congo...
TCCTTACTTAGTGTTATTCCACAACTTAAACAACGCTGCGTTCACGTCCTGTGACTTTGGTTGATCGTACTGACAGAAAGCGTAAACCTCGCCATCACGAATCATTCCTTCAAACGCTTTTCGAGTTACCCTTAAACAACCTGCCGGCAACAGCGTCTTGTCGTAGAAATCATATAATTTGCCGTGCGTATCACCCCACGAATTCAGAATGATAACATAAGGATCTTTCCATTCATCGTCAATATCGAGCACGCACATCTGATGTTTCCAAACACCAGATTGCTGATGGAAACCATTTTTGTCAGGATCCATTTTAAAACCATAGTTACTAGCTACAGTCAAACCATAACCATTAACACTATGCGCTACGGCGGCATCCCAAGTTTTAATTTCAACAGCTGATTTAATTAAAAAGTTCTTACCGACTGACACTAAACCAGCAGGAGGACCATCACCTTTTCCCCACGCACGAGCGATTGATCCCGAGTACGCAGGAACTTTATCGTCTCCGAAATAAATCGTGCCGTATTTCATAACAGCAGCAGCCATCCAACTGCCGTAAGAGCCGTCATCGTTTGGGAACCGGTTTTTCCCAACAAAAACACGACCAGTGCCGTAATAAAATGGAGGGAACGGATCTTTCCAAACTTCAGCGTCACCTCGAATAGCAATGTCTACACAACCGGTTATCGCTGCTGCGTTTCTAGCTCCCCAACTGACACAATCACCCACTTCTTGTGGAATGTTCTTAATATCCTTACCGCCAAGGACTTTTCTTACAGCTTTGTAGTTAGAAGACTTACGTGCCTGCGACGGCTCGAGAATAAGTCTCGGCTGAACGAAATTGTAGGCATCTTGTATTTCAGCAAAAGCTTCCTGAAAACCTTCTTCTTGCCAACCGGTCACAGAGCCATCAATGTAGTCATCAACGATATTAGCCATGACGACTCCTTACTTAAGAGATGCCAGCGCCGAAAATCCGCTACTAATCTCAAGAAAAGCAACACGGTAATCTTCTGGCTTTACAAGTTTTTTCGTCTTGTGTAACTCAAGAAGCTTTTCTTGTAACGCTACTGCACTTTTTTCCCAGAGCGCTTTAGTTGCCATGCTAGCTAAATACATGTCGTTCTTGTCAGTAACCGCTTTGAGAATTTGTGTCACGTCTACTAAAGTGCCTGCTCCTGCTTGAGAAGCCACGCCTTTAAAGTTAGAAGCGAAATTCGTAGCAATAGCTGTTCGTTCCGCTGATGCTGGAACGTTGTCTTTAACGAAATTAAAAATAAACGTACCTAAACCAAAGGTAGCGTCGTCAATTTTAACTTCTGGATTGGGCGGCGGAGGTGGAGGAGGGGGAGGCGGCGGTGGCGGAGGAATTGGTCCTCCGTCACCAATAACAATTTTTACAACAAAAGGCGCACTGGGTTTATCCCCAAGAGCCGTATAAGCAAGAAGGCGGTATGTTCCGGGTTTAACCGAAGTAACAACAGTAGCCGTCGTATCACTCAATAAAGCTGCCGGAAAAACAGACAAACCTTCATCAATCGGATAATACTGAACAATTTTGCCGTCTGTCTTGAGTGGTCTTACTGGAATAAACTGTCCGGGTACACCAGCAATCTTATCTGGCATTTCAATTGATTGGCCGCAGAGAAGCAGCGCAAAAACGAGCATAATTTACTCCTTCAGAAAGGATACTTATATTGTTGTGCCTGATTTTTACTTAAAAGGCAATAGCTATCAGGCTTCAGGTATAGCCGTTTGAACATTTACAAAAACATCCTCTGGTCGGCAAAAAAAATGCGTTGTTCGATAAGTAACCATTTTTGCAGGATTAGCCGGTATTTGAATAACGTCAGAGCCTCTAATGTATTGCGTAGATCCGTCGGGGTAACGAATACGCCCAAACAAATCAATCGATCCTACGCTGCTGTTTGACGCTAAATATCCATGAACGACATCTTGAACTTTGGAAGCATAAAGACGACCAACAAAACCTATTGCATTTACGGCATTTGAAACCGCAAGTTGAATAGCCGCTGCATCCGGTATCGCCTCATTTGACTGCTTGTAAATAATGAAACTAATTTGAGTAAAGCAGGGAACAGGTGCTTTTACGAGACAGTCTGCTCCATAAGAACGAACATCACGAGAATTTACTGTTGTTTGTATTTCGGCAATCAACGGCATGTACGTAACATCGATGTCGTATTCTAATGTTGCTCCGACTGAATAAGCACTTATATCTTGTGTCGCATCGCGGAATTTGACGATTGCTGTTTGGTAACGACTATAGGCTGCTTCTTCGTAAGATACGACATCAGGAACAAAATCTGTTGTCGTCATGTCGTAACTGCGAATTTCTTCTGTAATCGTTAAACGACCAGATTCAACAGTTGTTCCTTTTGGACGAATAGCTTTAATTTCATAAAAACCGGGAGCAACATCCCGTGTAAGCGAAATTTGCCAAACAGGCAAACCGTTGCTATTTTCAGCCAAACGCGTGGCTGTCAAAGTCATTTGTTTTGTGGTTGGTAAGTTTTCGCTGCGCACATACCAGTCAACACGACCACCGTAGGCAACAGGGAAGATAGAATGCTTGTCTCTAAGCATTTCAGCGTCGCCATATCCAACAATCGACATACCCACAATTCGACTGTAAGCATCTACGCTTCTTAAAAAAGCGGCCATATTGACGCGATTTGAAAGCGCTTTGGCCGCAATACCTTCTTGTAATCTAGCCAGTAGTTCTGTGTTTGTTTCTGCGGCTACACCTAATGTAAAATCCGTAATTGCATAAGAAGTTACGTAGGCAGGAGGCGGCGATACGGGAACAACTAATGTTCCTTTTTCAAGGTTATAGTTGCTGCCTTCGTTTGCTGCTTGTACTTCAAGAGTGAAAGAATACTTACCATCAGCTGTGGGTGTGATTAAACGATCTGTAGGAGCCGTAACTTGTGCTGCTTCAGATTTAGCGGTGTAAACTTCGGTGGTGACATACTGTAAACCTTTAGCTTGGAAAACACTATTAACTCCAAAAGTAACAGTTACATCGTTCAATAAAACAACTGTTATTGTCCCTCGTGCGCGAGATCCAAGTTTTCTTTCTAACTTAAAATTAGATAAAACGTCATTGACTAAATCAACATCGGCTAAATCAGGATCTTGTTCCAACGCCAAAAGACTGCGAGACCGTCGATAATCGTCAATCAGTTGTTCTTGTCGTGTAGCAAAAACCGCATGATAATAAACAAGTAATTCATAAAATACACCACGACCAACATCAATTGTTGGATTATCTTCTTGCACCCTTTGAGTTATTTCATTAATCGCAGAATTAACAAGTGTTGGATTTAAAGCGTTGAGAGCTTTTGGAGTCACCGCCATGGTAAAATCCTCAACGCGTGCTTAAGTTAATTGGCGCTACAAATTTGTAAGTAGAACCGGCTTGTGACGTAAGTGTCATGCCTATGCTTACGCGCCCGTCACCAAGCGTAACTTCATTTAATTGTACATCGGCATAAATTTCATCACTAGGATCGTTTGGCTGTTCTAGTGCGATTAACTGTCGCCGAACAGAATCTTTAGCAGCAGCAAAAGAAATTCTGACATCTGCAACTGTTCGCCAATAACCTCTATCAGCATCCATCAAAAAAGTTGTGCCTCGATTAAAATCGTAAACAAACGATCCTCTTTTTAATAAAAGTAAAAGTAAAAATCGTTGCATTAACTTGTGTATTCCTGTGTTGATTTGACCACTATCTTTTTCTGTAAAAAGAGCTAATTCCAATTCTTGACTAACACCGACTGGTTTATTTTGTCTAAAAACGTTGTAATCGCTGGTACGACCAACGTAATCAAGAACAGTGCTCATTAAGGTTTTTCCTTTGTTGTTTCTAAAAGACTTCGTACAAATTCAACATTACTTTGAATAAAAGAACCAGTTGCTTGTCCTTGTGCCATTTTTCTGCCAACGACATGACAAGTCGCTCTAACACGGCGCAAACTATGTCGAACTCTAAATGCTCTTTCCATAACACTTAATGTTTCAGCCATAATTGTTGTAATTACGATATCACCTGCCGTTCCCGGATTCTTGGGGTCTTTTACTGATTCCAAATAATCACTATTGGAAGCCTTGCTATCAAATGGAACCGATATGTTTTCTAAGTAATCAATACCAGATAATCTTCCATCCCAGCCTTCAGGTCTAAACCAAACAGGAGGGTTACCTACTTTTAAATTCTCAGCTTCAACTGCTGCTGCTTTTTGAAAATCACGACATCGTTTTTCGTAATTCGGGTCCATATTAGCCCGACTTTTTGGTTTTGCTTTTTCCATTAAATTGTTCCAAAAGGTGAAAGTTCTTCGCCTTGATCTAAAAGATTTTGTATTCGAGACTTAGCTTGACTTATTGCGCCGGGAGAGCGTCCAAGTTTATTTGCCAATTGCGTGTTATTAAGTCGTCTTCGACCGTTCATGCCAAGTGTATATTCCATAACTTGTTGGTGATAAGGATCAAGATCGTCATATACCAATTGCGTCCAAGCCGAATGTCTTTGTTGTTGCCAAGGATTATCAACACTCCCCGAATAACCAGACATTCCAGTTTCCGGATCAATCATTTGTCCTTCTGATACAGGCGCATAATATTTACGAACGCTTTTCATACGTTTGGGAGATAAGCCTGTTTTATCTGCCAATTCGCTATCCGTGGGAGACCTGCCTAATTCACTTTGTAATTCTTTTTCTGCTTGCGTTAAAAAATAACTATCTTGCGCCATTCTTTCAGGAGTTTTTAAAATGCTTGTCTGTTGGCGATTAATGCGTTTTAATCCTTGCAATTGACCGTATACGTACGATCCTAGACGGCCACGTTCAGGAGAATAACCCGGAAGCGTATCCAGAACTAACTTACGAGCACGACTTTCAATTAAAGGATTTGTTTCGCCTACATGTGTTTTAATAGCGCCTTCAATTGTTGGTTTAAGTGCTTTTAGAATTCCTGCATTTGCTTCAGGACTCGGTGTTTTTTTCCAAATTTGATAAGGTTCGTCAAATTCTGGTTCAATAGATGTATTAGCCATAGGGTAACCTTATGTTATTTAAATACAGAACTTAAAGGAGACCCGTGAAGACCATTACCGTGAATACTTTCTTGCGTAAAAATTGCGGGACTAGATACATTGTACGCAAATTTAGAAGAACTTCCTGCGTATTCGTTTGCTGTCCGAACATTACCTATTAAAAAACTTGTTCCAGCCGCAGGTGCTTCAATATTAATGTAAGTTGAAACGCGAATGACTTGACCAAACGTATCGTAAGGTATTTTGTCAAAAAGAGTTGGTAATAGAGAAGCCAAAGAAACCGGCGGCGATTCTCTTGATCCAGAAATTCTGACAATACTTCCGGGAGCAATATCAAAACGCAAACGGCCATTTAATGTCTGCGTACGTCCTCGCAAAGAATTCTTTACATAAATTTCTTTTGCCCATTTATTAAATATTTCTCGATTACTTTGCGTTGCTTCGGGAAAAGTTCCTTGTTCTCGAGGTATGAAATTTAACCAAGGAGGCGTACTTGTGCTCAACACTACGCCATCAGTATTTGTTGCATCAGCAACGTAACAACCCACGACATTTGTAAGTCCGTCTACTTTGGCAGAATTTGTTGGCGACGTCGGACTAGAAGTAACAATTACACCAGCTATAGGTCTTTCCATGGTTCCAGCTGTTATCTCACTATCATAATCTTCTGCTTTTATTGTTTTATACGGTTTTTCTTCAGGAGACGTGTATATTGGCGTATCTGCAATAACAATTGCAGACTCAATCATCGGCACAACAGCTAAACCAAAAAGGGGACAAAATTGAGAAATTAGTTTTGTCCACAACGAAGTTTCGGCGTAACTTCTTATTTGTTCGTTAACTATCGCAGATTCAATAGCATCTAACACATAACTAGCTACATCCATAAAATCAAGTTCAAGTGCGTTTCCAAATTCGTAATCTTTACCTGTTTTATTTAACTCATTAAAATCAGGACCTTCGATTTTTTTAAGAGCTTTAATTGCTCTTGCGTTATTTCTACCTATTACTTCGCTTAAGCATTCAGAAAAAATACCAATTGGAATATCTGTAGCATATGCCGTAAAAATACTTTTAAGACAACCCCATAAATCAACGCTAATTGCAGCGGATACTCTACCTGCTATGGAAGCACCAAGAACATTAGCTGTATTTCCAGAACCATTTGTACCAAGATCGTAAACAGAAGTTTCAGTCAAATCTGCTGGATTAGCGACGTGACTACTTCCGGATACAGCTGAAGAACAAGATAAATCAAAAAGCCAATGCGTTAATGACAATTCAATTTGATATTTTCCAAAACTTTTAGATCTTCGTACAGCTGTAACATAACCCTCAAAAATCAGAAATTCTTTATCAGGCCACGGTGTATCTTTTGAACTATTTCCTCGAGGATGGAAATAAACTTTGGCGGATTGTAAAGTTCGCAACGTAAAAGAAGTATGAATAGGAGCCAAAGTTTCGGCTCCGTTTGAAGAAGTGTCTCGACCAATACTAACTGTACATGTCGCTTGTGGTATTTCGTTTAATGCAAAATTTGAACTAAAAGCTACAAGTGGTAAAGATGTTGAATTACCAGCATCTTCTAAAACAACATAAAGTGAAGTAATTCCAAACGCTGAAAATTCAGAATACGAATAAGAACTTCCGGCTTGGAGAGGAATTGCAATATTAAAACTCATACAACACCTACGCCGAATTTTTTTCTTATTTCTTCAGTTCGATAAGCTAACGCTAAACAAACAGCAGAACATTTAAGCGGTAAATCTTGAGCATTAAAAAATACATTTTTAAAAGTAATGTATGGTTCAATAACTGCGATACCAAACAATTCGTTTAATGCCGGTTCGCCTACGCTAGAAATATCGTTAATAAGTGTTTTAAGCGAAAACGTCGGTTTATTTAAAAATTCAATTAACCAGCTTTGTGTTTGATTTGGATTTGATAATGAAAACAAATAACCGCTATCTCCAAGTTTTTTTTGCTCGTTAGCAGCAATACCGGTAATTGTTGTAGAAATACCTAATAAATTAGTTAATATTAAATCGTTTCCAGACGTAATAAGCGAATAACTGTGCCGAATAATGCCGTTTGAATCTGGAGGAACCGGAAGACCGTGAATATTTAAACTTAAAGATGTCGAACCGCTGATGAGTTTAGGTTTTGGTAAATAAACTTCTTTTCCAAGAAAATCTGTAATAGACTCGTCGTAAGTATTTCGTGAATCAAACGTATAAGCATAAGAAGAAAGCGAACTATTCAATAAGCACTTAATGAATTGATGCGTACGGTAATTAAGCATTTCTAAATCAGGGCGTGATCCGTACAAACATCGTTTAATTGAATTAAGGCCTGACGTTAATGAAACTTTTTTATATCCCGGTGTCTGGGGTAACTCGCCTAAACGACCTCTTACGGAAGATGTTACATTTTCGTTTATAAGCAAAGTCCAAATGTGATTAAGCATAACTATTCCGGTAATGTTGCCAAATTTAGATTCCACTGTACTAATTTAGTTTTTTCGTCAATTACGTCGGCAGTTAGCCCTACTAAAAAAGCTTGAAACGAATAATCAAAAATAGAAACGTTAATAGCATCCCTGCGAATACTAGCTTTATTTAATTTGTACCAATCTAAAACATTTTTTGCCGAGTGAGAAGAAGACTCTGCCTCGCAACGAGAAGCGAACGCTATGCCAGACAATTGAAGCTGCCCCATGCGATCGCCGAAAGAATAGACGTAAACTCGATTTCCCAATGTGTGTAAAAATTGAACATTTACATTCTGACCAACGTGTACTCTTGTCAAAATAATACCGTCTTTTTCGTAAGTTAAATTTGGATTACCGTTTTTATCTGAAACACTAACAACACTAACCGAACAGGAAGTTGTAGGTTGCTCAACTCTTACAACCTTTCCCGGACAATTTGAAAAAATTGTAGCCATAGCTTCTTCCGTTATACACTTGCCGTAGATCTAGCATTTAATGATGTATCGCCAATACTCAACAATTTATTAGGTTCAATTATTGAAAATTCACCGGATAGTTTTCCAGACAACACAAGTTCAGTCGGCATTTTGTTTTCTTTAATTGTTCTATCGTCGTAAGTTACCAATTTGTTAGTTAAATTCTTACCTGCATCCTCACCTTTAAACCGGTCAACATCAAACGCCTTATAAGAACGGATATTTGCTTCTGCTTGTTCAAAATCGCTTTGAGACGTAATTTTGTATTTTTGTCTAAAAGCTGTCATGGCCGCCGGATCGGCAACAGCCCTTGCATATTCGTCTTGAACGGAAGCGGCATCTGCAACACCACCAGCCGAAACAAGACGTGTCATACCTTCTTGTGCACGAATGATTGCAGCAGCTTTTTGGCGACTACCGTAAGAGCCGAGTGCTGCTTTTACATTTTCCATAGTTTTGTCATCAATGTTAAAACTGCTTTTTAACCTATCTGCCAACGCAGGAGTACTCATAGAAATCAATTCTTTGTCTTCTTTTGCTTTGATTTCAAAATCTTCTCGTCGCCTATTAGCTCGAATTAAAGTATCAACATCCGTACCTTTTTCTTTTGCTAAAGATTCTAATTCTTTTCTACTTTCTGCTGTAATTTGACCAGAATTATCAAAACTCGACTTGTCTTTAATTGTTTTTATATCGTTTTCTTTTAAACTTTCAGCAATTTTTAAATCACTTTTAATTTGATTGTATCTTTTTTTATCATCATCGCTCAATTTATCAAAAGAATCGACACCTAATTGTTTTAACGCTTCTCTAGACCTAGCGCCTTCTCGTTCTTCATCAGTAGGACCTCCGGGTTTTAACATACCAGACATTTTTGTTTGAATGCTTTGCGCACGATCTCCGAGTGCTTCATATTGTTTTCTTTGTTCTTCTGAAGCTCCAGCCAAAAACTTGGTTTCACTTCCGCCAAATTCAGCAATCAAATTTTGTCGTTCTTGTTCAACTGTTTGTAATTCACGCGCCTGTTCGGCAATACCAACGCCGTACGCTTGAATACTTGAAGCGTCCAAACCTCTTTTAATAATGTTTTCTCGTGCCAAACTCTCGCCACGTAAATTGGAACGTAAACGATCGGCTGCTTTACTTTCTTCGTAACTTGCTAAACGTTTTTGTAAAACATCAGGGTCTTTAATTTCAATTTTCTTAGCTAAATTATAAACGGCTTCAGTATAACTCGTATTAGTTTGAGCCATTTCTTTTTTAATTAAATCATCTGAAAAACCAAGACGTTTGGCATCAGTTTCAGCTTGCAAAATTTCTTTAGCGTCTTCTCGAGAGAGATTGTCTTTGTTCATACGTTCTTTTATTTGCGCTTCCGTAACAGGTTTTATATTACGTCTTTCTTTTACAATTTCTGCCATTGCTTGTTCACGTGTTGGAGCTTGTCTTCCTTCATTTCTAGCAATTTCTTGCATTGCTGCTAATTTTTTATTTAATTCACCTTCCTCAATTCTAGCGTCGTCTGCTTTTACAACTGCAATTTCTCTTACTGCGTTTCGTTCTGTTCTAATTGCGTTTTGAACAGACGCCATGTCTTGCTGTGTCAAACCTGTAGCTGAATAAGCATTGACTTTTTCTCCAACGCTACGAACTTCTGATGTTAAATTTTCAATCAGTTTTATTTTTGTTTGATATCGAGTTCTCAATTCTTGTTTTTTCTTTGGATCAGTTTCTAATTCAATATCTCTTTGAATTGTGTCGAGTTCTTTTTGAGCGTTATTGAGATTTTCAATAGGTTTCTTTAAAGCTTCGCCAATTTTAGCGTCATAGACACCGCCAAAAGTACGACCTATTACTTTTTCAAAAGCTTGCTGGTCATTAATATCTACTTCTTTCAACGCATCGATAGCATTTCGTAACGCGGAACCTGAAGAAATACCAGAAAGTGCCGCTCTGGCGTCATTACGTAATGATTCAATTAACTGGCGATTTGAACCTTCATTTAAAAGACTAGGATTAATTAAACGATTTACATTACCGAAGTTTCCAGCATTTGTACGGCGTTTTGCTGTTACGTCAAGATTTCCACTAATAGATGCCGCAAGAACATTCATCGCTTGTTGCTGTTGTTCTGGTGTTTTTCCGGCAAACATTTTTTCTTTTACATCTGGCGGTAACATTTCATTAAGCATTGTTGCTATTGCTTTGGTTCTTTCTTGAGTATTAGCGGTAACGGAATCAGGACTGTTTGCTAAACGCTCGATAATTTTGTTTGAAACTTCTTCCATGTTTTGATTTACGCCAAAATCTCGCTTTAAACCCATTTGCAAAGCTGTTCTCGTGCTTCCAGCAAATAACTGTTTAAGTTCAGAAGGTTGTGCTATTTCTCGAATGTAATTAACGGCGTCTGGATTATTAAACAAAGCTTCTCGCGCCGCTGCTTTTTGTTCAAGCAACGTCTGTACCTGTCCTTGACTAATACCGGCACTCTTTCCAAAGTTTTCAATATCAGCGTTTGATAAGTTTGCAATTTTTAATTCTCTTCCGCCGATATTAACAGTTTCTTGTTTTGCTTGAATTGCTTGAATTACTTTACCTAAATCTGTGTTTTTAATTGCTTCTGTTCCAAGAATATCTTGCATTCTTAACAATGTTCCAACTCTCGTTCCAAAACTAGAAGCAACTCCTTGTTGCGTTAAACTTGTATTCATTTGTGTTAATTGAGATTCAGACATTCCGCCAAATAAAGGAGTAGCCAAAACACCACGCGAACGCAAAGCAGTGTTGTAAGCTAAAGAATTTTGCGTAGCTAACATTGCAAAAGGAGATTCAATACCAAGTTGTTGTCCTCGTGTAGCTGCATCCTGTTGCATCAATCCCGCAGCATCGGCGCTTATTCCGCCACTTTTTGCTAAATAATATGTCTGTCTAACCATTTGCCCAAGACGTTGCGGATCAACTTGTCCCATTGAACCTGTAGATAAACCTTCTAACGCACGCATCAGTTCGGGAATTGGCGCATTTGGTCGCCCGGCGTCACCGAAAATATCACGCATTGCTGAAATAGCGTTTACGTAAGATTTCAACGAGGATTTAATTTTGTTGGCATCAAAATCTCTCAACTTTTCAGAAATAGTTTGATCTTGAGTTAACAAATCAATATCTTTTGCTGACAAACCGCTTAAATCTAATTTACCACCAACTTCTTTTACATTTTTAATTTTCAAATCTTTAGCTTTTTGTAAAAGTTCTTGTTGCGGAACTGCGCTTTGTAAATTGTTAACCATGCCTGTGTACCCGTACTCAGATCCGGGCAACAGTCCGCGCAAAGAAAGCTGTTCGTACATACCGCCAAGCTGTCCAGCACCAATTCCCTTCATTTCTGCTATTTTTTCAGGAGAATACAAATTATCCATTATGTTTTTAGTCATTTTTTGAATAGTTTCAGGATCAACTCCCATTCTTCCGCTCACCGGATCTAAACGGTATCTTCCCGCTTCACCCAAACGCTGTCCAAGAACAACAGCCGAACCGCGAGAACCACTCAACATGTCGAGTAATTCTGGATTTGTTGCTGCAAACATCGGAGCAGCGCTTACCGCTAAATCTGCTAAACGATTTGCTGCTACACGTTGCTCCGCACCAAAAGGAACGCCAAACAACGCAGAAACACCCTGCATTGTTTGCATGTAATTGTTGCGATCTAGTTCTGAAGACGAATACAGTTGCGATTGCATTTTTGTTTGGAATTGTTGCGCTATAATACGGTCATATACGTTTTGATCGTGACCAAGACCCATGCCCGTCATACCAGCACGAGACATAATTCCTTGAAAAGAAGGGCCAAGCGCCATTTGCAGTAATGGCGCAAAGTCACGTCCACCGGGAATAGGCAAGCCTTCAAAAGCAGAAGCGTAATTAGGTTTTAAACCAGACGCAATTGGACTGTAACCAGCGCCAAGCTGAGATATGTAGGCGACACTTTGTTGACCCGGAATTCCGCTCATTTTTTAGGTCCTCGCCGCCTATTTCGATTATTTTCTTTCAACTTTTCCTCAAATTCTTTTAGTTTTTTTTCATTTTCATTTTGTTCTTTTTGTTCCTTTTCCAAGTTAACGGCATATTCTTTAGCTTGCCTTTCGTGTCTAGCTATTACCGCCGGATCGTTCGGATCGCCAAACATTTGTTTAAACGCTTCTATCGCATCTAATTGTTTTGCTTCAGATTTACTTTTCTCCCAAGGACGCAATATGTTTATCATATCCTGAAACAAATCTTTCGCTCGATTTTGAACGTCCTTGAAACTTTCTTCTTTTAAATTACCGTGCGAGATTAAAGCACATTGATGTCTGTGTACTGCTTTTAACAACTCCAAATCATCAAGTTCACCCATGGTCGAAACCAACAGGATAGTTCTTTTCCACCAAGAATCGCTGTTTATTTCACAAGTTTCTGAATCAATTACTTTTCGCAGAAACGCCCGTTTTATTAAAACGGCGTTTCTGTCTGTTTCCAAAAATTTTCGTTGTCTACCATCGCCTCCATTTGAGCAACCAAGCGATTAAAATCTCGACAAACAGAAGCAGTCATTCTGTGTAATGACTCCGTTTCAAATACTTCCGAAATCATATAATCTTCAACAACATCAAGACCTTGCGAGCCCTGCGGTAAATCAGAAGGTAATTCCCAAAACGTATTAGCTTTTTTATTAGTTTTTGGCGTAAATCCTTCTGGAAATTCGTGTTCAAATCCGCCAACTGTTTTTGTTTTAAATTCAACAAGTTGTAAATAGAATCTGTAACGATTAACCATTTCAACAATATCGCCTTGAAACTTAATTTTTCCTGTATTTGTGTCGTGTACAATTTGTTCGTAACAGGCATCGATTTCCCTAGGTCGCAAAGTTCTAAAAACTACAATTAAATTTCCGTTAAGCAATTCATATTGTTTTTGAAAAGGTTTACCTGCAAGTAAGGCAGTAGTAAATTTTATTTTATCTGTGTAATCAGGTTCGGGTCCTCCGGGTAAAGATAAATCCCAAGAACAACGAGGACATGTTGTTGTTTTTAAATCGGCACCTGTTTCACTCTTTTTGTTTAAATCTTCTGTTGAATTTTTTACGACTGTTTCTTCTTTATTGTTAAAAGCACTTATAGCATCAGCAATTTCGTTTAGTTTTTCTTGCGATATATTTTCAACCGGAACAGGCGGTACAAACTTTTGTTGTGACGACTCTACTGTTTCACTATTAACGTCAGAAACAATTACATTATTTTTTCCCATGTCTTCAATTGGGACGTTTGATTTAGGTGTTAAATTGATTGACTTTCCCATTTAAACCTCACTCAATTTGCCTGTAACCGCTTTCCATAGTAACGGCCTGTATATTACCTAAAGTCGGATTGTCGTAAACACCTGTTCCTCTGTTTTTAGCATTTCCAGTACCGGGTTCAATTAAACCAACATCGGTAGTTTGCAGGAACGCCAAATCTTCTTTCCATGCTTTTCTTCCCGGCCAAGGATAAAGCTCTTTACCTTGGTACATAACAGCGCTTTCTGTCCAAGAAGCGTCACCACCCGAACCCAAACCAAGCGTTACAAATTGTTCCCATCTGCGTTGATCCCAGAGTAAATTTGCTGTTTTGTATTGTTGCTGGTCGTCCGTATCGCGATAACTAAATTGCATGTCTGCGATAATTTCATCACTTCCAACTGCGTTTTCGCTGTAGTGCTTCGCAACAATGTCGTTTTCATGTAACTGCTTACCAACTTCAATTAAATCCTCAATAATACTTCTAGCGCTGTCAATAACGTCGTCTATGGCACCTCCAAGTTCTTCGGGTACTTCGCCAACCATTCCAGATTTTGCCTGAGCGAAATACTTAAGTGTTGCAATTCCGTTCTTAGCAAAAATTCCACCAGTAGCGTAAATTGTGGAATTGTCGCCATATAGTACGACATTACCGCCTATTGCAACATTTCCGGGCAGAACGATATTAGAACCTTCGAAATAAAACACACGTTGCACCGTACTGTCTTCATTTACAGGTCCAACCCAAACAACTAAACCGTCCTCTCCAAAAGTTGAAATTTGTTTGCCGTAAAGATTTATTCTTTGCGTACCTTTAGCCGCATCCAAATCAATGCTATTTTCCACAGACCGGATGTAAACAGTTGTGCCGATAGCTGCGATTCCCGTAGTCAAAGATTTAAGAACAATACCGCTAGATGTAACTTCTTCTCCAATTTTGTCTTTAAAATCTTGACCGAACGAACCACCTTTACATTCAACCAAAACACCGCCTTGCCCACTGTTACCAGCAAGCATGTGCAAGTTACGTTCTGCTTTAATTCTTACGTCGTTGTCAGATGCCGAAATGTCGACAGATTTTTTGGCCCGCATAATAACCTGACTGCCAATACCGATAAGACTACGACCGGGTGCAAGTTCTATATCTCCCGCACACTCAAGTCTTATTTTGCCGCCTGTCATTTTAATGGCAGATCCGAATCCGTCCGCCAACATCACACCGCCATCTTCAAGAAAATATAAAAATGATGTTGTCTGATAATAAGCTACTTGGTTGTATCTATGGTCAATTTTTAAAGTACGTGGAAAAACAGAAGACATGGTGTTTTGGTAAGAAAGCTGACTAAAGTCGAGTTGTTCTTGTGCTGTATTAAAAACAAATCCTTCAGCCTCCTCCCGTACACGAAAATCATTCTTGTGATAATAAAACGGGTGTACTCTTTTCCAGTTAATCGCATAAGCAATTAAATCATCAACACCCATGACTCTGCGAATACTGGCGTTGTCGTCAGGAACAGCAACATCGCCTATCTTGTGGTCTTCGCCGTTACCAAATAAACCAGAGAACTTGTAATTGTCTGCTCGTGAGTCGTCGCCCGTACCGTCTTCAGCAGGTTTTACACGTTCTGCAACAGGAATGTTAACTCGCCGTCCAATTAAAACAGATTTGGCGCTTAAAAGATGAAACGAACCATCCAAACCAATCCACTCACTAAATACGCCTTCGGCAGGAAGTGATTCTGCTGTGTTCTTATCTGCAAATGTCGGAACTACAACTTCACGCACATGCCCCTGACCAAGATAGCCACCATATTCTCGATAACGATAGAAAGGAGAAGATGGCGTTTCATTTTCATCGAACGCGGCATACGGCCATTTACCAACAGCCGGATCATCTTGCTTTTTAAAATTTACAGCTGGATCTGATTCGTTTCCGTAATCTTTGCCAATCGGCGTTCCGGGTTTTTCTATCCCTAACGCTTCCCACGGATATGTAGCCGTGCCTGAAAAATGCTTGGATTCACCTTCGTCGTTACCACTGTCAATTTCGTGAACAGGAGATTCTATAAGTAGTTGCTGTCCCGCCACTCGGAGAAAACCATCAATCAAAGAACCCCACACGCCGCACATTTCGTTTACACGCAATTGAAACAAATAATCATCAAGAGAAAATAATAAACCCGTAGTCGTAGCAAACGTTTTTTCTTGAGATGTAGCATCTTTTGGTCGATTAGACGAAAAATTGATAGCGTCTCCATTTTTGTACATGTTTTCTAAAGGATAGCGTTGAATAGGTTGTTGCAATAAACCAGTCATTCCGCCTTGAACAATAAAGTCAGGATTACGTTTACCGTTGTTGAAATCTTTGATGTTTGTAAATTCAGAAACGATGGGAGAAGAACCAAGAATAAAACCATACAAGTTATTACGAGGAATATAAACAATAACGCTAGAGCCGGCAGGTAAAACCGTTGCGTCACGAACTCCAAATGGTAAATTGCTGCCTATTGAAATTAGACAACAACGCATGACACCTTGAAGATTTCCAAGCTGTACGCGATACCAACCTAAATGTGGTAAAGCTTGAATAATGGTTCCGGAAACTAATTCACTTTTTCCGGGAGAACACTGTAAAAGTTGTAATGTGCTTTGAGGGTCACTGGCAGTTTTAATTGAATTGGCAAAAAATGCTTCAAGACTGTTTAAAGCTAAATCAAGTTGAAGTGGTTGTGTATTTGGTTGTTGTTTATAAAAATAATTAGGAGTTGCACCGCGATGTTCTTCATTCATGATTAAACCTGAAAATAAAACAATGAACCCGTAGTAAGTATACTGCGGATTCATTGTTTCAGGTTATTAAACCTCGTATTCCATTGAAACAAATTCCGCAGCTGAGTTTTCGTTAATTACTAAATTTTGAGCTTGCACGGAATATCCAACAGAAGTTAAAAGAACACCTGTCATTTTTAATTTAACTTTCGGTACAGCCACACCAGCCGGACCATCGCATTGTGACGGAGTAAGATTTAAAGTCAGAGTGTGCTTCTCGGGGTGGCTAGCTATAGTACAAGCATCTCCAAACTCTGCAAGAAAAGCTGTAACTGCTGCGGTAAAACCAACTATACGCGCAATCTGTATATTTCCTTGCGGCTGACCCTGTACATAATAAATGTTATTAGGCTTACCGGCAGCACCAAGTTCAAAAACTCTTGAAACAGGTCTTTGGTACGTAACTTGAATACTCTGCATTAAAATACCACTAATACCGCCAGAACCACCGATGACGCCGGTATCAATAGTAAAAGCACCACCCGGAGTCATCGGCGTACGATTAAAAAGATCAGCCATAGCTAAACCTCCTCAATTACTGCCCGTTTACATCAAACAATTAAACGAACAGCAATGTTATTAAGAGCGTAAGGAATCACCAGATTAACAGTGACGTTCAACTTGTCTTTAATTAAAGCATCCTGTTCAACAACCAAATCCGTGTAAGAAATTAACGAACTTCCCACTAAATTGTTAGCAAGGTTTTGAGACAATACGGTTAAAATACTAGACACAGTTATATCAACACGAGAAACAATAGACGGATTAATATTGTAAATTCCGATGAAGGGATCTAGAACGTCTTGAATTGAATAGGTTATAAAATCTATGTTGCGAGTAATGGATTCCTCTCGCTGATTAATATCGGAGTATTCTCCCGTTGTTACTGCATGGCGAACGTAAATCTTACCTTCACTTGAATCCTGCGTGACAATAAAAGTTCCAGCAAGAGCCATGGCATCAAGCTGAGAACGATTAAATTTACCAGAAGATCTGTTTGCTCGAGAGTAACCCGCGACTTCAACTCGAGTGAGAGGTTGTTGCGAAAGCACGCCAGCAGAAAGAGCAGCTAAAGACGCCGCAAGGAAATAACCTTCTTGAACAGTGCCGCTAGATTCAATTTGATCTGGCCACACCGCACGAACACGGCGGCTACCCCAGCTGCCAGCGTTTAAAGCAATTTCAGCAGCTTCAGCCGTGGCACTAAGATTTCTCCAAATTTCAATCTTAGCAGCAGTATTCACAGGAGCAGCGGGGCCACTTACTAACCGCAACTGGTCTTCAGCCTGAATTTCAGCAACGACATACTCGCTGTAAAGAACAGTACCGAAACCATCGCCAGTGTACAGGGCACGTACAATGTCACCAGCGCGTACACCGTTTGTAATGAAATTACCGTTGCCACCGGTATCTCGCACAATTGTATACTGCGTTCCAGCGGTATTGGAATCGTCTTGAATAACAGCAAGACATTCTTCCTCGTCGGAAGTAGTGGCGGCAGTATGATTTGGCACCGTCGAACCCGCTGAAACAACCGGAATCTCAGGAATACCTTCAAGATTAACCCACAACACACGCCACAAACCCTGTTCAGGAGAAGATACAGCCGTTACGTGTGCCGCAAATAAATCAAGAACAGTTCGATTACGCGTCAAAGGAACAAGACCGTAAACATCATTTCGGCCAAGAAGCGCTTCAAGAACATCAGCCCACGCCGGCGTAGAGTCAGGATCGCTTACAGCCGTGTAGCCAACAGCAGTTCCGTTGCTATTTTCTAGCGCCTTGAACACACCCCACTTCAAAGGGTTATCGGGGTCAAGAGCGCCGGAGATAGCCGTATTGAGCGAACCGACGTCGCTGATAAAGTTTACTTCGTTGGTAAGCGTCTGAACCCACGCACGATACTCAACGAACACTTCGCCGTAACCCTTACTTTCTTCGGAAATAATATCTAAAGGCAATTCAACGCCACTATCAGTCCAACTGGCGTCGTAAGCCGTAGCGCCCGAATACACGGTTAATTCGGTTGCGCTCGTATCCCAGTTAAGAAGAGGAGCAGCGCCAATACGATTCTTGGTAACTTGAAGCTCAGGCTTGCGAATAAACAACACAAGTTCGACCTGAGAACCTGAAGTAATATCCAGATCAAGGTTGTGCCCAAGTTCAATCGTCTTGTAAGCGCCAGCAGCTTCACCGGTGCATTCAATGTAATACTTATCGCCCTTACGCAGACCAGCGCCGGTGAACGTAATCGTAACACCCTTAGTGCCGACAGCAACAGCCGTAGCCGATGCCGACACTGTTGTTGGTCCCGAAATGTCTAAACCGTTAGTCGTTGACACCGAAATCTGTGGCTTGGTTGCTGAAGAAAACAAACCGCCGCGAGAAATCGTGACAATGTAAGTGGTGTCGCTGCTTGAAGAATAAGTGCCGCCAGAAGCCGAGGTAGCAGCAGTAAAGTTATCAGCAACAGTAACACGCCAGCGCTGACCAATGATAAGATCATCGGGCGAAACACCGTCATCGGTGGCCGACAACGAGCAACCGGCAGCACTGGAGTTAAAGAACTCAACAGTCAAACCGCGTGTTCCAATTGAAGTAGCGAGACCAACAGCAGAAGGAGCTACTTCAGCTACGTCGTCATTACCAGAACCCGAAATAATCCGAAGGGTAGCCGTGGTGAGATCGCCACCAACAGAAGAACCGGTTACGATAATATCGTAAGTATCGTTGATGTCGCCGCTTGGAAGACCATCGTAGTTCGTAACATCGGCAAGAGGATAAACGCAGTTATCTGCGCCAGAAATTTTGACGACAGTAGCAGAAGCGCCTTGGCTAGTTGCGTTGCTAGAATCCGCAGAAGACGCTGCGACGCTAGAAGCAACGACGTCAGCAACAAGACTCTTAACATACGTCCAAAGAGTGACAGAATCGCCACCAGACGTCACACCACGCACTTTAGCAACGTCACCGGCCTTGACGTCACGATCGTAAAAGTCGGCGGAACGAAGATAGGTAGTACCATTTGCAGCAAAAGACTTGGTAGCCGAACGAATACGATTGTTGTAACCAGAAACCTTCGTGATAACGGATCCGGAGGCCAAACCGTCTTCGTAATACTTAAGGAGTGCGTCCTTGATGTAAACCTTGACATAGTCTTGATCAACAATTGCGGCAGTAGGCAGATCAGGCCACGCATGCGTTTCATCAAGAAGATTATCGTAATAGCTGAGTGATCCCTTGTTGCGTTCAGTTTCTTCAGCAAAACGCAGCAAATAA
>Ga0172373_10004546_pt1 | contig 19468 bp, 14 predicted proteins | sample Lak10m_2_FD_114546 | JGI IMG/M metagenome (GOLD analysis project Ga0172373, IMG submission 114546) | Freshwater microbial communities from Kabuno Bay, South-Kivu, Congo - kab_092012_10m | ecosystem: Environmental > Aquatic > Freshwater > Lake | place: Democratic Republic of the Congo...
AAAAGCAAGATCACTCAGGATGACCTTTCCCGATCGTAGCAATTCACCCAATTACGGGTCATGGTGAGTGCCGCGCCCAAGCGCGGTGTATCGAACCATGAATGATGACTTCCGTCACGCACTGTCCTATTGGCGCCTATGAGGTTTCAGCAGTGTCATTCGCACATTCGCTTATTCGCACATTCGCTCATCCGCTCACCCCTAATTCTCTACATTTGAAGCATGCCAAAACTGTTTCAAGAATTCAAAGCACCCCCAGTGGCCGATTGGAAAAAACTGGTTTCCCAGGAGCTGAAGGGGCAGGATATCGACACGCTGAAGCTGTGGTTGGAGAGCGATGGCTTCTCGGCCCATCCGGCCTATTTCCGCGCAGAGACCGAAAAACTGCCCATGTTCGGGCAGACCATCCGTCCGCTGCGGTTGGATCAACTGAACAACGATTGGCTCATTGCCACCGACATCCGTGTGGAAACCGTGGAGGAGGCCAACTCCGAACTGCTGCACAAACTCTCGTTAGGCGCGCAAGCCGTCACCATCGACCTGAACGGGCACGACTTTGCCCGCGATGAGTTCGATGCGCTGTTCGATGGCGTGGTGGTAGATGCCATTGCGGTTTCGTTCACCAACCCGTACAACGTGCTGCGTTTCCAGTCCGACTACTTTGCCTGGGCCGAAAAGAACGGCTATGCGGGCGAAGACATGATGGGCGGTTTCTGGTTCACCGACATCAATGCCGACCTCGCAGCAGCCCTCATCAACAACAATACGCATCACGCGTTCGGTGCCGTGGGGCTCGATTGCCAGCAGTTCTACATGAAAGGCGCCAACATTCCGCAGCAATTGGGTGCATCCATCGCTTGGGGAAACGAGGTGCTCAACGGCCTCCGTGCACAGGGAGTCTCCTTCGAACAGGTTTCCGACAACCTCGGTTTCAGCTTGGCCATCGGCAGTTCATTTCTACCCGAAATAGCCAAGTTCCGACTGATGCGTTTCCTGTGGGCGCGGGTGCTACAACAGCACGGTGCTTCTTCCAAACGCTGGAAAACATGGGTGCATGCCCAAACGGGCGAACGCCACCTGAGCAGTTTGGATACACCCGTCAACCTGCTTCGCGAGAATGCGCAGGCCATGAGTGCCGTGTTCGGTGGGGTCGACAGTCTTACCGTCAACCCATTCCGTCAGGATGAACCGGAATTGGCCGACCGAATGGCCATCAATACGCAGCACCTGATGAAGGAGGAAGCGCACCTGGACCGTGTCATCGACCCAACAGCAGGCAGCTATTACGTAGAGCACCTGACCGACATTCTGGGTAAGAAAGCGTGGGATTTCTTCTTGGAAATAGAAGAGCGTGGAGGTTATTCAGTCTGTGCTTCAGACGGTTTCTTGGAGGACGCCTTCGCCCGATCGGATGAAGCGTACTATGCAGAAGTAGAGAAGTTGGAGCGCGTGCTGATAGGTACAAACAAGTATCCATCGCCTTTTGAGAATTCGAACGATAAAGATGTTGATGACAATTAACCGCCAAGGCGCAAAGACAACGCAGAGAACGCAAAAGGGAATTGATAAGGATAAGAACAGAAGCATCATGAAGGCAGCACTTTTCTTGGCGCTCTTCGCGAAAAAAGACTTTGCGTCTTTGCGGTAAAACCAGACACATGAAACCTGATTTCAAGAATACTGAATTCCATCTGCGGTCGAATGAATTGGCCGCACGTGCCGATGGCGAAACCTTCGAAACACCTGAAGGCATCCTCGTTACGGCCGATAACTACAAGGCCGAGGTGGAAGACCTTGAACACATTGATTTCCTGCCCGGTCTGGCGCCTTTCCTGGGCGGGCCGTACGGTTCCATGTACGTCAGCCGCCCGTGGACGATAAGGCAGTATGCCGGGTTTTCGACAGCCGAAGAGAGCAATGCGTTCTACCGCAGAAACTTAGCAGCAGGGCAGAAGGGCCTTTCCGTGGCATTCGACCTTGCCACGCACCGTGGCTACGACAGCGACCACGAGAAAGTGGTGGGCGATGTAGGTAAAGCAGGCGTTGCCATTGATTCGGTGGAAGACATGAAGATCCTCTTCGATGGTATTCCGCTTGGCGAAATGTCGGTTTCGATGACCATGAATGGGGCGGTTTTGCCCATCATGGCGTTCTACATTGTGGCAGCCGAAGAGCGGGGCGTAAAACCCGAGCAACTGACAGGCACCATTCAGAACGACATTCTGAAGGAGTTCATGGTGCGCAACACGTACATCTATCCGCCTTTGCCAAGCATGCGCATCGTGGGCGATATTTTCCGTTACACGGCCAAGAACATGCCGCAGTTCAACAGCATCAGCGTGTCGGGCTACCACATGCACGAGGCAGGCGCCACAGCCGATATTGAACTGGCGTACACCCTTGCGGATGGCTTGGAGTACATTAGAACTGGATTGAAAGCAGGGCTTGATATTGACGATTTCGCACCGCGCATCAGCTTCTTCTGGGGCATCGGCATGAACTTCTTCATGGAGATTGCCAAGATGCGCGCAGGCCGTTTGCTTTGGGCCAAATTGGTCAAGCAATTCAATCCGAAGTTGGAGAAGAGCATGGCGCTACGGACGCATTGCCAAACCTCTGGTTGGAGCCTCACCGAGCAGGATCCGTACAATAACGTGATGCGCACCAACATGGAAGCGATGGCGGCCGTGTTCGGTGGAACGCAATCGTTGCACACCAATTCGTTGGATGAGGCCATTGCCCTGCCGACCGATTACTCGGCCCGCATCGCGCGGAACACACAGCTTTTTATTCAGAACGAAACGGACATCTGCAAAAGCATTGATGCGTGGAACGGTTCATATTACATAGAGAAACTGACCAACGAGCTGTGCGAGAAAGCGTGGAAGTTGATAAAGGAAATTGAGGAGCTTGGTGGCATGGCAAAAGCCATCGAAACCGGACTGCCCAAAATGCGCATTGAGGAAGTTGCAGCACGCAAGCAGGCACGAATAGACAGTGGCGAAGAGGTGATCGTGGGCGTGAACCGCTACGAGTTGGAAGAGGAACAGCAGCTCGACATCCGCGAGGTGGACAATAACGTGGTTCGCGAGGGGCAATTGAAGCGCTTGAAAGAAGTGAAGGCAAAGCGCAACGAAAAGGATGTTCAGGTAGCATTGGAAGCCATTACCAAGTGCGCCAAGACAGGAGAAGGTAACTTGCTCGACCTTGCGGTTGATGCTGCCAGAAAACGCGCCACGTTGGGCGAGATATCTGACGCCATGGAGAAGGAATTTGGGCGCTACAAGGCTGTGGTCCGCTCCATTACAGGTGTATATTCGGGCGAAGTGAAGCGCAATGAAGATTTCATAGCGGCACAGCAAGCGGCCGATGTTTTTGCAGAGAAGGAGGGAAGACGCCCGCGCATTCTGGTTGCCAAAATGGGGCAGGACGGCCACGACCGTGGCGCCAAGGTCATTGCCACCTCCTTTGCGGATATCGGTTTCGATGTTGACATCGGGCCACTGTTCCAAACCCCGAAAGAGGTTGCCAAGCAGGCCGTGGAGAATGACGTTCACATCGTTGGGGTCAGTTCTTTGGCTGGTGGGCACAAAACCTTGGTTCCGGCCGTCATCGAAGAACTAAAGAACTACGGTAGAGCGGACATCATGGTAGTTGCAGGCGGTGTCATTCCGCAACAGGATTACGATTTCCTTTATTCGAAAGGGGTGGCGTTTGTGTTCGGGCCTGGAACGGTGATTGCCGTTGCCGCACAGGAGATATTGGAGCAGTTGGGCTGATGCTAATCTTTCATGCGGTCGGGCAAAAGACTCAATTAAATAGTTTTACTGAACTTGTAAATTCCTAAAATGAACAGAATAGCAGTATTGGTCGATTTCACACCGGTTTGTACCAAGGCGGTTGAATTTGGAAATGAAATTGCCGGGCGCACAGGTTCAGAGCTTGTTCTGGTGCATGTGGCCGAATCGTTTGCTGAAGACCGAAAGGCTGTTCAGTCCAAGTTGGATTCGTTGAGTTTGGCAGTTGACGACAGTGTCAAAGTTTCCAGTCATATCGGTGAAGGTTCTTTCTTTTCGGTGATACCTGAGGTCATTAATGAGTTGGGAGCGGATCTGGTAGTTGTCCCTACCCACGGTAAAGTTGGAATCATGCAAAACCTGTTCGGTGCCAACATCCTCAAACTCGTAAAGAGCCTACCCGTGCCTTCATTGGTTGTTCAGAGTTCAAGCCAAATAGACAAACCGGGCTTTTCGAAGCTTCTTTTCCCCGTTGGTCCCCACGATGATTTCAATGTAAAGTACGAGCAGACGGCTGCGTTTGCAAAGGTTTTCAAAAGCACGGTTCAGATCTACACGGTGCGTAACGACATCAGAGGGATTCCCGAGAAATTGCGGAGAAACATTGCTGCATCCAAAGACCATTTTTCTTCACAAGGAGTAAAGTTTGAAGAGGTAACTGAAGAACCAACCGGCTTTTCGGTCGGTTATGCCAAGTTCATTTTGGATTACGCAACCAAAAGTGGTTCGAATGTTATTTGCATCATGGCCAAGGTGTCGGACGACAATGGGTACATTGGCAACACAGACAAGGAGAACATCATTCTCAATCCAACGGGCATTCCAGTGTTCTGTGCCAATTGCTGATGAATTGGCAATGAACACCGAATCGATCGTCAGCGAATTACAGCGAAATGGCGAAGTTATCCGCCAATTGCTTACACACACTCCCCGGAAGGTGTACACTTATAGATATGCCCCTGGCAAATGGAGCCTGTTGGAGGTTATCTGCCATCTGTATGACGAAGAACGGGAGGATTTCCGTGCACGGGTCAAGCAGATCCTGAGCGACCCGACCGAACCTTGGGTCAAGATCGATCCGCCAGCTTGGGTTTATGACCGTCACTATGCCAAACAGGATTTCGAAAAGAAGATCCAGGAATTTGTGATTGAGCGCGACCGTTCGGTGGCGTGGCTCAATTCATTGAAGGACCCGAAGTGGGAAAACTATTTCGTGCATCCGAAGGTGGGGCCAGTGTCTGCCCAGCTCATTTTGGAGAACTGGTTGGCGCACGATCTGTTGCACATCAGACAGATACTGAGGATCAAGTACGAATATCTGAAAGCCAACATTTCAAATCCGCTCGATTACGCGGGCGAATGGTGACCAAACATCATTTCTTCCAACCTATCTGGCTCAGCTTGAATTGGAATTCGCTGCTCAAACGGTTGCCAAGCACATCGTAATTCTTAAAGTGGATGTAAGGGTCTTGGGTCCAATGCACTTCTATCAATGGGGCGGAGTGAATGGTGATATCCGCTTTCATGGCACGGTTCATCGGAACACCAGGCCGCTCGTTCTTATTGATGCCGGCTGCCATTATCTCGAAGGTTTTGTACTTGACGTTGTTCGGGCTATGAAGCACTTCCACGTAGTGCTGATCGCCAGTTACGAAGATCACATTCTCGGCCCCCGTTGACCTTATCAGATCCATCAATCGCTTACGCGACCCGCCTATTCTCACCCACGCTTCCCAGTGTGTAGGTCTGTGCAACAAAACCTGAATACCGCTGAGGAAAAACCTTATATCAGCGGGTTTCTTCAGTTCTTCTTCCAACCATTTCCACTGATTTTCGCCAAGGATATCGGCTTTGGGGCCGGGCTCATCCTTATTGAAGCGGATGTCAACCATCAGAAACTGGATCGTCTTTCCGTTGGACAGCTTTTCGAGCCGCGAATGGTAGATGCCATCTCTGTCTTCAGGAACATCACTTTCCAATCTCCAGAATTTCCGATGGATCTGTTTGCTTTCCTCCTTGAATTTGTAATCCTTTCCAGCGTTATTCAAACCATAGTCGTGGTCATCCCAAGTTACCATGAAGTTTGAATTTTCGCGAAGCTTCACGAACCCATCCTTTTTCTCGAGCACTTCCAATTGCCGCAATATGTGCTGCGGATCGGTTTCCGTGTCGGCATACACGTTATCACCTATCCAAATGCAGTAGTCCGGTTTCAGACTATCGGCAAAGTAGGGGATGGCAGGAGCAGGCTTACCCTGATCGTGGCAACCGATAACCGCAATTTTGGTAACGGGTTCCTGCGCCATGCACGGAACAACCACCAAGCAACTGATAGCGAAAGCAATGAAATTCATGGGTGAAGTTTGCGGCAAGGTATGAACTCGTTGGCCTGGTCATTTTACTTGAACATGAAATATAAATGACATGTGTACGTTGATGTTGCATGAGAAATTCAGGTTTTATTGTATTCATCCTAATGCTGACTATGATGGTGTTGCTTTCTGCCTGCGCCAGTAGTCACCATGTACGTAAATGCAACGGTCAGCGAGCCATACAAACCCCAATGGGGCCTATGTAAGCTGCATTAACATTCGTGTTTCCCTTGCGGTGGCATGAACGATAATGTTAGTTTTGTCATGTGCCGAAAGGGTATCTCACATTTATTCTTGGTGTAGTGTGCGCGACTAGCGTACTGATGGCCACGTTCCAATTCACCATCTGTTCTCTTACTAAACAAGATGGACGAGCGATGGCGCAGGTTTCTGGGCTGATGTCTGAAGAAGAACAAACGGATGATAAGACCGAAAAGCTGGTAGAACTGTCTGAGTTTGTGGTTCCAACTTTTGAAGCTGAATCTGCAGAAGGTTTAAAGACCATTTCTATAGACCGTAACACGAGGTCGTTTCAGTACCTTATGGATGAGGTTTCCTCTCCACCTCCCGAGGCGTAACATCAGTTGCGGCTGCTTAATGCAGCAATACCTTTCCATTAACCTAAAACCGTTTCCGGACTTTATCGGAGACCTCAATGAATTTTCATGAAAAAGTATTTTGATAATCTCGGATCCGATATTTCAGCTGGTATCGTGGTCTTCTTTGTGGCAGTTCCGCTGTGTTTGGGTATAGCGCTTGCTTCGGGTGCACCCTTGTTCTCTGGCGTTATTGCCGGTATTGTAGGCGGCATTGTAGTTGGTCTCATAAGTGGTTCGCAATTGGGCGTTAGCGGCCCTGCGGCAGGATTGATCGTGATCGTGGTAGGTGCCATCGAGCAATTGGGATCCTTTGAGATGTTCCTCACAGCGCTGGTGCTGGCCGGCATCCTTCAGTTGTTGGTCGGCTATCTGAAAGCAGGTGTGGTGGCCTATTATTTCCCGTCATCTGTCATTAAAGGCATGTTGGCTGCCATCGGTCTCATCCTTATCATGAAAGAAATACCCCATGCCATGGGTTACGATGAGGATTTTCTGGGCGATATGGATTTTGAACAGCGCGATGGTCACAATACCTTCACAGAACTTTACTATGCGTTCAGGTACCACAGCATTGGTGCCATCATCATATCGGTAGTTTCACTGGCATTGCTCATCCTGTTCGATATGGACCGTGTGAAGCGGCTCAAGGTTTTTACGTACGTTCCAGGAACAGTCATCGTGGTTTGCATGGGGGTGGTCATCAACCAAATGTTGGGATCATATGCTCCAGAGCTGATGATGACAGGAAAGCATCTGGTGCAGCTACCGGTGGCCTCATCGGCCCAAGAGTTCATCGGGTTCTTTCAATTTCCAACCTTAGGCGGGTTCTCAAACCCCCATCTATACATGGTAGCAGCAACCTTGGCCATAGTGGCAAGCATAGAAACGTTGCTTTCGGTAGAAGCCACCGATAAGCTCGATCCTCAGCGCAGACGGACAGACAGTAATCTGGAATTGAAGGCACAGGGCATCGGCAACATATTGTCGGGTCTCATAGGTGGTCTTCCCATCACACAGGTGATCGTCAGAAGTTCTGCCAACATCAATTCAGGAGGAAAGACCAAGGCAGCAACCGTGGTCCATGGCGTGCTGTTGCTGGTATCAGTGGTGTTGTTGGTCAGATTCATGAACTTGATCCCCTTGGCCACATTGGCCAGCGTGCTGCTTCTGGTGGGCTACAAACTCAGCAAAGTAGGCCTGTACCGTTCCATGTTCAAATTGGGTTGGGATCAATTTCTGCCGTTTGCGGTAACCATAGTGGCCATTCTGTTCACCGACCTGCTCAAAGGTATAGCCATAGGTATGGCGATGGCGTTCTATTTCATACTGATGCGTAACTACAAGTTTAGTTATCATAAGCGTTCGGAGCAGACAGAGGAAGGTGAAACCGTCACTTTGCAACTTTCAGAGGAGGTGACCTTCCTCAACAAAGGCAGTATTCAACTGACTTTGAACCATCTGCCAGACAATTGTACCGTGGTAATCGATGGGTCAGGCTCTCAGAACGTTGACTATGACGTGATGGAGGTGATCCAGAATTTCCGTGATCATACTGCGCCTCCGCGCAACATCTAGGTCAAGACCATCGGCCTCAAAGAGGTGGTCGCATCGGGCGGGCATTGAAAATGCAGCCATTATCTTAATAGCATAGCATCATGACAATGAATGAGAAGTCGTTTTATAAGAAACTGATAGACAACAACCGAAAGTGGGTAAGGGCAAAGCTGAGCGAAGACCCAGAGTTTTTCAAAAAATTGGCATCGGACCAACAACCGCCCGTACTATGGATCGGATGTTCCGATAGCAGGGTTCCTGCAAATGAGATCATAGGTGCCCAACCGGGCGAGGTGTTTGTGCACCGCAACATTGCCAACATGGTCATTCCATCTGACATGAACATGCTGAGCGTGGTTGACTATGCGGTGAACGTGCTGAAGGTGCACCACGTGATCGTGTGCGGACACTACGGCTGCGGAGGTGTGAAGGCCGCCATGGGCAACCAATCGTTCGGCATTATTGACAACTGGATACGCCACATAAAGGACGTGTACCGTTTCCATGAGGATGAGTTGGACCTGATACAGGACGAGGACGAGCGTTTCAACCGCTTTGTGGAACTGAACGTGCGCGAACAGGTACACGACCTCGCCAAAACATCCATCATACAATCAGCATGGGCCAAGGGGCAGGAACTGCACCTTCATGGATGGGTTTACGGAGTGGGTTCAGGAGTCATCAAAGACCTGGAGGTGAACCTGAACAACAATCAGGCGCTTGATGAAGTTTATAAGCTTAAATTCTGACACCAAGTGAAAAAGCCGCTATCGGCTTTCAGGCGGTCGGGCTTATTGGGCTTGACCGCCTTTTTTGTTCCATTTATCTTCGTGCCATGAAATTTCCGGTTGCACAGTATACGGTAGGAGAGGAGAAGGCGCACACTATTTCGCACGTCATCGGTTTTGGAGTGGCGTTGGTGGCATTGGTGCTGTTGGCCACTAAAAGCATTGGAGTGCTGACGGTTTGGGGCACCGCGGGCGTTTTCATTTACGGGTTCAGTCTGCTGCTGTCGTTCGGTACCAGCAGTTTGTACCACGGCACCGCGCGCGAAGACCGCAAGTTTCTCTTCAAGAAACTGGATCATATCAGCATCTACTTTCTTATTTCTGGCAGTTACACGGTGCTCATTCTCAATAGGTTGATGAATGTAGAGGGCTACCGTTTCCTAATTGCGCTTTGGGTAATGACGGCAATTGGCATTTGGTTCAAAGCGCGGTATGTGCACCGTTTTCAGTTGTTCTCCACGCTCATTTACATCTTCATGGGTTACATCATGCTGTTCGACCCGTGGTTGTTCTTCGGGGTGCTGAACCGCACATCCAAAATACTGCTGGTGTGCAGTGGGGCGCTGTATACGGTTGGGGCAGGCTTCTACCTTTGGAAGACCTTGAAATGGGCGCATTTCGTGTGGCACCTGTTCGTTATCGTGGCCGCAGGGCTGCACTTTGCAGCAGTCTATCTGGAGTTGTTCGCGTAGTGCAATGTTGGTCTGCACTGTAAATGACAGACTCAGACCGTACATTAACAAATAATTAACCGCGCTACTGTCAGTAGCGAGGGTAAGCCACATACCTTTGCCACCCGATGAAGAATTGGTTTCGTGCCATTCTGCCCCAAGTTGTGTTAGGCATTGTGCTTGCGGGGATTTTGTATCCATTTCAACACGTCAGTCTCAATCCAACTCAGTTCATTAGCGGCTTTTCTTTTGACGAGAATAAGCCGGGCGAATCGCTTCAGCAGAACCCTTGCTACATCATTTCCGCATCGGCCTTGGACCGTATGCCTTGGGAAACCATGGCCCTTCCGATCGAGGTCACCGAAGAGGATACCAGCGAAAAGGACAGTGTACGCACCAATTTCAAAGGATCCTTCAGCCGATTCAATAACAAGCATTGTCAATTTCTCCGTTCATACGTTACCGTTTCCGGCCATCGTATAGCGGAGCAAGTGGCCTCGAACCGCTTGTTCATATTGTTCGAGGTGATCCGTATCTGATATCATTGATGTTGGCCAAGGTTTAATACCCGGCCTATTCGTCTGCGAATGGAATAACGTACCGTGCGTTACTCTGCACGGTTCTGTTCGCGGTTTCAATCATCAATGACCATCAAAATCATCATCGTGAAAAGATCAATTATTGAGCACCGTTTGGTTGTGCTTTTGGGTGCAGCCGTGCTTATCGGATTCAGTGCCTGTCATTCAGAAAAACACCATGAGGTAGAAACCACCCGCTTCTTGGTTAGTAGTCCGGTTAGGCAGGACACAACAACTTTCAGAGACTACGTTTGCCAGATTCACTCCGTGCAGCACATAGAGGTGCGCGCTTTGGAACGCGGTTACTTGGAACAGATCTATGTGGATGAGGGCCAATACGTTAGAAAGGGCCAGGTCATGTTCCAGATCATGCCGCTTATTTATCAGGCTGAACTTAAAAAAGCCGAGGCCGAAGCGCAGTTTGCCGAAATAGAATACACAAATACGAAGTCGCTTGCCGATAGCAACGTGGTTTCTGCCAACGAACTGGCACTTGCCAAGGCGCGTTTGGACAAGGCGAAGGCTGAAGTAATGCTGGCTCAGACGCATTTGGGTTTCACGGAGGTGAAAGCCCCGTTCGATGGCATCATGGACCGATTCCATGTGCGGTTGGGCAGTTTGGTGGACGAAGGCGAGCTGCTGACCGAACTATCGGACAACAGCGAAATGTGGGTGTATTTCAACGTGCCCGAATCGGAATACCTCAACTATATGCGCTCGCCTGAGTCGGAGAACGGCCAGACCGTAAGGTTGCGAATGGCCAACGGAGAGCAGTTTGAGCACTTGGGCAAGATCACCACCATTGAGGCAGACTTCGATAACAAGACGGGAAACATCGCCTTTAGGGCAACCTTCCCCAATCCGAAGCGGCTTTTGCGCCATGGCGAAACGGGCAATATTCTCATGGATACCAAACTCAAAGGCGCACTATTGATTCCGCAACGCGCCACGTTCGAGGTGATGGATCAACACTACGTGTTCGTTATTGATAATGAGAATGTGGCCCGTATGACCCGCGTGAAAGTTGGTGCCGAGTTGCCACACCTTTTCGTGATCGAAGAGGGGCTTACCGATAACGACCGCGTGCTGTTGGATGGTATACGCAAGGTGAAGAACAACGAGGAGATAGAGATAAACTTCGTTGAACCTGATTCAGTGATGAATCACCTTGAGATCTATGCTGAGTAACTAAGGACCGCAAAAGCAGACCATCATGTTCAGCAAATTCATTCACAGACCGGTACTGGCCATTGTTATTTCGGTCATTATCGTTTTCACGGGGCTGCTTGCCATGCAGCAGCTGCCCATCTCGCAATTTCCCGATATCGCTCCAACCACGGTGAACATCTTCATCGCATTTCCGGGTTCGAGTGCGGACGTACTTACAAAATCGACCCTCATTCCGCTGGAAACAGCCATCAACGGGGTGCAAGGCATGCGCTACATCGCTTCAGATGCCACCAGCGCGGGCGAAGGCACCATTCGCGTGATCTTTGAACCAGGTACCGACCCCAACGAGGCGGTGGTACGGGTAAAGACCCGTGTTGACCAGGTGATGACGCTGCTTCCGCCACTGGTGCAGCGCGAAGGGGTTATCATTACCCCAGTACAGCCAAGTATGTTGATGTACGTGAACCTCTTGAGTAAGTCGGAAGACATGAACGAGCTGTTCCTGTACAACTACGCTTTCACCAAAATGATACCTGAATTGCAGCGTATCAATGGTATAGCGCAAGCCCAGATTCTTGGTAGTAGAAAGTACGCCATGCGTATTTGGCTGAAGCCGGACAGGATGCGGGCGTACAATATTTCAGCCGAGGAAGTGCTCGAGGCCATGCAGGAGCAAAGCGTTATTGCCCGTCCAGGCCGTTTGGGGCAGAGTTCTGGTAAGCACGCGCAATCGCTCGAATACGTGTTGGTCTATCAGGACCGATACAACGAGGCTGAGCAGTACGAGAACGTTATTCTGAGAGCGAATGACGATGGCGAAATCATCAAACTGCGCGATGTGGCAGAAGTTGAGTTGGGCAGCGAGTTCTTCGATATTTATTCCAATCAGGACGGACATCCTTCGGCATCCATCGTGTTGAAGCAAACCTTCGGCAGTAATGCCAGCGTTGTGATCGCTAGTGTGAAAGACAAACTGATGGAGTTGGAAAAAGACCTTCCTCCGGGCATCGAGTACGAGATAAACTATGACGTGTCGCAATTCTTGGACGCATCCATTGAGCAGGTTTTACACACGCTGCGCGATGCGTTCTTGCTTGTGGCGTTGGTCGTGTTCATCTTCTTGGGCGATTGGCGCTCAACGCTCATCCCGATCATTGCGGTGCCGGTCTCACTCATCGGTTCGTTCTTCTTCATGCAGATGTTTGGCCTGTCCATCAACCTCATCACGCTGTTCGCCTTGGTGTTGGCCATAGGTATTGTGGTCGATAACGCCATTGTGGTGGTAGAGGCGGTTCACGCCAAAATGGAAAGCGACCCGCACCTTTCGCCCTACAAGGCCACAACGTTGGTCATGCAGGAGATAAGCGGGGCCATCATTGCCATTACGTTGGTGATGACCGCTGTATTCGTGCCTGTGGCGTTCATGAGCGGACCTGTTGGCGTATTCTATCGGCAGTTCTCCATCACCACGGCTGTGGCAATTATCATTTCAGGGGTAACCGCACTCACGCTTACACCGGTGCTCTGCGCCATGATGCTCAAGAACCATCACGGTCAGGCCAGGCGCAAAACGCCCATCAGCATGTTTCTCGATGCCTTCAACCGTCTGTTCGATAAAGGCACCAACCAATACGTGAATCTGCTCAGGCGTATTGTGGACAGACGCTTGGTGACCTTTGGCATTCTGCTGGCGTTCTGCTTCGGAACCTTCTTGGTGAATCAGACTCTTCCGTCTGGCTTCATTCCCAACGAGGATCAGGGAACGATCTACGCCATCATTCAAACGCCTCCGGGTTCAACCTTGGAGCGTACCAATGAGGTAGCGGGCGAACTGCAACGCATCTGCAAGGAGATTCCCGGGGTACAATCGGTTTCATCGTTGGCCGGATACGAGATCATGACCGAAGGCCGCGGCTCGAATGCCGGAACCTGCCTCATCAACCTCAAGCCTTGGGGCGAAAGGGAACATTCCGTGCTAGAGATCATGGAACAATTGGAGGAGGAGACACGCGACATCGGTGCGGTCATCGAATACTTCGAACCACCTGCCGTGCCAGGTTTCGGTTCTTCGGGCGGTTTCTCATTGCGTATGTTGGATAAGACCAAGACAACCGATTACCACGAGTTCGAGCGCATTAACACCGAGTTCATGGATGAGCTTCGTAAACGTCCAGAGATCACTGGTCTGTTCACGTTCTATGCGGCCAACTATCCGCAGTACGAGCTCATCATCGACAACAAGATAGCCATGCAGAAGGGCGTTTCCATTGGTAAGGCCATGGAGAACCTCAACATTCTCATTGGCAGTACTTATGAGCAGGGCTTCATACGCTTCGGACAGTTCTTTAAGGTGTATACACAGTCGGCACCTGAGTACCGCAGATTTGCGTCAGATCTTGAGAACCTCTTTGTGAAGAACGAGGAAGGGGAGATGGTACCGTATTCAGCCTTCATGACCGTGAAGAAGCTTTTGGGACCGAACGAGATCACCCGTTACAACCTTTACAACTCTGCGGCCATCCGCGGGTTACCGGCTGCCGGTTACACCAGTGGCGATGCTATCAATGCCATTAAGGAAGTGGCTGCCAAAACGCTGCCACGCGGGTTCGATGTGGCGTGGGAAGGCCTTTCGTATGATGAGGCACAAAGGGGCAATGAGGCCGTCTACATTTTTGCCGTGGTACTCATATTCGTGTACCTGGTGCTTGCCGCCCAGTATGAAAGCTTTGTGCTGCCGCTGGTCGTAGTGCTGTCATTGCCCATCGGGGTGTTCGGTTCGTTCCTTATGCTGAAGGGCATGGGACTGGCCAATGACGTTTACGCACAGATCGGACTCATCATGCTTATAGGTCTGTTGGGTAAGAACGCGGTACTTATCGTAGAGTTTGCGGTTCAGAAACAGCGCGATGGCGCCACCGTGTTCGATGCGGCCATTGAAGGTGCACGTGCCCGTTTCCGTCCCATCCTCATGACCTCGTTCGCGTTCATTGCAGGTCTTATTCCATTGGTGTTGGCCCATGGTGCCGGTGCCATCGGCAATCGTACCATCGGTTCTTCGGCCATGGGAGGTATGCTCACCGGAACCCTATTCGGTGTGCTCATCATTCCAGGTCTGTACTACGTGTTCGCCAACCTCATCAAAGGCAAGGAGCTTATCCGCGATCACCACGATGAGCCTATCTCCGAAGAGTTTGTGCGAAATGCAGAGGAGGCCGGTGCCACCCGAGAGACCATCAACAAGCTCAATGCCCGCATCAAGAAGCTGTTGGCAAGAAAGAAAGACCGTTAACCTCAAGGATACAGAACAATGAAACAAGTGAATAAATACCTGATATCAGGTTCGTTGCTCGTCATTCTGTCCCTCAGCTCGTGTGTGCCTTCCATGAAGCTGCGCAACGAGAACAAGACTGTTCCTGAAAGCTATACCACAGCCACCGATACGGTCAATTCGGCCAAGGTCAAGTGGGCCGAGTTCTTCGCAGATCCCTATTTGGTGGCCCTTATCGACACAGCCCTGAAGAACAATCAGGAGCTGAACATCATGCTACAGGAGATAAACATTGCCAACAACGAAGTACGGGCCAGCAAAGGCGAGTATTTGCCATCTGTCAATCTGGGTGCAGGTGCCGGCCTCGAAAAGGTGGGCAAGTATACCAGTCAGGGCGTTAGCGATGAGGCCGATGAATACGAACCTGGCAAACATGTGCCCGAACATCTGCAAGACTATATGCTCGGCTTCTTTGCCACGTGGGAAATAGACATCTGGAAGAAGCTTCGCAACCGCAAGCAGGCCGCCATGCATCGGTATCTGGCAAGCATTGAGGGGCGGAACTTTGCCGTTACCCGGTTGGTGAGCGAAATAGCCAACTCGTACTACGAACTGCTGGCGTTGGACAACCAATTGGTGATGGTGAAACAGAACATCGAAATTCAAGAGGACGCCCTTAAGATCGTGCGACAACAGAAGCTGGCAGCCCAGGTTACCGAGCTGGCAGTAAAGAAGTTTGAGGCAGAGATGCTCAAGAACCGAAGTCATCAGTACGACATACAGCAGCAGATAGTAGAGACCGAGAACCGCATCAATTTCTTGGTGGGACGTTTTCCGCAGCATGTAGACCGCAATGCGGAGAACTTCACGCAGTTGGAACCCACGTTGGTACACACTGGTACGCCTGTTCAACTGTTGCAGAACCGCCCCGATGTGAAACAGGCCGAACTGGAACTGGCTGCCACACGCTTCGATGTAAAGGCCGCCAAGGCAGAGTTCTACCCATCGTTGGGCATCAGGGCAGGTGTGGGGCTCAATGCCTTCAATATCAAGTATTTCATCACTTCGCCTCAGAGCATACTGTACAACATAGCGGCCGACCTCGTGGCGCCACTCGTCAACCGCAATGGCATCAAGGCAAGGTACTTCTCGTCAGGTTCCAAGCAGGTGCAGGCGGTGTACGGTTACGAGCGCGCCATCCTTTCGGCCTACACCGAAGTGGCAAACCAAGTGGCCATGATCGACAATATGAACAGCAGCTACGAACTCAAACAGCAGCAGGTACAAACGCTCAATCAGTCCATCAACATTTCCACCAGCCTTTTCCGTTCGGCAAGGGCCGATTATATGGAAGTATTGATGACCCAGCGCGATGCGTTGGAGGCCAAAATGGACCTGATTGAAACCAAGAAGAGTCAGTTGAACGCCATGGTCAACGTCTATCAGGCGTTGGGCGGTGGGTGGAGATGACACCGCCTTGGCGTTGAGCCGTGGCACTCGGGGGTGGTTTCCGCTCCCGGTGCCCGGCTCTTTAGTTTTAAATGCGATGATGAGCTTTGATAAAGTGACTTAACAGCGGTGGGGCATTTTTCAATCGCAGTTGAGGATCGCACCATACCCTCCTAAAGGAAACGGATAATGTGCCGATAGTTCAGCTATTGTCACATTCCGGAATTCCCTAATTCATTCTAATGTTGGCAACCAGCCGACACTTGTGCGTTCAGTTTGTGGAACCTCGCACCACGCGCGGTTTGAATTGTGATATTTGCCTGAAGTGAAATACAGTCTTCGGATTTTCAGCAGAAAGCTCCTTGTACCTGCCATCGGCCTCACGGCAACTGTTTTTCCTGCTTCACTTTTTGCCCAATGCGGTCCCACCACAACTTATTATGCAGAGAACAATGGCCAGGACGGCATCATGTTCGACATTGTGGCTGGGGTTGACGTCACAGTCACCGGCTTCGACTGCAACATGGGCGATGTGGTCAATCCATACAACATGGAGATCTACTACAAGGCCGGAACCCACGTTGGCTTCACTGCCAACCCGGGCGCTTGGACGCTGATCGGAACGGCAAATAACGTAATGGGTCTTGGCACAGACCTTCCAACACCTATTCCAATAGCGCTCAATGTCACCATTTCGGCCGGCCAAACAGGAGCCTTCTACATTACCGACACAGGCGGGCCGGCAAATATCGACTATACCAATGGGGTTGCGGTAGGCGCGCTAATGGTCAACGATGGCAACATCTCCATTTTGGAAGGAACAGGAAAGGACTATGCTTTCGGTGCCGATTACGTACCTCGCGCCCCGAACATCACGGTTTATTACGATTGCTGTCCGTTGCCATTGCTTGTCCCTACCGACAACTCGTGCTCAGGCATGCCCGATGGGTCGTTGGAGGCAACGGGGCAGGGAACGGGCCCGTGGGTTTACGAATTGGGGGACGACCTGGGTAACTCACTTTTCACCACGCCACCTGTCAACGGTCCGTTCACATTCACAGGTCTGGTTGATGGCACATATACGGTTTATGCCACAGATGCTACCAGTTGCACCTCATCTGAAGATACCGTGCTGGTGGCCATTGCCGAGCTAACCATCGATACGGTCGTTACCGACAACCTCTGTTTTGGAGGAACCTTGGGCGAAGCCGCGGTGACCATTACAGGCGGTACTGCACCGTATGACATTCTTTGGGCCGATGCCTTGGGCAATCCTATACAGATCGACCCCGCCACCAACGGAATGGCAGCCATTGCCGCATTGCCGTCAGGGGTTTACATCGTTGGCGGGCAAGATGCCAATGGTTGCATCATTGCAGGACCATTCGACATTTCAGAACCTGCCGTGCCACTCACGGTCACTCTCACACCGCAGGATCTTTCGTGCTTCCAAAGTGCCGATGGCGAGATAGAGGCCAATCAGGATGGTGTGGCACCGTTCAGTTATGAGTTGTTCAATGCGCAGGGTGCATTGGTGGCTTCTGGCAATGCATCAAACCCGTACACGTTCACAGGGTTGGATGCAATTAGCTACACCGTTATCGTTACTGACAACAATGGTTGCGAAGCCTCGGATGTTATTGCATTGAATGAACCGACCGAGATACAGTTGACAACTACGCAAACGCCTGTTCTGTGCAACAACGGGTCGGAAGGCACTGCAAGCATCGTACTTGTTACAGGGGGCAGCGCTCCTTACAACACTTCGTGGAACGACCCTGCCGGACAGATAGGCAATACGGCCACGCAGTTGGCTGCCGGCTCATACACTGCCACGGTTACCGATGCCAACGGTTGTACGGAAACGGCCGACTTCATGCTGACGAACCCACCTGCGCTGTTCATAAACGGAAGCTACATAACCGATACTTGTGGGCAAGGCTTGGGGGCGGCTGTGGCTCAGGTTTCTTTGGGCACACCACCTTACACCTACAATTGGGGCCCCAATGGCGATGATGCGGCTGTTTACGATTCACTTTCCGCAGGTTCGTACGGAGTACTTGTAACGGATGCCAACGGGTGCATGGCAACAGCGGTTGTAAACGTGTCTGACGACCTTCCTTATCCTTTTGCCGATATCGAATATTGGATAGAGGGTGAGTCGGTGATGGATCAAGCGGTGCAGTTCCTCAACAATTCTGTTGGAACATCAACTTACACCTGGCGTTTCGGAGATGGCGAATCGACCTATGATACTGATCCTCGCCACGTTTACGATAGGGAAGGCGATTACCTTGTTCAACTGGTGGCATCCAACGGATTCTGCGAGGATACCGCCTATCAGTATGTCAATATAGACCCGCTTCTGAGACTTTATGCACCGAATTCCTTCACTCCAGGAATTGACGGCAAGAACGATACGTTCGCTCCAGTGGGCGAAGGCATAGAAGAGGAAAGCTATGACATGTTCATCTACAATCGTTGGGGAGAATTGATCTGGCAGACCTCCAACTACAACAAGAAATGGAACGGCACTGACATGCGTTCGCTCAAGCCCGTTCCCGTTGGCACCTATGTTTGGATGGTTAAATTCAGAGAATATGCCGACCTCGACCGCCACGTTTACAAGGGCTGGGTCAATGTGATCAGAGAATGATCGTTGAACAGACAACTCTCGTCTGTTCATCCCGTCTTTGTGTTGAAAACTTGTAAGTTGAGCGCTGTATGCTTCCGATGGCAAATGCCGTAATTCAACCCTTGTTCACTGTACACCCCAAATCAAGTGCAACACACAAAATGGTCTTGAGATTTTTTTGCATCATCATCGGAGCAGCATCTGTTGTTCTTCCTGTCTCACTTTCCTTCGCGCAGTCTCCCACATGTGACATTCAATTGATCACCAATACGTTTACAGGTGCAGGTTACGTTCCATTGAATGTGCAAGGTCAGCCTTGCAGTATGTATTTCGTCAATCCAAATTCGATGCCTGCAGGGAACGCGCAGGCAGCAGCTGCGGCTTTGGGCGCCAACTTAGTATGGATGAACGATGCAGCCGAGAATGCAAACGTGGTGGCAGCCCTTAATGCCAGTGCTTACAGTGGTGCCACCATTTGGATCGGAGTTCAACGCTCTGGAGCAGGAGCCAACACCTTCTTCGCCAGCGATGGTACAACAGGCGCTTTTGTACCGAACAATGGCGATCCGAACATTTACCAGAATTGG
>Ga0172373_10004549_pt1 | contig 19462 bp, 16 predicted proteins | sample Lak10m_2_FD_114546 | JGI IMG/M metagenome (GOLD analysis project Ga0172373, IMG submission 114546) | Freshwater microbial communities from Kabuno Bay, South-Kivu, Congo - kab_092012_10m | ecosystem: Environmental > Aquatic > Freshwater > Lake | place: Democratic Republic of the Congo...
ATTGATAAATGTGTTGATTTAAAATTAAGTCATTTAGTTGTTGATTTTCACAATCATTATTTCAGTAAATCATTTAAAACCTGGTTGGACTGGTATTGTTGGCTTATTGAATACCTTAAACAAAATCAATTTGTTTTTAGTGATTATTCCTCTGAAATAAAATCTTTAAATGCTTTACGCCTTCAATCTTTTTAGTTTGTCAATAAATCAATTTTTGTTTTTGTGGCAACGAAATTATTAAAATTTCAGCAGTAAAGGCTTTATGTTTTTTGTAATTTTGAACTAAATAATTTTCAAAACATGCTTCAAGAAATTATTGTGTATATTTTACTTTTATTAGCAATTGCTTATGTGAGTTTTCGAGTTTACTCGAGTATTAAAAGAAAGCAAGCTTGCGATAAATGTGGATTGATGTAAGCAGCAAAAGCTTCACAAAAAAATCAATAAAAAATATTTGGTGAAGAAAAGCCATTTAAAAACATTTTTGCTTTCCTTATTCTTTGCCCTTTTTTATATAAATATTGGTTTCCATTTTCATCAATCATTGGTAAGTGACAATTGTTGGGTGTGTAACATTTTCTCGGAAGAATAATCAAATCGTGAATGAATCTATTTTGTACTGCATTTCTAACTTGCTCTGCATCAATTCCCGCATTTGCCTGCAAATACTGCCCATAATCGGTAGCATATTTTATTTGCGCACTCAATAAACCGTGAGATAATGTTGAATAAATTCCTTCTTCGGTATTCAAATATCCAACGTATGGAAATAAAGAATCGTTACGAATTGTTTTGCCCATTTTGCCTGTCCACATTGTACAATTAATTGCATATTGAATGTTTTTATCTTGATATTGAATTAAAATTGCTCCTGTTCTAAATCTATCCAAAATAGGTTTTGCAAAAATATCGTTCTCTGTAATAATTGAAAATTGATTGAATTGTAAGGCAATAATACCCGTTACTTGTGATGTTTTTATTTTATTGAACCAAATATTATAACTGTAAGCAATTGAATTTTTATATTCCGTTTGATTACTTATAGAGTTTAAAAACAAATTTACATCCTTCGTTTTTTTTCCATATCCAAAGCACAATCCGAGTGATGAAAAAAATTCCATATGCTCGCCTTGCGGTCCTAAATTTTTAAAGCTGTCATACAAACGAACAGATGCGTTTACTTGAGCAAATTGATAAACATAGTACCCTTCAAGCACAAAACCTACTCGCTGAATATGCGTTCCAAAAGCAGTTACAATTCCAATATTAAAGCCTGCATTATTATTTTTTATTGTTTGCGAAAAAAGAGAATAATAACTCGACAAGAAAAACACCAAGCCAAATTTTATTTTTCGCATCAGAAATAATTTATTTTTAAAACACGAAAATATTGAAAGAAAATTAAAAATGTTGGATTTATAATTTACTTTTAGAGTCTTAACAAAATATATATTTTAATTTAATTACTACAAATTGAAATTTTATACGTTTACAAAACAATAGAAAAAATAAATATTTTCTGTTATCAGTTCGAAACTCGTTTTAAATTGATAACAACAAGTATTCTTATTGGTTTATTTATTCTTGGTTTTGACATGCTTTATATAACACCAAAGTTTGAGGTTGCTCATCATGGGTTACAATATTCTATACTTTCAAATAATCCTTTTGATTTTAGTTACTAAAATTCTTTGCGAAACAGAATTCTACCGTCATCATTATGAAATCTCAACAACTAAACAAGAAACTTCTAACAAAAAAAAAGTCTAACCTCTTAGTAATTTCTTTTTAACTTTTCCTCTTTCATCAAACAATAAACTTAAAACAACTCAATCATTACAAAATTAAATCTCCCAGTACTCCATTATTTCTTCCAACGATTTGGCATTTAAACAAAATTCTTTATTTAACATTCCTTTGCGTGCAGCATATACACCGTATTGCATGTCTGTAATCCCGCTTTTTTCGTGTGCATCAGGATTAATGGAAATCAATACATTTTTTTCCATACAATACGGAATCCATCGCCAATCAATATCCAATCGGTAAGGATGCGCGTTCAATTCAATAGCAACCTTATTGGCTGCACAAGCATCGATTATTTTTTTGTGATTGATAGGATAACCTGGGCGAGACAACAACAATCTACCCGTTGGGTGCCCAAGAATTTTAGTGTGCGGATTTTCAATAGCTTTAATGATTCGTTCTGTTGCTTTTGCCTCATCCATTTTAAAACCCTGGTGAATAGATGCTACCACAAAATCAAATTGCTTTAATATGCTTTCTTCATAATCAAGTGAACCATCACTTAAAATATCTGATTCTATTCCTTTCAAAATGCGAAAAGGAAAAAGTTTTTTATTGAGTGCATCAATTTCTTCGTGTTGTACCAAAACCATTTCAGGTTTTAATCCATTTGCATAAACAGCAGATTGAGAATGGTCACAGAGGCCGAAATAAGTTAAGCCCAAATCGATACATGCCTTTGCCATTTCCTCAATACTGTTTAACCCATCGCTATATGTAGAATGATTGTGCAAACAACCTTTCAAATCAATATTTTCAATAAGATGAATGGTGTTGAATGTGTTAAGTAAATCGTTTTCCAAAATTCCTTCTCGTAGCTCAGGAGGAAAATAAATACTGTTTAAATCACGATACACCTCCTCTTCCGAAGTTTGTTTTTTATTTTGTAAAGTATAAAAATGAATAGCACTTAAATGTTCAGCCGTTGAAGATGTTTTTACTAAATGGTAATAAAATTCATCGGCGGGCGTAATATGAATTTGAAAAGGATACGGTTGTTGTTTTGACCATTCTAGTACTTTATCTGAATAGCTTTCTTCAACAAGTAAATCAAAAACAGATACTACTTCAGCTTTTCTGTAAAGCTCTCCTGTAAAAGAAATCAAAGCATCAGAGAACAATTGCTTTGCTAATTGAATGAATTCATTGGCATAAAAAGCAGCATACGCATAATGGTATTTATCTTTACTTGCAAATAAAAACTCTACTGATTTTTTTATTTCGTCCTGGCTTTTTACACCAAATCCTTTCAACTTGATTAGTCTGTTTTCATTGCAGGCATAAAGTAATTCTCCTACTGATTCAATTTGTAATTCTTTCCAAAGTTGAGCCACTTTTTTTGGACCAAGACCTTTTACTTTTAATACATCTAATAATCCTTCGGGTGTTTTATTAAGTAAAGTTTGAAGTTCGGATGTTGTTCCTGTTAAATTAAGCTCGTTCATTTTGGAAGCAATACCTTTACCAATTCCTTCTATGGATTCCAGCTCTTCAATTGTTTTGCCACTCAAATCCATATTCATTTTTGAAATGCGGTAAGCTGCAGATGAAATAGCTTTAATCTTAAATGGATTTTCTCCATGTAACTCCATTAATTTAGCAGTAAGTTCTAAAAGGTCCGAAATGGTTTCTGTAATCATGTTTTATTTTTGATCAACGTTTCTGCAATTGACAAATCATTTGGCAAAGTAATTTTTATGTTTTCTGAATTGCCTTCTGTTAAGCTTATGTCGTTACCTGCAAACTCAAAAACGGTTGCATCATCTGTAAAGGCATTATTATATTCAACCTCAAAAGCATTTTTAATAAGCCTAGTTTGAAAACACTGAGGTGTTTGAACGATTTTATAATCATTCCTGTTTACTGCTTTGCTATTGTTTTTTTCAATAAGCCGAATGGATTCATTTACGGAAACAACTGGTATTCCTGAGCCATGTGTTTTTGTAGATGCAAACGCTTGTTGAATGGTTGCAACAGCAACAAGCGGGCGTGCAGCATCATGAATAGCGACCAATGATTCTGTTTCATTAATTTGATTCAACCCATTCTTAACAGAATGAAAACGAGTTTCTCCGCCTTCGGTAATCATTATCTTTTTATCAGAAAAATAATGACTCATCATTATTGTTACCTCTGTTATATAATCTTTATGTACGCAGCAAATTACTTTGATTGAAGAATTATAATCATAAAATTTTTGAATGGTGTGAATGATAATAGGCTTTTCATGAAGCAACAAGTATTGTTTTGGAATATCGCTATTCATGCGCGAGCCGCTTCCACCGGCTACTATGATTACATACTCATTCATGGGTTGAAAATTTTTTTATTTCATCAATATATGTTCGTTCATTTGATAAACGTGGGACTTTATTTTGACCTCCTAATTTGTTTTTATGTTGCATCCATTTCATAAATGTGTTTTTAGTAACTACAGTTAATACAGGTGAATGGATGACATAATTATTAAACCGCTTGGCTTCATAATCCGAATTCAATTGCTTTAACTCTTTATCAAGCACATCCATGAAATATTCGTTATTGGTGGGTTCTTTTTCAAACTCAATCAACCATTCATGACTTCCACTGTTTTCATTCATAAATAATGGCGCAACAGTATATTCTACAATTTGAGCATGTGTTTTTTCGCAAGCTATTTGTAATGCTTGCTCAGCGTTATGTATCATTAACTCTTCGCCAAACACATTTATATGATGTTTTGTTCTTCCTGCAATAATAAAACGATAAGGTTGTAAAGATGTAAACTGAACGGTATCTCCTAATTGATATCGCCAAAGCCCGGCAGTTGTGGAAATAACCATTGCATAAATTTTTCCTATTGTTACTTCAGCGAGTGAGCACACTTTCGGATTTGATTTTTCATGCTCTTCGATTGGAATGAATTCGTAATAAATTCCGTAGTCGAGCATTAATAAAAGTTCTTTTTTTTCTTTCTGGTCCTGTATTCCAAAAAAACCTTCCGAAGCATTATAAAGTTCTATGTAAGATATATTTTCGTTACCAAACAAATTTTTAAATTGATTAACGTAAGGTTTAAAACTAACTCCACCATGAAAATACACTTCCAGATTAGGCCAAACATTTTTAATAGTTTCAACACCTTTTTCTCTTAAAATATTTTTCAGCAAAACCATCATCCAGCTTGGGACACCTGCAATGCTTGTTACGTTTTCATCTTTGGTAGCATTTACCATTTTCTGCAATTTATCCTCCCAATTACTAATTAGCGCAATGTTAATATCCGGCGCACGAAAGTACTCCGCCCATAAAGGTAAATTCTGAATAACAATTGCACTTACATCACCATGAAAAGATTGATAATCCCCAAAATAATCCGTTTGATGACTTCCTCCAAGAGCTAAATTTTTTCCGGTAAATAAATTTGTTTCTGGATTATTTACACAATGAATCGTCACCATGTCTCTTCCTCCATTGTAATGACAACCATCTAAGCTTTGGGGACTAACGGGAATAAATTTACTTTTATCGGATGTTGTACCGCTTGATTTAGCAAACCATTTTATTTCTTCGGGCCATAATAAATTTTGCTCTCCGCGGCGCAAACGCTCAATGTAAGGTTTTAAGGTTTCATAATCTTGTAACGGAACTTGCTGTTTAAATTGTTCGTGGTTTTTAATTTCACCGAATTGATATTTTTTTCCAAACTCTGTTTTTTTTGCCTCTTTTAAAAGTTTAAAAAACCACTCTTCCTGCACGTCAATAGGATATCGCATAAATAATTCCATTTGATGCATACGTTTTTTCATCAGCCAGGCCGCTATAGAATTGATAATAGGCATTAACGCTTAGCTTTAAAAAAGTGTTTGATGATTTCAGAACATTCGTTTTCTAGAATGCCGGAGACAACTTCTGTTTTAGGGTGCAATAAATTTCCGGCTTGTTTTGAAAAACCTCTTTTTTCATCACGCGCACCATAAATAATTTTTGAAATCTGACTCCAATACAATGCACCTGCACACATTACGCAAGGCTCAAGTGTAACGTATACTATGCATTCCGTTAAGTATTTCCCTCCCAGGTAATTTGCAGCGCTTGTAATTGCCTGCATTTCTGCATGTGCTGTAACATCATTTAATCGTTCGGTTAAATTGTGTGCACGCGCAATGATTTTATTTTCTGCAACCACAATGGCTCCAACAGGAACCTCATCAGCATCAAACGCTTTTTGTGCCTCTTTCAATGCCTCTTTCATGAAATATTCGTGTGAAAATAATTGCATGTGAACAAAAATAATCAAAGCTTTTGTTCTACAGGTGTATTCATTAAAAATATAACAACAATCCAACACATAAAATGGATTCAAGCTTAAAAACGTTTTTTATTTAATGTTGAACGTGATTTTGTTCTTTTATTAAAGAAATCATTATTAAAAAGATCAACAACTATTTATGATTTTTTTAGATACATCTTCAATGGCTTGTTATATATTGCGTAAATTAAATTAACATGAATAAATTTATTTGGGCAATCATAATAAGTAGTTTAATAATCACATTATTTATGACTCTATCATCATTTAAAAAAGACATTGAAACTCCTGATTATAAAGTGATAAAAACCTACGGAGATGTTGAAATAAGGTTGTATCCTAAAATGATAGTAGCTAAAACAAGTTTAAAAAATAAATCTTTTGATGAACAAGGTAGCAATGGTTTTAGAACAATAGCTAATTATATTTTTGGGGGCAATGAAAAAAATCAGAAAATTGCCATGACTTCTCCTGTAGTAATGAATATGAGTGATACGGCAAGCATGTATTTTGTGATGCCAAAAAAATATACACAAGATGAATTACCAAAACCAAGTTCGAAAAATGTAATTATTACAGAAGAAGCCGAAAAAACATTAGCCGTTATACGTTATGGCGGATATTCAGCTGATGATAAAATTGAAAAATACCGCAAACAATTGGAAGAAACATTAAATGAAAACCAAATTAAAATGGTTGGTAGTTTTTTATACATGGGTTATAATGCGCCATGGGATTTTATAAACAGAAGAAACGAAGTAGCTATTGAGGTTCTGCCTTAAATTGATTTCGAACTAAAAAAATTAAAAATTACTTCTGCTTTACTTTTTCCAACTAGTTCTTGTAATTGATCAAATGTAGCTTTTGAAATTTCTTTTACTGATTTAAATTCATTTAATAATTTTTGTGCAGTATTTTCTCCTATGCCTTTTATTTCTGAAAGTTCAGTTTTAATAATACTTCTTGATCTTCTGGAACGGTGATGGGTAATGCCAAAACGATGCGCCTCATCGCGTATATGTTGTAACACACGAAGTGTTTTAGATCGTTTATCTATATACAAAGGATATGGATCTCCTGGGAAATAAATTTCCTCTAAGCGTTTGGCTATTCCAACGATGGTTAGTTTACCCATTAAATCAAGCTTCTTTAAACTAGCTAAAGCAGCCCCTAATTGCCCTTTGCCACCATCAATTACAATCAGTTGAGGTAATTCAAGTTTTTCTTCTATTACTCTACTGTATCTTCTGTAAATTACCTCTTCCATGGTAGCAAAATCATCGGGGCCAACAACTGTTTTAACATTAAAATGTCGGTATTCTTTTTTTGCGGGTTTACCATCAATAAAAACAGTCATGGCACTTACCGGATATGCGCCTTGAATATTTGAGTTATCGAAACAATCGATTCTTCGTGGTTCTTCTTTCATGCGTAAATCTTTCATCATTTGCTGCATGAGTTGATTTGTGGAGCTTTCCGGATCAATAATCGCTTGTTGTTTTTCTTTTTCCAAAGCAAGTGTTCGCGCATTTTTTTGAGATAGTTCAACTAACTTTTTTTTATCCCCAATTTTAGGAACATTCGTCTCTACTCCCGGAAACTGAAATTCAATTTCAAAAGGCAGAAGGATCTCTTTTGAATTACTTTCATATCGTTGCCGTATTTCATTAATTGCAAAGGTTAGCAGCTCTTCTTTACTTTCATCCAAACGCTTTTGTAATTCGATGGTTTGCCCTTGAATGATAGTGCCATGTTTTACCTTAAAAAAATTTACAAATGCAGTAGTTTGTGCGTCATAAAAACCATATACTTCAGCATCTGCAATTATTGGATTAACTATTAAGCTCTTTCCTTCGTATTTTTCTAAAAGTTCTACTCGTAATTTTGTTTCCTGGGCTGCTTCAAAATCGTATGCTTCGGCTTGTTTTAGCATTTCATCTTTTAACCCTCGAATCAATGTGTTTAAATTACCTTTTAAAAGTTGTCTGATTTCAGAAATGAAATGCAAATATTCATTCTCTTCTTGTTTTTTTATACAAGGTGCCTTACATCTGCCGATGTGATATTCTAAACATGGGCGATAATTTGCAGCTTCAATTTTTTTAGAAGATAAATCTAGACTACAAGTTCTTAATTTATACAATTGTGGTATAAGATCAAGTAATGCTCTTAATGAATTTACATTTGGGAATGGTCCAAAATATTCTGATCCATCCTGGATTTTTTTTCGGGTATAAAAAACGCGCGGAAATGGTTCTTTTTTAATTACTACCCAAGGATATGTTTTATCATCTTTGAGGTTGATGTTGTAGCGAGGTTGGAGCGTTTTAATTAGGTTGTTTTCGAGTAACAGTGCGTCCATTTCACTGTTTACAACGATTGTTTTTATTTCATGAATTTTTTTAACGAGTAATCTTAAACGTTGGTTGTCGTGTTCTTTCGTGAAATATGAACTCACTCGTTTTTTTAAATTCTTTGCTTTTCCAACATAAAGTATTTTTCCTTCTGAATCATAATATTGATAAACACCAGGATCTTCGGGCAAAGATTTTATAATAGCTTGTATATGGATTGGAAATTCATCCATGCTCCAGATTAGATTTTGAAATCAAGGTTATTTATTTTTTATAAATGATTTTTCATAAAGTGTTATCCATTCATCAACGCTCATTTTTTTCATTAATTCTTTAATTAAGTCAAACGGAATATCATTAGGATTTTTGAATCGGATACAACTCTTTCCTATATCTAATTTCTTTTTAGAGTAATTCACAAATTCATTTGTAAACCAATTTAGTAAATCGGGTTGAGCATAAATGCCCATGTGGTATATTGCAATGTGATTTTTTTGTGAGGCGATATTGACAAAAGGTAAAGGTGTTTCTGGCGAACAATGGTATCCATTTGGATAGGTAGTTAATGGTACCACATATGAAATCATTCCATAACTGAATGTCTCTTCAAAACCTTTTGGTAATGATGTTAAAATGATTTCCCTTAGGTTATTCATTGCTTCCTTACGTTCTTCCGCTAAAGATTCAATGTAATTTATAATTGCAGGATGCTTAGTTTTCATTTACTTGTTATGTTATTTTAATTCCAACTACACACACATCATCTGTTTGTTCTGTTGTGCCTCGCCATTCTTCAAATTTTGATTTTAGATAATTTTTTTGCTCTTGCATTGATAATTCTGCAACAAAAATTAAGTGATCTTGAAATTTTTTATACTTTAATTTTTTTCCATCTGGGCCACCAAATTGATCAGCATAGCCATCAGTAAATAAATAAATTAAATCTCCAGTTTGTAAGTCAAAGTCATGATTAGTGAAAGCTTTTAATTCTTCTGAAACTGAACCTATAGCTTGTTTATCTGCTTTTAAAATGATTAGCTCTTTGTTTCTTAAAATATAAATTGGATTATTGGCGCCGGCATATTGTAATTTTTTTGTATTAAACTCAATAGCTACTAATGAAATATCCATTCCATCTCTAACTGGCGCATCTGTAGTGTGCTGATTGAGGGTAGTAACTACATTGGCATTTAAAAAATCAAGCGCCTGAGCAGGAGTATTTACAGTTTTTTCTTTTGCAGATTGTTTTAAAAAATTATTGCCAATTAAACTCATGAATGCTCCTGGCACACCATGTCCGGTGCAATCAGCAACCGCAATTAAATAAATTTCTGTATCGTCATTTTGAAAACGGGTTGTTATAAGTTTTGTTGCCCAATAAAAATCTCCGCTAACAATATCTTTAGGTTGATAAAAAACAAAATAATCTTCAAATAATTCATTCATTTTTTCTTCAGGTGGCAACAAGGCGTACTGAATTCGTTTTGCATATCTTATACTACTTAAAATCTCTGTGTTTTTTTCTTCAATTTCTTTTTTCTGAGTAATTACTGTTGTGTGTTCTTCTTGCAATCGTTCTTTGGATTTGCTAAGTTCTAATCTACTTTTAATTTCTTTTATTGTTAAACGGTATCTAGATCGAATTAAAAAAACTGAAAATAATGCAACTGTAATTGTAAGTAAACCTCCATTAATTAAAAAATCACTTATATCGAGAGAACTGTTAACTTTAATAAATACATAATTACTGATTAACGTAGCAATAAAAATTAATACCGAATACCATATCTCCCAAAGTACTAACATTCCTGCGCCTATAAAAAGAGCAATATAGGCAAATGTGTGTTGTTTAAAATGAATTGCATCCATTAAACTCCACATGTAAGCGTTTTGAATAGATATGCCCAGCACTAAATAAAATAAGCAGAAATAGATACCGCCCTTGATTTTATTTTTTAATGCTAAAAAAAATAAAGTAGAAATAGATACTGTAGCTCTGAAAATAAAAAAGTCAAAGCATCGTTCTGGAAAGACAACATAATCACTTATTACCCATATAAGATTTAGTACAATTCCAACTAAACAGGCAATGGTATGAAAACGTTCAGTTCCCTTATGGAATTCGGTTTTTACTTCTTGCTCGGTGATATGAATAGATAAAGGACTCAATGTTTTGTTGTTTGTATAAAAATAAAAAACTTATGTTAAGGTTACGCTAAAAATTGAAATGGTTTTATCTTTTTTAAAAAATTTTAAAATCTAATCACAAAATGTTCTTGTTCTTTTTGTTCTTTACGAAAAAAAAGTATGCCCATGTAAAACAAATCAACACTGATTTTTACGTGTTCATGTTTACGTATTATATCCCAAGCTTCTTGCATTCCTTTACTCCAGTTAATATCATCAAATACCAGGATTGTATCATTATGTATTTTGTTGAGCAGTAAATTAAAATACCTAATTGTTGCTTCTTTATCATGATGTCCGTCTATAAAAGCAAAATCAAGTTTTTCGATATTGCGTAACATTACAGGCAAACAATCATCAAATTTCCCTTGAAAGGAAGTAATGTTGTTTAAATTATTTTTAACGAATAGTTCTCTAGCAAATTTTGAAAGCGATTCACTTCCTTCGATAGTATATAAAGTTGATTTTTTAACCGCAGACGCTAGATACATACTTGTTAAGCCTAAAGATGTCCCTAATTCAATACAATTTTTTGGTTGTAAAAAATTGACTATTCTAAATAGTAACTCAGCGTTTTTTTGGGTTGTTATTCCGTGCCTTGCAATTTCTTTTACTGTTCTTTTATTTTCTTTAAAGTGCAAAGACCCTGCTCCATAATCTTCTATGTTTAATATTGTTGATGTATCCAATAATTCTCCTCTTAGTTTATTCAGTTTTTTAAAGTCATAAAAAGGATGTTCTAAATAAATTACATTCAATGCAAAATGAAACATGAAAGGAGAATGTAAGCCATGTTCATTAACTGCTTTAAAAAGATATTTTAAATAACGTAAAGCAAATTTAAGTTTTTGCATAATTAATTATGCTTTTTTTCTTGTTCGCAGATTCAATACATCACCAACAGCTGGCTCCTCGCCTATTTTTAAATTATTTTTAGCATACAAACTTTTTAATTTTATACCATGAAATTGTGCTATTGATTTCATGGTTTCTCCTTTGCAAACAACATGATAATTTTCCATTGCCTTATTGTGTTTGGGCTCGAGATAAATTTTTGTTCCGCAAATTAATTTATCTTTTTCGTCCATATCGTTAAACCTAAGTAATTGTTTTATCTCTAAATTTTGTTCACTCGAAATTTTATAAAATGTATCTCCTGGTTTTATAATGATAAATTTTATGTTGTTGAATTTTAAAACAGGTTTAATTTCTGCTTTTAATTTTACTTGCTCAGGTTTAACTGTTTTTGATGCAAGAACTTGTAGTTTATCATATTCAAACAATTTATGCCGCTCAATGATATCAATTAATTCTTCCGCGTAAGTTGGCAAAGTTGCGTAACCTGCAAGTTTTAATCCTTTTGCCCATGCTTTGTAATCGGTTGTTGGCAATTCAAATAAAAACGAATAACGTGGCCTTGTTTTTAAAAATAGGGAATGATCTTTATATGAATCTGCAACACGTTCATACTTCCTGAAACATTCGTTTTCTGCATCATCATCCATAATATAACTTGGACCCGACCATTCTTTATGGCATTTAATACCGAAATGATTGTTGGCGTATACAGAGAGCGCACTGTTTCCGTTTCCGCTTTCTAGCAAACCTTGTGCAAGTGTAATACTTGCAGGTATGCCATGCGTAAGCATTTCGTTGATGGCAATTTCCTTGTATTGAAGAATATATTCTTGTGGTGTATTTTTTATTTCAGAAGGTTGAGAAAAAAAATTGGGGGTCATTAAAAAAAACGACAATGAAAATAAGTGTAATGCAACCCATTTTATCATGCAACTAAAATTAGTTGTGCTTTTAGCATCTTTTTAGTTGAAATAAGGATATTATAAACACTGAATTGTTGAACATCATCTAAATTCTTTTAAAAAAATGGCAGGAAACTTTTGATACATTAAAAGTTTCCATAGTTTTACATCCGATTTTTAAAAAATGTCTCAAGAAACTAAAATATTATCCGGAGCCCAGGAATTGTTTTTTAAACTGGGAGTGAAATCTGTTACAATGGATGATATTGCAAAGCATATTGGAGTAAGTAAAAAAACAATTTATTTGCATTATAAAGACAAAGACGAATTGGTGCATTGCCTTATGAAAGAGCATTTCAAGCGTGATGAAGAAAATTTCACCTGCATTTTTAATGAATCAGCAAACATCGTTGAAGAAGTATTTAAGGTGATGAAAAGCATGACCGAACGATTGAGTAAAATTAATCCTTTACTCATTTACGAATTACAAAAATACTATCCTAATTCTTGGAGTTTGATGAAGGAATTTAAGGATAAGTTTGTGATGAGAAAAGTAGAAGAATCAATTGAAAAAGGTAAACAAGATGGAATTGTTCGTGAAGACGCTAATGCAAAAATTTTAGCACGTTTACGTATGGAAGAAGTGGAAATGGCTTTTAATCCAACGGTTTTTCCTCCAGATAAATTTAATGTTCTAAATGTTCAATTGTCTTTAACAGAACATTTTTTATATGGGATCTGCACCTTGAAAGGACATAAATTAATAAACAAATACAAAGGACTTAAAGAAATATAATTAAACATCATTTTAAATGATTATGGAAATAATAAATGGAAAGAAAAATAAAGTAGTTGCAACACTTATTTTGTTGTGTTTTACTTTTGTTCATGGGTTTAGTCAAAAAACAGACAATGCATCAACGGGCAATGAATTTACTTTGCAATCTGCGATTGAATATGCAACCAAACACAATGGAAATTATTTGAATGCCGAATTAGATAAAAAAATTGCTGATTATAGAAATAAAGAAGTAATAGGTTTGGGCTTGCCACAAATTAGCGGAAGTTTTGACATTAAAGATTATGTTGAATTGCCAACGTCATTATTGCCGGGGCAATTTTTTGGAGCACCTGCCGGAACATTCATTCCTGTTCGTTTTGGTACGCAGTGGAATGCCTCTGCAGGCATTTCTGTTTCGCAGCTTATCTTCAGTAGTGATTATTTAGTGGGATTGCAAGCGGCGAAAGAATTTAAATTGTTATCTGAAAAATCATTGACAAGAACAAAAGTTGAAACTGTTGTTAATGTTTCTAAAGCATATTATTCTGTTTTAGTAAACCGTGAAAAAATCAAAACGTTGGATGCAAACATTGAGCGTATCAAAAAAATATTCGATGATACTAAAGCATTAAACAAAGCAGGTTTTGTAGAGAAGTTGGATGTTGATCGTTTGGAATTAACCTATAACAATTTAATAATTGAAAAAGAAAAAGTTGATCGCTTAATTGGATTATCCGAAACACTTTTGAAATTCCAAATGGGTTATCCCATTCAAGATCCAATTGCTTTAAGTGATGGATTACAAGCAGAACAATTTCAAGATTTAAATTTAGGAGAAAGCAAATCAAATTATGCATCCCGTCCGGAATTCATGTTGCTTGAATCACAACAAAAAATTAATGAATTGGATTTAAAGCGCTATCGTTTACAACATCTCCCTTCTCTATTTGCATACGGTGCTTATCAGCGTAATGCACAACGTACAAAATTCGATTTGTTCGATACAGAAAAGGAATGGTTCCCAATTGGCTTAATTGGTGCAACACTTAACGTACCCATTTTTAATGGCGGTCAAAAATATTACCGTATACAGCAAGCTAAAATAAATTTATTAAAAACCAGCAACAGCATGAATGTGCTAAAATCAGCAATTGATATGGAAACCACTGCTGCGGGTGTTGCTTATAAAAATGCATTTGTGAGTTTACAAACTCAACAAAGAAACAAAGAATTAGCAAAATCTATTTTTGACACTTCTAAGAAAAAATACGAAGCCGGTGTTGGTTCAAGCATTGAGTTAATAAATGCCGAGACATCTCTGAAAGAAGCAGAAACAAACTATTTAAGCGCAGTGTATGATTTAATCATCGCAAAAATAGATTTAGATAAAGCACAAGGAAATTTGAAGTAAAAATAAATTGTCAGTTCGAGCGAAGTCGAGAACTGAACAAATAAAAAAATATAAAATGATAAATAAAAAATATATGAACTCAATTTTAAAAGCAACAACATTAAGTTTCATTCTTTTGGCAGCATGCTCTGCACCTGATAAAAAATCAGAATTAGAAGCATTAAAAAAACAACGTGATGGCTTAAACGAAAAAATTGCCTTACTTGAAACAGAACTTAAAAAAGAAGGTGCTGATTCATCCGTATCTAAAATAAGTTTGGTTGAAATAAGTAAACTGAAGGCAAATTCTTTTTTAACTTACATTGATGTGCAAGGAAAAGTAGATGCAGATGAAAACATCAGTATTTCATCAGAAATACCTGGTACAGTTACACGCATTTATGCAAAAGTGGGTAATGAAGTAAATGCAGGCGACGTTCTTGCAGAAACTGATGCGCGAGCAATTTTACAAAGCATAAGTGATTTGCAAACAAATTTAGATTTAGCTAATCAACTTTACGAAAAACAAAAATCACTTTGGGATCAGAAAATCGGAACTGAAATTCAGTTTTTGCAAGCTAAAACAACCAAAGAAAGTTTAGAGAAAAAAATGGCTACGTTGCAAGAGCAATACCGAATGACTAAAATCATTTCTCCAATTTCAGGGACAATTGACGCTGTTGACATAAAAGTTGGACAAGCTATTGCGCCAGGAGTGCCGGCAATTAGAGTAATTAATTTTTCCAACTTAAAAGTAAAAGCAGAACTAGCAGAAATGTACGCAGGCAGGGTTAAAAAAGGGGATAAAGTAAAAGTATATTTTGCCGACATGAACGACTCCATTGAGTCAATTATCAATTTTGCAGCGCGTTCAATAAGTAATATTAGCAGAACATTTATGGTTGAGGTATTGTTGGATAACAAAAAATCCTATCACCCGAATATGGTAGCTAAATTAAAAATCAATGATTACGTTTCTGCACAACCAATGATTTCAGTGCCTGTGAAGTTATTGCAAAACGGCATGGATGGAGAAAAATTTATTTACGTTGCAAATGGTGATAAAACAGAAAAACGTGTAGTTACAATTGGAAAAGAATACAGTGGCATGATGGAAATTCTTACTGGATTAAAAGAAGGTGACCAATTAATTTTGAAAGGTTACGACAGCATTAATGAAGGAGATAAAATTTCGTACGCTAAATAAGTAATTATTGATTGAAATTTTTCAGTAATAAAACAACAATATGAAGAACACATTTAAAGAGTTTAAACCGTCCAGCTGGGCAATTGATAATAAGATTACAATTTATATTCTTACTATTATTATTACCATCATCGGAATCAGTTCATACATTTCTTTGCCAAAAGAAAGTTTTCCCGATATCACTGTTCCAACCATTTATGTGCAAACTGTAAATGCGGGAAATTCACCAACTAATATTGAAAATACGATTACAAAACCGATTGAGAAAAAATTAAAATCAGTTGCAGGCATTAAAAAAGTAACCAGTAATTCCTTACAAGATGTTTCTGTAATTGTGGTTGAATTTAATACTTCGATAGATCCTGCCAAAGCAAAATTAAAAGTTAAAGATGCAGTTGATGATGCGCGAACAGACATGCCTGCCTCATTAACTCGCGAACCCATGATTAAGGAAATTGCGTTCAGCGAAATTCCAATCATGTACATTAATGTTGCCGGTAAATATGAACTCAATAAATTAAAAAAATACGCAGAAGATTTACAAGAGCGCATTGAAGGTTTAAAAGAAATCAATGAAGCTAAATTAGTTGGCGTTCTTGACAGAGAAATTCAGGTGAACCTGGATATGTATAAAATGCAAGCCGCTCAACTTACTATGGGCGATTTACAACGCGCATTAAGTTCTGAAAATATTTCTATCACACTTGGTAATATTCCGATGGATGGAATGAAAAGAACATTAAGTATAAAAAAAGAATTCAAGAGCATTGAAGAAATTAAAAACATGGTCATCAATTCTCAAAGTGGTGCGCGCATGTATTTAAAAGACATTGCCGAGGTGAAGGATTCTTTTTTAGAGCAAGAAAGTTTTAGCAGCAGTAAGGGAAAAAATGTAATCACATTAAATGTTATCAAGCGTCCGGGAGAAAATTTAATTGAGGCCTCTGAAAAAATAAAAGAAATAATTACAGACATGGAAAAAACTGAGTTTCCTCAAGGTCTTGATATTTCTATCTCAGGCGATCAATCCGATAAAACAGAAGTAACGCTTCATGATTTAATCAACACCATTATTATTGGATTTATTTTAGTAACGTTTGTGTTGATGTTTTTCATGGGAGTTACCAATGCAACTTTTGTTGCTTTATCTGTTCCGCTTTCCATGTTCATTGCCTTTTTAATTATGCCAAGCATTGGTTTCAGTATGAATATGATTGTATTGTTTGCATTCCTGTTAGCATTAGGAATTGTAGTTGACGATGCCATTGTGGTAATTGAAAACACACATCGTTTATTCGATAACGGAAAACGAGATATTAAAACCGCTGCTAAAATGGCTGCCGGCGAAGTATTTCTTCCCGTTCTTTCAGGAACATTAACAACGCTTGCGCCATTTATTCCTCTTGCCTTCTGGACAGGCATCATTGGAAAGTTCATGTTTTTTCTTCCTATCACTTTAATTATTTGTTTGCTCGCATCTTTGTTTGTTGCGTACATCATTAACCCAGTATTTGCTATTGATTTCATGAAACCTCATCATGAAGAAGCAAAAGAGTTTGGCAAGATCAGTAAAAAAGGAAGACGACTTTTGATTGTTTACACACTCGTTGCTGTCATTGCTCATTTAAATGGCAAGCCACTCATTGGTAACTTGGTCATCTTTTTAGGATTATTTATGATACTACATCGTTTACTCTTGTATAAAGCCATTGACGCTTGGCAAACTAAAATTTGGCCTGCATTTCAAAATCGTTATACTAAATTTTTAACATGGAACTTAGTTAAACCATGGAGACCCCTCGTGTTAACTTTTATCATTTTTACCTTTTCAATTATGGTGTTCGCAATCAGAAAACCAAAAGTTGTTTTCTTCCCACAAGGCGATCCTAATAATATTTTTGTGTATGTAAAATTACCGGTTGGTACCGATCCTCTTTATACGAACAGTATTATGCGCATTGTAGAAAAGAAAGTAGATTCTGTAATTGGTAAAGACAATAAAGTTGTAGAATCTATCATTACCAACGTAACTGTTGGCGTTACCGATCCACAAGATCAAGATCAGAACAAATATCCAAACAGAGGGAAAATTGCCATCAACTTTGTTCGTTTCGGTTTGCGTGATGGTGAATCAACGCAAAAATATTTAATGCAATTGCAAAATCTAAAATGGAATGTACCTGGCGCTGATATTGCCGTAAATAAAGAGCAAGCCGGTCCGCCAACATCAAAACCAATTAACATTGAAATTGCAGGTGATAAACTGGAAGATTTATTAGTGAATGCAAATAATTTAAAACGTTATTTGGATGATCAAAAAGTTGAAGGCGTTGTTGAGTTGAAAAAAGATTTGGAAGACAATAAACCCGAAATTGTTTTTGATATTGACAGAGAACGTGCAAACAGAGAAGGCATTTCTACCGGACAACTTGCTATGGAAATCAGAAGTGCTGTGTTTGGTGCAGAAGCTACTAAATTCAGGGATGTAGATGATGAGTATCCTGTTCAGTTAAGGTACAAATACGATCAACGCATCGATATTGAAACTATTAAGAATTTAAAAGTTACTTTCCGTGATATGAATTTGGGAGGGATTTTGAGATCAGTTCCATTATCATCTGTTTGTAACATCTACTATACACAAACTTATGGCGGAATTAAACGTAAAAATTATGAGCGTGTAATTACGCTTGCCTCCGATGTTAAAACTGGATTTAATGAAAATGAAGTTGTTGCTAAAATTCAAAAAGCAGCAAGTGGTTATGAACCTGTAGGTGAAGTAAAAATAAAATTCACCGGACAACAAGAAGAACAAAAGGAAACCGGTGCATTTTTAGTTAAAGCATTAGGTTTTTCATTTGCGTTAATGTTATTCATTTTAGTATTGCAATTCAATTCATTTGGTAAACCACTAATTATTATGTCAGAAATATTTTTCAGCATCATTGGTGTATTGCTTGGAACCGGAATTTTTAAAATGGATTTAAGTATAGTAATGACAATGGTTGGGGTAATTTCTCTTGGTGGAATTGCTGTCCGAAACGGAATTCTTTTGGTCGAGTTTGCCGAGTTGCAACGATCGAACGGCATGTCGCTTTGGGACGCTACCATTGATGCAGGAAGAACACGTATGACACCAGTTATATTAACTGCAACAGCTGCAGTGCTTGGATTAATACCACTTGCAGTTGGCTTGAATATGGATTTTGAATCATTGTTAACAAAATTTGATCCTAAGATTTATTTCGGTGGAGATAATGTGGCGTTCTGGGGGCCGTTATCATGGACAATGATTTTTGGAATTTCCTTTGCAACGGTAATTACGTTAATACTTGTTCCTGCTATGTATATCATGAGCGAACGCTTAAAAAAACGTTCCATCATCATTTTAAATCATTTTGAAATTGGTCAGGTATTTATGTATGTACCATTTATGATTTTAATACTTCGATTGGTATTAAAAATCAAAGGCACTAAGTTAGAGTTTGGCGATTTGAATGGGTAAATTTTTAGTGTATTAAATTCTCCACTTTTTACAAAAAGTAGATAGTTTATTTATTATCTTTCACTAGTGTCCGATAAAAAAAATTAAAAGCGAGATTTCCGATTTAGGATTTCTCGCTTTTTTGTAATTTGGTTTTGCACAACTAAATCACATGAATAAAAATAAACATTTTTTTGGACAA
>Ga0172373_10004550_pt1 | contig 19457 bp, 9 predicted proteins | sample Lak10m_2_FD_114546 | JGI IMG/M metagenome (GOLD analysis project Ga0172373, IMG submission 114546) | Freshwater microbial communities from Kabuno Bay, South-Kivu, Congo - kab_092012_10m | ecosystem: Environmental > Aquatic > Freshwater > Lake | place: Democratic Republic of the Congo: South-Kivu...
CAATTTCCAACGAATAACTTAATTGACCAATCTCTTAGAGAAGTATCCATCGGCAGTACCGCCATCATGACATCTCCTGAACGCCGGATTGATTCCATGCTGGCCAATAACGGGAACGTGGTTTTTCTCATCTCGGCGACCGGGGGAGTTGTTGGGGATTTGAGCACGAGCTATGATATGCGATATTTAGAAGATGCTCTCCGAAATGAATCTGGGGATAGTTCATTTGAAGCCATGAATGAACAGGAAATCCTGCTGTGTGAGGAAATTAGAACCTACCGTCAATCAAAGCGGAAAATTACAGCACGTTTCTACGCTGAAAGCCTGTCCTCTTTCCCCAATTCGGATACTCGAGAAATCCTGGCGGCATTCGATAAATTAGTGCTAAAAGATTTCATTGAATCTATTGGCAGTGAAGGTTGGTCCGGTCTTGGAACTTACAAAGTCCAAGAGTTGCAAAACTTTGTTCGTTTTCTGTTTTACCTATTTGAGGATGATGAGCTTCAGGAGACAATCGCCTTTACTCAAACCATCCGCTGGATCAAACAGTTGATTATTTTTTGCGAAAAGCTCCACCATGCCAACTTTATCGTTGAAGCTTCAAACGAAAATCCAAATGTCTATTTCTTTCGGTTACGACATGCCAAGTACCAAAGCGCCCTCCGTATAAAGATTGTGCTATATGAAGCATCTTTCAACAGTCTTTATTACAACAAAACGACCGAAAAAACTTATCTGGATGAGCTTGTTGAAGAGGATGGACAAAAGATCTTCTTTGTATCAGCTTATCAATCTGCATCAAAAGGATTAAATCCAATCATAAAAAACAAGAAGGGAGAGCAAAAAGATTTCGACTCATTGGTCTTATTGATGGATAGTTATTACACCGCAATGGGTCCTGCGCTTTATAAGGCACAGGATGCGGGCCATGCCGTTACAGCTTATCATTTCTCATTGATGAAAAGCATAGTTCATTTGGGCGACAGCAATCTGGAAATAAAAGATTTCAATAAATACTTAAGTCAACCAGAGGCGAGAGAATTCCAGGACCAACAGCATCAAATTCTGCTAGGCAAAGGAATTCTACAAGCCATCGGAAGAACAGAGCGAAGAGATTTCCCCAACCAGGTAGTAAAGATATTCATCAATGAGGAAACCCGAAAAAATCTTGTGAATTTTTACAGGTATCTAAACAGGGACGAGCCAAATGAAATTCGCAAACTCTCCGTAAATAACTATGAAGTATATTCAAGTGTGCAGATTGAGGAGCAAAAACGATTAATCGAGAACTACGATGAGCATATTTACGATGAAACCGAAGCATATCTAACCTTCCAAGTATTTAGAGAAAGGATGTTGAAAGAGATCGACAACTTTCACTCGGATAATACTACTTACCCAATCACGCAAGCTTGGGATTCTCTGCGCGATCCCCTTGTTTTTGTGGATCCTGCAAAATATCTGGAAAGATTAAATGCAACTGGTATATTTCCAGATGGTTTCCCGGAATCTTTGTTCTATCAGAAAACTACCCAGCCAGAATTCATACCTTATCTCGCAACTGTGGAAGAACAGAGCAAGAAATTCGAAATCATCAGTGATAGTGCAAATGGAGAAAAAGTTTATCCATATCTAAATCGACTATTCCCCGAATATCTCAAAACATATTCCCGAGGCTATGATCTAGAAGGCAATGAAGTTTTATCGCTAGACCCATCTACAGAATTAATCCATAAGCAGTACAAATTACTGGTTCCCCAGCCGGAAATATTTACCACATTTATTCCGCGCCCTCAGTTCTTTTATGATGTCTTGTATCCGTCCTTGACGGAGAATTTCACTGAGCATTGGATTAAAAATATAATCTTCAACAGCAAAGACTGGAAAAGCATAAAAAGTAGCTATGGCTTTGAACCGCTTCAAGATTTCAATATGTACAAAAAATTGTACGAATTATTTGATTTATTCTATCTCAAGGAAAGAACACTATATTGTATTGATGTCAAGGCTTGGAGTTTGGCATCCGGAAATCGTCTCTCACAGAAAACCCTAGACAAAGCCCAAAAGAAACTGGATACAATTGCCAAGGAATATCCAGAGTTCTCAACTGTGAGAGGACTGCTTCTAAACCTTCATGCGGTGGAAGAAAAAAGCCATCAATACTCGCCTTCGCTATTCTCAGGAAATCTGATCTATTTTAATGATCACCGTTTTCCGGTTGAATCCACTATTCTACGAAGTTTCTTGTTTCAAAAGGAAAAGTAATATGATCAATCTCGTCGAAGCCCTCTCAGATGTATCAAGAACAAATCAAATTAGGATTCTGCAAAGCCCAGAAGAAGTTGCAGAGAAACTATTCCAGTACCTCTTCAAATCCGGCAAAGGAATCGAATACTTTAGCATCAAGGGATGGTATCCAAAGGACGCCTCTCCCCAAAATGATAAGCAGGCGCCGGAGACCTTTTATGTAAGGCGGCACAAGGATATTAAGCAAGAAATTCAAAAGAGACTCGCCGAATATGGGGAGAAACCTGATTTATCGAGTATTCAATATTTTCTCTCTTATTCAAATGGCGACAACTATGTATTCTTTCTATCTCCAAACAATACCCACTCAGGATGGAAGCAACTATTTTCTGAAAAATGGAGTACAAGCAACCGAGAAAGAATTTTTAATCTGGTCTTCAAATTCTACATCCTTTCCCAGGGTTTGCCATCAGAAACGATTAATGGCTTCGAAGAATTACTGCTCGTTCATTCCAAAAAGTTGAAAGAAAAGAAAAATGCTCTTACGATTTGGGGACAAAATTTATTTGTTAAATATAACTATCACAGCGTACTGACATTAACTCTTTCACGAAAATGTATGTGGTTTTTGCCGAAAGATCAATACAGCATCATGGACGGTGATGATATTGGAGAAGTATTAATTCATAACAAGAAAAAATATTATTACGAACGCAATTGGGATGCGCGAAGCTCAAATTCCATTGTTTTCATGCGCTTCGACTCAAAAGATGAAAATTACGAGAAATTCAAGCAAACTCAGCTTTATCACTATCAAAATCTCGTATCAAAACTTGAGGGCTTTTTGGAGAAATGCAACATAACCCATACCCCTCTTCATTTTCAGGCAAATTCCTATTTGAAAAACCCATTCATAAAAAATATCGAAAAAGTTTTCTCACTTGAAGTGATCAATAACACAGGTTACGACCTGACAGAGACAGACAGAAAATTTCTAACAAACATACTAAGATACCAAGGCGTACAATTGCTGACTTTCTACAATGATGGAAAAACCATCAGCAAATATACCCTTGTAGAAGGGGAAGATGATGCTTGTTGGGAAATTTCGGAATGTGATTCCTGGTCAAATATCGTGTTGGACAAGAATAAGAATTATTTGGTTTTCAACCGTCAATTTGATGAAGAATTTGGTTCTATGGCATATCAGCGAGAAGATGGGTTCTGGATTCCCTCATCAGATGTAAGTAAAAAAATGACAGTAGATTTCTATTCGCAACTGAAAAGAAGATTTAGTTTTATTGACTCGGGAGAATTCTTTAGCACTCAGGGAATAAACCTATCGAAATTCTGGGCAGTAAGAAATTCGGATGGAGAAGAAACTGACGATACGGCCTCAGTCCTTGCATACAATCATCTACAAAAGAAAGTTGACAGAGATTCATTGTATGAGGACGCCAAAGATTTCACCTCTGGGCAATATTTAGACACGGATGATTTGATAGTTGCCTATATATCCGGGCAAGATGATATCAATTCACTAACTAATTTTATTAAAAAACACAAAATCAAGATAACGCCTGAATTTCAGAAAGTACTGATTGAGCTTGGAATTAAGAGCTGGATCAAAGAGAGTATAGGAAATCCAGACGTTGGTTTGCCTGTTGATTCCCAGGCTTTTCCCGAAAAACGCTTTTACACTATTTATGTGCGCAGTCCAAGAAACCAAGAAGCAAAGACTGTTGCTGTAGAATTTGTTTACAGCAACGGTTTCATCTACATTAAAGACATAATGCACGATTCCAGGAAGGTGATGAGCCGTTTTCCATTCCTGAAGACAAGGAAAAATCAGCCAAATATTCTGATGAACGATCAGGAGTATTTTGTCGATGAAGACAACCAAGTCTATATTAATTGCTATACAGATGACAACTATACGCCGACATTAATCGGTCGCCCCGATATCCTTCAAAATTTATTGGATGGCACATTGGAAGTCGACAGAAAAGCAAAAGATGAAAGTAGTAGTAGGTTATTGCCTTTGGTATCTTACTACAACGGGGATATTAAGCCCGTAAACCAAATAAAAGACATGATTTGTTTCGACTTGAAGAACGAAACATTCATTCAATACTACGTGCCTTCTGGAAAAGGTCTTGATAGCAAGATCAAAAGAGGCTTTAGGGTTTATCATATGATTGGCAAGACATACGACAAACGAGATATTCCTACATCTGAATTAATCAAACATCCGATTACTGCGTTGCATTTCAACACATTAACTCAAAATATTCTGAAAATTAGTGAGAATAGCCAGTCGTCGCTGTTGCAAAAGGTCGCAAAGGTACTGATTGAAAATTAATATGCTTGTATACCAAATTGTGAAAGAAAAAGCGAATCAAACTTTAGGTACTTGATCCAATAAGCAGAACAGGCACTTAGTTCATTTTTTGTTCGACAAATCATCCCCTCTGGTCTATACTTAATTCTCAGTCTTGTGGCTGGGCGCTGGGGATGTACCTACCCAAGCTCACACTAAAAACGGAACATCATACTCTCAATGTCTAAATCAAAAATCACCCTTTCTCAACTCGAAAATTTCCTAATGAAAGCCGCGGATATTTTGCGCGGGTCTATGGATGCGTCGGAGTATAAGGAATATATCTTCGGGATGCTGTTTTTGAAGCGTCTTTCGGATGTGTTTGATGAGAAGCGCAATGAGTTGCGGAGGAATACGTACAAGCATTTGTCTGAAGCGGAGTGGGCGACGCTTGCGGAGGATAAGAGCACGTATGGCGAAACATTCTTTGTGCCGCCGCGAGCCCGCTGGCATGAGTCTTTTGTGGATGAGAACGGCGATCCCCAGCCTGCTATTAAGAACATGCAAAAGAGTATTGGGGAAATGCTCAATAAGGCGTTGGGCGCGATCGAGGATACCAATGATGCGTTGACCGATGTGTTGAAAGACCGCATTAACTTCAATAAACTGGTGGGTACGGATCGCATTGTGCCTGATTCCAAATTGCGCGATTTGATTGACCATTTCAATCAGCCGCAGTTTGTGCTGGTGAATGACAATTTTGAATTTCCTGACCTGCTGGGCGCGGCGTATGAATTTCTGATCAAGTATTTTGCGGATAGTGCAGGTAAGAAGGGCGGACAGTTCTACACGCCTTCGCAGGTGACGCGTTTGAAGGTGCAACTCATCAAGCCGAGGGAAGGGATGAGCCTGTATGATCCCACAATTGGGTCGGCTGGTATGCTGATTCAGTCGAGCCAGTATGTGGACGAGCAAGGCGGCGATGGGACAAAGTTGGAACTGTATGGTCAAGACAGCGATCCTGCGGTGGTGTCCATTGCGAAGATGAACATGATCTTGCACAACATCCCCGACGCGAAGATCGAATTTGGGGACACGTTGTCAAACCCGAAGAACGTCAGCGGTGGGCGGATAATGCAGTTTGACCGCGTGATCGCCAATCCCCCATTTTCACAGAACTATACGCGCACGGGCATGTTACACCCCGAGCGTTTTTCGTATGGGTACGCGCCAGAGACAGGCAAAAAAGCGGACTTGATGTTCGTGCAGCACATGCTTGCCAGTTTGAAAGCCGACGGCAAAATGTCGGTGGTGATGCCGCATGGGGTGTTGTTTCGCGGCGGCAAGGAAAAGGAAATCCGCAGGAAGATGTTGCAGGAAAATGGCGGCGTGATCGAAGCCATCATCGGTTTGCCGCCCAAGTTGTTTTATGGCACGGGAATCCCTGCCGCGATCTTGGTGATGAACAAGAACAAACCCGATGAACTGCGCGGCAAGGTCTTCATCATCAATGCCGATGCCGAGTATGCCGAAGGCAAGAACCAGAATACCCTGCGCCCTGAGGACATTGAGAAAATCGATTACGTCTTCACGCACAAGTTGGAAGTACCGAAGTACTCGCGCATGGTGAGCATTGACGAGATTGGCAATGAGCAGAACGATTGGAATTTGAACATCCGCCGCTATGTGGATAATACGCCCGCCCCCGAACCCGAGGATGTGCGCGCTCACTTGCTGGGCGGCGTGCCCAAAAGCGAAGTGGGGGCAAAAGCGTCGCAGTATGAAAAGTTCGGCTTTGAGCCTGCCACGCTGTTTCAGGAACGCGACGCGGCGTATTTTGATTTTCGTCCAGAAGTGAAAAGCAGGGAGGATATCAAGACCGCGATCGAGAATCATCCCAATGTACAGCGCACTTTGCAGACCAGCCGCGAGCATTTGAGCAAGTGGTGGCTGGAGGCGCGCGAGGATTTTTCAGCGTTGGCGAATGCCCAGGAAAACGAGAAACAGGCAAAGGCGAAGAAAGGAACCGCAGAAGGCGCGGGGGCATATCTCACCTTGAAGAGTACGAAACTGCCTGAGGTGAGGCGCAGCCTGATCGAGTCGCTTAAATCCCAAATCGCTCCTTTGAAGGTGCTGGATAATTTTCAGGCGGCGGGCGTGTTCGTCAACTGGTGGGACGGGATCAAGTATGACTTGAAGACCATCCTGACCAACGGCTGGAGCGCGACGCTCATCCCCGATGCGTACATGATCGGGAAATATTTTCGCGCCGAGGCGGATGAACTGGAACGGATCGAGAACGCGATCAGCGCCGCAGAGACCGCGCTGGAGGAAGCGACCGAAGCCGCGCAGGAAACGCTGGAGTATGAACTGGACGAGGAAGAAAAACTGACGCCCGCTTTGATGAAAGAGCAGTTGAAGGGTGCCATCAAGGAAAGCGCGGATAAAAAAGAAGCCGCGCCGTATGAAGCCGCGTTGCAGGTCATCGCCGATGCCGAGAAGGTGCGCAAGGATGGCAAGAAGGAACTGGACGAGAAGCGCTTTGATCTGGAGATTAAGATCGTGCTCAAGAAATTTGGCGCGGAGGATGAAACGCTCGAATCGCGCCGATTGCTGGTTCAAGCCGAAAAGGAATTGGGCGAAGCTGAGAAAGTGGAAAAACCAGACAAAGACCAAAAGAAGAAGGTCACCGCGCTCAAACGTGACATCAAGGTTCTCGTCGAACGCATTGCAGCCATTGAACGCTTGGCGGATAGCATGGGCGGTGTGATTACGAAAGAGGATGCACGAGAGTTAATTTTGAAGAAACACCACGACTTGGTGACTGAACAATTAGAAAGATATTTGGGATCAGAAAATCGTTTCCTTATCGAATCGTTTGAGATTTTATGGCAAAAATATTCTGCTTCGCTTGCCTACATTGAAGCAGAAAAAAACGGGACAGAAAAAGCATTGCAGGGATATTTGCAAAAGTTAAGTTATGTGAGCAAATAAGTTTATGAGTATCTGGGAACATAAACCTCTTAGCGAACTATGCACAATTGAGATTGGGGGAACCCCGACTCGAAACAACCCAATTTATTGGGACAGTGATAATGCTGGCTCAAACTATTGGGTGTCGATTGCTGATTTAAAGCAACGAGAAATCATAGAAACAGCAGAGCGAATTACAAATCTGGGAATTCGCCATTCAAATGCAAAATTATGTAAAAAAGGCACTGTCCTAATGAGTTTTAAACTCACAGTTGGACGAGTGGCTATTGCTGGAAGAGATTTATACACAAATGAAGCCATTGCCGCTTTTACATCCAAAAATTTGGATCATGATTATCTTTACTATGGTTTGCAACATTGGAATTTGCTCAAAAACGTTGACCAGGCAATTAAGGGCATAACATTAAACAAAAGCAAACTAAAGAAAATTGAAGCGCATTATCCAGTTGATAAAAAAGAACAATCCAAAATTGCCGAAGTCCTAACCACCATTGACCGCGCCATCGCACAGAACGAAGCGCTGTTCGCCAAGCACCAGCGGATCAAGACAGGCTTGATGCAAGATCTCCTGACAAGCGGGATTGATAAGCATGGCGAGTTGAGAAACAGCGTTGCTCACCCAGACCAATTTACGAAATCTGACTTTGGTTTATTTCCAAAAGCATGGAAAATTACAACTCTTGGCAAAATTATCGCAGATGCAAAAGGCTTGATTCAAACAGGTCCATTTGGAACCCAAGTCCATGCCTACGACTATGTTGAAGAAGGCATTCCAACAATGATGCCTCAATATGTTGACGAAACAGGATGGATAGAACTTGAAGACTTGCCACGTTTGACGCCAGCCAAAGCCCTTGAATTGAGGCGTCATGCTCTGAAAGAAAACGATGTTATTTTTGCCCGCAGAGGCGAATTGTCAAAATGCTCTGCAATCAGTAAACGTGAAGAAGGTTGGATTTGCGGGAGTGATTTTATGCTTGTTCGAGTGTCTTCAAGCATTATGAGCGGAGAGTGGTTTGCACATTACTATCGGGATGATATTGGGCAACGTCAAGTTATGGCTCAAGCAGTTGGCTCTATTATGAAAGGTATTAATACACAACTTATGATGAGTCTAGTTGTTGCTCTTCCAAGCATTGAAGAACAAACGAGAATTCTGGCAATCATTGATTCCCAAGAGAAAATTATCAAAGAAACAATCGATCAACATAAAAAATTATTGAAGATTAAGCACGGTCTGATGCAAGACCTGTTGAGCGGCGAAGTCTCGGTCACGCCGTTGATGGGAAAATAAGGAGGAAAACATGACAGTCAATTCGTATTTGACAACCTTGTCTAGCGCCCTAGTTTTGAGAGGCACGGAAAAGGACAGTATTAGCACATCTATTTCGACATTGAGTTCAAGGCTGACAGGACACTTTGGGTCCGACATTAGCCAGCAATTTAGATTCGGTTCGAGTGTTCGCGAGACTATTTTGCCGCGTAAAGCCGATGAAAACTCCGATATCGATTACATGATTGTTTTCAATACATCGTCAGCGACTTACAAGCCGCAAACTTACTTGGATCGGATTCGAAGATTTGCTGATAAGTACTACTTTTCTTCTGAAATTCATCAATCGAATCCTACGGTAGTCTTGGAGTTGGATCACATTAAGTTCGATTTAGTTCCAGCGATATACCAATATTCTCAATACCAAATTCCTTCACCTGCAAGTTCGTGGAACGATTGGATGACGACAGACCCAAATGGGTTTAGTCAACGCCTCACTACAGCCAATACAAACTATAACTCTCAAATAAAACCGTTGGTTCGTCTGGTAAAGTATTGGAATTCCTTGAACGGTCATAATTTTGCGTCTTTTGATCTTGAAAATCACATCGTTGGTCTTTCCTTTTGGGGGAATAGTCTACTCAAAGAATTTTTCTACACTTTCTGGGATTCTTTTTCATGCAGTTACAACACGCCGCAATACATAAAAGATAAAGTTCAAAGAGCCAAAGAACGCGTTTCGTCAATCCGCCAAAATGAACGACAAGGATATGAGGCTACAGCAGAGAATGAACTCCAAAAATTCCTCCCAGCAATCTCCTAGTTCTCAAACAGAGCGTGTTGATGAATTAGAACGCTATTACAAGCCAATTGAAAAAATTGACGATCTTAACACGTGGCTCTTTTGGGTTTCTGCGATCCTGTCTATTGTCGTGCTTTTCGATGGGCTTACTCCTTGGCAAGCATTGCACGATGTTCTAGAAATATCTTTTGTTCTACTTGTCATTTTGCATTTGCTTTTATCGCTCTATGTGCGCTATCATCTTCTGCCAATTGCAGAACGAAAGCGCAGGCGGCAATTGTTATCGGACTCTTTTGCTGTTCCACTTATCACAGAGACTACACAAAAATATTACAACAATGAGATATCCCCTTCTATAGCTCGTCTAGGCGCAAATGTGCTTGAAAATTCACTGTTTGCGAAGACAATTACTTCCAAAATGGCGGTCAGGGAACGTATCAAAACTTTGATTTATTTTCTGATTTGGGTGTTAGCCATGTTTTGGCGAACCACGGACTTAGGATTGTTAGTTGTCATCACCCAAACCATCTTTTCGAGTGAGATTATCGAAGGCTGGATAAGAATTGAGGTACTTCGCAATGAAACAGAAAAGTTTTACGAGGAACTTTATAATAAGTTCTTACACAAGGTTGATTTGACCAGTTCAGATGGAATTGCTTCAATTCTTGATTTATTTGCGTCATACGAATCGACTAAAAGCATGACTGCAATTAGGCAGTTGCGTTCAATATTTATGTCAATAAATCCAGAGCTATGCCAAGAATGGGACATTACTCGCAAACGACTCGGTATTGCCAATCTTAATCGTAAGAAAAGAAGTTGAATTAGCTAAGACAGCTGTTATCTGAAGGATAAAGAGGAAAAAATATGGCAAATGATATTGACAGCGACAAGATTTTTATCAACCAAGCCTTTGAACAGTGGTATCGTGTTCCTGATTACCAACGTCCCTATATTTGGGGTACCGACCAGGTTACTGATTTGCTGGATGACGTGACACAATGGATGAACTTCCGCCCCGAAAGCGAGTATTTCCTTGGCTCAATCGTCCTGCAAGAGCGCGACGATAACGGCATTGTTGAATACGACTTGTTAGACGGTCAGCAAAGATTGACAACCTGTTTGATGATTCAAGCCGTTGGACGAGACCTTGCCACCGATGATCTTTTGAAAAAGAGTTGTCGAGAGGCTATCTTTCAAGAGCGAAACAAATACAAAAATATTCCTGAACGGGCGCGAATTATTTATGACATTCGCGAAGAAGTTCAGGCTTTTGTAGATAAGTACATCAAGCCTGATGGTGGAACAAACGACGAAGATGCGCTGAAGGCAGAATTCGACTCTCCCGCTCTATCGGTGCAAAACATGGCAAACGCGCTGATTGAAATCCGCAACTTTTTTATAGCAGAAGATGCGCCAACTGTTGAGGACTTTTTCCAATTCTTTGGGAATAAAGTCTTGCTGGTGTATGTTTCATCTCCAGATCTGGATGATGCCTTCCGCATGTTCACAGTCTTGAATGATCGCGGTATGAAGTTGCGCGGCAGCGATATTCTCAAAACCCTCAACCTTCGAGCATTGCGGGAAGATAAAGCGGGAGATGCTGTTGTCCGTAAGTGGGCGCAAAAGTGGGAGGAATGGGAAGGCGAGATGGGCGATGGGTTCGATGTATTCCTTTCCCAAATCCGTGCAGTGTTAGTCAAGGATAAGGCGCGCCTCAGTCTCTTGCAGGAATTTGACGAAAACATCTACGCTCCGCATTCCTTTGATCGCACGACCAAAAAATACACCAAAACCGAGCCTTTGTTGAAGCGGGGTTTGGACACCTTTACTTTTATTGACCGCTATTATGGCCATTATCAAAAAATTCTCAGCGGTAACAATTATCACCTCAATAATTCCTGGCAGTTCGATAATCTGATTACTTTGCTTCAGGACGCTAGTCTTGCAGATTTCTGGTTGCCACCTTTGCTGCGCTACTATGATTTGTTCGGTGAAAAGCGGATCATTGATTTCCTCAAGAAACTCGAAAGCAAGTTTTGTGGTGATTGGGTTACTTACCAGACACCCACCGACCGTATCAAAGCCATGAACAATATTACAGTTGCCATTGATAAGGTCAATCAGCAAACTGGCGCAAGTGCTGATGAAAAAATCAATCAACTACTTGGAATGGACATTTTTGATTTCAATACAAAGGTGCTTCGCGAAGTTCTGGAAACCAGAGATATCTATTCCCGCAGATTTGCGCGTTATCTGTTATTCAAGGTCGATGCACTTTATGCCAGCGCAGATACGCGCTTGCAAGTGCCTGTCAACATGTCGGTAGAACACATCCTTCCGCAGAATCCGAAGAGTGACAGTCAATGGTGTAAAGACTTCAACGACGAAGAGCGCGAAACCTGGACAAACCGAATTGGCAATCTAGTGCTTATCAGTCGCCGCAAGAATAGTTCACAAGGGCGCTCTGATTTCATCGAGAAAAAAGTTAAATATTTCAAAAGCAATGTGGAAATCTTTCCGAACTCCTCTCGCGTGATGCCGATGGAAAAATGGGATTTGACGACCCTACAAAGCCATCACAAAGAGGTTGTCGATAAATTGTGTGCGTAATTCCCATTGAGGTTGGTTATGAATCTGAACAACGACAAAAAAGATGAGCAACTAAGACTCGACGAGAAAAGCAACGTCGAAGACCCTTTGCTCGATCAACTGGAAGCACAAGGCTGGCAGGTCATTCGTCTCAAGCAGGTGCAGCAGCCAAGCGAGTCCTTTCGCCAGAGTTTTGGGCAAGTGGTTTTGATTCCCAAACTGGAAGAAGCCCTGCGGAAAATCAATCCTTTTTTGGAAGAGGATCAAGTCACTGAGTGCGTGGGGAGAATCACTACATTTCAGCAAAGCACGCTGATCGAAAACAACCAGAAAGTTCTGCGCTTCCTGCTTGAAAACACAGTCGTTGCTGAAAACCGCAAAACGGGGGAAAAGAGTCCCACGGTCCGCTATGTGGATTTTAGTGAAGCCAACCTCAACAACAATTCATTTATTGCGATCTCGCAGTTCAAAGTCCGCGTGCTGGGGACGGAAAATCACATCCTCCCTGACATCACGTTATTTCTGAACGGCTTGCCAATTGCTGTTATTGAAGCCAAATCGAGTAAGGTCAAAGAACCAATTGCTGAAGCCATCGACCAACTACTGCGCTACAGTCAACAGCGCGGGATGACAGGCGAAGGCAACCCTGAATTGTTTTATTACAACCAGTTTTTGGTGTCCACCTGCCGCACCGAAGCCAAGTTCGGTACGATCACCACGCACATCGAAAAGCATTGGTTCCGCTGGACAGATCCATATCCGCTCACGCTGGATGACTTGCCAAGCAAAGGCACATCGCCGAACGATCAACAACGGCTCGTGGCGGGCATGATGACCAAACGCCACCTGCTGGACTTGATCCAGTCCTTTACCATTTTCGGCGAGAACGATAAAGGCTACACCATCAAAGTGGTGGCACGCTATCAGCAAGTCCGCGCGGTGAAGAAAACCATTCAACGCCTACTCGAAGGTAAGAACGCGCAGGAACGTTCAGGCATTATCTGGCACACGCAAGGCTCAGGCAAATCCCTGACGATGATGTTCATGGTGCGCGCCATGCGCAACATCAGCTACTTCAACGATTGGAAGGTGGTCTTCGTCACAGACCGCACGCAGTTGGAAGATCAACTCAAGGGCACGGGCAGGGCGATTGGGCAGACCGTCAAAGTGGCGGAGTGGATCAATCCCGACCCGAAACGTCCCAACCGCAGTTTGAAGGAGTTGCTCAAAACTGACACGCCTGACCTGATCATGGCAATGATCCAGAAATTTCAGGAAGCCGATCTGCGTGAGTTGTTCCCGATCCTCAACGAGAGTCCGCATATTTTGGTGATGATCGATGAGGCGCACCGTTCGCAATATAAAATGCTCGGCGCGAATCTGGACAAATCCCTGCCCAATGCGGCGCGCATTGCCTACACAGGCACTCCAATTGACAGAACTGAATCCACCTTCGGCGAATACATTGATAAATACACCATGAAGCAATCCATCGAGGATGGCACCACGCTGGTCATCGTGTACGAAGGTCGCACCCACAACGCGGAAATCCCTGATAAAGAGGGAATGGATAAACGCTTTGCCGATGTATTTAGTGAATACAACCTGATGGAGCGATTGCAAATCCTTGGTTTCGGCACACGCGATGCGTATCTCGAAGCCGATAAGGTTATCAGCGCAAAAGCGAAGGATATGCTCTGGCATTATGTCAATCATGTATTTCCAAACGGATTCAAGGCACAGGTCGTCGCCACGTCGCGCGAGGCAGCGGTCCGATATAAAAGGTATTTGGATATCGCCCTGCTGGAAATCGCCGCCGAACTGGAGAAGGCAAATCCTAACCAGATCAATATTGAATTGATGAAATCCATTGAAACTGCTGTGGTCATATCTGGCGACCGTAATGACTCCACGGAAGTCAAGAAGTACACAAATGAAACTTATCACAAGGATAGCATCCGCCGCTTCAAACTTCCCTTTGATGCGGAAGAAACTGAAGGCGATGGAACCGTCAACGGAAAAGTGGGAATCATCGTCGTCAACAACATGCTGCTGACAGGCTTCGACGCTCCCATCGAGCAGGTGCTATATCTCGACCGCGTCATCACCGACCATAACCTGCTTCAAGCCATCGCGCGCGTCAACCGTGTCAGCAACGACGATAAAGACAAAGGCTTTGTGGTCGATTATGTGGGCATTGGCAACGACCTGAAAAAGGCACTTGATTCCTACGCCGAACGTGAACAGCAGGAAATTATTGATGCCATGAACAGCAAGAGTGAGGACATCAACATCCTTGTCCAGGCTCATCTCGAGATTATGGAATTTCTGAAAAAGTACGGCTTGAACGACATCACCGACTCAGATGCCTTCTTTGACCTGTTCTACGAAGAAGAGATTCGCTTCGAATATATCCTGCTCTTCCAAACCCTGACCCGTGCCTTCAACAACATCATGCCGCGTAAGGAAGCGCTGGACATGTGGCATGATTACCTAAACTTCTCCGCGATCAACGAACTGGCGTATCGTCACTTGAAAGATTCCCGAATCAGCATGCGCGGTATTCCGCCCAAGCTGCGCGCCATTACCGATGAATTCCTCAAGTCAAAAGGAATCGAACAAAAGGTCGAGCCGATTTCCATTCTCAACCCTGAATTCGAGGAAGGCGTCAGCAAGCGCAAGCGCGACAAGACCAAAGCCGCCGAAGTCGAGCACGCTATCCGTCACTTCATCGAGTTGAATATCAGTGAAGACCCTGAACTCTTCGCGTCCTTTGCTGAAGAACTGGAAAAAATCCTTGCCGCATTTGCAGAAAACTGGAAAAAGATTTACGAGGAACTTGAAAAACTCCGTAAGAAGATGGCGGAAAAGGAAAAGGAATACACTTATGGGCTGGAGCGCAAAAAGCAAATGCCCATCTTCCGCATGTTGCGTGCAGAGATTTTTGACAATCGCGATTTGACCGATGACGAAATTTCTCAGAACGTGGATTTGACCCAGCACCTTTTCAACGCGATTGAAACTGAAATGAAATTCAGAGGGTTTTGGGGATCCACTTCCGCCCAAGCTCGCCTGGTTGCTGATTTGAAGGCATTGCTGCTTTCCGAACGATTCATCAAATTACCCAACATGTTCGCCAAGCACAAACAGATCACATCGCGACTCATGGAATGGGCACGTGCAAATCAAGGCGTGTTCAATCAGTAAGCTATGACGCAGGATTACAAAGTCATTTACTCGGATCGCAAAACACTCTCCATCATTGTAGAGCGTGACCGCTCTCTGCTTGTCCGTGCGCCGAGGAATATGTCCGCTGAGGAAATACAGCAATTGGTAGACGAAAAGAAGATGTGGATTTACGAGAAGATTCGACATCCGCAAAAATATCCACCCGTGCCTGTCAAAAAAGAATTTACCACGGGCGAAACGATCCTCTATTTGGGGCGAAATTACCGACTTGAAATCACAGACGAAGCGACCGACGTAATTCAATTCGACTCACGCTTCTACATCTCCCGCCGCCAGAAGTCACGCGCAGCTGAATTATTTCAAGCATGGTACATGGAACGTGCCAGGGAAAAACTGCTCCCCCGTATCCGTCACTTTGCTGAAACGATGGGAGTCAAATACGAACGCCTGCTGATCTCAGATCTGAAATATCGCTGGGCATCCTGCACGCCGAAGAATAATCTCAACTTCAACTGGCGCATCATCAAAGCGCCGATGATTGTGGTGGATTATTTGATTGTCCACGAGCTAGCGCATTTGCTGGAACCAAATCACACGGCAAAGTTCTGGAATATCATCGCGGTCCAAGTCCCTGAATTCGAGAAGCCCAAGAAATGGTTGAAAGATTTTGGGTATCGATTGGAAGAGGATTTTTAGAAAAATTAAATATCCCAAAATTGAATTCGAAGTCGTCAAACAGGTTAATTCTCTGTGACAATGGAGTGATAATTATGGAATCATATCTTTGCCCACTATGTAAACAAGAAGTCTCAAAGTCAATCTTTGAGAAGATTACAGGCATTTGGGATGAGAAGGAAAGAAGACTTCAGGCTATTAAAAACAAGGAAAAGGATCTGAAAAAGCGAGAGCAAAGCCTAATCAAGAAATTTGAAGATGACAAGAAGAAGCTAGTCGCAAGTATGGATTCCAGATACAAAGCAAGTCTGGATTTGAAAATCAAGGCAGTCCAGAAATCTGCTCGAAAAGAACAAGAGAAACTAAAAAAAGAAAAATCCACCCTTGAAAAGACCTTCAAGAACAGACTTGCCGCAGAAACAAATCGTCTGCTTAATTTGGAAAAAGCAAAGCAGAAGCATTTAATGGGTGATTTGCAAAAAAAGTTCGAGAAACAAGCCGCGCAGAAAATCGAAAAATCAAATCAGGCGCTCCAAAAAGATAAAGAGCGATTTGAGCGGGAAAAGAAAGTTCAATCCAACAAGTACAATCAGCTTAACAGGCAGTTTGATGCCATGAAAAATAAGAACGAAGAGGAAATCCGAAAACGAGGGACAAAAATCCAACAACTCCAGGAACAACTCCGAAAGAACAAAACCCCATCAGAGCTCGGTTTTGCGAATGAAAAGGATATGCTCCAGGCTTTACAAGAAAAGTTCCCATTGGACCGTTTTGTACATACGGGAAAAGGCGGAGATATTGTTCATTATATAAAAGACAGCGGCAAGGAAGTTGGGATAATCGTCTATGAATTAAAAAGAGTCTCCAACTTTAGCAACAGTCATATTCAGCAAACACTTGTCGCAAAACAAACCAGGAATGCAGACTATGCCATCCTTGTTACGAATGCAAAGCGTTCAAAAAACGATTTCGGTTTTTCTGTTACCAAAGGCGTCATCATTATTCACCCCGCTGCCGCAATGACGATTATCGCGATTTTGCGAGAGCAACTTATTACTATGTCCAAATTGAAGCTGAGCAATAAACAGCGTGATGAGGCAACGCGAGCAGTTCTTGATTACATCCACAGCCCTGCCTTTAAAAACAGTATTGAGAGTATCATCGACAACACAATTGAGTTATATGACTCGATGAAAAAAGAGGTTAAAGATCACATTAGCACCTGGAAGGATAGATTAAATAGATACAGCGACATCAACGTCAAAGCAATTGCAATTGAAAGTCGGGTAGTAAATTTGATAGCGCCAACAGGTGACATCAGGAAGAGATTGGTAAAAGATTCTAGAATTTCTCCAATTGAGTTGCCTGCAGAGATCAAATAACAAAACAATGAAAGTAGTATTGGCAATGTCGAGACCGTAACGCGGTGGAATATGCCCAATTCACAAAAAGAATCAAGTCATGAAATCTGTTCGCGGTGCAACCAAAAATTCACCGTCGATATCTGGTTCATAATAGACAAATCCGAAAGACCAGATTTATTTGATAAGGTTGTAAATGGAAATCTATATAATTATAGTTGCCCGAACTGTCAAACAGGTATTTCCATTGACACAAGCCTGCTAATCTATCAACCCGATAATTATCATCCGCTAATATTTTCTCCATCCATACAAGTGCCAAACGAACAAATAGATCAACAAGCAATAATGTTATTAATATTCTTGTGTGAAAAATTGGGCAGACACTGGCAAGATTCATGGCTGACCAATGTACCTGTGGTGCCACGTATCATACTAAAAGATGTTTTATTAAATATGGCCAAAGAAATTGATCATCTATATCATAGTTTTGCAGAATTTAAACCACATCAGAAAATTCCAACTGGGGTAGAGCAATACGAAATTCAAATCAAAGAATTAGAGCAGATAACCGATAAAAATCTAGATATTGTCACTAAAAAGATTGAACTACTAAATACAATTATCAATCAAACCCCTGCTAACCAGCATCCTATGTATAGAGCATTACGATTGGGCGACTTAGGGGAAGCATATACTGATCTACGAAATGCTGAAAGGGCTAGGAATCTAAGAAAAGCAATAGATTGTTATGAAGAGGCTCTTTCAGTTATTACGCTTGAAACTTCGCTTATAGATTTCGGACGACTAACCTGCAACTTAGGAAAAGCCTATGCCGACCTACCAAACGGAAACAGGAGTGAAAATCTAGCAAAAGCAATCTCTTATTACCAACAGAGCCTTTTAGTCTATACTGAAAGAGCAGACCCTAAAAGGCATTCGATAATTCAGAACAACTTAGGAGCAACTTATATAGAACTAGCCCTTGGGGATAGATCTGAAAATGTTCTGAAGGCGATTGATTGTTACAACAAAGCACTTTCTCTGTACGGGGACCAAGATCAATTATTTCGAGCAATGGTTTTGAATAATTTAGGGAAAGCTTATTTTGACTTACCAACTGGAAATCGGGATGAGAACTTGCAAAAATCTGCATCTTTTTATAAAGACGCTCTCAAAGTATATGCACCTGAAGCCACCCCTTATGATTACGCAATGACACAAGGGAATTTAGGAATAGCTTTAGTTAACCGAGGTCCATTGTTTGCGCAGGAAGCTATTGAAAGCTATAAAGAAGCATTAAAAGTTTATACTGAAAAGTCCTCCCCAATTGATTACGCAAGAATTATGGTGCATATGGGTAACGCATATAGCACATTGCCAACTGAAGATCGTCTCGCAAATCTTCAACTGTCTGTAAATTGTTTTCTTGAGGCGCTTAGATTTTACTTGCCGGATGATATGCCTAATCATTATTCTCGAACAATGAATAATATTGCCAATTCCTATTATGCATTGTTCAGGGAGAGTAGACCAGAATATCTACATTTGGCAATAGATTGTTACAAGAAAGCTTTATCCTTTCGCAGCGTTGAAGAAGATCCGCTAAATTGCAGAATTACATCAACAAATCTTGCTAATGTTTATTTTAGAGAACAATTGTGGCAAGACGCATTAAAGTTCTATAAACTGGCTTTAAAGGCTGGTGAGCAACTTTATCGTTTTTCCTTCCAGCCTGAAAGCATGCAAGTTGAAATTCAAGAAAACAGCGTAATATACGCAATGATGATCCAAACTTGTTTGAATTTGACTAATGACCCATCTAGTTGCAAAGATGGGTTAGTGGCAGCAGAAGAGTCAAAAGGAAGGTTATTTTTAAATCAAGTTGGAAGAACTAACTTTCCTCACCCAGCAGAAATTCCTTTAGACTTAATACAACAAGAAGAAGAATTGCTGTCACAGTTACGCAATTTAGAGCATACTTTATATGAATCAAGTTATCAG
>Ga0172373_10004551_pt1 | contig 19455 bp, 21 predicted proteins | sample Lak10m_2_FD_114546 | JGI IMG/M metagenome (GOLD analysis project Ga0172373, IMG submission 114546) | Freshwater microbial communities from Kabuno Bay, South-Kivu, Congo - kab_092012_10m | ecosystem: Environmental > Aquatic > Freshwater > Lake | place: Democratic Republic of the Congo...
GCAGTTAGAAAATTCAATTGAAAATTATTTTAGTATGATGAAAGCAAGATTAAGAAAAATAGAAGGTTTAACTCATAGCGAAATAAAACAAAATATTTCAAATGTGGTAAGAAATATTCCAAAGGAAAAATATGAAAATATATTTAAGGGTGCTTACAATAGAAATGCTGTATATGTAAAAAATAAAACAAGAAAAAATAAAACCAAAAAATACCTAAAATAAAGTCGGCGTTTTAAATGTCCAAAGGTATAAAAATTATAAAATAAAATATATATTTAGAAAATATATATTTTAAAATTATTCATTGATTTATTTTTAATGGTGTTATGATTGGTTTTTTTACATATTGTATTTTTTCAGAAAATAATTGATTATTTTGAGGTTTCTGATTAATATTTTCCATTTTTTGCTTTATTTCTAATTGCATTGGAACTTGTTTTTCCAAATCATTTGTTCCCATTACTTGTTGAATAGGTTGTTGTATTTGTCCCATTAATTGTTCTTGAATTGGTTGCTGTGTTGGTTGTTCTTGTATTGGTTGCTGTGTTGGTTGTTCTTGAATTGGTTGCTGTGTTGGTTGTTCTTGTATTGGTTGCTGTGTTTGTTGTTCTTGTATTGGTTGCTGTGTCGGTTGTTCTTGTATTGGTTGCTGTGTTGGTTGTTCTTGTATTGGTTGTTCTTGTATTGGTTGTTCTTGTATTGGTTGCTGTGTTTGTTTTTCTTGAATTGGTTGTTCTTGAATTGGTTGCTCTTGATTTTCTGGTTGCTGTGTTTGTTGATTATCAATTTCATTAATTTTTTCTTGAGCTTCTTGAATTATTAATTGCTTTTGATAATTTTCCATAATTATTTTATCTTCTGGAAGTTTAATATTTTCATCATTAAAATCTTCATTTGTCATCAATTCATTTCTCATTTTTTTTAAAGTTTCTACTTGTTTTTGTGATGTTTCTAATATTTTTTGTTCAACAATAGCTTCATAAATTTTGATTCCTTCAACATAATCTTGTTCGCAACCTAAATATAATTTAATTACAGCAGATCTTGTTTCAACAACAATGTTTTGCAATGATTCTTCAGTTAAATCAGGATTTATGCGAATGCGTTTTGCTTTTGTTTCTTCATCAATAAAATAAACGAATAATTTATTTAAAATACTTACAAGTGATTCACGATTTGAATTGGATTTAGAAATCATTTCTTTTAAATTTATTGCATATTGTTTAAATAATTCATTTGAAATATTTCCTGATACTGGATTTCCAACTAAATTTGAAGAACATTTTCCATCTTTATCATAATCTCTCAATTTAATATCTGAAAATTTAGTTATTTCTGGTGGCATTTCTAAATTTCCAGTAAATGTTGTGTAAAATATTTTTAAATTTTCTTGAAACATTTGTTTGGTTTCAGGAGACATGTTGGAAAATGTTCCTTTTTCAAAATTATAATCTTCATCATTATACAATTCAACTAATTCAGGAATTCCTGGTTCATCAATTAATGATTTTAATTCTCCACTTTCGTTTAAATTTATATTGCAAAAAGATGGATTTATTGTTAAATCTCCAGTTTCACTGTCATAAATTGAATTATTTTTTAATGATTTAATACGATTATCACAAATATTATATTTTAATATTTTAGTTTTTATTCCATAAGGAATTTTATTTCTCTGACTTAATGGAATTTTTTTATATTCACCATTTAAATCTTTGTAAATATATAATGGATTTATTGTTGTCAAAATACAAGCAAAAACATGTGCAATTGTAATATAAAATTTTGCAATTCCGTTACATAAATCACGTTTTTTTTGAGGATCTAATTCATCAATTGTTTCAAGATCATTACGATTAATAAATATTAAATTATCTTTTAATTTAATTTTATTTGATAAATAAGTAATATCCATATTTGTAAAATACTTTTGAATAATATCTGAAGTTAAAACAATCATTTTATCACAGTATCTTTTGGTGTACAACTTTTGTAAACTTTCAAAATCCATTGATAAAATATAATTAGTAGCAACATAATCCATTATTTTACTAATATTTTTTTCATTTTGTTTTTTATTTTGTTCTTCATTTTTTTCTTTATTTTCAATTGTTTGTTCTTCTTGATTACTTGGTTTATTTTGATTATTTCCCATACTATTATAATACAATACTTTTTTAGAAATATATATAAATATATTATATATTATTAAAATACATTATAAAAAAATTGAAATAGTTTTAAATAAAAAATAAAAAAATAAAAAAATAAATTTTATGTTACAGGAGCAAAATAACATTGAAGAACAATTGATAATTCAATCAATAGAAAACCAAAATCAAATGAATAATTTAAATAATGCGATAATTGAAAAAGTAAGCATTTCAAAAGGAATAATTAAAATTTTAAAAATTGTTGGATTAATATTAATTTTAACCATAACTGATATTTATTTTGGCTCATTATATTCTTTAAAATGTTCTTACACTAAAAAATTAGTAATGAATATTAATTTATATAATAATATTCAAATAGGTGTTAATACATTATGGATTATATTTATAATTTTAATAATAACAAACACAAAAAATAATAAATTTAAAAATATAAATGAAATAATATATATATTTATTTTATATTATTTATTTTCAATTACATGGAATATAATTGGAACTTATTTATTTTCAGAATTATTAAATGGTGATTTATGTAATAATAAAATAATTTACAACTATTTATATTCAAGAATAGTTATAAATTATTTGTTTAATATTTATAAAATGTTGGATTTAATAATGAAATGCAAAATTTAATATTTGTATATTTCATTATCCCAATGAGGTAATCCTGTTATCAATTCTTCTTGTTCTCTTTTCATAGTATCTTGATAATTTTTAATTTTTGATAATATATATTTTTTCTTTTCAATTTCTTTTTGTTTTATTTCTTGCGGTGTTAATTTTCCTTTATATTTAAAAAATAATATTATTCCTAAAATAAACAAAAATAATAAAAATAAACAAATATTAAACAATAAATTTTTATATCTTTCTTTAAATTCATGACATTTTTTTAATGTTTCATTCAAAAAATATTTTACTCCAGGTTCTGTTAATATAGGTTTAATATTTTTTTCGAACATATGCAATATAATATATATTTCCGTCATTTAAAAAAAATATAATTTTAACTATATATAAATGGATGTTTCGTTACTATCATTAGCAATTTTTTCAATAATCACATTCATGTATTTTTCATTTATAAAACCAGAATTAAAATTGAATATATTAGCAAATGAACAACTTTTTTCAGATTATAATTCATCAATATATTCAAACTTAGGAATTTATTTAATATTAGTATTAGTTACTCAATTAGGATTAAATATTAATTATTTAGCAACAAAATGTGGGGGATCAATGACTACAAATTTATTTGTTGCTATATTATTTACTATAATTCCATGGGTTTTAATGTTTGGTGCTTTAATTGCTGTTTTAATAATGTTTCCAGGATTTAAAAGTGTTTTTTCAGATGTAATTGGTTATTATGTTGTTTATTCAAGCGCAAATGATATTTTTTCAAAAATATTGATAGATGGAACAATTAATGATGCAATGAAAAATTCAACAGAACAAAGTAAAGAAGAAATGCAAACTGCTGCAGAATTAATAATGAAAATGGTTGGCAATAAATCAGTTTTAATAAATGAATTAAATCCAGAAAATTTTATTAAACTTTGGGATACATTAAAATCATTAATGGTTTCACAATACAAAGATGATTCAAATGAAGAAACATTAAAAATAAAACAAGAATTACTTGATTTAGTTGTATTAAAGGATAATATAGGAGAAGGTTTATGGTACATATATACTGGAATATTAGTTTCTTCAATAGTTTATTATAATTTATCAAGTCGTGGGTGTGTAAAAGATGTTTCTACTTTGAAAAAAGAGCAAGAAGAATATGTAAAAAAACAAGAAGAAATAGAAGCACAACAAGCAAAAATTAATGAAACAAAATATGCAATGTAAAATATATGCACAACATAAAATAAATTATTTTATTACTATATCAGATTCTTCATTAATAATTTGTTTTATAGTTAATATTATTTTTATACTATAACAATCTTTGTTATTATTATATGTATGTAACTCATAATAAGTTAAAGGAATATTATTGTTATTAGTGTGCCAATATAATAAGTTTTCATCATCTTTGATAAATAATTCAGCATTGTTTATATTATCAGTTAAAGTTCCATGACATAATTCTTTATATTCACCATTTATTTCAAAAATTGTTGTAGTAAAATTCAAATAATATTTTTTGCAATTCATTAAAGTGTAAATTATAAAATAATTATCATTTTTATATTCAATTGTAAGTTGAAATGATGAATGAGTATTAAATACTAAAATTCTTGCATTTTTAATCAATGACATGTATAAATGGCATTTTGGATATTTTTTAATAATTATATTTTTTTCCATTTTTATTTAAAATTATTATTCAAATAATTTTAAATAATATTTCAATTTTTATTATTAAAAAAATAAAAAATAAAAAATATTTGTTTAAATCTTTTAAAAATTTTCATCATTCATGCATAAAATTCTAACATCTTCAATATGTTGTTCTATCAATTGCCATTCATAAGTTCTTTTTTTTCTTTCAGAATTTTCGATTGTAAATAATTTTCTATAATTTATACATGACAAAACATCCCAAATATTTTTTCTTATAACATCTTTATTTAATCTAGTTAATTTTGATAAAATTACTAACATTTGTGGAAAACAATGAAAATCAATTGATGCTGTTATAATTCTCACTTCATTAGACAACATTTTATTTTTTTCATTAATTTTTGCAATATTTTCATAATTTGTTATTTTAATTTCATTTATATTTTGATCATAATAATGTATAGCATTTAGTAACATATTCATGTCACCTGACATTCCACCATATAAATATCTATAATATAAAGATAATAAACAGTTTGAATGTTGCAATTTTTCATGATTAAATTTTGTAAAATCGTTAAAAGATTCATGTGATTGGTCATAATATTCATTACAATCACATAAATTAATAATAATATTAATTATTATATAAAAGTCTAAATTATTAATTTTATAATCATCTTCAGTAATCATCAACCAAATAATTATAGGAAATGAATCAAACAAACAAACATCTTCAATGAATATTATTGCTAATCTTCTAAAAAATTCAACACAATTCAAATTTAATAAAATTATTGTTGTTTCAATTGCAACAATATTATCTCCACGTCTAATTGCTTTTTGCAAATTTGATTTTAAAAGTGGAATTGAATATGAATTTGAAACATTTGGTTTAATTAACTCATTTTGAAAAGAATTTAAAAATTCTTCAGATGGTGGTCTATAAAATAGTTTTATTTTATTATTACATTTTGAATTTAAATATATATCATTTTCTGCAGGTTGATAATCGAAAAATGCAGTAAATTTTTCAGGATCATAAATAAAACATTTTTTAATTGATGAACTATATTGTGTTGAAATAGTAAAATATTTATTTAATTTTTGTTGTTTTGACATTTTTAATTATTGAAATTAATAATTAAAAAATAAAAAAATCAATTTTTTAATTTAAAAATAAATGATATTTAATGATGTTAACATTCATCTTCAGATTTAAATGAAGCATTTTTATTATGAGGAGCAAAGAAACATCCATATCCATCTAAATCTTTGATTGGTGTCATTACTTTATAATTTTGATGGTTACAATTTGACATCCAAACTTTAATAATGCAAAAATTTTTTTTTGGAGAAATTGTTATTCCACATATATCTCTTAAAAACTCATTATTTGTGCTTAAATTATTTCCAATTAATGTGTATGTTAATTCTTTCCAAACTTGACAAACATTTTTATTTAAAACTTTGTATGAAAAATATCCTCCATTTCTATTAGAATGATGTTCCCATTCAGGTAATATTCCTTCTTTCATTATAAAAATCATGCAACTTTTAATGATTCCATCAGATAAACTTTCACTAATAGCAATACATTCTTCAATGCTTGTAAAAGTACATATTTTATTGCATAAATTTACATTCCATTCGATATTAATTTTTGGGACATATGTCCACAAACACCATCGATCATTTAATGGATGTAAAACTAAATTGGTGCTGGTATTATCCATTTGTGATATTATTATATCTGATATTACCATTTATATAATAATAATTCAATTTTTTTTAAATCATTTTTTATAAATTTTATAAATTAGTTTATATATTTACAAATTTATAAATATATAATAATGCATCAATTTATATTTTTAATATTTTTAATATTCTATTAAATTATATGTTTTTTCATTTAAAAATATTTTTGTGAAATTATTTTTGTCAAAATTAATTTCAAATTTTTTTAAATTTTCATCCATTATTGAAATTATAAAATTATTTTTTATATTTAATTTGTGATGTTTTATCATATAATATTTTATAAAATTATAATTAATAAAATTTCCAACAGAAAAATAATTCCCATTTTTTGAATTTAATTCTAATATTTTAATAATTTTATCATCATCACAATATGTTGCAGAAATGAATGAATATTTAGTTTTTTTCCATTCTAATTTTGAAAAATCATAATTTGCTAAGCATTTTTTATTGATAAATTTTATCAAATTTAATTTATTATTTTTAACAATAATATAATTTTCTTTAAAGTTTTCATTTTTTAAAACATTTATATTCACATTCCTAATTGAATTAGTCATTGAATCAAATAGTTCAACTGTATATTCATTAAAATTAACATTTTCTATTTTTTTATAAAAATTTGATAATTTTATTTGAAAATAACTAAATATGTATATACATTTATATCCAAAAGTATAAAAAATGGAATTAAAAAAAATAAATAATGAACCAATATACATTCTTTTAAATAATATAAATAATATAAATAAAATATATTTAAATTAAATTTATTGAAAATTAAAATATATATTTTTAATTAATATGAATATGTATTTTTTGTTGAATCAAAATTTTGTATAATTTGTTCAGTTGTTAATTCAACATTATAATAATAAAATTGACCTATGTCACATTTACCCTCCCCATAAAATCCAGTTGGAAATGTTAAATTTTGATTTGATGATGGAATTCCTATTTCATTGCTTACCACACATCATTAATTTTTTAAGCCCAGCATATTGGAAAGTGAAAATTTTTTTTAACCCCCATTTAAAACTGAAAATTTGATTTTGGACATTTTTAGCAAAATACTTACGCTAAAATATTTTTTAACATGATACCATTTTAAATAACATTTTATTATTTTAATAATTATTTTTGTTACCATAATTTAGCAAAATACTTACGCTAATACTTACATATTTTTTTAAAAAAATGAAACCATTTAAGTAACAATTATTTTTGTCATTTAATAAAATATGAGACTGTGTTGGTAAGCGTAAGTATTTTGCTAAAAATGTCCAAACTTAAATTTTCAGTTTCAAATGGGGGTTAAAAAAATATTTCGACTTTTCACTTTGCTGGGCTTCCAAAATTTTTAATGGTTTTGCAAAAAAAATCCTAAATATATATAAAAAGAAAAAAATATATATATTTTAACGAATTATATATTTGTAAAGAAATTGATAAAAGTAAAATTAATGATATTCAAAATCACTTGATCCATAAGGATACATTGAATATCCTTTATATTCATCTCCAAACCCAGTGCTATAAACTATTGTTGTTGAATCATCTGTATTATTTTCATTTTTTGCTTCTTCATTTGTATCATGTGTATCATTTTCTGCAGTTGAAAAAATTAAATTTCCTTGTGTTTCATTTTTTTTGCAATTACTGCATTCAACATTGACTGTTCCTGTTTCAGGATCATAACCAAAAACAAATAAAAGAATTCCAACAATGACAGACATGAATATGAAAGGAATAAAAACAATTATCCAAGACATCCAATTCAACCCTTGACGACATAAAAATTCTAACATTGCTGTAAATATAATCATAACAATTATTTTCATAAAAGCAACATTAGGACGTTTTTTAAAAAAATCAATTATTATTTGTGTTAATGAAAATGCAACATAAACTAATGCAGGAGAACAAAGTGACAACATTTAATTATAATTAGAAAATAATATATTTTATAACAAATAAATATATATTTTAACAAATAAATATATATTAATTAAGTATTTTAATTTTTAATAAAATAAAAGATAATAAAGCTAATCCTGCAGGAATTATTGTTAAAAATGCAACAATATACCAAGCAATTTTATTTAAATTATTAATACATAATATATTAATAAAAAATGTTAATAATAATATAATAAATATTTCATAAATAACATTCATTTTATTCATTTTTTTAAAATTTAAAAAAAGAATAAATAATGCAATTGATAAATAAACTATAGCTGGAATATTAATTAACATATATATTATAATATGTGAATTAAATATTTTTGTACTTTTGTACTTTTTACTTTTTAAGTTTTAAATTTAATAAACATTTTGGATTTTTTTTAATTATTTTTGAAGGATTATCTTCATTATTTTGATTTTCATTTTGATTTTGATTTTCTTCTTTAAAATCTTCTTCACATTCTTCTTCTGAATCTTCAGCAACACTTTTACTTGATAAACTACTACTTTTACTTGATAATGATACATTTTTTTTATTAATTATTGGATTTTCATTATTATATTTTATTATTTTCGGTTTGCATGTTAATTTCCAATTGTCACCCCTATTATATTCATTACTATTCAATTCAACAATTTTATATCCTTGCTTTTTATAATATGCTTTTCTTTTACTATTCCATTGTCGTGTAAATACATCATGAGTATCATATATATCATAAATTACTGGATCATTTACTGGATGTTTTGCTCTTAATACACGACCAATTGTTTGCACTACATCTGTCTTTGGTGTTATTAAAAACTCAGCATTTAATGTCGGAATATCTAGTCCTTCATTTGCCAATGCATAAGTAGCAAATATAACTTGTTTTTTTTCACTTTTTTTTAAATCAATTTCTTTCATTCCACCTACATAATAACCAACAGATGCCAAGTTTTTGCAAACAAATTTAGTATACATATATTCTAAAATATTTAAATTATGTGCTAGTACAATAGTTTGTAAATGTTCTAATGGGTTTATATGTGTATTTTCAACATAATTTTGTTCATATTTTAAAACTTTATTACAATTGGGACATTTAGGTTTCATTGTAGTATATTTTACAAAATTACCTTGTTTATCTCTTACAGAAATTGTTTTTGGTTGAATACTTTCTAAACAAATTAAACAATATTTAACACATTCACAACATGAATTTTTCATTAAATAATTATTATTTTTTCCGCATATTTCACAATTAGGAACACAAGAATCCATGTGTCTTTTTTGTTCAATATATTCTTCTTTTGAAATTTCATTTTTTCTTATAAAATCAACCAAAACATTTATAATAAATTCAGTTCTTGGACTATATTCACATATTTTACTTATCATTGAACTAATTTGCGGTTTTCCATCCCATGTCAAAATAGTTTCATTAAATTCTTCATCTGTACTTTTATATTGTAATCCTCTTATTTCGACTTGAAATGTTGTTTCTCTTTCAGCTTTGTGCAAAACATTTCCCAAAAACATTTTAAAAGCATTTGTTGTTCCATCTTTCCTTTCCATTGTTGCTGATAATCCAATCATATGTTTAGTAACAACTTTAAAAAGTGCATTAGAAAATGTTTCACTCGATATATGATGAACTTCATCAATTATTGTTAATCCAAATGTTTCAAATACTTCTGATGAATAATTTTTTAGCACTAAACTTTGCAACATACATAAAACAATTTCTTTATCATCAATATCAATTAAATTCCCTTGTATTTTTCCAATTTTAGCATCAGGAATAAATTGTTGTATGCGTTCTATCCATTGATTCATTAAAAATTCTTTATGAACTATTATTATTGTTTTTTTAGAAATGGAACAAATCATATATAATGCAGCACTTGTCTTACCCCAAGCACAATATAATTCAAGTAAAGCGCAAGCATATGAAGAGTTTGTTGAATTAAGATGATTCAGACATTTCTGAACAACTGGTTCTTGATAATCTCTCAATTTTCCATTAAATACTAAGTTAATTGGTAATCCATCAGGTAATTTATTCATTTTAGGAGGTCCAAATAATTCTTCTCCAAAATAACGTGGAAGATAAATTTTATTATTAGATTCACGATAGCACGGAAATGTTGATGAATTATTAACAGGAGCACCAGGTGTATAAGGTTTAACCATTAATTTTTCTTTTAATAAAAGTTGTATTTTAATAGGAAGTTCATTTTTTAAAATTGTATAACCTTTTTGACCTAAATATGTATTCAATGTTGTTTTCAAATTTAATTCTGTAATTAATTTTTGTATATTATTTTCATTTATTTTTAATTTTGATTTAAAATTTGCATTATTATTTACAGTTATTTTTGTATTTTTTTTCATTCAATAATATTACATATTAAATTAATATATGTTTAAATTTATATTTTTACAAAAAAATATATATTTATCAAAAAAATATATATTTATCAAAAAAATATATATTTTATAAAAGTATGAATATTTTATAAAAGTATAAATATATAATATAAATGAAGTCTCTTATGTTACAAGCAATTTTATCAATATTATTTGTATTATATTTAATTAGTGATAAAAAATTACCAACTCCCATTGCAAATTTAATAGACACTCCATTAGGAAAAGTTATAATTATTATTTTAGCATTTTCATTATTTGCTTATGCTAATCCATTATTAGCAGTTTTAGGAATAATTGTAGCTTATTTTATTATAAATGCATCAACCAAACAAACAGGAACTTATGGATTAGAACAATATAGTCCAACTGATGTAAAAAAATGGGTTGGATTCGAACCAAGACATTACCATGAATATACACTTGAAGAAGAAATTGTTAAAGAAAGAGCATCAACAAGATTCAACAAATCATTTATAAAAACTCCTTGGAAACCAATTTTAGATGATATACATAATGCATCACCTGCAAATTCTTAAAAAAATAATAAAAATATATAATTATGTTATATTTCTAATACATTAATTATATCTTCATACAAATCATAACATTGCATTTCATTTATATTTTGTATTAAAGCCAATAATTTTGTTCCATTTGGTAATTGTGAAAGTAAATGTTGTTTAATTTTTTGAATAAAAATTAAATTATTTCCTGAAAAATATTTTTGTTCTAAAATAGATAGTGTTTCCATTAATATTTGTAATTCTGGAGGATAGCAATGAATTATATAATATTTAAAAACATGAAAAACTCTATTTTTAATTTTTATTTGAAGTAATTGTGTATTAATATCTGACATTAAATGAATATTGATTAAAATATATATTTATATTGTTTTTATTTTAATAAATATTCAAAAAACATTTATTAAATAAAAATTGATTATATTTTATTTAAATACTTATTAAAACAAATCAATCAAATTTTTAAAATGGAAAATCAATTATTTTACAATTATAATAAATTAGTAAAAAAACATTTTGGCAATCATAATTCATTAAAAAACTTTTTAAAAACAATCAATTTAAAAAAAATAAATGAAAATGGTGAAAATTATAATGATGAAAATGAAGATGATATTGATATAATAGATTATTTAAATATTCCTCTATTAGTGAGGCAAGTTGCTACAACAATATACACCGATCCAGATGATAATTCTCATATAATTGATACATCATATGAAATAAATCAAAAATTAATGTATAATTCATACATAAATCATTGTTTAAAAGAATATAAATTAAAATATACAATGTATAAAAAAGATAAATATTTATTTTACAAATTTTATTTATTTACAAAAATCATTAAAAAAAATAAAAATTTTATGTTACCAATAGAATTAATTTTAGAAATAAAAAAATATATATTTTAATTTTTATATTTTATATTTTTTATTTATTTATAAAAAATAAATAAAATTATGAATATATGTAAATTATATATATAAATTATATATAAATTATAAATATATATTAAATGAGTTGTTCTAATTCAAATGCACCAATAGACATATCTGCTTCTAATTCTTCAGGAAAATGTGATTTGAAATGCGATTATAAATATAAATATGGTAATAGTTCGTGTATTGGAAAAAATATGGGAGATTACATATCATTATCATATGATAATAATGGTTCTTCTTCTGTAACTTTTAATATGATTCCTTATAACGTAAGTGAAGTTAGATTATATCATCCATCATTGCATTCTTTTAATGGAAATAAAATTGATTCAGAATTAATAATAGTTCATAAGTCAAATACTGGTGAAATTTCATTTCTTGTTTGTATACCAATACGTTTATCAAATAGTTCAAGCATTAGTTCAGCAATGTTTAGAAATATAATTTATACAATGTCAAAAAAAGCTCCTTCACAAGGAGATGAAACAACAATACAAATTAAAAATTATAATTTATCTTTAATTATTCCAAAAACTAAATTTTATTCTTACACTGCAACAGAACCATATCAACCATGCAATGAAACGGTAAATTATGTAGTATTTGATGCAACTGATGTAACACTTGATATTAATAATGATACATATGAAATATTTAAAAAAATAATACAACAAAATTCTTATGTTACGAAAACTGGTATAAATTATTATTTAAATGAAAAAGGAGCTAATACTGCAACAGAAGATGATATTTACATAGATTGTCAACCAGTAGGACAATCTGAAGAAACAACTGATATAGTTACTGATAGCAGTTCTTCAGGAAGTAGTTCAAGTGATTTTTCTTTTGACGATTTAAAAAATAATGATGTGTTTAAATTTATCATGGCTATATTAATTTTTGTAATTATTTTATATGTATTTAATTTTTTATTTGGAATAATTCAAAAAATTACAAAAGGAAATATATCACAAATATTTAATAAATCTATAAATACATAGTTGATATAAATTAAAAATTGAAAAATAAAAAAATTGAAAAATAATTATTTAAGTATTCAACACAAAAAAAAATGAATATTGTTAAATATAGTGAAAATTTATCAGAACCATGGTTTTCATTAATGAGCCTTGGATTAAAAACAATAGAAGGACGTAAAAATAAAGGTAAATTTAGAGAAATGAGTGTTGGAGATATTGTTGAATGGACCAATGAAGATTTTATGAAAAGAAATATTTTGACAAAAATTGTTTCTAAAGTTGAATATAATACTTTTCAAGAATATTTAGAAAATGAAGGAATGGATAAATGTTTGCCAGGAATTAAAACTTTAGAGCATGGATTAAGTGTATATTTTAAATATTTTACAAAAGAAGAAGAGACTGAATTTGGTGTAATTGCAATTCATTTTGAATTAATTGAATAATTTTTATATTTAAAATAAATATATATTTCATTTATTGTTGATTTATTATTAATTTTTTATTTAGATAAAAAATAACCAACTCTTGCGCCAGAACCATTAGGAACAGGTGGTAAAGGTTTTATTTCATTAGATGGTATTTCTTTTGGTTTGTAAAATGCATTACAAAACATCGGTGGTGTGCATGTTCCATCATCAGGAATTTTATGATATTTTAAATTATTTGTTATTTGTTTAAATGATGGTAAGCTAAATACAGGAAATTCTTTCCAAATATCTTTTACACTATTGTTTGTTATATTATATATATCTTTTTCATTTGTTAAAGGATAATCATCAACTAATATTGGTTTATCAACAGATTTTGGATAAATTCCATTTTCATTATTATTTATACCGCTGAATTTTTCAATTATTGGAACAAATGGTGCTAAAAATAGTGTAAATAATAAAATTCCAAGTAAAAAATATACAGATTTTTTAAAGTTTTTCATATTAATATATTTTTATATTTTATTTTTTTATTTGTTATAAAATATATATTTTATAAAACATATATATTTATTGCAAAAATGTATAAAAAGTATTTTAATAAAATAATAATATTTTATAAGAATTTAAAAAGAATTTATTTTATAATATAAGAATAAAATGCAAATCTTTGTAAAAACATTAACTGGCAAAACAATAACATTAGATGTAGAACCATCAGACACAATTGAGAATATTAAACAAAAAATTCAAGATAAAGAAGGAATTCCTCCAGATCAACAAAGATTAATTTTTGCTGGAAAACAATTAGAAGATGGAAGAACTTTGTCAGATTATAACGTACAAAAAGAATCAACATTACATTTAGTATTAAGATTAAGAGGTGGAATGGATGTATCATTAAATAACAATTTTGAAGAAATGCGTGTTGTTAAAAGAAATGGAAGTTTGGAACCTGTTGAATTTGATAAAATTTTAAATAGAATTAGAAATTTAGGATTGGAAACTAATATTCACATAAATTATCAATCATTAGTAATAAAAGTAATTAATCAATTATATGATAAAATAACAACAACACAAATAGATGAATTAACAGCAGAACAATGTATATCATTATCACCAATTCATTATGATTATGGTACATTAGCATCACGTATAATTATTTCAAATCATCAAAAAAATACAAAAGCATCATTTTCACAAACTATGATTGATTTGTATAATTTTATTGATGTAAATGGTAATCATCATCCATTGATAAATGATTGTTTTTATAATTTTATTTTATCACATAGTGAAGAATTAGATTCTTATATAGTTTATGATAGAGATTATTTAATTGATTATTTTGGTTTTAAAACACTTGAAAATGGATATTTATTTAAATTAAATGGAAAAGTTGTAGAAAGACCACAACATATGTGGATGAGAGTTGCAGTTGCATTGTATGCTGATTCAACAGTTCCAATTGCAAATCATCGAATATTATTAAAATCAATTCGTGAATCATATAATTTGATGTCTCTTAAATATTTTACACATGCAACACCAACATTATATAATGCTGGAACACCAAGACAACAATTATCAAGTTGTTATTTAGTTGGAATGGAAGATGATAGTTTAGAAGGAATTTATTCGACATTAAAAGATTGTGCAATAATTTCTAAATATGCTGGAGGTATTGGTCTTCATATTCATAATATTAGAGCAACTGGAACACATATTAAGGGAACAAATGGAACATCAAATGGAATAATTCCAATGTTAAAAGTTTTCAATTCAACAGCTAAATATTGTGATCAAGGTGGTGGAAGACGTAAAGGTTCTTTTGCGATATATTTAGAAACATGGCATCCTGATATTTTTGATTTTTTAGAAATTAGAAAGAATCATGGTGATGAAGAAACTAAATCAAGAGATTTATTTAATGCACTTTGGATTAGTGATTTATTTATGAAACGTGTAGAAAATGATGAAAAATGGTCTTTATTTTGTCCCCATGAATGTCCTGGATTATCTGATTGTTATGGAGAAGAATTTGAAAAAATATATACTAAATATGAAACTGAAGAAAGAGCGAGAAGAGTAATAAATGCCAGACAATTATGGAATTCAATTTTAGATGCACAAATGGAAACAGGTACTCCTTATTTATTATATAAAGATGCAGTTAATTCGAAATGTAATCAAAAAAATATTGGTGTTATAAAATCATCAAATTTATGTTGTGAAGTAACTCTATACAGTGATAAAAATGAAACAGCAGTATGTAATTTAGCATCAATTGCATTACCTAGTTTTGTTAATTTAGAAACAAGAGAATTTGATTATGAAAAATTATGTGAAGTGACAAAAGTAGTTACATATAATTTAAATAAAGTTATTGATATTAATTTTTATCCAACTGAAAAAACAGAAATGAGTAATAAAAAACATAGACCAATTGGAATTGGTGTCTCAGGATTAGCTGATGCATTTATATTAATGAATGTACCATTCAATTCTTCAAAAGCCAGAGAAATAAATAAAAATATTTTTGAAACAATTTATTATTCAGCGTTAGAACGTAGTTGCGAATTAGCAAAAATATTTGGAAAATATGAAACTTTTGATGGTTCACCTGCATCCATGGGAATTTTACAATTCGACATGTGGAACATCAACCCTTCAAATGCAAGACACAATTGGGACAAATTAAAAGAAGATATAAAGAAATATGGTTTAAGAAATTCTATGTTGATATCACCAATGCCAACAGCATCCACAGCACAAATATTAGGATTTAATGAATGTTTTGAACCATATACCAGTAATTTATATAGTAGAAGAACATTAGCAGGCGAATTTATTATTGTTAATAAATATTTAATGAAAGAATTAATACAATTAGGATTATGGTCTGAAACAATTAAAAATGATATTATATTAAATAAAGGAAGTATTCAACAATTAAAAAATATTCCAGAACAAATTAGAAATAAATATAAAATTGCATGGGAAATTCCAATGAAACAATTAATAGATATGTCTGCTGATAGAGGAGCATTTGTATGTCAAAGTCAAAGTTTAAATCTTTGGATGGCAGAACCAACAAAAAATAAATTAAATTCAATGCATTTTTATGCATGGAAATCTGGATTAAAAACCGGAATATATTATTTAAGAAGAAAAGCACCACATCAAGCACAACAATTCACAATTGAACCAACTAAATTAATTTCTAATACGAATGTTAAAACAAATGGAAAAAATGAAAATCAAGAAGAAGAAATAATTGAATGCACAAGTTGTTCTGCTTAAAATAAAAAATATTTGTAAAAAATAAAAAATAAAAAATAAATAATAATTAATAAATAAAAAATTAATTTATATATAAATAATTTATACATAAATCATCAAATTAAAATACTTTTTATTATACATTTAACAATAATCACGACAAATTCCAAAAGTTTTACGATGCCATTGTGTTATTCCATGTTTTATTATACCATCCATATGAGCCTTTGAACCATAACCCTTATTAGTATTTATTTTATATTTTTCTATTAATTCTGGATGCTCTTCACATAACTCATCAATATATTTATCACGTGATACTTTTGCTAAAATTGATGCAGCTGCAATTGATGTAAATTTATTATCACCTTGTTCTATTGTATGATGTTTAATTGTTTCTATTTTATTAGCCATTGTGTTAAATTTATTGTAAGGTTTAAAATAATTTCCATCTATTAGCAATAATATATTTTTTAAATTTAATTCAGAATTTTTTTCTTTTAATTGATGAATAATATCATTTATGCATTCATGCATTGCTTTTTGTGTTGCTTGTAAAATATTTATTTCATCAATAACATTTTCATCTTCATACTTCACAGACCATGCAATTGCATTTTCTTTTATATAATCTGAAATTGCATCAATTTTCTTTTTAGAAGTAAATTTTTTACTATCTTTCATATCACAATGTCTGAATTCTCCTGATTTTGGTAAGACAACAGCAGATGCATAAACACGACCAAACATAGGACCTCTTCCTACTTCATCGATTCCAATTTCAATAACAGCTTGATTTGGATCAAAACATATATTTAACATCGGTAATATTTTTTTAGTTTTCTTTTTTACATTAGTCTGATTGTCTATTTCATCATTTGTTTCATTATTATTCATATTATTGTTTGTTTCATTATTATTTATGTTATTTGTTTCATCATTATTCATATTATTATTTATTTCATTATTATTGATATCATTATTTGTTTCATTATTATTCATGTTATTGTTTGTTTTATCATTTATTTCATTGTTATTTATATTATCATTTATTTTTTTTAATTTTCTTGGTTCTCTTCTTTTTTTTGGTTCTTTCAATTGTTTTGGTTCTTTTTGTTTTCGTTGTTGTTTTATTTTTGTTGATTTTTCTAAAAATTCTGAATTAATATTTTGTTCTTTTATTTCAAATTCAACATCATCATCATCAATAATAGTAGCATAAATAATATCATTTTGATTGTCATTCATTTTTATTTTATTTATAATTTATTATTTATTTATAAATTACAAATAATGAAAATATAAATCAATTTTTATTAATTTTTTTTTCAATTCTTTTTTCACAATATAAAATATAATGAAGTGGTTAAAATCTATTTTAAATAATAATAAAATTATTATCAGTATTTTAATTATAATTATATTAGTAATTTTTTATTTTAATTCAAATCCAAATTCATCATTTTTAGGAATGTTTTATTTACTTGAACCTCTAGAAAATAATACAACAACATATTATGGAGAAAATGGAACTTATGCTATTGTATCAACAGATACTTCTGGAAATATTACTATAACTGTTTATGATAGTAATGGAAATAAAACTGTTTATACTGGTTCAACACCATCAGAAGATGGAACAAAAGCTGAAGTATTTACAGACTCAAATGGATATAAAACTGTTGTAGTTACTCATCCAGATGGTTCAAAAACTATTTATTATAATAAAAATATAAACTACAATTATTCTGGTAATAATTCATATGATAATTATAATCATTATAGTGGAGAATTTGAAAATGTTACATTTTATGGTCCAAATGGTGGAAAAGCTCAAGTAGTAAAAACACCAGATGAAGATACTATTGTGATTACTTATAGAAATGGAATAACTGAAATTTATTATATAGATCATGATAATTCAAGTACAACAACTAATACATATACTGGCCCAAATGGAAATACTGCAAAAGTAACTACTGATAGTAATGGAAGAAAAGCAATTGAAATAACAATGAATGATGGAAGTAAAATTTATTATTATGCTGATGGAAATGGTAATGTTTATAGTTCATCAACTGGAGAAATTGATAATTCATCAACAACTTATGTTGGACCTTATGGCAACACAGCTTCTTCTACAACATACACCGGACCTTATGGCAACACAGCAACTACATACACTGGTCCAAATGGCAACACAGCAACAACAACAAACACAAATGCATATACAAATGAATATAAAGAACAATATTATAATTCTTTACCAGAAGGAATATACGGGTGGCAAATACCTAAGGGTGAAGAGGATAAATATATATTAAAATCGCAAGTTGTACCACCAGTTTGTCCAAAATGTCCTGATTTACAATGTCCTGATTCAAGTTCTAGTAGTTCTGAAAAATGTCCTCCTTGTCCTGCTTGCGAAAGATGTCCTGAACCATCATTTACTTGTGAAAAAGTACCAAATTATTCAGCATTTAATTCAAACACAATGCCATTGCCAGTATTAAATGATTTTTCAGGATTTGGTATGTAATAAATTATAAAAAATATATAAATTATAAAAAATATATAAATTATAAAAAATATATAAATTATAAAAAATATATAAATTATAAAAAATATATAAATTATAAAAAATATATAAATTATAAAAAA
>Ga0172373_10004555_pt1 | contig 19453 bp, 19 predicted proteins | sample Lak10m_2_FD_114546 | JGI IMG/M metagenome (GOLD analysis project Ga0172373, IMG submission 114546) | Freshwater microbial communities from Kabuno Bay, South-Kivu, Congo - kab_092012_10m | ecosystem: Environmental > Aquatic > Freshwater > Lake | place: Democratic Republic of the Congo...
AGTCATAGAGGCAATTACATTCAACTTAATCAAATTTAATCAACAGTGCTAGCCCGGTGCTAGCCAGCGATTAAAATGAAAAAGGCTTACATCTCTGTAAGCCTTGGTATCATTGGTGGTGCATAGGCGACTGGTTTCGAACCAACTCTCTCAACACCTGGGTACTGCTGAGGATCAATGAGGAAGGATTCGGGTGATTGCCGCAATCAAAATCCAACCATCTTTCTGATGGCGCACTGCTAATACCGTGACGAAGCGCTGGTCAGGGCGTGCATGTTCATTTGCGCAGCACCGCAAAGTCTGAGACCCGATTCACCGCCGCGTTCAGCTCAGCTGCGTTCTGGCCGAACCACACCTTCGGGATCACCACGAGGCCTTCCGAGAGCAGGCCAGCTGTCAGACTAAATTGACTGTTTGAGCACACCAGTACTGCGGCATTCCGCATCAGGCTATGGGCGAGAACGGGGTCTGGATCGCTGTCGATGATGTGCAGGCGCCCGGGAAAGTTTTTCCGTAATACGACGAATTCGTCCACACCAATCGGAGAGTCTGACAGGATCAAAATGCGGTCGACCAGCCCGGTGAACTTCGATGCCATACTTTCTAGTTCGCTACTGCTGACCAGATGCGAGGCAACGTTGAGGTAGTCCCCTCGTCGCACATGCAGGCACAGGTAACGCTCGCCCTTGAGCTCGTTGACACGGTAGTCGATAGACTGTTGATCGCTGGCTTTTACGTCGAAACGGCTCCGTACGGAAGGAGCAGCCATTGCCTGAAAAGCCAATGAAAACTTCAGAGCTCCGTCGTGCAGCTTAGGCTGCAACGAGCCGTCAGGTGCGTGTGTGGCTAGGCTGTCCCGGCCCACGCCGTAAGAGTCCATCTCCCAGTTCCAATAGGATATCTGGCCCTTATTGCTTGCTGATGCGATACGATGAACGTTGTCAAAGTACGATAAGTCGGCTACGGTCTGATATCCACGCTCAACGAAGTGCTGGTAAATTGCTGTGCTTAAAATCTGCGCACCAAGGCCGCCGGTGAAGGTCACACATATGGATCGGGTTCGCTCGATTCTGCGATGTAGCCACTGTTCCCTGATTCTTTGCAGCATTTCTCTTTTCCTCGGCGATGTGCCATTTCAGTCAAGGCAATAACGGAAAATCTTCACTGAATTTGCGAGACGCTTGAGCCGCTCCTTGGATGGCTCGGTGATTAGGCGCCATAAACCTTCCAGGCCTATTTTCTGGACGAATACCGGCGCGCGCTTGAACTGGCCGGCCACCATGTCTGCGGTACCGCCCGCGCCGTAGGCGAAAGACACGCCTCGTGTGCTCATGTATTCCAACTGGTCCTCAATGATAAATTCCTGCTTTGGCGAACCCAGACACACGGCGATCGCCATTGGGCGATGCGTTTCGATCTGCGCTTGAAACGCCGCGATGAAGCCGGTCGACATGGGATAGGCCTCGAAGGGCGCATCCCAGCCAACGGCGACCGCCTTCCCAGCGTGGCTATTTAGCACGGCGGCGGCGGCGAGTGCAGATCCGCCTACAACTAATAAGTGACGATCTGCCGCGCGGCACTGGTCTGCGTAACAATAGATCAGATCAGAGCCACTGATCTTGTCGCAATGTTCGCCAGGTTGGCGCATTCGAGCGATCAGCCAAGGCCAAAAGCCATCGAAAGTGCTGATGTGGGTGTCGATCAGGCGACGCAGCCGCTCATCGCCTTCGTGGGCGCGGACGATAAAATCGGCATTTACCGTAATAACAAATTTGCAACGGCTGGGAACCGGAGTATAGACCTCTGAACTACGTGCGCCGCGGAAGGTTAATCCCATGACTTTCATATTAAGCAATAAGAGATGTATCGATGTGATAGGCTAGGGCTGACGCAACAGCACGACGGTCGAAGGTACGTCCAATACGCTGCCCAGCTGCAGACAGTGAGGACAGCACCTGGTCTGGCAACTGTAGAGCCATGGCGAGCACTTTTCCGAGGTCTCGGTCTGTGGTGTTATCGAAGTGCAACGCGCTGATGCCGTCCTTGGTCATGTCGGTGAATGGCCTGATAGCTCTGCAAATCAGTACATGCCCTGCGGCTAAGCCTTCCAGAGCGGCTAGACCAAGACTTTCACGCTGAGACGGCACGACGTGGAAGTCGAAGCGAGCATGAACAGCAGGTAATCCAGAGGCTGAGATGGCGCCGTGATGCCGGACTAGGCCTTCACCTTGAGCAGCGATGCGTTCGCGAAGACGGGCGCTTTCTTTTCCTTCGCCCCAAAAGTGCAGGCGGGCGCGCGCTTTAACGGTCTCGGGCAAAGCAATGAAAGCGTTGAACAGGGTTTCCCAACCTTTGTCCGCATCGATACGACCTACATAGCCGATCTCCGCTGTTCGGGTACGAAGGCAACTTGCCCAAAACGCTGGACGCGCGGCGGTGGCGGCGCTGAGGGCGGGATAGTCAACTCCCCCGGATGGTGAAACAACAACGCGATCGGCAGCGATTCGGGGGAAGTTTTGGATAGTCAGGTCCCTGAAGAACGAGGACGGCACGATAACCAGCCGGGCATGACGTAGCAGTAGTTCCTGGCCCAGCGACATCACGCGTCGGTACCAGCTGGTCTTAGCTAGCACCAAATCGTCGCCATGGATGTTCACAACAACCTTCTTAGCAAGCAGCCATGCGCCAATTGCTGGTATCAGGCAATGGTGTGAGGCGTAGTGCACGTACCAATAACGTAAATCAGGACGTACAAGCAACCTGATGAGGTGGACATAGTGAATCAGGTAGGCATTCAACTTACGGACTCCTGAGTTCCGACCTAGGATTAATACATCTTTAGCGATTTCAAAGCCCTCAGAAAGCAGATCATCACGGTTTCGCTGGATAAATGCCCCATAGGATACGTCCTCTGAGGACGGAAACATGTTCGAAATGAATATCCAAGGACCAGCGCGTGCGACTCTTATGCTCATCTGGTCAATTCCTTATAAGCAGCTGCCATAGTAAATGGGAAGTATCTGGAAGAAGCGAGCGCGACCAAGGCAATGAACGGCGCTAAGGTGGCGGAATAAATTACGTGGCCTGCGATGACGCTCAGCATGATGAAAATGCCGATAACGTAGAATACAAAGGTGCCTGTAGGTATATTTCGATGCAAGCGGTCGACCAACCCAGACCACGCCCAGCCAAGCCACACAGCATAAAAAATCAAACCCAATAAACCGGAACTCATAGTCAAATCGAGAAGGTCATTTTCAAACTTGCCAACCTCCGCGACCTCCCGTTGGCCTCCGCCGAAAATCAATTGCCAAGTGATATCGTCGCTAGTGAGCCATGTCAGGTAATTAGCTACGCGTTCCGATCTGCCGCTAGTGATGAAATCCAGAAAATCTGGACGAATTTCCCAAAAAAACTGCCACCGCTCAATCGATACCTGAAGCAGTGAATACCACCATGGCGTGGTCATCATCACAGCTAACGATGTTACGACACTGAATTTGACTAATTTAGCGAGAGGTAAATCGTTAAACATAAAAAAGGCAAGCACCAGCAGGAACCCAATCAATGAAGTCTTGCTTAAAGATAACAGCGAGGCGACAAAGAAAACACCAACCACTGCGAGCATTTTGAGGTAATTTCGTTTGAACTGTTCACGATAAGTAAATAGCACCAGTGCAAAGATTGCGACCAGTGTGGCCGATACCTCGTTCCCCGCATAGAAAAACCCTTTGCTACCGATTATTTCACCAGTTTCAGACTCGCCGTAGTTGCCAAATCCTATGCCAAAAAGCCCCAAGGATAAGTTCAATATTAGGATCACTGCATTGAACGTCACAATCCGTCTTACTCGGACTGCAGTCAAGATTCCTTTTTTTAGTTGTATTTGCATGACGCCGAGCGTCAGGATTGGAAGCATTAGTTTCAAATAAAACTGTACTTCAGCCAAGAAGTTGCTCTTGCTGTCGAAGGCGCTGGCCAACGCGTGCCACGATATCCACAGGGAGCAAACCAAGAGAAACAGCAGCAGATTCAATAATCTATTTGGCTTCAGTTGGCTAAGCAGAATAGCCAAAAAGAGTCCAACAACGGCTATGCGGACCAAGGCGCTAACTGTCAGGTTTCCGAGTAAAAAGATTCCTTGGTTCTGCAAGAAGCCGCTGATCATGTCAATCAGCAACCAGGTTATTTCAATAAAATAAGCAAGTTTAAGCATTACGGATTATAATTGCCATCAGCAATCGGTGACGGAACTGATCAACAGGTTTATCGACAAAGATACCCAATAGCACAACGAAGATAACGATGACTACTATCATCAAATATGACGGCCTAAATTTTGTGGCCGTCAAGCGCATAAGTCAGCATCAATAACGCGGAATAAACTGTCGTAGTATTGCAGGCCATTAGCGCTGCGCAAGAACTCACGACCAGCGTCGCGTCGGCGCTTCCATTCCGAATCAGGCATGGTGCTCACATGGTTCCACATAGCTGCGTAGTTGTCGCTTTCGAAGTCACGCATATCGACGTAAACCTCCGATGGAATCAGGTCTGAGATATTTTTTGCACCGAGGTAGATAGGTACCGTGCCTGCATACAAACAGTCGAATATCTTTTCAGTCACATAGCCCAGCATCGGCATATTTTCGAAACAGAGACTGATACGGTAACGGCTTAACGTGTCAATCTTCGAAGAGACCGGGCCGCGGTAGCTAGCTCGAATTTGACGCAGATAGCGCCAGTAGGCAGGTGTGGCGGCGTGTCGTGTCCACCACCGGTCCCAGCCTCGTCCATACAGGTCAATGGCGCTCAGCGGATCAAGGCGACCGACGGCCTCTATACGAGCGCTGTAAAACTCGGGCGTGCTTCGGCGCGGGTTATGCACGCCAGCGATCATCACTAGCTTGTTTGTCCGGTCAGTGCGCTGCCACGCCGATTCGACGATATCGCTATAGGGCTGCGGCACAAAAACCTTTTCCAGTTTCCGTCGATCTACCCCACGCAGGCTGTAGCCGTCGCCGACCGTGTTGTGTAGGAAAACGCGCTCGAAGTCGCGTGTGAATTGTGGCAGGGCTGCGTAAAGTTGCGGGGCGACCAGTGAGGGCTCTAGGATGATAAAGCCGCGCAGCCGAACGTCCGCTCGGCCGCGCAACAATTGATAGTCAGTCAGGCCCAGCGACCAGTAGTGGTTGACATAAGCGCACACGCTGCCGTTCTTGAGTCGGTCCGCCGTGTGCACAGGTATGCCTCGCGCTTCTAGAGCTTGCTTTAGTCGGACGAAAGGAAGCAATTGGTTATCCCGGTTTAGGAAGGGATCGTCACTTTTGAAGAGGCCATCTTCCAGGAAGTCCGGGTACGATGGATCGATGAAGACGGCTTGCTTTGGCGGCATGGGATGCATTGTTTTTGTCAGATATTCCGTTTTAACATCTACAGGCGCAGAGCGGTGCATCTATTGCACGCTAAAGCCGTCCATAACCTACGCCGATCGCTAGAGCAGCGGCAGATTCCATCGACGTAATGAAGTGATTCCAGACTCGGCCGGAGATCGAGGCGCCCTTCGATGCGATCCCGCCGAATCTCGACCCTCCCCATCTTTGCTAGTGAGAGCAGATGGGTCAAAATATTTAAGCTCGCGAATATGAACGTGAACTGAACGTGCCGTCTGATCAGCAAGACTAGCAAGGCTGATCCTTTGGTCGGGCGCCCGGAATCTGCCGAAGAAGCCCCCCAAGCTTAGTAAACAAACGTCGCCAAAGCGTGGTGCGTGTCAAGGCATATTTGACCGTACTAGCGATGAGGAATCGTCTAACAACGCGCCGGCGCCATGGCTGCTGTGTACCAGATGTGCTGCGCCACCAGCTTGCCCAATAACGGTAGCGGTACTGTACGACCAGCCGCGCACGTCGATGCATTGACGTTGACGCGTAGATGTAACGGAGCAGGCGTAGACGCTGCCCAACGGCCTCAGTCGCACTATCATTACTGGCGTGTATACGATATTGCATACGCGGATCATCTAACCAAAGCATCGGTCCGCGGCTCAATACCTTAAGCAAAAAAGATACATCTGAGTACTTGCCCCCTTGGAGAGGGTCCAAGCAAAGCCCATGAATTGCTGCGCGTCGGTACATGTATCCAGGAAAGGGAGCGGGGCCGTTTAGCGATAATGAAAAATATTCGCGCAGCAAGTCTTCGGGTACATGGAGGTGGATGTCGCCACGTCCGCTAAGGCCAAAGCGCTCCTTAGTGGGTTGGCCACCTTTCAGAATGGTGGCGTCACAACATACAGCAGCTAGGGTCGGATCCGCATCTAAGTGGCTGCGTAGCGTGTGTACGTAGCCGCCCGTCATTACGTCGTCATCATGAAACATAACCAACAGGTCCGCCGTCGCTGTGTCGATGACAGCGCGGAAATGTTCGAAAGCGCTCAGCGTCGGCTTTCGGCGGATGCAGCGTACAGTCGGAAACTCTGTCGCTAGCATGCGCGACACATCTTCACTGTCGGAATTGTCCGACACGATGACTTCGATTCGTTCACCTGACTGAGACAGCACCGACTGTAGCGCCTCGCGAAGGTAATTGGGGCGGTCCCGGGAAAGCAGGATGATCTGTAGACTACTGCTCACCGCGTGCATCCTGTGCGATGCCAGCTCGCGGTCCGCGTGATCGCTTCGTCTAACGGGATCGGCGCCGCAAGGCAGAGCTCGGTGAGCGCAAGTTGGGTGTCCGGCACGTAACGTTCGACCGGCACTTCGGGATCCGGCTTACCCATGATGCGCACACATGAAGACGAGTCCAATAATCGTGCTACACGGTGTGCAAGATCGCCGATTGAGATCTCAGTGTCAGAGCCGACGTTATATGCAGCGCCAGGGCGTCCTTTTATTAACACCGCCCAGAGCCACGCGGCCATGTCCGCTGCGTACAAGTAACTGCGTAAGGGCGTGCCATTGCCCTGGATGACGATCTCTCGGCCTTCCAGTGCTGCGCCGACGAAGTTGCCTATCGCAAAGTGTTTATCCAGCGGTAGATAGGGGCCTACAAATGCGAAGCAGCGCGCCGAGCGCACTCTAATGCCTGTGCGAACACCGGCAGCAGCACACAGCCACTCGGACACCCGCTTTCCTTCGCCGTATGCTGAGCCGTGCACCAGAGGATCAGGCGCGCCGGCATGGGTTTCCGGCACCCGCGCCACCTCGGGCGGCTGCCGACCGTAGACCGCCCCTGAGCTGATCAGCAGAAAATCCCGCGTTCCAGCCCCTACTGCTAGATCGAGCACGCGACGCGTACCGGCGAGACAGGTATCGAAAATCTCTTCAGGTTCCGCCTTGGCAGTAACGTCGGTTGCTGCATGTATGACGGTGTCGAACTGACCTTCGGGGAAAGCGAAATTCCGCACGTCGCCACTAACCCAGTGAACGCCCTCAGCGTTCGCTAGAAAGGGGGCGCTGGCACGGAACGCCTCTGGGTCACGGCTAAGAACGGTCGTGATCACGCCAAGTCCAAAACGGCGATTCGCTTCGACCAAAGTGGCCAGCAACCATTTGCCTACGAAACCGGTGCCGCCGGTCATAAAGATACGCCGACCTGACAGACTGCGCCAATCTTCGTCAGACAACTGAGCAAGGACGTGCCGAATATCGGCCTGTGGCAAAGCAGTGAGCAATCTTGTCTCGTTCATGACGTGATGGTCGCGTTCTGGAAAAAAGCATCGACTCGAGCGATAATGCTTTGGTTATCCAAGCCATGTTCTTCTAGCAAGTATGTATGTGAGCCGCAATGCTTTGAGAAAGTGTCCTGTACGCCGATGCGCAGTACGCGCGTAGGTTGGCGCTCACTGGTGATTTCAGTGACAGCAGCACCGAGGCCACTCAACACTGAATGCTCCTCAAGAGTGACAAGGCCGTTGCTAGCGCACGTCGCAGCATAAACGTCGTCAGAGGATAACGGCTTGAGCGACGGGGCGCTCCACACTGATAGATCCCGCTCTTGCGCAACTTCTAACGCAGTCCGTACCATGGAGCCAGTGGCTATTAAGCCGGGTCTGTCGGCACGGCCGTCTCGGACCTTCAGCAGGCGTCCCTGCGACAATGGGTCGATGCGGCAGACGTGCACGTCGCCACGGTCTGACTTGCCCATACGCAAGTAAACCGGACAGTTGGCGGAGTAAGCGTAATTCATGCAGGCTGTCATCTCGAAGCGGTCAGCTGGCGAAAGTACTTCTAGGTTTGGAATCGCACGAGTACAGGCAATGTCTTCGGTTGACTGATGGCTGGTACCCAGGTGGCTGTAGACGAATCCTGCGCCATCGCCGAGCAGTACGACCGGTAAGTCGTCGTGAGCGATGGCAAGCTTGTTCTGCTCTACAGGGCGGATCGGTATGAAGGCAGCCAGGCCATATACGAACGGACGGAAGCCGACCCGCGCCAAGCCGGCGGCCATACCAACCATGTTTTGCTCTGCGATACCAGCGTTGATGTACTGTTCTGGACAACGTTTACGAAATTCGTCGAAGAGCGCATAGCCGTGATCGCCTGTGAGCAGCAAAACCTTAGGATCCGAAAGTGCCAGCTGGATCAGCGCGTTAGAAAATGCGTCTCTCACTTAGAGTCTCCCGGAAGGCCGAGCGCATCGATGGCTTCGGCATAGGTTTGGGCATTCAGGCGCGTGTAGTGCCAGCGATTGTCTGACTCCATGAAGGGGACACCTTTGCCCTTCACAGTGAGCGCGATTAGGGCCTTAGGTTTGCCAGCGCCGATAGCCCAAAGCTGGCGGATGGCGGCGTCAACCGTCGCTTCGTCATGCCCATCGACTTCCAGAGTTTCGAAGCCGAAGCTTTCAAACTTCGCGGATAGGTCGCCCAGAGCAAGTACATCATCCGTCGCGCCCATCGCCTGGAACCCGTTCTTGTCGACGATCAACATCAGGTTGTCCATCTTGTGGTGCGCTGCGACCAGCGCCCCTTCCCAGATCGGACCCTCATTGAGTTCACCGTCGCCAACGATCGCGTAGACCTTCTGGTCCGTACCCTTGCGCTTTAGGCCCATGGCGACTCCGACACCGACCGAGAAGCCGTGGCCGAGGGATCCAGAGGTGACCTCCAGTCCCACAACGCGCGAATCGGACAGGCCTTTCAGCTTGCTACCGTCAGCAAAGTAGTTCTTAATGTGTGAGTCGTTCAGCCAGCCCAGTTCATGCATGCAGGCGTACTGAGCCATGACGCCGTGCCCCTTGCTAAGCACCAAATAGTCGCGCCCCTCAGCGCGCGGATCATTGTTTGGGTACCGCAGATGGTTTCGGTACAGAACCGAGACCAGTTCGATGATTGAAAAGGCGCACGCGATATGCACTGTTGATCCGGCATAGGCCATTTCAAGTACAGTGCGTCGGAGTCGCGCCGGTGCAAACCGCGTATCGGTCTTAGCGCTGGCGGTGGGGGTCGCAAGGGAAATCATCAGAAGTTGACTCCGAAGAACTCTTCTAGCTTTTCCACGATGTAGTCGAGTTGCGGCTCGCCCAGCCCCGGGAATGTACCGAGCCAGAAAGTCTGGTTCATCACGATATCGGTGTTAGTCAGTTCTCCGCTGACACGGAAGTTGCGACCCGCCATATAGGGTTGCTTGGTCAGGTTGCCGGCGAAAAGCAGGCGTGTGCCGATCTTGTTCTGCTCCAGGAAGTTGATCAGGTCGGTCCGCTTAACGCCGCTGCTTTCTTTGAGCACCAGCGGGAAACCGAACCAGGACGGCTCGGAATTCGGCGTGGTTTCAGGCAGGTGCAGGAACTGATCGACGCTGGCAAGGCGCTTCTTGAGGTAGCTGAAGTTGGTGCGACGCTTGGCTATGAACTCCTCCACACGGTCCATTTGCGCCAGCGCGCAGGCGGCCTGCATGTCGGTGATCTTGAGGTTGTAACCAAGGTGGCTGTAGGTGTACTTGTGGTCGTAGCCATCAGGCAGGTCGCCGCCCAGCTCCTTCTTTGTCCAACAGAAGCGCTTGTCACACGTATTGTCCTTTCCAGGCGGGCAATAGCAGTCGCGACCCCAGTCGCGAAAGGACTCGGCAATCAACTTCAATTCGGCATTGTTGGTGAACACCGCACCGCCTTCGCCCATAGTGATGTGGTGAGCCGGGTAGAAGCTCAAAGTGGCGATGTCACCGAAGGTTCCCACCACCTGCCCGTTGTAGGTGGCGCCCAGGGCGTCGCAGCAGTCTTCCACTAGCCACAAGTTGTGCTTCTTGCAAAGCGCAGTCACCACATCCAGGTTGAACGGGTTGCCCAGGCTGTGGGCAAGCATGATGGCCTTGGTCTTGGGAGTGATTGCTACCTCGATTTTTGAAGCATCGATATTGTGCGTAGCCAGATCCACGTCGACGAACACCGGTACGGCGCCAAACTGGATGATCGGGTTGACCGTTGTCGGGAAGCCGGCTGCCACGCCGATGACTTCGTCGCCCTGCCCGATGGCGCGGTCGCCCAGCTTGGGGCTGGTCAGCGTGGAGAAAGCCACCAGGTTGGCCGACGAACCCGAATTCACCGTGATCAGGTATTTAACGCCCAGGAATTCCGCCAGGCGCTTCTCGAACATCGCGTTGAAGCGGCCAGTAGTCAGCCAGCCGTCAAGCGAAGCGTCGACCATGAGCTGCAGCTCCTTCGTACCAATGACCTTGCCGGAGACTGGTACAGCGCTCTGGCCTGGAACGAATGGCTTGGGTGCATACGCAATATCGGCGTATTGCTGGACCAGTTCACTGATCTGACTGCGAAGCTTATCAAGCTGCGGTTGAAAATTAATGGTTGTCGAATTCATAGTGAAGATCCGTATTGGTTAATCTGGTTTAGGCAAACGGCGCGCATATCCTGGCTTTTGAGCCAGGCTTGATGCCATTCAGTGATCTTTTTGAGGGCGATTTCCAACGACCAGCGAGGCGTCCACTGAAGACGCTGTCGTGCTTTGGAGATGTCCAGCTTCAAAAAACTGGCTTCATGGGGATGATCGCCAGGCTGTAAGGTCCAAGATGCACCACCACCCCAGTGTTCACAAAGGTGCTCAACAATCCAATGCACTGGGCGCGTATCCTCGTCGCTCGGGCCAAAGTTCCAACCCTCTGCATCGAGTTGTCCATGCAGATACAAACGCTCTGCCAACTGAAGGTAGCCCGACAATGGCTCCAACACATGCTGCCACGGTCGAATAGCGTGTGGATTTCGGATCAGAACCGGTTCATGCTTTTCTAGACCACGTAGTATGTCGGGAACAAGTCGATCGAGCGCCCAATCGCCCCCGCCGATCACATTGCCCGCTCGGGCTGTGGCCATCGCAATGCCGGCATCTTGCAAGAAGGATTTGCGGTAAGCCGAGCTGACCAACTCCGCACAACCTTTGCTGCTGGAGTAGGGATCGTGCCCTCCCATGGGCTCATCTTCACGATAGCCCCACAGCCATTCACGGTTTTCGTAGCACTTGTCCGTAGTGATATTGACGATTGCTTTAACCGAGCCGGCATGACGAGCAGCTTCAAGCACATGAACAGTACCCATGACATTGGTTGCATATGTCTCGACTGGCTCACTGTAAGAGAGACGCACTAGCGGCTGGGCTGCCATATGAATAACGATTTCCGGCTGGAACTCGTCCATTTGCGCCTTCACTGCAGCAAAGTCTCGGATGTCTGTGACGCGGTGTTGCATGCCTTCGGCGACACGGGCGACCTCAAACAAAGCAGGCTCAGTTGGCGGCTCCAGAGCAATGCCGCGCAACGTGGCCCCCATGGATTGCAGCCAGAGACTCAACCAGCTACCTTTGAAGCCGGTGTGTCCTGTCATAAGGACACGCTTGCCACGCCAAAAGTCTGCGTTGGATTTTTTCAGCACGACGTTCAATCCCATTTTTTCCATGGAGCAGCACCGCTTTCCCAGAGTTTTTCAAGCGTGTTTTTGTCGTGCAGGGTGTCCATAGGTTGCCAAAAGCCATAGTGCGAATGCGCCATCAGTTCCCCGTTTTGGGCCAGTTGCATCAGGGGTTCCTGTTCCCATATTGTGTTGTCATCTTTGAGATACGAAAGCACTTTTGGGGACAAAACAAAAAAGCCGCCATTGATGAGTGCGCCATCGCCGCGCGGTTTCTCTTTGAAGCTTTTCACCTGACCATTTTGAATGTCAAGCGCGCCAAAGCGGCCGGGCGGATAGGTTGCGGTAAGGGTAGCGGCCTTGCCATGGCTAAGGTGAAAAGCAATGGTGGCGGCAATGTCGTTATCACCCACACCGTCGCCATAGGTCAAGCAAAACGCTTCTTCATTTTTGACATAAGTCGCCACCCGACGGAGACGCCCACCGGTCATTGTGGTGTCGCCCGTGTCGACCAGGGTGACCTTCCAGGGTTCCGCGCGCTTTTGATGTACCTCCATTTGATTTGCCTGCATATCGAATGTGACATCAGACATATGAAGGAAGTAGTTGGCAAAGTATTCCTTAATCAAATAGCCTTTGTAGCCGCAACATATGATGAACTCATTAACACCATGGTGTGAGAACATCTTCATGATATGCCACAGGATCGGCTTGCCGCCAATTTCAACCATAGGCTTAGGGCGGGTTGATGTTTCTTCGCTAAGCCGTGTGCCAAGACCACCAGCAAAAATGACTGCTTTCATAAAGGTTCCTATCTTTTACGGCGCAAGAGTGCTGGAGCACACAAATGCGTCATAGTAAAAATACTGGCTGGGCAGACCGGCTGCTGTAAGCGTTGATTTGGCACTATGGATCATGGCAGCTGACCCGCAGGCGTAGACCATACCATTGCGCAAATCGGGCATATTGCGCAACAAGGCGTCCTGTATATAACCACGCTGGCCTTGCCATGCCTCCTCAGCTCGGGACAAAACAGGTATGTATTTTTGAATGCCTGGCAAGCCTGCGATATCAAAGTAAAGATCACGTTCATGACGCGCGCCCCACATTACGGTGACGGATCTCGGTAATTGATCTGCCGGAAGACTTGGTAATGCTTCAAGCATGGCCTTAACGGGTGCGATTCCCGTTCCAGTCGCCAGGAAAATCAGATCACGATGGGTAATTTTGCGCAGAAAAAAGGTGCCTTGCGGGCCATGAAAGCGCAACAGGTCGTTTACAGCCGAATGGCTGAACCAATACTGACTCATGGCACCATTTTCTACTGCTCGTATATGCAGCTCTAACATATTGTCTGCTTTCGGTGCATGGGCTAAAGAGTAGCTGCGTCGAATGCCACCAGGACCGATGACGTCGATGTATTGACCGGGAATGAAATTAAAGGTGACGCCAGGCGGCAAGCGAAGAACCACCTTGATTACATCAGGCGCCAGTTTTTCCAGACTACTGATGCGGCAGACTTGGGTCTTAGCTGCAGGGATAACAACGTCCCCCAAATCTTCGGCCTCTAACACCACGTCCGTGGTGGCGGTGCGTGCACAACTCAGAATCCAGCCATCAGCTTTTTCTGCTTCAGTCAAACCGATCTCGGCGATCAATGCTTTTGTAGCGCCACGTAGTACTTTGCATTTGCAGGTGTTACATCGGCCAGTCTTGCAGCTATAGGGCAAATGGACGCCTGACTTGGTGGCGGCTTCAAGCAGCAAAAAATCGTTGGGTGCCTCAAAAGTTTTGCCATTACTGAGTTTTATACAATGCATAGAATTTGTAAATTGTTATTGCTCGTTGAAGCGCGTGCTCAGATCGTTTGCCACAAGGTTGTGAGGTCCAACTTGGTGATCCAGCACACTGGATTTGACGGAGGATCTAGCGCTAGATTCGTGTAAAAATTAATGTCTAGAAAATTCGGGATCCTTAGAGCTTCGAAGCCTTGGCGGCACCCCATGTCGCATATCGTCGCTGCGTTGAGCATCGACTGGTTAAAATCACCACCGTAAAAGATCACTGAGGTTAGTGCGCCTTGGACGGGTCGCAGCAGGGCTTGGGTTTGCAGGATGCACGACGAACGGCGGCACCACGAAAAAAGTCGTGTGCGTCGCAGCCAATGCTTGCCAGTCTCTACGATGGCGTGCGGGTTCATCGGAGAGACCGAATCCAAGTGCGGGAAAGGCGGTGCAAGAGCACCATTGCATACCCGGAAGCCAGTGCTACGGTGACGACGGGGCCCGCGATGGGATGCTCGGTCCAAACTAGGACGTCACGCATCTGGGAGAGACCCCACAATGGTAGTGCAGCAAGGCTCGCCATCGCCACCTTGTGCCAAGGCAGCGCGGGGGCGAAGCGCCGATGAAGCGCCCAACCCGCTGCTGCCGCAGTGGATGCCAGCCCCGCGTTGACCGCAATTGCGGCCCCTACCATTGGGTCTTGAACTGGCGAGCCCATCAGCAAGGCACCAGTGACAAGACCGCCAATCAAGTTCGGAACGATGAGCACTCGGTTATCCATAAAGCTCGAGGCGAGCACGATAAAAGTAGCGTAGATGGAAATCCAGAACTGGCTCATGGCGCCCCAAAGTGCCATCGTCCCCAAACCGTGAAACTGAGGAGCTGTCAGTAGCGCCAGCAGCGAATCGCCGCAGGCACCGACAAGCGCTACGGCAACTGCCAGCATCGGAAAGAACGCGAAAGCATAGCGCTGCCAAGCGTCGATCAACTCATCTCGATCGGCATGCGCGGCAGCGCGATAGTAGGTCGGCCCGTACAGCTCACGGAACAGGGTGTCGAACGACGACATCGCGAGCATACCCAGCGAGAAGGCGACGGCAAAGAGGCCTAAAGTGGCCGCACCCGCTTCGGCAGCCAGCCAGGGGCTGAAACTGTTACGTTGAAGCCAGTAGAGCGCATTGCAGATGATGAGTGGCCATGAGAAACGGAACACGGCCATCGCCCCAAAGTTTTCCGTGGCATCGTTCGTTACCGCCACTCTAGTGCTGTTGCCCGGCGAAAGGCTTTTCATGAGAGCCCAGCTAGCAAACACAAGTGTGAGCAGTTGTGCTGCGAGTAGTCCAGACATCCAGATCTCCGCGCGCGCAGGCCCGAGCCACGTCGCTGCTGACGCCAGCCCAACACCACCCCAGCTGGCGAAGTTTGAAAGGAGGGCGAAGGAAGTCCGCTGTCCCAACGTATTGAGCGTGTATAGCAGCGCTCCTGCCAGCGAATTAATCAAGATGTTGCCCGCAAGCAGAAAGGCCATCCAGGTCGGCGCGATCAGCTTCCAGGGACTCGTGTCGCCGATGTACATTAGCGGTGTTAGCAAAGTAGCCACCGCCCCTGCTCCGACCAGGAAGAGGGAATACCTGCGTAAATTGTCGACCAGCCGCCCTTCCTTCTCCCAGGCGACGAGTTGCCTGTAGAAGTACAGGCTGATGGCGCCAATGACGAGTGCAAACAGATTAACTGCGCTCATCACAAGGTTCATCACGCCCATTCCCTCGGCATGTAGGACTGCTGTTGAGATGCCAACTGAAGCAACGGAGCACAGCGTGACCGATAGGCGAGCTGTGCCAAGCAGGATTAAGGTACGAAACGATGGACCGGTGTTGCTGGCAACTCTGGTCATTCTGTTACAGCCCCACCAAAGGGCCGCTGACCGGGGAGCCGGCGAGTCCTGGCGATCCGGCTGTCTTGGAGAAAACTCATCGTGGGCCTGCTCTTACAGCAGGACGGATACGCCGTCGCTGTCCGGGAACTCCTGAGCGCAGCCAATGCAGCGGTATCTTCCGTCGTGGCGTTGAAGGTCGGACTTGCATTTGGGGCAAGCAAGCATGGACAGGAAGCGCTCCGGCGAAAGCCGTGGCTCGCGCTTCATTCGACGCCATTTTTGTAGATACTTAGCAACCTTAATAAGTGGACCGAGCGCCTTTGACGACTTCACGGCGCTGACAAGGCGGTCCTTGCGGACGTCTGCTCGAGCCTTTGCAAGCACGCCGGCCAGGCTGTCCTGCACTTCCTGCGCGAGGTTTGAGGAGATCGGCTGGCTTGCGAAGACACGGGAAACATCATTGCAGAGCTCGTAGCGAATGTTGCCCGTCCACGAGAGCCGAGTTACGAAACGATCCCAATGATGACGCACGATGAAATGGTCGCTGAGCAAGCGGAAGTAGAAATGATCCTCACGCGTTGTAACGTTGTTGGCTGGTGTCTTGGGCGCGATGAGCAGCTGGCCGCCGGAGTTGGTGATGTACCAGTTATGCTGCTCTTGGTCGAGGATACGTTCTAGCAGCGGGTTGGGGCATTCGATGAATCCGGCCTTGGCGACGCGAGACATCTCGTCTAGCATGCTCGCGATGTCCACTGCATGCTCAACAACGTGACAGCAATATACAAAGTCAAAGGCCTTGTCTTTGAAGGGTAGCCTCTCACCTGCAGCAACTACCATCGGTCTGCGGTCGATGAAAATCTCACCACCTCCTCGCTGCCCTGTTTCGTCGATATAGAATCTGTCGAGAAGTACGTCTGACCGATGCCACGGGCTGCTACCCGATCCTACTTCTAGGACAAGTGCATCATCTTTTATCTCTTGCATTTTGATTCCTTTCTTTTCAAGCAAATTGCTTCGTCGAACCTGATTTCTCTGGCCGGGGTTGGTCGCAGCAGCCTCTTAATTTTTTAGATATTCAAGGGAGGGGTAGTGGTGGCGATTCGTTTTGATACCAATACTCGACGAAACTATTCCATACTCATGTTCACCTGATAACCATTTGCCCTCAATAGTGCGTGCTGTTGCGCTGAGCGCAAATCAGTATCGATCATCTCCGCACACATCTCTTGAACAGTTATTTCAGGTATCCATCCCAACTTCTGCTTGGCCTTGCTCGGATCTCCCAACAGCGTTTCCACTTCAGTTGGCCGAAAATAGCGGGGATCCACGCGGACCAAAGTTTGCCCCAACTTCAGGGCTGGTGCCTTATTGCCAGTAATTTCTGCCACAATCCCAACTTCATTTACTCCAACGCCCTCGAATCTCAACTTTATGCCTAGTTCGGCGGCGCTCCACTCTATGAACTGACGCACGCTGTATTGAACGCCGGTAGCAATGACGAAGTCTTCAGGCTGGTCTTGCTGTAGCATCATCCACTGCATGCGCACATAGTCCTTGGCGTGACCCCAGTCGCGCAGGGCGTCGAGGTTGCCCATGTACAGGCATTCCTCAAGCCCTTGGGCGATGTTGGCCAAGCCGCGAGTGATCTTGCGGGTGACGAAGGTCTCACCCCGACGGGGGCTTTCGTGGTTAAACAGAATGCCGTTGCAGGCGTACATACCGTAGGCTTCGCGGTAGTTCACCACAATCCAGTACGCGTACATTTTGGCCACGGCGTAGGGACTGCGAGGGTAGAAGGGCGTGGTTTCCTTCTGGGGGATTTCTTGCACCAGGCCAAAGAGTTCGGAGGTTGAGGCCTGGTAGAAGCGGGTTTTCTTTTCTAGGCCGAGGATGCGGATGGCTTCGAGCAGACGCAGGGTTCCCATACCGACCACGTCGGCGGTGTATTCTGGGCTTTCAAAGCTGACGGCGACATGGCTTTGGGCGCCAAGGTTGTAGATTTCGTCGGGCTGGGTTTCTTGAATGATGCGCACCAGATTGCTGGTGTCGTTCAGGTCGCCGTAGTGCAGCTTGAAGTGGGCGTTATTGACGTGCGGGTCTTGATAGATGTGGTCGACCCGCTGGGTATTGAAACTACTGGCCCGACGTTTGATACCGTGGACGATGTAGCCCTTTTCGAGCAGAAATTCGGCAAGGTAAGAGCCGTCTTGACCAGTGATACCGGTAATAAGAGCAACTTTTTGTTTGGTTGACACGGTATTTCCCTTCATTCCTGAGTAGCGTATTTCTTTAAAAAATCTTTGTATGCGGCTTGGAGGCCAGCATCTAGCCCAACTTGTGCCTTCCAACCCAAGGCATTGAGGCGTGAGCTGTCCATTAGCTTGCGCGGCGCGCCGTCAGGTTTCGTGGGGTCGGTGAGGATCTGGCCGGTGTAACCCACAGTACGCGCCACGGCCTGTGCCACCTGCAAAATGGTCACGTCTTCCCCGCAGCCTACGTTGATGTGGCTGAGCATGGGCTGGGTGTGCTGGTCGTAGGTAGTCTTGGGCAGGTTCATCACATGCACGCTGGCGGCGGCCATGTCGTCGACGTAGAGAAACTCACGCTTCGGCGTGCCGGTGCCCCAGATGGTGACTCCGGGCGCGTTGCTACCCTTGGCTTCGTGGAAGCGGCGGATCAGCGCCGGGATAACGTGGGAGTTTTCCGGGTGGTAGTTGTCGCCGGGGCCGTAAAGATTGGTGGGCATGACGCTGCGGTAGTCCACCCCGTGGCTTTGGCCGTACTGGCGGTTGTAGCTTTCGCAGAGTTTGATACCGGCAATCTTGGCGACGGCGTAGGGTTCGTTGGTGGGTTCCAGCGTGCCGGTAAGCAGCGCATCTTCGCGCATGGGTTGCTCGGCCTGCTTGGGGTAAATGCAGCTTGAGCCAAGGAACAGCAGCTTTTGCACGCCGTTGCGAAAGGCCGCATCAATCACGTTGGCCTGCATCATCAGGTTCTGATAGATGAATTCTGCTGGGTAGGTGTTGTTGGCGTGGATGCCGCCCACCTTGGCAGCGGCCAGGTAGACCTGGTCGGGCTTTTCTTCGGCAAAGGACGCATTGACGGCGGCTTGGTTTGTCAGGTCCAGTTCCGAGTGGATACGGGTGACGATGCGTTCAGGCGAGTGCCCCTGGGCCAGCAACTGGCGCACGATGGCGGAGCCCACCATGCCACGGTGGCCGGCGACGTAGATTTTGGGATGTTGGGTCATGATTGCGCCCGTCCGTAGGTGTCTTCGAACCGGACGATGTCGTCTTCGCCCAAATAGCTACCCGACTGCACTTCGATGATTTCGAGCGGGATACTGCCAGGGTTGGCCAGCCGATGAACTTCACCCAGAGGGATGTACGTGGATTGGTTTTCAGTGAGGGTAAGTACCCTGTCCCCGTTGGTAATTTCGGCAGTTCCCGTCACAACGATCCAATGCTCGGCACGGTGATGGTGTTTTTGCAAGCTGAGGCTGGCTTTGGGCTTGACCTGGATGCGTTTAACCTTGAATCTACCGCCCTCGTCGATGCTGTCATACCAACCCCACGGGCGATGCACTTTGCGGTGAAGGGTGTGCTCTTCCCGTTTTGTTTTCTGCAGCTGGGTGACAATGTGTTTGACGTCTTGGCTGTGGGTTTTGTCTGCTACCAGCACGGCGTCGGGCGTTTCCACCACGATGAGGTCGCTTACCCCAACTAGGCTGACGAGCCGGCTGGAGGCGTGCACCAGGGTGTTATGGGTGTGGGTGGTCAGCACATCGCCTACGTGGGCGTTGCCCTGTTCGTCTTTGGGTAGCACATTCCAGACGGCGTCCCAAGCGCCGAGGTCGCTCCAACCGGCATCCAGCGGCACCATTTTGATAGCGAATGGGCTGCCGGGGCAGTGCTCCATGACAGCGTAGTCAACCGACTCGGCA
>Ga0172373_10004556_pt1 | contig 19450 bp, 16 predicted proteins | sample Lak10m_2_FD_114546 | JGI IMG/M metagenome (GOLD analysis project Ga0172373, IMG submission 114546) | Freshwater microbial communities from Kabuno Bay, South-Kivu, Congo - kab_092012_10m | ecosystem: Environmental > Aquatic > Freshwater > Lake | place: Democratic Republic of the Congo...
CAGTGTCGGTGGAGTGAAACTGGTCATCCTCACCGTGAATCTGCTCCGCGAGGACAAGATGTCCGGGCTTGAGATGCTGGGCGATGGCGGCAGCGCAGCCCCAGCTGATCAGTGCGCCTACTTCACGTTCGATCAGCCGGCGGGCGGCATTTTCGGCTGCCTCAGGTCCCGCACCGGCAACCGTCAGCCAATGGCCTTCAGGGAATTGGTGCAGGCTTTCGAAGCCCAGCGGTCGGCGGACAACGCTGCGGGCTTCGGCCGGCAGGGCAACGACAATGCCAATGGGCGGCACGATCAGTGATGTTTTTCGTTACGGAAACGTGCCAGGGCCCAAAGGGGGAAGAACTTATCGTAGCCGTGGTACTTGAGGTAGAACACCTTCGGGAAGCCCGGGGCGTTGAAGTATTTGTCATTCCAGTGCCCTTCCGCTCCCTGGGTGCGGAGCAGGTAATCAATGCCGGCAGTGACCTCGGGTGAGTCAGCCTCGCCCGCCGACATCAGTGCCAGCAGGGCCAGCGCCGTATGGAATGCCATGCTGGTATGGAAGCGGCCGCGCTTGTCCGCGCTTGGATCGTGGTAGGTGAAATTGTCTTCACCCCAACCACCATCACTGCATTGCACGCTTTTGAGCCAGGCCACCGCACGCCGGATGGCAGGGTCGTGTTTGGGGACGCCAGCGGTTTCAAAACCGACCAGCACCGACCAGGTGCCGTAGATGTAGTTGCTTCCCCAGCGACCAAACCACGAGCCGTCGTCTTCCTGCTCCTTGCGGAGATAAGTGAGTGCATTCTCCAGCACGGTCTCCAGGTCTGCGCGCTGTTCGGCCAGCCGAGCCAGGAACATCAGGCAGCGACCGCTGACGTCCGAGGTGGGCGGATCAAGGAGGGCGCCATGGTCGGCAAAAGGAATATGGTTCAGGTAGTGATAGGTATTGTCGGCATCAAACGCGCCCCAGCCGCCGCCCAATGACTGCATGCCGGCGATCCAGTTGCCGGCGCGGCGGATATGCTCCGCAAACTCGTTGCTGTTGTCTTGCAGAAGGGCATGTGCCACGACCGCCGAGTCGTCAACATCCGGATAATGTGTGTTCTCAAACTGGAATGCCCAGCCGCCGCCCTCGACATTGGGGCGCCGCACACGCCAGTCGCCCGGGTGGTCGGTCAGCTGTTTGCTCGCCAGCCAACGGAGACCCGCGGTCAGTGCGGCTGCGGTTTTTTCATCCTGTTCAAGTTTGTTCACTTCCTGCAGTGCCAGACTGGTCAGGCCGGTATCCCATATGGGGGAGACGCAGGGCTGGCAATAGGCGTGGTCGTCCTTGATGACCAGGAGACGTTCGATGGATTCCCGCGCAATTCGGCGATAGTCGTGTTCCGGCGGATAACCCAGCCAGTCCAGTGCCTCATAGGCATTCACCATGGCCGGGAAGATGGCACCCAAACCATCGACGCCATTCAACCGTTCGACGAACCAGTCGCGGGCCATTTCGGTGGCCTTTGTTCGCAGTTTTTTGGGCAGGTAGGGCTCGAATCGGAAGGCGACTCTCTCGAGGGCCAGTACCATTTTTCCGAGGGGTGTCTTGACGTGCGCAAAGTAGTTGCGTTCCTTGTCCGGGTCGACCGTGAAAAGTTCGCGAACCCCGATGCCTTGGGGGTTGCGGGCCGTGACCTTGTGGCTGCAGAGAATGAATAGCGGCACCATAACTGTCCTTGACCAGTAGGCCACCTTGTCCAGATGGAAGGGGAACCACTTGGGCAGCAGCATGATTTCGACTGGGATGAACGGCACGGCTCGCCACGGCACCTGCTCGAACATGGCCAGCATGATGCGAGTGAATACATTGGCATGTGCCGCTCCACCCTGGCCGAGTATCCAGTCACGGGCCTGAGTCATGTGTGAAGCGCCGATATCGTCTCCCGCGAGCTTGAGCGCATAGTAGGCTTTCACGGTGCAACTGATGTCGCCGGGGCCGCCCGTAAACAGGGAGTAGCTGCCATCGGCCCGTTGATGAGCGCGCAAGTAGACCGCGATCTTGGCCTGGAGGGTCGCATCGATCTCGTCCATGAAATGCATCATCAGGATGTATTCGGCCGGAATCGTGCAATCGGCTTCCAGTTCGAAAACCCAATACCCTGCTTCATGCTGTTGCTTCAGGAGGTAATCACGGGCACGTTGGATGGCCTTCTCGACGGGCGCCTCAGTCTCCCGACTGAAGACCGGTCTGCTGTAGGCCGGACTTTCGGACGGGTCGTTGTGGTCTTTGAACATGGTTTGAGATGTCCCCTGGTTGGTTGGCTTCTCAGATTCGGGTAGGAATGGGTTCAGCAGGGCTGCTCAATGAGTGGTAGGCCTCTACCGGCAAAGGCAAACGCTGCCTTGAGGCCCGAGTCACTTGAGCGCAGGATTCGGCTGCTCGCGATCGTGATTTTCACAGCACGTCGGGTGATTTTGACCTGCGAGGACGCGCTAAAATTGGGATTTTGTGCGATTTTGCGTAAGGTCAGGATCGCCATGCCCAGCGCCCACAGGCAAAATTCGCGTATGCCGTTCTCGTTCGAGGGGATGAGCAGGGTGTACCTCAGGGCGTTTTTCAGATGGCCATGGGCGACACCGATGAGTTCCTTGAATCCGGCACGGAACCGCGGGTCGTTATGCCCGGGTTTCAATCCGGCGAGGGCAAAGCCGCCTGTCTGATCGAACACGTTCTGGGGCAACCAGCAGACGCCACGGTCATGATCATCCCAAAGATCCTTGAGAATGTTGGTCATCTGCAGGCCCTGCCCGAACGACACGGCGAGTCGCATCATCTCATCACGATGGGCGGCAATTTCCGGGGAGTAATGGCAAAACAATCGAGTCAGCATTTCGCCCACGACCCCCGCCACGTAGTAACAGTAGCGATCCATTTCCTGCAGTGTTCCAAGTCCGGAGCTGAGGTCCCGGTCCTGAAATTCGGCCATGCCCTGAGCCATGATTTCTACGCACTTGGCCAAGGCGTCCTGTTGTTCGGCGTCGAACTGATGGGTGATGCCGATGACGCGGGGGACCACACCGATCAGTTCATGCTCTGCAGGCAGGGTGCCTGAGGACAGAAGTGGGCTCAGTTCGTTGCTCAGTGGGGCTGGGGCCACTCGGCCGCGAACAATGTCGGCAAATTGATGACAGAAGCGTCGCTTCTGGGCAGAATTCAGCGCAACCTCATCCTCAATGGTGTCTACAATGCGACAGAGGAGGTAGGCATTGGCGACTGGCTTGGCCAGTGGGGGGGGGAGTTGCGGAATCGTCAATGCAAAGGTGCGCGAAACCCCCTGGAGCAGGTGATCCTGAAAGGCATCGTCGCTCAGCGATTCGATACCTTCATTGTGTGGCAACGGGGTGCTTGAACTCATGCAGGGAAGCTTATTTCCTTCAAGTCTCTGATTGGCTTGGCTTTCTGTGTCGTTCTCAGGCGAGAAGGCGATGTGCGCACGCCTTGCGCTCGGTGCGGAATTTTTAACTTATTTGTGTTTTTCGTCAAGTAATGTTGTTTTTTGACGAAAATGAGTTGAGAAAAATACAACTGCACTATACGATAGCGCCCGTTACACTTTAATCATTGAGGGGCTCAGCCCTTCATCCGCTGGGACCGCTGGGATTTTGCCGGTTTGGTGTTCCAGTCCGACCAGAAATCATGGTTTCTGGCGCTCCTGAACCGATGATAATTTTTCCTGTGGAGGACACATGGGCGTTCCATTAAGGCAACAGGTTACGATTGCAAAGTACCTCATCAAGCAAAAGCTGTCTGGCAAGAAAAAATACCCCCTGGTGCTCATGCTTGAGCCGTTGTTCCGTTGCAATCTGGCCTGTGCCGGATGCGGAAAGATTGATTACCCGGACGATATACTCAATCGCCGTCTGAGTGTGGAAGAGTGTCTGGCTGCCGTAGATGAGTGTGGTGCGCCCGTGGTTTCCATTGCCGGAGGTGAGCCGTTGCTGCACAAGGAGTTGCCTCAGGTGGTTGAGGGAATTATCCAACGTGGCAAGTACGTCTATCTCTGTACCAATGCGTTGTTGCTCAAGAAGCGCATCGGCGATTACAAGCCATCCCCTTACCTGACCTTCTCGATTCATCTAGATGGCAACGAAGAACGGCACGATGCGTCGGTCTGCCAGCAGGGTGTCTTCGATCGTGCGGTGGATGCGATCAAGCTGGCGATCGATAGCGGATTCCGGGTTACCGTCAACTGTACCCTGTTCCAGGGTGAGAATGCCCAGGAAATCGCTGAATTCCTTGATTACTGCAAGAAGCTGGGGGTTGAAGGAACCACGATCGCTCCCGGCTTCAGCTACGAGCATGCTCCGCAGCAGGACATCTTCATCAAGATGCGTGACAGCAAGCAGTTGTTCCGGGATGTGTTCAAGCTGGGCCGTGGCCGCAAGTGGCAACTGAACCACTCCAGCCTCTATCTCGATTTCCTGGCGGGCAATCAGAGTTATAACTGTACGCCCTGGGGCAACCCGACCCGCAATGTGTTCGGTTGGCAAAAACCCTGCTATCTGCTGGTGGATGAGGGGTATGCCCCTTCATTCAGTGCCTTGATGGACGAAACTCCCTGGGACAAATATGGCAATTCAAAGAATCCCAAGTGCGCCAACTGCATGGCACACTGCGGCTTTGAAGCTTCTGCAGTGGAAGATGCCATGAAGCATCCTCTCAAGGCTGCCTGGGTTTCTCTGATGGGGCCGCGCACCAGTGGCGCGATGGCGGACGAGCCTACTCCGGAATATGAAACTCAGCCCACCAAGAAAACGCGTCGCACGATTTCCATAGAAGCCGTCGACTGAGTTCACATTCCAGAAGCCGGTGCTCCTTAAGTTTTTTGTGGGGCGCCGGCTTTTTTGTGCCTGAAATTCGAGTCAATGCTAAGAGAGTTGCTCTATGGGCCAGTCTTGTTGTGGCAGGGGCCTGACCTCGGCGGTTACTGGTGGTTGATTGTTGGTTTTATACCTGCTGCTGACGGGAGTGGAGTCGACGTTCCAGATCGTCCCGCCATGCACTTGAAAGTGCTTCCACGGCCAATACCCTCTCTATCCACAGGTGCTGATCCGCGCCCTTTATAAGAGCCTTCATGGCATCACTGATAGTCACCGCCAGCTTATCCTGGCTTCGCCGCTTGATCGAATCCCCCTTGCGAATCTTGCCTTCCTCAAGTACCCGGAGATAGAAGCCGGTTCTACCTGAGGTCAGAAATTCACCGACAAAGCCCGGATCACCGAATTTCAGACCGAGCTTGAAGCATGGTACCCGAGGCTGGGTAATCTGCAGTAGCGTCTCACCCACCGAGAAAATATCTCCGATGTGGACGGCATCATCCGCCAGGTTGGATGCGGTGAGATTTTCGCCAAAATGGCCCGGGTCGTAGAGGTTTTCACCACGGGCCTTGGCCCAGTAATGATAGTTTTCCCAGGAATAGGCATAAAGGGCCTTGTCCGGACCGCCGTGATTTTTTCGGTCAACCTGAATATCACCGATCACGCCTTCCTGGTCGACTCTGACCGGACCCGCAGCTGGTGACTTATAGATTCCGGTTTCTATCAGCCTGTCTTGATGGAGAATGGTTTTCGACTTTCCCAGATTGACGGAAAGGACGCTGATCATTTCAGGTATGGGATTCACGTGGGTCGCTGTTGCCGGCTAATTGACGCACCGGGCCAAAGGATAGTCGATGCAGTGGGCTGGGGCCCAGTGATGCCAGTACTGATCGATGCTGTTTTGTCGGATAGCCTTTGTGGATGGCAAAGCCGTAGCCGGGAAATAACTCGTCCGCTAGGGTCATTTCACGGTCCCGAAATACCTTGGCTAGAATCGATGCCGCTGAAATGGGCGGCTCCGACAGGTCGCCGCCGATGATGGCGCGGCTTGGGCAGGGGAGATTTGGGCATCGATTCCCGTCGATCAGTGCCAGATCGGGAGGGATCTTCAGGGACGCGTGGGCCCGCTGCATGGCCAGCATTGATGCCTGAAGGATATTCAGACGGTCGATTTCAGGGGAATCGGCTCGTCCGATCGACCAGGCGATAGCCCGTTCCTCAATCATGCGAGCCAGAGTTTCGCGTTTTTTGGCAGAGAGCTTCTTGGAGTCGGTCAGCCCCTCAATAGGAGAGGCGTCATTCGGCAGGATCACGGCGGCCGCAATCACCGGACCCGCGAGACACCCTCTGCCAGCTTCATCAAATCCAGCAATGAACCGTTGCCGAGAGGTGCTCATCATTTTCCTTGGGGGGAAGAGAGAGATGCTCAGCGAATGATGCTGCGCCCGCTTTGCTGGAGGAACTCGAGGATGGGAAGAATTTCCGGTGATTGCTTGGCCATTGCAGCCAAGTGTTCGATGGCTTCCTCGAGTTTTAGGCGTGATTTGTAAATCACCTTGAAGGCCCGCTTGATCTGCAGAATCGCTTCCGCATCATAACCGCGACGCTCCATGCCGACGTTGTTGATGCCGCGGGGTTTGGTCGGGCTGCCGCCCACCATGACATAGGGTGGGATGTCCCGACTGATCACGCTGCCCATTCCGGAAAAGCTGTGCCGCCCGATGCGGCAAAATTGGTGCACCAGAGAGAATCCACCCAGTATGGCGTAGTCATCGACACTGACATGCCCCGCAAGAGAGGCACCATTAGCCATGATGACTCCGTCACCGATGACGCAATCATGGGCCACATGGGTATAGGCCATCAACAGGTTATCGTTTCCGATCCGGGTCAGGGATTGATCCTGGGCAGTGCCTCGATGAAGAGTGCAGTACTCGCGTATGACGTTTCGGTCACCAATCTCTAGCCGAGTGACTTCCCCCTGATATTTCTTGTCCTGAGGATCCTCGCCTACTGAGGCAAACTGAAAGATCCGGTTTTCCCGCCCTATGCGAGTGGGTCCCCGGATGACAACATGGGGCCCAATCGTAGTGCCCGACCCAATCTCAACCCCCGGACCAATGATGGTGAACGGGCCGACACTGACATCGTCCGCAAGAATGGCGCCCGGATCGATGATTGCGGAAGGATGGATCAAGCGTTCTGCTCCGCCGCCGCACACATGATCTCGGCACTGGCTACAAATTCACCGTCCACCTCAGCCCGACACTCGAAGGCCCAGATGTTGCGTTTGTGTCTCAGGTAGCAAGCTTCCAGCTTGAGTTGATCTCCGGGAACTACTGGACGCTTGAATCGCACTTTATCAAGCCCTACCAGATAGTAGGTGCGGCCTTTGCCCATCAGCCCCTCAACGGAACGTCCGGCGAGCAGCCCGGTTGCCTGGGCAAGGGCTTCGATGATGAGTACGCCCGGCATAATGGGCACGGCCGGGAAGTGGCCGGTGAAAAAGGGTTCGTTGTAGGTGACATTCTTGAGGGCAAGCAATCGCTTGCCGGGTTCGACCTCAAGAACCCTGTCGATGAGCAGGAAGGGGTATCGGTGGGGGAGATATTCCTTGATTTCTTGGATATCCAAAACGGGCCTATGATTGTTGATGATTACGGAAGGTGGAGCGCGTCAGATTGGGCGCCTACTTCTTGCTGCCACCGCCCAGTTTCTTTTCAACCTCGCTGGTGATATTGAGACCATCCTTTGCGAAGGCGACGCCGTCGACCAGAATCAGGTCGAAGTTCTGCTCCTTGGCTACACTTTGAATGGCTTCCTGGACCACCTTCTGGATCTTGGCCATCTCCTGATTGGCACGCAGGCCGTAATCCTGTCGCATCTCATCCATGGCGCGTTTGAATTCGCGGCCCCGGTCAATCAGATCCTTTTCGGTCTTTCTCTTGTCGGCTTCGCTCATGGTAGCGATATCCTTTTCGAGTTTTTCCTCAAGCTTCTTCAGTTGCTTTTGCTCGTTGACCAGCTTGGTTTCACGGGGTTGAAATTCCTTTTTCAGTTCCGCCTGTGATTTCTGGCTTTGGGAAGACTGATCGACCAGCTTGCGCAGATCGACGACTCCAATCTTGAGTTCGGCGGCGGTAAGACCACTGCTCAGCAAGAGACCGCAGAGTGCAACGAGAATTTTTTTTGACATGAATAATTACCCGGGAAGGTTGTTTGAGTGAGGCCAGTCGCATTGTCCACCGCATATCGTTGACAGCGGTTTCACAAGGCATGCTACGGATTATACAAGATGCGCAAAGAACCGTAGGAAGTCGGAGTGGGCGATCGATGGTCATTTGAACGAGTTATCCTGCCGTCGTGGGTTTCACGGGGAGGCGAGGACAAGCCGGATATACTATTGGTCCGTTTGATGGAACGGCATCTGTTTTATTTCAGGAGTGCCAGGGTGGCGTTGTTACTTTCCAGGCTGTGCGGCCCGCTCAGGATGCTGTTCTGTTGCGCTTTGCTTCTGGCCATAGCGGGTTGCGGCAGCCCACCCAACAATCCCTATCCGGTCTCCGCCGCCGAGGAGAATACCCTCTACAGCTCCTTTGAGGAGCGCCCCAAGCATCTCGATCCGGCACGGGCCTATAGCTCCAACGAGTATGAGCTTATTGCCCAGATCTATGAGCCACCCCTGCAATACGATTATCTGAAGCGGCCCTATCAGCTGGAACCTCTTGCGGCCCGGCAATTGCCCGAAGTCCACTATCTGGATGCGCAGGGCCAGCCCTTGCCGGCAGATGCGCCGGACGACAGGATTGCCTTCAGCATCTACGACATTCGCCTTCGACCTGACTTGCGCTATGAGCCTCACCCGGCCTTCGCCCGCGATTCCGCGGGGCGTTACCGCTATCACTCTCTTTCGGCTGAGGAGCTGGATTCAATACATACCCTGAATGATTTCAGATTTATGGCGGATCGGCCCGTCACCGCGGCAGACTATCTTTATCAGATCAAACGATTGGTCCATCCACAAATCCATTCGCCCATCGCGGAATTGATGGGTGACTATATCGTCGGGTTGCGTGATCTGGGCGATCGGCTGTTGAAGAAGCTGGACCGGGTGCCGGCCGAGGGTGGATGGCTGGATCTTCGTGATTTTCCCCTGGAGGGCGCCGAGGTGGTCAATGACCAGCACCTGCGACTCAGTCTTCACGGCAAGTATCCCCAGTTTCGTTTCTGGTTGGCGATGCCGTTTTTTGCACCCATGCCCTGGGAGGCGGATGCCTTCTACGCTCAGTCGGGTTTGGCCGAGAGAAATATCAGCCTTGACTGGTATCCGGTCGGATCGGGCCCCTATCGGCTGGCCGAGAACAACCCCAACCGGCGCATGGTGCTGGAGCGAAATCCAAGCTTTCACGATGAGCGGTATCCGTCGGCAGGCGAGCCTGGTGACGCGGCAGCCGGCCTGCTGACCGATGCCGGACAGCCCTTACCATTGATCGACCGGGTCATCTTTGTTCTGGAGAAGGAGACGATTCCCTATTGGAGCAAGTTCCTGCAGGGGTATTACGATGCCTCCGGCCTGGCTTCAGACAACTTTGATCAGGCCATCCAGTTCAGCGGGGTGGGTAATGCCGAATTAACGCCTGACATGAAGGCCCATGGTATCCGCTTGCAAACCGCCGTGAGTGCCTCGATCCACTATCTGGGTTTCAATATGCTGGATCCGGTAGTGGGGGGGCTCAGCGAGGCTGGGTCTAAATTGCGTCGAGCCATCAGTATCGCCATCTATGAAGAGGAGTTTATCGCCATTTTCATGAATGGGCGCGGCATCGCGGCACAGGGCGTGTTGCCGCCAGGGCTGTTCGGTTACGAAGCCGGTGTGAAAGGGATCAACCCCTATGTCTATGAGTGGGAGAACGGTGCGCCACGTCGAAAGGCGGTCACCGAAGCCAAAATGCTGCTGGCCGAAGCAGGCTATCCGGAGGGTATCGACACAGCCACCGGCAAGCCGTTGGTGCTGTTCCTCGATACGACCTCTTCCGGAGTTGAGGACAAGCCGGCGCTCAATTGGTACCGCAAGCAGTTGGCCAAGCTTGGCATACAGCTGGTCTTGCGAACCACCGACTACAATCAGTTTCAGCAGAAAATGGCAAATGGCAATGCTCAGTTGTTTCGCTGGGGCTGGAACGCGGATTATCCGGATCCGGAGAATTTCTTTTTCCTGTTGTATGGTGAAAATGCCAAAGTTGGCACGGGGGGGGAAAATGCCGCCAATTACCGCAATCCGGAGTTTGACCGGCTATTCAGGCTCATGAGGAACCAGGCGGATGGGCCTGAGCGAATGGCGCTGATTCGGCAGATGCAGGAGATACTGCGCCATGATGCCCCCTGGGTTTTTGGGGTTCACCCCAAGAGTTTCAGTCTGCGGCATGAGTGGTACAGGAATTTCAAACCCAACCTCATGGCAAATAACGGACTCAAATATCTTCGAATCGACGGAGCGCTGAGAGCTGACCGGCGACAGCAATGGAATCAGCCCTTCTACTGGCCCCTGGGGCTGGCTTTTGCCGGATTGCTGGCGCTAATTGCGCCTGCCTGGCGGGCCTATCGGCGCCGCCAGAGGTCAGCCGCCCTATGACCGATTACATCATTCGCCGGCTGCTGTACGCGCTGCCCTTGCTGCTTGGCATCAATGTGTTGACCTTTGTGTTGTTCTTCGTTGTCAATACCCCGAAGGACATGGCGCGAATGCATTTGGGGCAGAAGCATGTCACGCCCGAGGCCATGGAGAAATGGAAGCATGAACGGGGCTACGATCAACCGCTTTTCTGGAATGACGAAGCCGAGGGTGCCACCAAGGTCACGCAGACCATCTTCGTTCAGAAGTCCCTAGGCCTCTTTCTTTTTCGGTTTGGACGCTCCGATGCCGGGCGGGATATCGGTGCTGATATCGGGCAGCGGATGTGGCCTTCGCTGGCCATTGCCATTCCTTCGCTGATTGTTGGTTTGGCGGTCCATATCGGGTTTGCCCTGTTGCTGGTGTTTTTTCGCCTGACATATCTGGAGTTTTGGGGGGTTGCCCTGTGCGTGGCCTTGATGTCGATTTCCACCTTGTTTTACATCATCGGGGGGCAGTTTTTGATCGGCAAACTGCTGCAGTTGACGCCTATTTCGGGTTATGACACCGGCTGGAATGCGGTGCGCTTCATCATTCTCCCGGTAGCGATAGGCATGGTCTCGGGCTTGGGTTCCGGGGTCCGCTGGTATCGGACCCTGTTTCTGGAGGAAGTTGAGAAGGACTACGTGCGAACCGCCCGGGCCAAGGGGCTGTCCGAGGCCCGTGTCCTGTTTTTTCATGTCCTTAAAAACGCCATGATTCCAATACTGACTGGGGTGGTCGTGGTGCTGCCGCTGCTATTCACGGGTAGCCTGATCACCGAGTCCTTCTTCGCCATTCCTGGCTTGGGAAGCTATACCATCGACGCGATCAATCAGCAGGACTTTGCCATCGTCCGGTCCATGGTCTTTTTGGGATCGGTACTTTACATCCTCGGATTGTTGCTGACAGATATTTCCTACACGCTGGTCGATCCCCGCGTGAAGCTGAGCTGAATCATGCCGGTATTGCTGCCAACGGATGTTCTGTTTCTTCTCCTGCTGTTGGGTCTGTCGGCGCTTTTGGTCTACACAGTTCGGCAGGAGCATCTGCGTCGACCGTGGCGCAGCGTGATGCGCAGCCGCAGTGCCATGATCTCGCTGGTGATTCTTCTTGCCTATCTGTTGATTGCCATCCTTGACTCCATCCGCGTTCCGGCCAGTGTCAATGGTCCTGGTAGCTCCGGAGCCGCTCCGATCGGCGAACCGGTGACCTTGCTGGATGTCGGCTTGACCGCCATTCGTGATGCACAGGAAAAAACCTATTCCGCACCCTTGGCGGTGGTGGCGCATGCCCGCGAAATGACTCGTCAAGCTGACGGTCGGGAGGTTTGGGCCTACCCGAGGCTACAGTATGGAGGTCGTCATCTTGCTGATCCGGACCGCGAACATGCGGATGATCTACTGCGCAGGGCCCTTCTGGGCCTGGCTGCCGGATTGGCGGGATGGGGCGTGTTGATGGTGTTTATTGCGCTGGCTGTCGCCCGATCCCCAAACGGCTTTGTCGATTTTTTGCGCTCGGCCTGCCATAGCGATTCCGAATTCCCCTGGCGTGCCGTTCTGCTCACGCTATTGCTGATCTGCGTAATGGCGGGAGTGCTGGCGGCGTTGAGTCAGGAATATCACGTACTTGGCACGGGCAAGGTAGGTGAGGATGTCCTCTACCAGAGCCTAAAAAGTATCCGCACGGGTGTCCTGATCGGAACGTTGACGACCGTCGCCACACTGCCACTGGCCCTGGTGCTGGGCATCCTCGCCGGTTATTACCGGGGCTGGGTGGATGATGTCATTCAATACCTGTACACCACCCTCAATTCCGTGCCCGGCGTCCTTTTGATTGCGGCGGCAATGCTGGTGATGCAGTCCTATATGGCGAAACACGAAGCGGAATTCGCCAGCCTGGCAACTAGGGCCGATTTTCGTTTGCTGGCGTTGTGCTTGATTCTGGGTATGACTTCCTGGACTGGTCTATGCCGCTTGCTGCGAGCCGAGACTCTCAAGCTGCGTGAACTGGAATATGTCCAGGCAGCACGGGTGCTGGGAGTCAGTCAAGGCATGATCCTTTTTCGGCATATCCTTCCTAATCTGTTTCATCTGGTACTGATTTCCGTAGCACTGGATTTTAGCTCCCTGGTGCTGGCGGAGGCGGTGCTCTCCTATGTGAATATCGGGGTAGATCCCAGTACCGAGTCCTGGGGCAACATGATCAATGGCGCTCGCCTGGAAATGGCCCGCGAACCTGTCGTCTGGTGGTCATTGGCCTCGGCTTTCGTGTTCATGTTCGCCTTGGTATTACCGGCCAATCTTTTTGCCGATGCCGTGCGCGATGCCTTTGACCCTCGCCGGTCAGGCTGATGTTTGTTGTGATCCACGATGACCTCTGACGTCGTCACACCGCTGCTCTCGGTGGCTGACCTGCGCGTGGCCTTTCGGCAGGGACCGGAGTGGGTGCCGGCGGTGGCCGGGGTGTCATTTGAAATCGGCAAGGGCGAGTGTTTTGCCCTGGTCGGCGAATCGGGGTCGGGGAAATCGGTGACCGCCCTGTCGGTTCTGCGCTTGTTGCCGCAGAACGGTCGGATTCAGGCTGGTCGCGTTGTTCTTGACGGGGCGGACGTGTTTGCCGTTTCCGAACGGGACATGGGCTCGATTCGCGGGGGCAAGATCGGGATCGTGTTCCAGGATCCCATGACTTCGCTCAATCCGGTGTTGACCATTGGCCAGCAGATTGCCGAGACGCTCATGTTGCATCGGCATCTCAAAGGTGCGGCTCTGCGCCGAAGATCAATGGAGTTGCTGGAGCAGGTCGGTTTGCCGCACCCTGACCGGCACCTGAGCGAATATCCCCACCAGCTTTCCGGGGGTATGCGGCAAAGAGTGATGATTGCCCTTGCACTGGCAGGTGAACCGGCATTGTTGATCGCGGACGAGCCCACCACGGCACTGGATGTCACCTTGCAGGCCCAGGTTCTCGACTTGTTGCGCCGGCTCCGCAAGGAAACCGGCATGGCCTTGTGGCTGATCACGCATGATTTCGGCACGGTTGCGGAGGTCGCAGACCGCATTGCCGTGATGCGGGCAGGGGTGCTGGTTGAAACCAGTGGGCCGGAATTCTTCGATGGTCCGCAGCATGTCTACAGTCGTGAGTTGTTGAATGCCATGCCCCGATTGGGAGCCTGTCTGCAGCGGGAGTCTCCAGAAGAGGAAAGGTCTTTTCCGGGGCAACCACTGTTGGAGGTTGAGGATTTCAAGGTTTACTACCCGGTCAGGCAGGGTGTTTTTCAGCGAACGGTGGATCATGTCCGTGCCGTTGACGGGGTCACGTTCCGGGTTGAACGTGGTGAGACACTGGCGCTGGTAGGTGAGTCGGGTTGTGGCAAGACCACCCTGGGCAAAGCGCTGCTCAATCTGATCCCGGCGACAGCTGGCGAGGTGCGCCTGGACGGAGTTTCAATTTCAAATGCGACGTTGGGTGTCCGACACAAGGCTCAGGCCGAACTGCAGATAGTGTTTCAGGACCCCTATTCGTCGATGAACCCGAGAATGATTGTGGGCGACATTCTGGAGGAGGGATTGCGTGCCCAGCGCCCCCGTATGGCACCCGCCGAGCGCCGAGAAAGGATTGAAACCCTGCTGTTGGCGGTAGGCTTGCCGGTGTCGGCTCGTAGTCGCTACCCCCATGAATTTTCGGGTGGGCAGCGGCAGCGCCTCTGCATCGCACGAGCCCTGGCGGTGGAACCGAGGCTGATTGTTTGTGACGAGCCGACCAGCGCTCTGGATGTCTCGGTTCAGGCTCAGGTGATTCGGCTTTTGAAGGAATTGCAGGACCGTCACGGGCTCAGCTATCTCTTCATTACTCACGATCTCGCCGTGGTGTCGGAGCTGGCTGACCGGGTGGCCGTCATGCACTCAGGAAAAATGGTCGAGATGGGACCGACCCGCCAGGTACTGTTCAACCCGAAAAACGCCTACACCCGGCGTCTCTTGGACGCCTTGCCCAGCTTGCACAAAGGTCACGGGCGCCGGGTTGGCCCTTGACCGGCGACCTCAGTTGTCAGGCTCGGCTTCCTGAGCGATGGGGCTCTGCTGATCCTTCAGGACTTCGTTGATCGATTCCCTGAGATCATCCGGAATGGTCCGCGAGGCGGCCTTGAGTTTGAGTCCGTCCTGAATGCGCTGGTGGCTGGGGGAATCATCCTCCATGCCCAGCATGAAATCTTCCAACGTCGACAGCGCGCTGAATCGCACATCTTCGCTTTGATCTTCCAGTGCCGACATCAGGGTAGCGATGGTGGCATCGGATGGGGCATCCAGAGAACCCAGGCTCAGGGCTGCGGCATTCCGCACTTCCGCATTGGCGTCAGTGACGAGCAATTGCCCTAGAGTGGCTTCGGTTTCGGGGCTGGGGTAGGCACCGAGTTGCTCCACCGCCTCGATCCTCTCCTCATCATTTGCACTGCCGAGCTGGGTCATGGCCTCGGCAATCTGCTCCTTCTCAATCTGCTCGTCATCCAGCATCTCGTCAGGAGGAAGCGAATCCACATCCATCGAATGGGTCGTCGCCTTGGCGGGGGTGGTTGTTGCCACGGTATCGGCCTTGGGGGATGGCACGGTCTGGGTGACGGCTTCCTGCGATTCGTCTTCCGTTTGTTCGGTTTCCAGATTGTAGAAAACAGCAGCCACGATGACGCTGGAGATCAGCAGGGTGATCAGAAGAATTCGGGAAATAGGCATGATTTTTCCGTGGTGAGCTGTGGTCTGCGGTATTTAAACGGTGATGCCTCTAGCTCAGATGCCGGGGCACTGTTCGGAATTCTATCAGACGGTCAATTAAGCGAAAATTGCTGCCAGCGGAGCTCCTTCGAGGCAGGTTCCGGACAGGGTCAGGGGCTTGCTGGTGTCCAGAAGACGCCGGCCGGCAAGATCGAAGTCTCGTCCGTCGATAGCTTGCCGCTCAGGGGTTCGATTCGTTGAAAAATCGCCTGAGCTGATTTGCGCTCCTTGTCCCCCAGAGTCGTGGCTTGGCCCTCACAATAATGTTTACGGAGTGCCGCCTGAATCCGGACATCCGTTTCCTGCGTCAGTGAACTGACTTCATGCCAGACGTTGTCGGACTCACAGATTTCCTTTCTGGCTTCGCGCGTGGCCTGGAGGAACCCATCGAGAGCCTTGGTATGGCTCTTGGCCCAGTCCTCGTGGAAAACATAACCCAGCGCAGGTACATCCGTTTCGATGCCAAGTGCGGATTGAATGGCCTGTCCGTCAAGCACTTGCCGGTACCCCTGTGCCTCCAGCTTGGCGGCGTAATTCCAGTAGGTCAGCACGGCATCGAGTTGCCCTTGCAGCAGGGACTGGTTCAGCAGGGGCGGTGCGCCGAAGGACACAATCGCGGACTTTTCCAGGTCAAGGGAAGAGGTTTTCTTCCCCATGGCCTTCAGAAGTAGCCAGTTCTTGTCCATTCCACCTCCCGCTACACCGAGTCGCTTTCCGGTCAGATCTGCGATTCCGTGAATGGAGGAGTCTTTCGGAACCATCAGTGCGCCGTGGCTGGAGGAAAAGGGAGCAAACGTAAAGTCCTGGCCCTGCAGCCTCTGACGAGCCACCCAGATCCAGTCGGAGACGATGAGATCGATGCTGTGACCCTGCAGGCCAATGCGGCCGGCCTCCGGACTGGCGAGTTCGGTAGTTTCGATCTGGAGTTGATGGGCCGCGTCCAGCCTTTTCGACTTGATGACGGCAAGCTCCCAGTTCAGGGTGCCAAACGCAAGCGCGCCGACCTTGATCGTGTTCTGGTCTGTGTCTGCGGTGACTGTTGCTGACAGGATCAGCAGGCATGAGGGGATAAGTAACTTCAGCATCTCCGGGCTTCCGGTAGGTGATCGACGGCTCAATTGCCGGCGATGGTCAGCTGATCCAGCATGATCGATCCGGTTCGCGTGTTGCCGCGCAGATCAACATCATTGCCCACAGCCACCAGGTTCCTGAGCATGTCCCGCAGGTTACCGGCAATGGTGAATTCCTCGACCGGATACTGGACGGTCCCGTTCTCCACCCAGAACCCGGCGGCGCCGCGGGAGTAGTCCCCGGTTACCAGATTGACCCCCTGTCCCATCAGCTCGGTGACGAGGAGGCCTGTACCCATTTTCTGCAGAAGCCCGTTCAAGTCGAGGCTACCGGAATTGATGGTTAGGTTATGGACTCCCCCGGCATTGCCGGTGGATGTCATGCCCAGTTTGCGAGCCGAGTATGTGCTCAGTACATACGATTCCAGGATTCCATCGCGAACCAGCGCGCGTGGCAGGGTTCTGACTCCCTCGGCATCGTAGGGAACGCTGCCCAGGGCCTTTTTCAGATGTGGTTGCTCGTGTATCTGCACGAAGTTGGGGAAGACCGGCTGGCCAAGCTGGTCCAGCAGAAAGGACGATTTGCGATACAGGTTGCCACCGCGAATGGCACCAATGAAATGGCCGAGCAGGCTGGCCGCCACATCGGCGGCAAAAATGACCGGGCATTGCCGGGTGCTCAGACTTCTGGCGCCGAGCCGCCGTAGGGTTCGCTCAGCAGCGATGCGGCCGACCTCCTCGGGAGGTTGGAGATCGCAGGCATCGCGAGCCACGGTCCACCAGTCGTCCCGCTGCATCTGTTGATCCCGCTCGCCGATGACGGAGACACTCAGGCTGTGACGGGTGGAAGCATAGCCATGAAGAAAGCCCAGGCTGTTGCCCATGACCCGGAGACCCTCGAAGGTGTTGAGGCTGGCGCCTTCGGAATTGCTGATGTCGGGGTGATGGTGCCGTGCGGCATTCTCGCAAGAGACGGCCAGGTCGATGGCCGCTTCCGGCTCGATGGCCCATGGGTGATAAAGATCAAGATCGGGAAACTCGGTCGCCAGAAGTGTGGCGTCGGGAAGACCTGCGCAGGGGTCTTCGGCCGCGTGGCGGGCAATCCGGATCGCAGCGGCTACGGTTTCACGCATGGCGGCAGGGCTCAGGTCGCTGGTGCTGGCCGATCCCTTGCGCTGGCCGATGTAAACGGTCAGGCCTAGCCCCCGGCTGCGGTGGTGCTCGATGGTTTCCACCTCGCCCAGCCGGGCAGTGACTGAGAGCCCGGACTCCATGCTGACGCCGACTTCGGTTCCGGTGGCGCCTTGGGCGCGGGTTTCTTCGATGCAGTCGGCAACCAGTTGCTTCAAGTGGTCGAGCTGCAATTGCTCAGTGGAGGACGTCGGGTTTGAAGCCACAGAAAATCCCATTGAAATCGGTTGAAGCGGAGCGGGCTAGCCCTGGACGCGGGTGCCGCCGACGGTGAGACCGTCGACCTTGAGCGTTGGCTGGCCGACGCCCACGGGGACGCTCTGGCCATCCTTGCCGCAGGTGCCGACGCCACTATCCAGCTGGAGATCGTTGCCGACCATGCTGACGCGGGTGAGGACATCCGGCCCGTTGCCAATGAGGGTGGCTCCCTTGACAGGGCGGGTCAGCTTGCCGTCTTCGATCAGGTAGGCTTCGCTGGCGGAGAAGACAAACTTGCCGGAGGTGATATCCACCTGACCTCCGCCAAAATTCTTGGCATACAAGCCTTTCCCGACTGACCGAATGATTTCCTCCGGGTCATGCGGTCCGGCCAGCATGTAGGTGTTGGTCATGCGCGGCATGGGCAGGTGCTGGTAGGACTCCCGGCGGCCGTTGCCGGTAGGCGCAACGCCCATCAGGCGGGCATTGAGCTTGTCCTGCATGTAGCCCTTGAGGATGCCGTTCTCGATCAGCGTGGTGCAGGCGGTGGGCGTGCCCTCATCATCGATGGTCAATGAGCCGCGCCGGCCCGAAAGCGTGCCGTCATCCACCACGGTACACAGCGGTGAAGCGACTTTTTCACCGATCCTGCCGGAAAAGGCGGAAGTCCCCTTGCGGTTGAAGTCTCCCTCCAGGCCGTGGCCAATGGCCTCGTGGAGCAGGATGCCTGGCCACCCCGATCCCAACACGACAGTCATGCTTCCGGCCGGTGCCTCGTCTGCCTCCAGGTTGACCAGGGCCTGGCGGACGGCCTCACGGGCATATTCCGATGCCCGGTCGCCCTCCAGAAAATATTGATAATCGGTGCGGCCTCCGCCGCCGAAGCTGCCCTGTTCACGGCGGCCGCCATCCTCGACGATCACGCTGACATTGAGTCGGACCAGCGGCCGAACATCCCCGTGAAAGGCGCCGTCCTGCCCCATCACCATCACCACTTCATGGCTGCCGGACAGGCTTACAAATACCTGCTCTACTCGGGGGTCCTGGGCACGGCACTCCTGATCCAGTCGTTTCAGCAGCGCAATCTTGTCTTCTTCCGGGAGTGATTTCAGTGGATCAATCGGCAAGTACAAGGACGGTGGGCGGGACGCCTGAGCCAGTTCCCGGGTGCCCTCATCGCCCCGGCGGGCAATGGATCGGGCACTTTTGGCCGCTTCCAGCAAGGCGGGAGTGGTGATGTCATCGCTGTAGGCAAAACCGGTTTTTTCTCCCGCGACCGCCCGAATGCCGGCGCCCTGATCGATACTGTGGGTGCCCTCCTTGACGATGCCGTCTTCGAGTCCCCAGGATTCATATCGGGTCGCCTGCAGGTAGATGTCCGCCGTGTCGATACCGGCCCCCAGCAACTGGTGCATGACGCGTTCAAGATCACCCGTGGCGAGGCCGACGGGTTCCAGCAGCGTTTGTTGGGCGATGGCGATGGGTTCTGAAGTCATGAGGCCGATGGGGTTTATAGAGGAGGGAACTTGAGTCGAAACTCAGCGGCAGGTCAGTTTGGTGTGTTCCAGTGCCGGAAATGCCGCCCTGAACTTTTCCAGCCGATCGCGATCAAATTCTGCCGTGACAACACCGGAGCCCTGCGCCAGGCTGGCCATCACGGCACCCCAGGGGTCGACTAACATGCTGTGGCCATAGGTCTCCCGGCCATTGATGTGAAAACCACC
>Ga0172373_10004557_pt1 | contig 19449 bp, 19 predicted proteins | sample Lak10m_2_FD_114546 | JGI IMG/M metagenome (GOLD analysis project Ga0172373, IMG submission 114546) | Freshwater microbial communities from Kabuno Bay, South-Kivu, Congo - kab_092012_10m | ecosystem: Environmental > Aquatic > Freshwater > Lake | place: Democratic Republic of the Congo...
CGCCCGACGCGACTCAGGAATATCCGTCACCGAAAGCCCCAGCCAATTCGATGAGACTGTCTCGGAAGGCCCTGCGGGTTTCGCGCCAGCCTTCGCGGTGCGATCGGGCTCCATCTCAGCGACGACGATGTTCAGGTCTCGCGTCACCCCCTTTCGCCAGATCTGCGCATTCACGCGCGCGCCTGGCTTGGTGTTACCCACAATCCGAGGAAGGTCTGACGATTTCTCAATCGGCTTTCCATCAAAACGCAACAGAATATCGCCGGGCTCAATGCCACCCTTTTCGGCTGGGCTCGCGGGCTCAACGCTACGCACTAATGCACCCGATGTCTTGTTCAGGCCCAACGCATCCGCCACCTCTTTTGTGACTTCGCCAATTCCAACACCAATGCGCCCCCGCGTAACCCGCCCCTGCGTGCGCAACTGATCGGCAACGCGATTTGCCTCGTCGATTGGGATCGCAAACGAGATGCCCATGAATCCGCCCGTTCGAGAGTAGATCTGGGAATTAATACCAATCACCTCGCCCCGCATGTTCAACAGCGGCCCCCCGGAATTGCCGGGGTTAACTGCGACATCCGTCTGAATAAAAGGTAGGTAGTCTCCCGTGTCCCGACCCTTCGCACTCACAATTCCAGCCGTTACCGTATTTTCGAGGCCAAAGGGAGATCCGATCGCCAGAACCCATTCACCAACGCGAACGCGATTCGAATCGCCCGGTTTTAAGGCGGTCAAGCCCGATGCAGAAATTTTGACTAAGGCAACATCTGTACGTCGATCTGATCCAATCAGTCTGGCCTTGAATTCACGCTTATCCGCAAGCGTTACGATGATGTCATCAGCCCCGTCCACCACATGGTGGTTAGTGAGAATAAACCCGTCATTCGAGATGACAAATCCACTACCCACGCCACGCGGAACCTCTTCCTGTCCCTGGCCCTGTCCTTGGCCTCGCGGGCTACGCGGGGTGTTGGGACGGGGTGGGAAAAATCGACGAAAAAATTCATAAAACGGATCGTTCTCATCAAGCTCTGGCATCTGTGGCAGGCCACCACCCTGCCCCGGCTGCTGAAGGCGTACCTTTTCAACCGTACGAATATTCACCACCGCAGGTGCAGCCAGTTCCACAAGATCCGCAAAATCAGGTAGACCCCGCGACGTCACTGCGTTTTGTGCAATCACCGGCGCGGGCACAAGTAGTGGCAACGCGGTGGCGAGCACCAATAGGAAGGCCAACGACGCAGAACGCTGAAGGCGAGACACTTCGAATATCAGGGCGAATCTCATGGCGACCTCTTCCATTCAATGGTTTGTGCAAATTGACGTAGTGTTTCAGGCGGGATGTCGCCCATTACCGTAACCCATGCCTCTTGAATTTCTCGCGACAGCATGGTGAGAGCCCCGTTTCGACGAACACGCTCAGTCAGTGGGCCAGCGACTGAGCGACTCTGGACAAATACTGACACAGTCGCGATTCCATCCGAGAGCACATAGCGGCGAATCGAGAAAGGCGCCGCGTCCGACTTGGCTGCACGTTGATACACGCCAACGACCTCAAAGCCCTTCAGGGTCTCCGGCCGATACTTTAGGCTAGGCGCTGGCGCCAAGGCGACCATCGAGGCATCTCGAACCGTCCAATCTTTAACACCCGTGAACGACGAGGTTAAAACCCCTAAGGGGAGGGAGTTGGTGTTCGCCGTGCCCGACCCCATGCTTGTCGCATCGGTTTTTGAGAGCAGAGAGAACTGTGTAAAGGCAATCTGTTCAAGCACTGCCCCCTGGGCATCAAGCTTTTGACACTTCACGACCAGCGAGGTCTTCTTATCGACCCAGGCACGAACCGGCCAACGAGATTCTTGTCGCGGCTTAAAAAAGACCTCAACCGCATCAATATCCGCAATCCGCATGGAGCCGCCCTGCACGACCTCGTAGTTCTTCAAAATCTGCTCTGGGGCGCCCACAAACACTGCAGGAAAGGCCGCCCGGGGGTAACTCGTCTGGTCAATCTTCACCACCTGCCGCTCGGGCAGGTAGATTCGCATTTCATGGGGTGTCTTGATGATTTCCTGGAGATGGCCTTCAAGGGCCTGGACCTTCGTCACCGACTGCTTCGCATCAATGATCTGTGTAATCCGCGATGTATGGAGGATGGAATCTTGTTGATGAACAAACGTTCCGGAAAACGAGAGTGCCCGAGCGGCCGATTGCATTCTGGCCAAGAAGGCCTCGGAGCTGCGATCCGGTTGTTGAGCGGTAACACGTTGGCTTAGCAAACCCGCTGTGACCCCGACAGACAGGATCAGTATCAGTCTTGCACAGCAACGAATCATGGCCTAACGAACCTCCGCCGAGACGGGACGAATCGACATGGACCCGTGCGCCTCGAGTAACTCACGAAGCCTTGGATCCTCGAGGAGCACTGGCGGAGCGGGCCGTTGCGAAAGGGTTACGGATTCGGGTATCGCGCTGGCAAGGACCTCAACAAATCCGTGCTCGTGCATCTGCGGCGCAAGAGCAACAAACGCGACAAAGGCGACTGCAGCCGCGACTGCGGAGCCATAGATCAGCCGAGTTCGACCCGATATGCCGGACCAGAGCCCTGCGCCATACCTTGGCTGCGGGTTCTTCGGGAAATGGTGCAGAGGCTCTGCCTCGATCTGCTCGACAATTCTTCGGGTGAGTGTCGATCGACGCGCAACACCAGTACTTCGCATCAGATCACCCACCAAATGCCATTCCGACCAGGACTGCCGCATCTCAGCGCTCTCAAGAATTTGATTGGGTAAAGCGCTCGCACGCGCGTGATCGAGTTCGCCATCGATCCACGCGGAGAGATTTTCCTTTGACTGCTGATCGCTCATTCCCACCTCCTGTTTCGATTCATTTCTTCGCATTCCTCATTACCAACGCTCGTCTTCTTTCGTACCCAACAGAGGGCGTAGTTTCTCTGCAATTGCCTCACGGGCCCGAAAGATTCGAGAGCGCACGGTTCCGATCGGACAATCCATGGCCTGCGCAATTTCCTCGTAGCTCAACCCTTCGATCTCTCGAAGCGTAATCGCCGCTTTTAAATCCTCAGGCAAGGCTTCAATGGCCGCATTGACCACCTCAGCGACTTGCCGGCTATGAAGGACGGCATCCGGGGTATTGTTATCCTCTACGACATCACCGAGTTCCAAAAATTCCCCGTCGTCTGGTCCCTGGAATTCCCCAACCGTCACGGGCCTACGGCTTTTCGTGGCAAGATAATTTTTTGCGGTGTTAATCGCGATCCGATAGAGCCAGGTATAAAACGCGCTCTCCCCCCGAAACTGAGGCAGGGCACGGTAGGCTTTAATAAAGGCCTCTTGGGTAACATCTTCGATTTCTGCGGTATCGCGCACCAGACGCGATAAGAGCCGCTGAACCCGACGCTCGTACTTGGCCACCAAGAGGGCAAAGGCCCGCTGATCGCCCTGCTTGACTCGCTCGACAAGCAAGGCATCGGCCTCTCGCTGGTTGATCACCCTCGGGCACCCTCGACGGTCACCTTAGAGGCCGCGAAAAACTAGAGTACCGTTTGTGCCACCAAAGCCGAAATTATTTTTCACAGCCACATTGATGTCGACATCACGGGCAGCATTCGCACAGTAATCAAGATCGCATTCGGGGTCTTGATTAAAGATATTGATGGTCGGCGGGCTCTTTTTGTGGTGGAGCGCTAAAACCGTGAATACCGATTCCAGCCCACCCGCACCGCCCAATAGGTGCCCAGTCATCGATTTAGTGGAGTTCACAACAATCTTCTTCGCCCGATCGCCCAAGGCCGCCTTTATGGCGTCGGTCTCGTTCTTATCACCCAGTGGGGTAGAGGTTCCGTGGGCATTGACATAATCCACCTGATCGACAGGAACCTGGGCATCTTTCAGAGCATTCACCATGCAACGGCGCGGACCATCCATATTTGGCGCTGTCATATGAAAGGCGTCTCCTGACATCCCGAAGCCCGCGAGTTCGCAGTAAATCGGCGCCCCCCGCGCCCGGGCATGCTCATATTCCTCGAGCATCAAGACACCGGCACCCTCGCCCAAGACAAAGCCATCTCGGTCCTTGTCCCAGGGCCTGGAGGCCGTCGCAGGGTCCTCGTTACGGGTTGATAGGGCCCGAGCGGCGGCAAACCCCCCGATACCCAGGGGAGAAATTGTTGATTCCGCCCCCCCGGCGAGCATGGCATCGGCGTCGCCGTACTGGATCAGTCGCATCGCAAGCCCAATGCTGTGAAGGCCTGTCGTGCAGGCTGTCACGGCCGCCACGTTGGGGCCCTTGAGATTGCGCAAAATACTTAGATGCCCTGAGATCATATTGATGATCGAACCGGGCACAAAAAATGGCGAGATACGACGGGCACCCCGGTTGGTGTACTCGGAGTGGGTCTGCTCGATCAGCGGCAGTCCACCGATCCCAGAGCCGACGAAGGCGCCAACCCGCTCTGCGTTGGCCTCTGTAATTTCCAGGCCAGAATCCTCAATCGCCTGAAGCCCCGCCGCGATACCGTAATGAATAAAGGTATCCATATGCCGGGCCTCTTTGGCGGGTAGATAGGCCTCTACATTGAAGTCCTTGACCTCACCGGCGAAGTGGACCGAGAGGCCGCTGTGGTCAAACTTCGTAACGGTTGCGATCCCTGTCTTACCTGCGACGAGGGAGGACCAAGCCTGCGCGATGGAATTGCCCACGGGAGAAATACACCCCAGGCCGGTCACCACCACACGGCGCCGACCCGCGGCGCCCAAAGACGAAGGACCGCTCATCGGCAAAAGGCTCGCTTACTTCTTCAGATGGGTCGTGACGTAATCAATGGCCTGCTGAACCGTTGTGATCTTTTCAGCTTCTTCGTCTGGGATTTCACAGCCAAAGGCGTCTTCCAAGGCCATGACCAACTCGACGGTGTCAAGGGAGTCAGCGCCAAGGTCGTCTACGAATTTGGATTCTTTCTTGACGTCTTCAATTTTGACGCCAAGTTGTTCAGAAACGATACCAACTACGCGCTTTTCAATGTCTTCCATGAACCTCTTCCTTAAGCTTGAATCAGGTGGCCGAATTGTATCAGGACATCACCATTCCGCCGTTGACCGACAAGGTGATACCGGTGATGTAGGAGGCTGCCTCAGAGGCGAGAAATGCAACGCTGGCCGCCACATCAGCGGGCGTACCCAGGCGCTGGGCAGGAATTTGAGTCATGAGGGTCGTGATTTGCTCCTCGGAGAGCGCCCTGGTCATATCGGTGTCGATAAAACCGGGGGCCACGGCATTGACCGTAATCCCTCGGCTGGCCACCTCCCGGGCCAAGGCCCGCGACATGCCCGCGACCCCAGCCTTGGCGGCCGCATAATTGATCTGGCCCGGATTACCCGACAGCCCCACTACCGAGGTGATATTGATGATCCGCCCCCAGCGCGCCTTCATCATCGGCCGCAGCACTCCTCGCGATAGGCGAAATACGGCCGACAGATTGGTCTGAATAACGGCATCCCATTCCTCATCCTTCATTCGCATGGCCAGGTTGTCGCGGGTAATGCCTGCATTGTTCACCAAAATACCGATCGCACCATGGGCTGCCGCGATCTCTTCGAGCAGCTGTTCGCAGCCGGCGGGATCGTTAACCTGAAGCACCCGACCCTCCCCCGCGAGACCGGAATTGGCGAGGTAGGCGGAGATTTTCTCAGCGCCCTCTAGAGAGGTTGCCGTTCCAATCACGGTGTGGCCCTGGACACCGAGACTCTTGGCAATCGCCTCTCCGATACCCCGCGTGGCCCCTGTAACCAAAGCGACCCGCGCAGTCGCATTAGGGGCGTTGTGGTCAGATGTCATGTCGATAGCCCCTCGAGTGCGGCGTCTAAACTCGCCTGATCGTTGATGGAAAACGTGTTGATTGTGGGCGCTATACGTCTGACTAGCCCGGCAAGCACCTTGCCCGGGCCGCACTCGACGATGGTCGTGATGCCTTGTTTTTCCAAGCCTTGTATCACCTCGACCCATCGCACGGGCTTCATCGCCTGACGCGATAAGGCGTCTTGAATTTGAGGAGGATCGCTCTCAGCTCTGACATCAACGTTATTGATGACCTGAAATTCGGGCGCTTTCATCGGCATGCGGGAGAGATACTCTCGCAACGCTCGAGCAGCCGGTGCAAGCAGGCTTGAATGAAACGGCGCTGACACGGGTAGGCTAATCGCACGCTTAGCCCCTCGCTCCTTCACGAGCACACAGGCGCGATCCACGGCCTCTTTGTGCCCCGCAATAACGGTCTGATCCGGTGCATTGAAATTGACCGCCTCCACCACTTGGTCCTGCGCAGCATCCACGCATGCCCCAATCACAGCAGAAGACTCCATTCCTAACACCGCCGCCATTGCGCCTACACCCACAGGGACTGCATCCTGCATCTGCTCGGCGCGAAACCGGACGGCCTTGACGGCATCGCCCAAGGTAAAGACGCCGGCAGCCGTTAAGGCCGAGTATTCACCCAGGCTGTGGCCCGCCGCCCACGCCGGCGCCAGACCACCCGCAGAGCGCCAGGCGCGATAAAAGGCGACCGAGCTCGCAAGCATTACAGGCTGCGTATTGACCGTCAGGTTCAGACTCTCGGCCGGACCTTGATCAATTAACAACGAGAGGTTCTGGCCCAATGCCTGCGAGGCCTCATCCATCGCCTGAGCCACCACACTATTCGAAGAAAATCCATTGAGCATCCCAACGGTCTGTGACCCCTGGCCCGGAAATACAAAAGCAAATGTTGTCATCTCTGACTCCTTACATCTGAACCAATACCGCGCCCCAGGTGAATCCGCCGCCAACGCCTTGCAATAGGATTCGTTGGCCGGATTTGATTCGGCCATCACGAACGGCGACATCCAAGGCAAGCGGAACCGATGCCGCCGAGGTGTTGGCATGTTGGTCAACCGTCACCACGACCCGCGACTCATCAACTCCAAGCCGCTTCGCGGTTGCCGACAAAATCCGGATATTCGCCTGATGAGGGATCAGCCAATCGATATCGGAAATCTCTAGCGCAGCATCCGCAAGAACCTCTCGCGCCACACTATCAAGAACCTGCACCGCGAGTTTAAACACGGACTGACCGTCCATCGTCAGAAACGGATGGCCCGTTGCACGACCATTACAGACCGTACCGGCTGTGCGCAGAATATTCTCAAATTCACCGCGCGCATGCAGTCGGTGGGCCAATACCCCAGGGGATTGATCCGCCCTGAGAACCACTGCACCCGCGCCATCTCCAAAGAGCACGCACGTTGAGCGATCACTCCAATCCATAATGCGTGAAAAAACCTCTGCGCCAATGACCAGCGCCGTCTTCACTTTCCCGGCTTTAATGTAGAGATCGGCAGTCGAGAGCGCGTAGACAAAACCACTGCAGACCGCCTGAACATCAAAGGCTGGCCCGTTGGAGATTCCAAGTTTTTTCTGAACCAGGCAGGCCGTTGATGGAAAAATCATGTCGGGGGTTGAGGTTCCCACAATCACCAGATCAATGGCATCGGGAGTAAGCCCCGCCATCTCGATCGCCTTTTGACCCGCCTGCGCTGCGAGATCACTACTGGAGACGTGATCTGGCGCGATGTAGCGCTGTGCAATGCCTGTACGTTCTCGAATCCAGTCGTCGGAGGTCTCAACACCCGAGGCCGCGAGTCGTGCGGCCAGCTGCGCGTTGGTGACGGGCTCGCCAGGCAGGGCCCGACCAGTTCCAATAATTCGCGAGAAGATTTCCATTGTGATTGGGTGCTCGTATGAGATCTAAGCCGACCTTGTAATGGCCTGGGCGATTTTTTCGTTTAAGCCATGCGCCACAGCCCCCGCAGCCCGACGCAATGCGTAAAGAAATGCGTAACGGTCGGCCGATCCATGGCTTTTGATCACAATCCCCCGCAGGCCGAGTAACGATGCACCGTTATACCGCCGATGGTCAACACGCCGAGAAAAAGCCTTTAATACCGGCGAGGCGACGAAGGCCATACATTTGGTAAGCAGGCTACGGGTGAACTCTTCCTTAATAAAACTTCTTAACATCTGAGCCAGACCCTCAGAGGTTTTGAGCGCCACATTGCCTACAAAACCATCACACACCACGACGTCCGTCGTACCCTTAAAAATATCATCGCCTTCAACGTTGCCGAAGAAATTAAGAGGACTTGCGCGTAGTAGCTCACCGGCCAGTTTCACGGTGTCGTTACCCTTAATGACTTCCTCGCCAACATTCAACAGACCGACCGAGGGTCGCGCTTTACCTTCAATGACCGAGACCAAGGCAGCGCCCATCTGGGCAAATTGAAGCAGATGCTCCGCAGAGCAATCGACATTCGCGCCGAGATCCAACATCGTGGTGACGCCTCCGGTTCTATTGGGAAGCGCCGTTGCGATCGCCGGCCGATCAATGCCCTCGAGCGTCTTCAAAACGTATCGGGCGATCGCCATTAATGCGCCCGTATTCCCTGCGCTAACGGCAGCCTGCGCCCGACCCTCTTTAATGCACTCGATGGCAATTCGCATCGATGAGCGGCGCTTGTTGCGAAGTGCTATCGCCGGAGGGTCGTCCATCGCGACCACCTCTTCGGCGGGAACCACCTCATATCGGTTTGAGAGTTGCTGCGCCCGTTGATGATGTTCGGCCGCGCCAAGTGTGGCTCGAATCTCAGACTCAATCCCAACAAGCAGCGCGCGATACTCTGGGTTTTCGTTGAGGAAATCTAAGGCGGCAGGGATGGTGACACAAAGCCCATGGTCGCCCCCCATGCAATCAATGGCCACACAGACTTCAATGGAAGATGACACTGCTAAGGAGATCGGGCAGGTGCCGTTACTCGGACAGGCGCTGTTGCGTAACGCTACAGTCGGTTATGCCGCTGCCTTTACCTTCACAACCTTTTTGCCACGATAGTACCCAGAAGGGCTGACATGGTGACGCAGATGTACCTCTCCCGTCGTGGGTTCCACTGCGGTCGATGGGTTGGTCAGAAAATCATGCGAACGGTGCATGCCCCGCTTTGAGGGCGACTTCTTATTTTGTTGAACGGCCATTTAAAGACTCCGGAAAACCTTGAATTATAAGGCATTTTTCCTTATTTAGGATTTTTTAAGCCTCTCCCTGAGTGCTGCGAGATCCGCAAAAGGCCGGGTCTTCGCCAGGCCCGGGTCAGGCTCCGATGCGTGGTCGGGGGCGCAGACCTCGTGCCGCGGCGACATTGGCAGGCTGAGCATGACCTCTTCTTCAATGAGGTCTGTCAGGGTCAGACCATCTTCTGGGGAGAGGAAATCAACCTCCACAAGTTCGGGGTCTCGTTGCTCGTCTTCCTCAGTGACCTGGTCGGTCATCGCATCGGCCTGCTGGGCGGAGGCAAAAAACTCAAACCCCCGCCGTCCCAAGACCGACAATACGACCGGGCCCATACACCGCTCACAGATGCAGTTTAATTCTGCATCGACCGTCAGCCACCAACGTCGACGGGAACGACCGGGGCTCGGCGCATCGTCACCCGGTGCAAACGTCCATCGAATCGGACGCGCAATGCGGGTCGCTGACGATGCGATTCGGTCGCACTCCGCAGGCAAGAGTTCTCCATGGGCAGGCAGTCGTGACTGGGCAAGCGACCTCTCGAGGAACGCTGTGGACAATGGCGCTCTGCGGTCGAATCCTGTTGATGGTGAATTCGGCATCATAATGATGGAACCTTAGACCGCTTCTCTGAAGGTTTCAAGTAAGCACCATGAACACGAGCGCCCCACGCAGACTTATTCTGGCTTCTAGCAGCGTTTATCGACGCGAACTCTTGTCGCGCTTTGGCCTGCCATTTGAGAGCCAGGCGCCCGCAATTAATGAATCACCCCGAACCCATGAATCGCCGCGCGATACCGCACTCAGGCTCGCCAAAGAAAAAGCGGTGGTGGTGGCCCGTGACAACCCGCTTGCGGTGGTGATTGGCTCTGACCAAGTCGCCTGTATTGGTAACCAGAGGCTCGAAAAACCTGGTAATGCGCAGCGCGCGCTCGAACAACTTCTAATGCAGCGCGGCGAAGTCTGCGATTTTCACACTGCGGTATCGGTTGCAACCCATGCGGGCGCGCAGGTGATCTCTGACCTTGTGACCACCTCTGTTCGCTTTCGCAATGCAGAGGAACTGACCGAAGCACGTCTAAAACGCTATATTGAAATCGAACAACCCTTCGACTGCGCCGGCGCTGCAAAATCTGAGGCACTCGGCATTACGCTGATTGAATCCCTTGATGGACCCGACCCCACGGCACTTATTGGGCTGCCCCTAATCGCGCTGAGTCGACTGCTGCGTGAGATTGGCGTTGACCCCCTGCGCCCGCTCTCGATCTCCGGCTAATTAAACGACCAACGCATCAAGACTCGAGCAAGAGCCTCACCCATTGAGGCACCGAAGCGTTTGGCGAGACGCTCTGCGAAGTTGGGCTGAAGGGTGTAATCCACAACCTCCTCTGCTTTTACAACATCGCGAGCAACACTGTCGACCGAACCAATCCCATCGGCAAGGCCAAGTTCAACGCTCTTGGCACCCGTCCAGACCATGCCGGAGAAGATCTCGGGCGATGTCTTTAATCGATCGCCACGCCCCCCTTTGACAGCCGCGATAAATTGCTGATGCACCTCCGTCAACATTGACTGAATCGCCGCTTTTTGCTTGGGATCTACGGGCAGAAATGGGTCCAGCAGGGCTTTGTTTTCGCCAGCGGTTAAGACACGACGCTCGACCCCAAACTTTTTCATGGCCTCAGTAAACCCGAAGCTATCCATCCGAACGCCGATCGAACCGACAAGACTTGCCTTATCCACATAAATTGAATCGGCTGCAGACGCGACGTAGTAACCCCCGGATGCGGCGACATCTTCAACGACGGCGATCACCGGCTTGTCCTGATGGAGCTTCTTCAGCCTGCGTATTTCATCAAAGACCATGCCCGACTGCACCGGGCTCCCGCCAGGACTATTCACACGAATAATGACCCCAACCGCCGCCTTATTCTCGAATGCGAGCCGCAACGACTCATTGATCACCTCAGCACTCGCCCCGCCATCGGGTTGGATGACCCCCGCGAGATCGACCATCGCGGTGTGCCGTGAAGTGGGCGGCGATCCTGCGGGACCTTGGCCCAAGAACGTCACCGCCAGAACGACGAGAAAGGCCGACAAGGTCATCAACCGCCAGAAAAGGCCCCAGCGCCGCGCCCGGCGTTGCTCTTCTACATTCGCGAGTAAGACACGCTCGATCATCTTGTAGTTGTTCTCGACGCCGCTGATGGACTCTATTTCTCTAGCCATGATGTGATCCAATTATGAAGTTCGTTTACGGAGTGCATGCATCCTAACGGGTCGGCATTCAGCAGATCCTCTTTCCGGTGGGCGCCATACCCGACCGCCATTGCCTCTGCGCCAGCGGCCTTCGCCATGAAAATATCATGGGTCGTATCCCCAATCACCAGCGCCTGGCTCGGGGATATCGCAAGCTCCTCACAGATCTCCAACACCATCGTCGGGGCCGGCTTTGGATCGGTCTCATCCGCACATCGTGATGTCTCAAAATAATGCCGTGTCTCGGTTGCATCCCATGCGCGTTCGAGACCCGCGCGCGACTTTCCTGTGGCAACCGCAAGCGGTAAACCCTTTGTCTTCAATTCAGAAAGAATTTCTGTCATTCCTGCAAAAGGCTGCAGCATCTGATCCCGCGCAAGGTAATGAAACCGAAACCGCTCGGTGAGTTGTGCCTGTTGTGCAACGGTAATGTTCGGCGCAACCCGCGATAAAGCATCTTGAAGGCCTAGGCCGATAACGTAACTGGCCTCTTCGGGGGCCGGCACTGAGATCCCAATATCATGACAGGCACTGAGAATGGCTTGCGTAATCGTTGGAGTGGAATCCACAATGGTCCCATCCCAATCAAAGATAACGAGTTTATAGGTCTGCGATGGTGTCATTCGGGTGCATCCATTCTGAGCTGATGTAGGCCTTGTAGAAATATCGAATCCAAGTCCGCACGAAAGTCGAGCCGCTCGAGACCCTTGGGGTGCCTGCAACGCAATTGCCAGGCGTGCAGAAACATTCGTGTCACCCATCGACAATCAGGATCAGAATGCTGTTGACCAAACATCGCATCGTGAGCATATCGACCATATTTCGGGTCTCCGATAATAGGACAGCCCGCGTGCGCCAAATGCACGCGTAACTGGTGGGTACGGCCCGTTAGAGGCTCGCACCGTAAAAAAGAAACCTCACCCATCACGGGGTGAGTGATACGTTGCAACACCTGAATCTTGGTAATGGCCATCTGACCACCGTCTTGAACTCGAACCCAACGCTCGCCTTTTGCATTGACCCATTTATGGAGCGGCGCCTCAATGCGATCAAGACCGATGGGCCAGCCCCCCCAGACCAGCGCCAGGTAACGCTTACGCATCTCACCGTCACGTAACTGACGATGAAATTCGGTTAATGCCGATCGTCGCTTCGCAATCAGCATAACGCCCGATGTCTCACGGTCAAGCCGATGCACGAGTTCGAGAAATCCGCTCTCAATACGATTTGTTCCTTCTCGTGCGGCGATTGTGTTCACACCGAAGCGACTCTGTCTCAGCGCCTCGATCACCCCAAGCCTTACGCCACTGCCGCCATGGACCGCAAAACCAAAGGGCTTATTAATCGCCAACACCAGTTCGTCTTCAAAAAGAACCTGGATCTTCTCGCTCATTGATTTCGCCATTGCGGGCGAGGCCTGACCCCAAGCCTGGTGCCGGGCATCGGGCTCCCCAGCGGGCATAACCCGCACGGGGGGGATGCGCAGACGGTCATCGGCCTCGATTCGGTAATCGCTACTGACCCGGCCGCCATTGACCCGAACCTCTCCCGTTCTCAACATTTTGTAGATCCGGGTCTTCGGGACCCCCTGTAAACGCGACAGCAGAAAGTTATCAATGCGCTGGCCTGCGTAGTCAGCGTTAACCACCCACTGCTCGACACCGCGGCCCTGGGCCTGCGCCTGGGCAGGAGGCTCTGGGATCTTGGGCCCAGCGGTCGTGGCCGGTTTCTGGGTGTCTGGCTTGGATGTTTTAGGCAAATGAGGGCGAGTTGAAGACATTGCGCGGGGTTTTGGCCATTCAGAGGGTATACTGCCCGAAGTAGAGATGATTTCCGTTTGGTTGTCGTGCCCCGGTTCACCACGTTGTCTCAGGCCACTACGCACTTGTGACCTCAAAGACCGTCGCGAACAGGAAGAAACACTAAGCCATTCGATGCCTCTACGCCAGGCGCATGTTGCACTGGATTGTATTTGACCGAGGAGCGCAATGTCGCGCGGCCCGGCAAACGAGATTAACGAACACAACCGGATTGGTGTTGTTTAGCGTGATAAGAGTCTTTTCCCTGTCAGCCACCCAAAGTCTTCCGCCAGAAACGAGGCGCCATCAAGCATGTCGGCCTCGCGTTCGCTCGTTCCTGCCTAGCCCCACGATCATTGCACGCTCCATTTAACCGCTAACGCGGGTCTGTCGCTCGCTTTGCGGGCGCATTGAAGGAGTAGTTCGTAATGAAACGTATGTTATTTAACGCAACCCATGCAGAGGAACTGCGGGTCGCGATTGTCGACGGCCAACGGCTGATTGATCTCGATATTGAGACTGCGGGACGAGAGCAGAAAAAGAGCAACATCTACAAGGGTGTTGTCACCCGCGTGGAGCCTAGCCTCGAGGCCTGTTTTGTCAATTACGGTGAAGAGCGCCATGGCTTTCTGCCATTCAAAGAAATTGCGCGGGAGTATTTCCGACCCGGCGTGGATGCCGGCCGAGCCAGTATTAAAGAGGCCATTGCCGAGGGCACCGAACTCTTAGTCCAGATTGAGAAAGAGGAACGCGGCAACAAAGGTGCCGCACTGACAACCTTTATCTCACTCGCAGGCCGCTACCTTGTACTCATGCCCAACAACCCAAGAGGCGGTGGAGTGTCGCGCCGAATCGAGGGTGAAGAGCGCCAAGAGCTTCGCGAGACCATGGATCAGCTCGATGTGCCTGCCGGTACGAGTCTCATTGCCCGCACCGCCGGAATTGGTCGCACGGCAGAAGAACTTCAATGGGATTTGAACTACCTGACCCAACTCTGGACCGCGATCGATGACGCACGCAAGCTGCAGCCGGGCGCCTATCTGATCTATCAGGAATCCAGTCTAGTGATCCGCGCAATTCGCGATTATTTCCACCCGGAGATCGGCGAGATACTGGTCGATACCAATGATATTTATGAGCAGGCTCGCCAGTTCATGCTCCATGTCATGCCCGACATGGGCGCGCGGGTAAAACGCTACAGCGACGACGTTCCCCTGTTTTCTCGATTCCAGATCGAGCATCAGATTGAGACAGCCTACTCCCGCGTCGTTCCCCTGCCCTCCGGTGGAGCGATTGTTATTGACCACACGGAAGCCCTCGTTGCCGTCGATGTCAATTCTGCCCGAGCAACACGCGGCTCCGATATTGAGGAGACGGCGTTTCGAACCAACACGGAGGCGGCCGAGGAAGTCGGTCGGCAGCTCAGGCTTCGCGATTTAGGCGGCCTAATTGTGATCGACTTCATCGACATGGAATCACAGAAAAATCAGCGTGAAGTCGAGCAACGTCTTCGCGATGCACTTCATTTTGATCGTGCGCGTGTTCAGATGGGCAAGATCTCCCGCTTTGGCCTCATGGAGCTCTCGCGTCAGCGGCTGCGGCCTGCGCTCAACGAGGGGTCGCACATTACCTGTCCGCGTTGTAATGGTACGGGCGTGATCCGTGATGTTGATTCCAGTGCCCTACACATTCTGCGTATCTTGCAAGAGGAGGCCATGAAGGAAGGCACCGCCGCACTCCATGTCCAGGTTCCAGTTGAGGTCGCAACATTCCTGCTCAACGAGAAGCGAACCGATATTGCCAAGCTAGAGTTTCGACTGAAGGTCACCGTCGTTCTGATTCCGAATAAGCACCTCGAGACGCCAAACTACTCGATTGAACGTCTCAAACATGATGACCCACGACTTGAAGATACCCGTGCAAGCTATGCCATGGCCGACGAACCAGCAGTTGAGACGAGCTATCAGCAGCAGAAGACTGAGGCCAGCACCGCGAAGCCTCGGCAGGAGGCGGTTGTCAAGGGCATCACCCCAAGCCGCCCAGCACCAATCGCTGGGAGGCCTGTCTCAGTGACTCCCGCTGCAGAAAAAGGCCTACTATCGAAAATCATGGGCTGGTTCTCGGGAGGTGATAAGACCCCGACCCCGGCACCGAATCGAAACACGAGACCCGGTGAGCGGGGTGAGCGTGGCGACCGCACGGGCGATCGCAATCGCAATGGCCGGGGCCGTAATGACCGCAACGATCGAAATGAACGTCAGGGCCGAGGCAGAGATGATCGTGGTCAGCGGGATAGCCGGGAGGCTCGTAACGCCAAGGATGGTGATCGCACAACCTCCGGCCGTCAGCCCAGACGCGATGACAAAGATGCGGCGCGCCCCGAGGCATCGGCTGAGCCGAAATCCGATCAGCGTAAGGATCAACGGCGCGAGAACCGACCACGCCAAGAGCGTGCGGACCGCTCTGCAGAACGGGCCCCCAAAGACGAGGCTCAGGATCCCGCCGCTCCGCCCAATGTCGATAGCGCTGATACCGCAGAGGCGCTTGATCAGAAACGATCGGGTCGTCGTCGCCGCCGCGGTCGCACCGGTAACCGGCGCGAAGAAGGCGAGAACCTGACCCAAGAATCTGCCTCTGAATCACCCCAAGAGGTCTCTCCCTCAGAGCCTCATGTCAACTCAAATCCTCACCTCGTTACCCCTGAGCCTCTTGCCAGCCAGCCCGCAGAGCCCCCAGCACCGATCGCGGTTGAAGTGGTGGCGCCACCGGTCTCGGCAGAGGCGCTCAAGGCGACGCTCGATCAGGTCGGTCTGCAGTGGGTACAGACTGACCCCAATAAGGCGCCTGCCGAGGCAATTGCAGAACCTCCGCCAAAACTCGGTCGTACCCCCCGCAAGAGTGCTGAGACAGCCCCACAGGAACCATTGGTAATGGTGGAGACACGCCAAAACAATTCCTAATCGGTGAATAATCGCGCATGACTTACGGGCAGCGCATATTTTCAATCGTTCCGGATTCCAAGGCATCCTCGAACGTACAGGCCGCAAGGTTAGAACCCCAAGGGCCCGCGATTGCGGGCCCGGTGTTCGACGCCCACCATCGGCAGCTGAAAGACTTGCGGCTCTCCGTCATTGACCAGTGTAATTTTCGTTGCACCTACTGCATGCCCAAGGAGATCTTTGATCGGGAGTACGCCTTCTTACCCAGAGAGGCGCTGCTCTCCTTTGATGAACTCGAAAGGCTCTCAAAAGCCTTCGTGGGCCTTGGCGTTGAGAAGCTTCGGGTGACTGGCGGTGAGCCACTGCTTCGAAAGAACATCGAAGAGCTGGTTGGCCGGCTCGCGCAGATCCGCAGACCCGATGGCAAAGCGCTTGAGATCGCAATGACCACCAATGGCGCACTGCTCAAGCAGAAAGCAGCCGCATTGAAAGCAGCCGGTTTGACGCGTATTACGGTAAGCCTCGACGCCGTCACGGATACGACATTCAAGCGAATGAACGATATGGATTTCTCCGTCTCTGATGTCTTATCCGGTATTGATGCTGCAAGCGCTGCGGGGCTGCGCGTAAAAGTTAATATGGTCGTTCAGCGTGGTGTTAACGACCAAGAGGTCTTACCGATGGCCAACACGTTTCGTGAACGTGGCCACACCCTGCGCTTCATTGAATTCATGGATGTCGGCTCTTCAAATGCCTGGCAGTGGGATCATGTCGTGGCCTCGCGAGAGATCGTGCAGATGATTTCGCTTGAACATAAACTCATTCCCGTCGGCCGCGATACTCCGAGCGAAGTCTCCGAGCGTTGGCGATACGCCGATGGAAAGGGCGAGATTGGCGTGATCTCCTCGGTCTCAAATCCGTTTTGCGGAAACTGTAGCCGTGCGCGAATTTCTGCGGAAGGCGTTCTCTACACCTGTCTCTTTGCCCAATCCGGAACCGATCTACGGGGACTGCTGCGAGGCGATCAACACCCAACCGACGCAGACCTCAGCCGAGTGCTCGCTAGCCTATGGCAACAACGCAGCGACCGTTACTCGGAGCAGCGTGCCGAACTGCGAGAACAGGGTGTTAAAAAAGTAGAGATGAGCTATATCGGGGGCTAGCCCCGAAAACCGACTAACGCTTCTTTACTGTCAGCGGAGACGGCAGCGACGCGTAGTAAGCCGAAATATTGGCAATATCTTCTTTCGTCAGCGCTGCAGCCATTCCACCCATGATCGGGTTCTTGCGGGACCCGGATTTGTATTCCGTGAGGGCCCGCGCCAGGTAATCAGGGTACTGGCCTGCAAGCTTGGGGTAACTCGGATCAACCGAGGTGACCCCATCCGCCCCGTGACATCCCGCGCAGATGGTGGAGGCCTTTTCTTTGCCCGCCGCGATATTTGCTGCAGAGGCTACTGAGGCCGACAGTGCCAACGCAATAGTCGCAACGACCTGTAGATAAAAACGATTCGATGTCATAGTGGCCCCCTTAATTCTTGCCCGCGTAGAACGCAGCAAGGTCTGCAATATCCTGATCGGTCAACGTGGTGGCAATCCCCTTCATACTGGGGTGTGGCCGATCGCCGCTACGGTATGCTTTTAAGGCCGACTCGAGATACTTCTCGCTCTGGCCAGCGATTTTAGGAACGCGGTATGTCACCGGAAACGCTGTTTTATATTCGGGAATGCCATGGCAGCCGATGCAGGCGGAGTTCTTTTTGGCTCCGGCCTGGGCACTCCCCACGATTTCAGCAGAGCCTGCTGACCCGGCCCCCGAAGCCGCCGCTTGCGCCGCACCTTGAGCAAGCACCGTAGACGAAAAGACCACTCCAATCGCAGCGATTACCGCGGCGACTGCTCCTTTGAAACCGAATTGATGAAAAGCGTTCAGCATGTCTCCCCCCGCGTTGAACGACCTGAAGTTTAGCATCAAAACAGGGGCGTTTAGCCGCCTTATTTAGCAGCCTTAACCTGCCATCAACCCTCGCAATAAAAAGCCGTTTAGTCGCTTCACAAACGCTGCAGGATCCTCTGGCTGGCCACCTTCGGCGAGTAAGGCCTGATCAAATAAGACCCAGACGAGATCATCAAAGGATGCGGAGTCTTCAGAGAGGGCCTTCACTAACGGATGCTCGGGGTTTAACTCCAAGATCGGCTTGCGATCCGGAGCCTTCTGACCGGCCTGCTTTAAGAGTCGCTCCAGATGGCCACTCATGTCATGCTCATCCGAAACTAGGCAGCAGGCTGAATCCGTTAACCGCCGTGTGATACGAACTTCTTTGACCTTCTCACCAAGAACCTTCTGGGCCTTCTCAACAATCGGTTTGTATTGCTTTTCTGTCTCTTTCGCGGGCTTGGTGTCGTCATCAGCAAGTTTGCCTAAATCGAGCGCACCCTTGGAGACTGATTGAATCGACTTGCCATCAAACTCCGTCAGGAAATTCAACATCCACTCATCAATCCGGTCGGCAAGAAGCAAGACCTCAATTCCCTTTTTCTTGAAAACCTCCAGGTGTGGGCTCGCTTTCGCAGCGGCAAGCGAGTCCGCCGTGACAACATAGATCTTCTCCTGCCCCTCTTTCATTCGGCTCACGTATTCAGCCAGCGAGACATTTGGTGCATCTCCCTCTTGGGTGCTCGAATAAAAACGCATTAATCCTGAGAGCTTGTCTCGGTTGGCAAAGTCCTCTCCAAAGCCCTCTTTTAGGCACTGGCCGAACTCCTTCCAAAACGTTGCGTAATCGTCTGGCTTATTCGCAGCGATATCTTCGAGTAGCGACAGGATTCGCTTCGTACAGCCCTCCCGGATCGCTTTAATATCCCGGCTTTCTTGGAGAATCTCCCGCGAGACATTCAGCGGTAAATCAGCGGAATCTACGACACCGCGAACAAACCGCAGATAGGAGGGCAGAAGCTGCTCCGCGTCATCCATAATGAACACGCGTTTGACATACAGCTTTAGCCCGTGGCGCTGCTGTCGATCCCAGAGATCAAAGGGGGCCTTGCTCGGAAGATAGAGCAGTTGGGTGTACTCGGTACGACCTTCAACCCGATTATGAGTCCAGGCCATCGGCTCTCCAGAGCCAAAACTCAGACCTTCGAAAAACTTCTTGTACTGCTCATCCGTAATCTCGCTCCTGGCCCGCGTCCAGAGGGCAGACGCCTGGTTCACTGTCTCCCACTCATCGCTTACAACATATTCATTCTTCTTGTCATCCCAGTCGCGTTTCTTCATCTCGATGGGGATCCCAATGTGATCGGAATACCGCTTCAGAATCTCTTTAATTGTCCAGTGCTCAAG
>Ga0172373_10004559_pt1 | contig 19449 bp, 17 predicted proteins | sample Lak10m_2_FD_114546 | JGI IMG/M metagenome (GOLD analysis project Ga0172373, IMG submission 114546) | Freshwater microbial communities from Kabuno Bay, South-Kivu, Congo - kab_092012_10m | ecosystem: Environmental > Aquatic > Freshwater > Lake | place: Democratic Republic of the Congo...
CGGCTGGATCGTGCGCACCCGATTGGCAAGACCGATGCCGCGGGCATTGCCGATGTCGCCTTGGAAAGCGCGCTGACCACTATCCAGGATTGCGAAGATTCCGTCGCCGCCGTGGATGCGGAAGACAAGGTCGCGGTCTATCGCAATTGGCTCGGCCTGATGCGCGGCGATCTGGAGGCGAGTTTTGAGAAGGGCGGCAAGACGATGGTGCGCCGCCTCAATCCGGATCGTGTGTTTCAGCGCCCGGCGGGTGGCGGGATCACGCTGCATGGTCGTTCCGTCATGCTGGTGCGCAATGTCGGCCACCACATGATGATTGATGCGGTGAAGTTGGATGGCGCGGAAGTGCCGGAAACCATTCTGGATGCCTTCTGCACATCGGTAATTGCCATGCATGATATTCGCGGCAAGCGGCTGAATTCGCGCGCCGGCAGCGTTTATATCGTAAAGCCCAAGATGCATGGGCCGGAAGAAGTGGCCTGGGCGGATACGCTTTTCGCCCGCGTGGAAGATGCGCTTGGGCTGAAGCGCGCCACACTCAAGATGGGCATCATGGATGAGGAACGCCGCACCACGGTGAATTTGAAAGCCTGCATCGCAGCCGCCAAGGATCGCGTGGTCTTCATCAATACGGGCTTCCTGGATCGCACCGGCGATGAAATCCACACTGCCATGGAAGCGGGCGCTGTCATTCGCAAGAATGACATGAAGGGCGCCGCCTGGATCAAGGCCTATGAGGATTGGAATGTGGATACCGGCCTTGCCTGCGGGCTGCGCGGCCATGCGCAGATCGGCAAGGGCATGTGGGCCATGCCGGATGCCATGGCGGCGATGCTGGATCAGAAAATCGGCCACCCCAAGGCCGGCGCTTCCGCCGCCTGGGTGCCTTCGCCCACCGCCGCCACCTTGCACGCGCTGCATTATCATCAGGTGAGCGTTGCCGACCGGCAGGATGAAATCACCAAGGGCGGTCGGCGTGCGAAGCTGGATGATATCCTGACCGTACCGCTGGCGCGTGACACGAACTGGTCCCCCGCCGATGTGCAGGCGGAATTGGACAATAATGCGCAAGGCATTCTGGGCTATGTGGTGCGCTGGGTGGATCAGGGTATTGGCTGTTCCAAGGTGCCGGACATCAATGATGTTGGGTTGATGGAAGACCGCGCCACTTTGCGGATCAGCAGCCAGCACATCACCAATTGGCTCCGCCATGGTGTGGTGAGCGAAGCGCAGGTGATGGAAACCATGAAACGCATGGCGGCGGTGGTGGACCGGCAGAATGCCAGCGATGCCGCCTATCGCCCCATGGCACCGGGTTTTGATGGCTCGGCCTTCAAGGGCGCTTGTGATCTGGTGTTGAAGGGCCGCGAACAGCCCAATGGCTATACGGATTTTGTGCTGACGGCGCGGCGGCGGGAAGCCAAGGCGGCCGTGTAATATCTGCGCGCCGCTTGTCTTTCCAGGAAGGCGTTGCCGTGCCGCGCGAGGTATTCCGGCGTATCCCTGCCATGATCGACGATTTGCGGCGACGAGAACCAACACCATGCTGACGGCAGCAAGAGGCCGCGCGAAACGGGTGGCAGGCGGAGTGCGCCCTCGCTGTAGCAAAATAAGCGAGAGACGCCCGTCGAGGATGTGGCATCGCGGTCAGGACGACGATCCTGCTGCGATGGACGTTGTCGTTACGCGATTCCCACTTCCAAGAGGACCCGGGTTTAGCTACCCTCCAAAACATCGGGGGCGGATGGGTCGCCTAACTAGGAAATGTCGAGCAAGGGAGGCCGGTTATGGCGCGGATGAGGGCAGTCGATGCGGCGGTGTTGATTCTTGAGAGGGAAGGCGTTTCGTGCGCCTTCGGAGTGCCAGGCGCAGCGATCAATCCACTTTATTCGGCGATGCGGCAGCGTGGCTCGATCCGCCATGTCCTCGCGCGTCACGTCGAGGGCGCCTCCCACATGGCCGAAGGCTACACCCGGGCCAAGGCCGGCAACATCGGTGTCTGCATCGGCACATCCGGGCCGGGCGGAACGGACATGATCACCGGGCTCTATTCGGCGCAGGCGGATTCGATCCCCATCCTGTGCATCACGGGACAGGCCCCCCGCGCGCGCCTCTACAAAGAGGATTTCCAGGCAGTCGACATCGAGTCGATTTCGAAGCCTTTGACCAAGATGTCGGTCACGGTGCGCGAACCCGCTCTCGTCCCGAGCGTGTTCCAACAGGCCTTTCACCTCATGCGGTCAGGTCGCCCCGGTCCAGTCCTGATCGATTTGCCGCTCGATGTTCAGACAGCCGAGATCGAGTTCGACATCGACGCATACGAACCGCTCGCGCCTTACAAGCCGGCGGCGTCGCGCAAGCAGGCCGAGAAGGCGCTGGCGATGCTCAATGAAGCCGAGCGGCCATTGATCGTTGCTGGCGGCGGAATCATCAATGCGGATGCGAGCGAGGAACTGGTTGTTTTCGCCGAACTCCTTGGAGTGCCCGTCATTCCGACGCTGATGGGATGGGGCGCCATCCCGGATGATCACCCGTTGATGCAGGGCATGTGCGGGCTTCAGACGTCGCATCGCTATGGCAACGCAACAATGCTGCGCAGCGACTTCGTTATCGGAATTGGCAACCGCTGGGCCAATCGGCACACCGGCTCGGTCGATGTTTACACGCGAGGGCGGAAGTTCGTTCACATCGACATCGAGCCGACGCAGATCGGGCGCGTTTTTGGCCCCGACCTCGGCATCGTTTCGGACGCCAAGGCCGCGCTGGTTCAACTGATCGCAGTGGCGACGGAATGGAAGGCACAAGGCAAGCTCAAGGACCGTTCAGGCTGGGTTGCCGAGTGCTCGCATCGCAAGGGCGCCATGCAGCGCAAGACCCACTTCGATCAGGTGCCGCTCAAGCCGCAGCGCGTCTACCAGGAGATGAACGAGATCATGGATCGCGACACGTGCTACGTCACGACCATCGGCAATTCGCAAATTGCCGGCGCTCAGTTCCTGCGTGTCTTCAACCCGCGCAACTGGATCAATTGCGGCCAAGCCGGGCCGCTGGGCTGGACGATACCGGCCGCGCTCGGCGTGCGCGCAGCCCTTCCAAACAAGAAGATCGTGGCGCTCTCCGGAGATTACGACTTCCAGTTCCTGATCGAAGAGCTCGCCGTCGGCGCGCAGCATAAACTGCCCTACCTGCAAATCGTTGTGAACAACTCTTATCTCGGGCTGATCCGTCAGGCGCAGCGCGGTCTGCAGATGGACTTCGAGGTGAGTCTCGCCTTCGAGAACATCAATACGAGTGGCGAAGAGGGCCTGCCGGTCGGCTACGGCGTCGATCATGTCGCTGTGGCCGAAGGACTTGGCTGCAAGGCCATTCGTGTGACCAGCCCTAACGAATTCAAGGAGGCATTCGCCAAGGCGGATGAGCTGATGCAGGAGCACCAGGTTCCCGTCGTGATCGAGTTTATCCTCGAGCGTGTCACAAACATCGCCATGGGCACCGAAATCAACGCCATCAACGAATTCGAGGACATCGTCTGTCTCGATCCCTCGCTGAAGGCTGAGAACAACTGGGTGCCCGCCGCGCTGGATGAAACGCTACGCGAAGTCGAACTGGGCTGATCAGACGCATCTAGGAGCATATCACGTTCAGATGGAAAATCTGAACGTGTGAAGATGCTCGAAAAATAACGAGCAAGAGGGGGGTGCGTGAACCCATGTCAACGCAACACGCTCTTGCTTAGCCCAAAGGATATCCGCCGTGCCGCGCATCGCCGCGAACCTCACGATGCTGTTTACTGAACTGCCGTTCCTCAATCGCTTCGCAGCAGCCGCAAAGGCCGGACCCCAAGGGGCGCATCGCCATTCTGGTGGATGATGGGCTCGCCACCGGCATCACGGCACGCGCAGGGCTTGCTGCGCTACGCAAACAGGGCGCGGCGCGCCTGGTGCTCGCCGTGCCCATCGCCGCGCCCGAAAGTGTTGCGGAATTCCAGGGCCTCGCGGATGAGGTGATCACGGCCGAGGCCGCCCCCATCCGCTTTGGCATCGGCGCCTTCTACCAGGATTTCCACCAGATCAGCGATGCCGAAAATGCTTGAAATGCTGGCAGGCGGCCTTTGATTACGCCGCGCGCCGCTTGTCTTTCCCGGCAAGCGGCGCAAGCATGATGCGAAGCGGGCGCGGCTCTGCGCCTGGGCAGGAGGAACGCATCATGGATTTTTCAGGCAAGGTTGGCATTGTAACCGGCGGCGCCAATGGCATTGGTGCTGCAGTGGCGCGTGGTTTTGTGGCGCGTGGCGGCAAGATCGTGATTGTGGATCGTGACACTGCCGCCGGTGAGGCTTTGGCGGCATCCCTCGGCGGCGCCGCGCTGTTTCGCGCCGCTGATGTCACCAAAGCTGCCGATGTCGCAGCCTATGTGAAGGCTGCACAGGATCGTTTCGGCGCCATTGATTGCTTCCACAATAATGCCGGCATTGAAGGCCGCGTTGCGCGCCTCGCGGAATATGAGGAAGCGGTCTTCGATCAGATCATGGCGGTCAATGTGAAGGGCGTGTTTTTGGGCCTGCGCCATGTATTGCCGGTGATGATTGCCGCCGGGCGTGGTGCGGTGGTGAATACAGCCTCCATCGCTGGGCTGGTCGGCTCACCCGGCATGGCCGCCTATTCCGCTTCCAAGCATGCTGTGAATGGGCTGACGAAGAGTGTCGCAGGAGAAGTCGGGCCGCATGGCATTCGCGTCAATGCCGTCTGCCCCGGCCCGATCGCAACACGGATGATCGAAGAAGTCTCCCGTCAGGTTTCGCCCAATAATCCGAAGAGTGTCGAGGAACGCTATGCAGCCGGCATACCGCTGCGCCGTTACGGGACAGCGGAGGAAGTCGCCAATCTGGTGCTGTTTTTGCTCTCGGACCTCGCCAGTAATATGACCGGCGGGGAATATACCGTGGATGGCGGGCGTACGGCTTCGCCCGCAGGGGTTTCGGGCAGCACCACGCAATAGTGGCGCCCCCGGATCTGCCACGCCCTATCCAAGCCGCTTGAGCGCAAAATCATAGGCAAGCTTGCGCCAGCTTGATGGCATCTCCTTGCCGTCGGGGCCCTTTCCCGGCGGGTATTGCGTGAATTCGGCGATCAATTCCTGCTTGACGCCAAAGACGGCATCACTATCCAAATAGGGATCGCCCGCGACAAAAACATGCGTCACCAGGGTTTCATGCCCCGGTGCCGCAATCATGAAATGCACATGCGCCGGGCGCATCGGGTGGCGACCTGTCGCACGCAGCAGCTCCCCAACCGGGCCATCATCCGGCACAGGATAGGAAGTGGGTGTCAGCGTCCAGAAATGAAAGCGTCCTTCGCTATCGGTGCGAAAGCGCGCGCGCAGATTGGCATCGGGCTGATCGGTGCGCTGCACATCGTAATAGCCATCCTCATCCGAATGCCAGATATCCACGATGGCGCCGGAAATGGGGCCGCCGCCAGCGGTTGAAACGCAGCCAGAAACATGCAGCGCTTCGCCCTTCATGGCGCGCGCAACCTCTGCGCCCAGCGGCAATTCCGGCGCGCTTTCAACATAGAAAGGGCCGAGCACCGTGGTGGGCGTGGCGCCTTCCGGCATCCGGTGATTGATCGCATCAACCAGCATGGAAACGCCAAGCGTATCCGACAGCAGGATGAATTCCTGGCGCTTGCCATCACACATATGCCCGATGCGTGTCAGGAAATTGATCGCGGTTTGCCATTCTTCAAAGCTTGGCTCCACATCGCGCACAAAGGCATGCAGATGCTTCACCAGGCTTTGCGCCACCTGCCGCAGCCGCGGATCCTCAGCGCCGGCCAGCCGTTGCAATACGGCAGCGGTGATCGAATTTTCATCAAAATCACGCATCGGAGGTTTCCCTGTCATTCCCTGTTCGATCAGTCGGTCAGCAATAAATGCACTAATCCAACCCCATCAGCCCGCGCGCGAAATCCTGTGCCGCGAAGGGGCGCAAATCCTCGGATTTTTCACCAACGCCAACCACATGCACGGGCAGGCCGAATTCCTGCGCCAAGGCCACCACCACGCCACCCTTGGCCGAGCCATCAAGCTTGGTCACGGCAAGCCCGGTGACATCCACCATTTCCTTGAAAACCTTCACCTGCTCCACGGCGTTCTGCCCGGTGGTCGCATCCAGCACCAGCAGCACGGAATGCGGTGCCGCTTCATCCACGCGCTTGATCACGCGGATGATTTTGCGGAGTTCCTCCATCAGCGCGGATTTATTGTGCAGCCGCCCGGCGGTATCTACCAGCAGCAGATCAAGCCCATCAGCGCGCGCTGCACTCAGCGCGTCAAAGGCAAGCCCCGCCGCATCAGCGCCTGGCTTGGACGGCGCAAAAAACCGCGCCGAGGTCCGCCCAGCCCAGACCTGCAATTGCTCCACTGCCGCGGCACGGAAAGTATCGCCGGCGACAAAGCCGATTTTCAGCCCCTGTTCGGCGTAATGGCGGCCAAGCTTCGCAATGGTGGTGGTCTTGCCGGTGCCATTCACCCCCACCACCAGCACCACATGCGGCGCGCGGGCGGGGATGATTTCCATTGGCTGCGCAACCGGTTCCAGAATGGCGGCGATTTCATCCGCCAAAGCCGCCTTCACTTCCTCATCGGTCACTTCCTTGCCGAAGCGCGTGCGGCGGAAGCCTTCCACAATCCGGCGTGACGCCGCGACACCCAGATCAGCGGTGATCAGGGTTTCCTCCAGCTCCTCCAGCGCCTCATCATCCAAGCGCCGCTTGTGCAGCAAGGAGACAACGCTTTCCGTGAGCTTGGCGGTGGAACGCGACAGCCCTGCCTTGAGCCGCGCGAACCAGCCAGTCTTGGCAGGCGCTTCTGCCTCAGGCGGCAGGGTTTCGGCAGGTGGCGCTGGGGCTTCAGGCAATGGTGCGTCCTGCAAGGGCGCTGGCGCATCCGCCTGTGGCTGTTCAGGCGCTGGCTGCGGCGCGCTGCCGCCGCGCAAACGGCCAAAGAAATCGCGCAGCGCCATCAGGCTGCCTCCGCCAAAAGCCCATCGGCATCGGCACCAATCACGCGCAGCCGGCGGATTTCACCCGGCTGGCCCTTGCCATTCAGCAAGCGGAGCGGCGCGAAATATGCCGTATGGCCACGATCGGGATGTTCCAACAAAACCTGTTCCTCCTGCCCCAGGCGCCCCGCGTAATAGCGCGCCGCCGCCGCCGCCCCGGCTTCGCGCAGCCGCGCCGCGCGGGCCCGACGCTCTGGCACCGGGATTTGCGGCATGCGTGCCGCCGGCGTGCCTGGACGTTCCGAATAGGGGAAAACATGCAGGAAAGAGAGGTCGCAATCATCCACAAGATCAAGGCTTTCCTGGAATTGCGCTTCGGTCTCCGTCGGGAAACCCGCAATCAGATCAGCGCCAAAGACGATATCGGGCCGCAGCCGCCGCGCCTTCGCCGCCAGCGCAATGGCATCCGCGCGCAAATGCCGCCGCTTCATGCGCTTCAGGATCAAATCAGACCCGTGCTGCAACGAAAGATGCAAATGCGGCATCAGCCGTGCTTCTTCCGCAATCAGCCGCCAAAGGTCTTCATCCACCTCCACGGGATCGAGCGATGACAAGCGCAGCCGCGGCAATTCCGGCACCAGGGCCAGCACGCGACGGATCATTTGCCCAAGCGTCGGGCTGCCCGGCAAATCCGGCCCGTAGGAGGTCACATCAACCCCCGTCAGCACCGCTTCCCGATACCCCGCCGCCACCAGGGCGCGGAGCTGTTCGACAATCACGCCAATCGGCACGGATCGCGAAGGCCCACGCCCAAAGGGAATGACGCAAAAGGTGCAGCGATGGTCACAGCCCTGCTGCACCTGCACGAAAGCCCGCGCGCGCCCGGCAAATTCCGTCACCAGATGGGCGGCTGTTTCGCGCGCAGCCATGATGTCCGTCACCGGCGCGGGCGGCGCATCCAAGGCTGCCCAGGTTTCGGGCTTCAGCTTATCGGCATTGCCAATGACGCGCTCCACCCCCGGCAGCCCCGCCCATTTATCGGGCGCGATTTGCGCCGCGCAGCCGGTCACGATGATGCGCGCACCCGGATTGTCGCGATGCGCCCGTCTGATCGCCTGCCGCGCCTGGCGTTCCGCTTCCGCCGTCACCGCGCAGGTATTAACGATGATGGCATTACCCTGCCCGGCCTTGCTGGCCAGGTCGCGCATCGCCTCACTCTCATAGGTATTGAGCCGGCAGCCAAAACTCAGCAGCCGAGGGGCTTCCGAAGCACTCATGCCGCCAGCGCCTTGGGATCAACCTTCCCGGTGAAGGCCGTGGCAAAAGTCCCGGTCATCAGCACATGCCCATCCTGGCGCCATTCCATGAAAAGATCACCGCCCGGCATGGAAATCCGTGCCGCGCGCCCAGTGAGCCCCCGCCGATGCGCGTTCACCATCGCCGCACAGGCGCCGGACCCACAGGCGAGCGTCAGCCCTGCGCCCCTTTCCCAAACGACAAGGCGCACATGATCCGGCGCCATCACCTGCGCAAAGCCGATATTCGCGCGGTCCGGAAAGATCGGGTCATGTTCCAAGCGCGGGCCGATATCGCTGATCGGCAAGGCATCCAGATCAGGCACAAAAAACGTCGCATGCGGATTGCCCATGGAACAGGCTGCCGGGTCCGCCGCCGGGCCGCAGGACAGCGGCAGGTGCAGCGTATCCACCTCCCGTGCCAGGGGTACATCCCGCCAGCCGAGTCGCGCTGGCCCCATATCCACCTGCCACAGCCCATCGGGGCGGGATTCACTTGGCAAATCGCCCGAAATCGTCCGCACTACCACCCGCGCCTTGGCGGTTTCAGCGGCGATCAGGGAAGCGATGCAGCGCGTGGCATTGCCGCAAGCGCCGGCTTCCGACCCATCCGGATTATGGATGCGCATGAAGACATCAGCGCCCGGCGGCGGCGGTTCCATGATGATCAGCTGGTCGCAGCCAATGCCACGCCGACGATCCGCCAGCGCGACCATTTGGGCGCGCGTCAGCCCCAGCGGTGCGGCGCGGCCATCCAGCACCACGAAATCATTGCCGAGCCCATGCATCTTGCGGAAGGAAAGCATGGGCGGGGATATAGGCCGCCGCGCGCCGAACCGGAACCCGCTTATGGGTCCGGTGAAAGATTTACCCGTTCAGCAGCCGGTCAATCTCATCCTGTGCCAGATCGGGGCCGGCCTGCTTCGGGTCTGCCACGGTTTGCACCACGCCCTTCAACTCCACCTTGGGCCGCGCGGCATTGGGGCCGGGCTGGGCGTTCTCAGGCAGGATATCCTCCAAGATGGATTCCACCTGCTGCAAATCCCGAATGGCGCGGCGGATGCGCTGGCCGGTCAAATCCTGGAAGGAACAGGCCTCAAAGATCGCATTCACCCTTTCGGTGATGGCGGGTAGCGCATCCGGGCTGCCGGAGCCCTTTTCCAGCCATTCCTGGATGGCCTCGGCCGCTTCCAGGATGGTATTGGCGGCGGCTTCGGTTGCCTGCACCACCGCTTCCAGTTCCTGGCCAGAGGTCCGATTGCCCGGCTGCGGGGTGGAAATCATGCCGGCGATACGCTCATGCACAGAGGATATCTGGCTTGCCAGGTTTTCCTCGCTCATGCCGAGAAGCTGCACGCTGGCAGAGACCTCGGCGCTCACTTCAGCAATGCGGCGGTCCATAAAGGCGCGCAAATCGCCGAAAAGGGGCTCCATAGCGGCCCTGAGCACTTCTGGGTCCGGCAGCGTATCCGCTTGCGAATGCGACATGAGACTTCGTCCTGAATCCAAAGGGCGGCCAAACCGCCGGGTGATCACAGGCGCATTAAACACCCATAAAGGTGAAATCTCCGTTTCTGCGGGGCGGGTCTTGTGTGGAAAACTTTCGGGCGCTATAGCCCCGCCTCCCGCGCCGTGGCCCTATGGACATGCCCGGCCGGAACCCCCTTCCCGCCGCATGGTGCGGCCCCGGCAACGGGTGCAAGGCGGAAGGGCTGACCCCATAGGAGGGCCAAATGTCCAAGATGAAGACGAAATCAAGCGTCAAAAAGCGCTTCCGTCTGACCGCGACCGGCAAGGTCAAGGCAGGCGGTGGCTTCAAGCGCCACATGCTGTCCGCCAAGCGGTCCAAGATGAAGCGCCAGAACCGCGGTACCTTCGTGCTGGATAAGCAGGATGGTGATACCGTGAAGCAGTGGCTGCCCTATGGGCTGGACCGGTAAAGGGAGGGACGCAAAATGGCTCGTGTCAAACGCGGCGTTACCAAGCACGCCCGCCACAAGAAGGTTCTCAAGCTTTCTGAAGGTTATGTCGGCCGGTCCGGCACCGCTTATCGCCCCGCTTTGGAGCGGGTGGAAAAGGCGCTGCAATATGCCTATCGCGACCGTCGCAACAAGAAGCGCGATTTCCGTGGCCTATGGATTCAGCGCATCAACGCTGCCGTTCGTGAGCATGGCCTGACCTATTCCCGCTTCATCGCCGGCATCAAGGCGGCGGGGATTGAGATGGACCGCAAGGTGATGGCAGCCCTTGCCTTTGACGAACCGGCGGCCTTCGCGGCGCTGGTGGAAAAGGCGAAGGCGGCCGGCGCCGCCTGATTACCGCCGCCCCGTTGATCCGGGGCGGAGACCCAGCATCACGCAAGGGCCGCTTCCTGGCGAAACCGGGGATGCGGCCCTTTGTTCATGTGGACCTGCCATCATGACCGATGATCTTGCCGCCCTTAGGGCCGAAACCGAAGCCGCGATTGCCGCCGCTGCCGATCCGCGCGCGCTGGATGCGGTGCGTGTCGCCGTTCTGGGCAAATCCGGCACGCTCACCGCGCTGCTGAAGGGCCTTGGCGCGGTTGCGCCCGAAGCGCGCAAGGAACGCGGTGCGGCGCTCAACCAGGTGAAATCCGCCATCGAAGCCGCCCTGGAAGCGCAACGGGCCGTGGTGGAAGCCCGTGCGCTTGATGCACGCCTGGCGGCGGAACGCATGGATGTATCCCTGCCGCCGCGCCCCTTCGCGCCCGGCACCGCAGCCGAAGGCGGCATCCACCCCATCGCGCGCACCATGGAAGAACTGACGACACTTTTCGGCGCCATGGGCTTCAAGGTGGCGGAAGGCCCCGATATCGAAAGCGATTGGCATAATTTCGGCGCGCTCAATATCCCCGATCACCACCCCGCGCGGCAGGATCACGATACTTTCTATGTGCCGGCAGTGGATGGGCGCAGGCCGGTGCTGCGCACCCATACCTCCCCGGTGCAAATCCGCACCATGCTGACCGAAGCGCCACCCATTCGCGTGATTGTGCCTGGCCGCACCTATCGCGCCGATCATGATGCGACGCATTCGCCGATGTTCCATCAGGTGGAAGGCCTGGTGATTGACCGCAACATTCATCTCGGCCATTTGAAGGGCTGCCTGATTGACTTTCTGCGCGCCTTTTTCGGCATTGCAGATTTGCCGGTGCGCTTCCGCGCTTCCTATTTTCCTTTCACGGAACCTTCCATGGAAGTGGATATCGGCTGGAGCCGCAAAACCGGCGAATTGGGCAAGGGCGGTGATTGGCTGGAGATTTTGGGCTCTGGCATGGTGCACCCGAAGGTGCTGGCCAATTGCGGCATTGATCCGCGCGAATGGCAGGGCTTTGCCTTCGGCATGGGGATTGAACGTATTACCATGTTGAAGCACGGCATCCCTGATCTCCGCCCCTTCTATGAAGCCGATATCCGCTGGCTGAGGCATTACGGCGCCGATCCGCTTTCCCCGCCATCCCTGGTGGAAGGAGTGTAAGGCGATGAAATTCACCCTTTCCTGGCTGAAGGCGCATCTTGAAACAAATGCGGCGCTGGATGAGATCCTGACCGCACTCAACACCATCGGGCTTGAGGTTGAAGGTGTCGAAGATCGCGGCGCGGCGCTGGCGAATTTCCGCATTGCTCATGTGGTGGAAGCGGAACAGCACCCCAATGCGGATCGGCTGCGCGCGCTGAAGGTTGATACCGGCGATGGCAAGCTGCTGTCCGTAGTGTGCGGCGCGCCCAATGCGCGCGCCGGCATGAAGGGGGTCGCGGCTTTGCCAGGCGCCTTCATTCCCGGCACCGGCATTACGCTGAAGGCGGGCGAAATTCGCGGCGTGAAATCGGAAGCGATGATGCTCTCGGCCCGCGAAATGGGCCTTGGTGATGATCACAGCGGTATTGTTGATTTGCCCGAAGATGCGCCGCTGGGTGAAGCCTATGTGCGCTGGGCAGGGCTTGACGACCCGATCATTGAAATCAGCGTGACGCCCAATCGCGGCGATGCGCTTTCCGTCCATGGTGTTGCGCGGGATTTGGCCGCGGCCGGGCTTGGGCGGTTGAAGCCCCTGCCCTCACCGGCGATCAAGCCCGCCTATGCGTCGCCGCTGGTGTGGGAAATCGCCGATCCGCGTGCCTGTGATTACGTGCTGGGCCGCGCCATTCGCGGCGTGAAGAATGGGCCTTCGCCGAAATGGTTGCAGGATTGGCTGACCGCGATTGGCCAACGCCCGATCAATGCGCTGGTGGATGTGACCAATCTTTTCACCTTCGGCCTTGGCCGGCCCTTGCATGTGTTTGATGTGGCGAAGGTGCATGGCAAGACGCTTACCATGCGCATGGCGCGGGAAGGCGAAAGCCTGCTGGCGCTGAATGGCAAGACGTATGAATTGACTCCAGAAGATGGCATCATCGCCGACGCCGCCGGGCCGGAAGCGCTGGGCGGCATTATCGGTGGCGAGGCCACCGGCTGCGATGAAGCCACCACCGAATGCTTCATCGAATGCGCGATTTTTGACCCCGTGCGCATCGCCCTTTCAGGCCGCCGCCATGATGTGCGCACCGATGCCCGCGCACGTTTTGAACGCGGCGTGGATCAGGCGCTGCCGCGCTTGGCCCTTGATCTTGCGACGCAAGCGATGATTGAGATTTGCGGCGGCGAGGCCAGTGACATCGTCGGCGCTGGCCCCGAACCCGCCTGGCAGCGCCAGGCCAGCCTGCGCTTTGAGCGTCTGGCGAGTTATGGCGGCGATGATGTGGCGCCGGATCGCGCCGTGGAAATCCTGCAAAGCCTTGGCTTCACCGTGGCGGCGCGGGATGCAGCGCGCGTCACCGTCAATGTGCCAAGCTGGCGCAATGATGTCGCCGGCAAGGGTGCCTTGGCTCAGGCGGCTGAATTGTCGCCGGAACGCGCCAAGGCGGCAGCAGAAGGCTGCGCTGAGATCGAACCGGAATGCGATTTGATCGAGGAAGTGCTGCGTATTCGTGGGTTGAACACCATCACGCCGGTATCGCTGCCCGTGAGCGGCATTATCCCGCCACCCGCCTTCACGCCGAAGCAGGCGCGCGCATCCCTCGCGCGGCGTGTGCTGGCAGCGCGTGGCATGCAGGAAGCGGTGACCTTCGCCTTCATGGAATCCGAAACCGCGGCGCTGTTCGGTGAAACCCCGGCGGCGCTCCGCCTGGAAAACCCCATCGCGGAAGATTTAGACCAGATGCGGCCAACGCCCGTGGCATCGCTGCTGCTGGCAGCGGGGCGCAATGCGGCGCGTGGTTTTGCTGATGTGGCGCTGTGTGAAATCGGCGCGGCCTATCAGGATGTGACGCCGGATGGGCAGGCGGCGATTGCCGCGGGCGTGCGCCATGGCGCCACACCGCGCCATTGGGCGGAAGCTTCGCGCGGCGTGGATGCGCTGGATGCCAAGGGCGATGCCATGGCGGTGCTGGCCGCGCTCGGCCTGCCCATGGCCGCCCTTTCCGTCACCGCCGATGCGCCGGGCTTTTATCATCCGGGCCGTTCCGGCCAGGTGCGTCAGGGGCCGAAGACTGTGCTCGCGCGCTTTGGTGAAATCCATCCGCGCGTCTTGGCCGCACTCGACCTGCCCGGACCTGCCGTGGCGTTTGAGGTGTTTCTGGATGCCATCCCGGAACCCAAGCGCCGCAAGAAGGGCGCGCCTGATTTGCCCGCTTTCCAGCCGCTCCGGCGCGATTTCGCCTTCCTGGTGGATGAGAGCGTCGCCGCCGAGGCGCTGATCCGCGCCGCGCGTGGGGCAGAACGTACGCTGATCACCGATGCCCTGCTGTTTGACCGTTATGCAGGGGATAAGCTGCCAGCCGGCAAGGTAAGCCTTGCCCTGCAAGTCACCATCCAGCCGCGTGAGGCAACGCTGACTGACCCGCAAATCGAAGCCCTGGCGGATAAGATTGTGGCGGCGGTAGCGAAGGCGACCGGGGCCGTGCTCCGCGCATGAACAGACCAAATCGGCTAAGGCATTCTCAGCGCGGTTCAATCTGAGAAAGAAAAAGGCTTAGGCTGCCTTGGTCCAAAATCTTTTCCAGCGTTGTCGGCTTTGCGTGACCATCATGATCAATAAACCGAAGCGGGTAGCGCGACGCCAAACCATCCAGCGTTTCGCGTGGATTGGCGCAGCGTTCAGCCCTGAAATCGAGAATGATTTTCAGGGAAGGGCTGCGATCCATCAGGCCCTGCATGCCCTGCAGCGCATTCTGTTCAAGTGCAGTTGCAGACACGAGCACCAAATCTGCCGAGCCGGATTCGAGCCCATCAAGCGTCATGGCCGGGGCGATGCAGCTGGCCGCACCATCACGACGAAACTGAACAGCCTGATTTGCAATCGCCGGAGGCCCCATCAGGGAAACCGGCATTTCCTTGGCCGCCGCGGCCTGACCCGCAGCGATGAACCGATGCGCAACAACGATATTGTCTCGGCCATTCAATGATAGGTTACGCCGCAAGATTTGGAAGAGCCAGGGATTGTATTCCAGGGCGACCACACGCCCCTGCGCACCCACCAGTTCACTCATCAGTAGGGCATAGTAGCCATAACCTGCTTCAAGGTCATAAGCTGTCTCACCACGATCAAGATTTCTGCACAGGAATGCGGTGATCCAATATTGCCAAAACCCTTCCAGCATCAGATGCGGCGCGAGGGAAGTATCCTCGGCATCCACATAGATCTTGTAGCGTCCAAGTATGCGACACAGCACTGTCCCGTCAGGCAGCGGGACGGTATGTATCCTATCCCGCACGGCTGCTTCAAAATCGCGGCGATAGGCGCTTTCAATCAGGTCCTTGACCGAAGGGATGTCGCGCCTACCGTAGCCAGAGGCAAGTCCTTTCACTGCCGCCTGCAGGCGCGCGACTTCGGAACGAAGATAGAATAAACCCTGCGCGCCCCCTTCAGAAGGCCCATTCCCCGTCATTCGATTGATGAGTTGCCGAAGAAAACCAGGTGATGGAGGGGGAGCAGAATTCTGCACGATGGGGACATTTCCGTTGCGACGAAATTGCATTGATACTAATAGCTGCCACAGGTTCCCTTGATCAAGGCAGGATTGACGCTTCACCCCGGAAAGGAAGCCGCAGATGAGCAGTTTTCGTCGTCGCAGTCTCTTTGTGGCTGCTTCCCTTTTGTCCTCACCCTTCGTGGCGAGGGTGACGCTCGCTCAGACGCCATCCTTGCCAGCAGCACCGGCGCCCGGCTTTTACCGGTTCAAGGTTGGGTCCTTCACTGTCACCACGGTACATGATGGGTTTTTTGCACGCCCCCTGGAGGGTTTTGTGCGCAATGCCCCCTTGTCTGATGTCCAGGCTGTGCTGCGCGATGCCTTTCTGCCGCAGGATAGGCTGGTGATTCCCTTCACCGTCACCTTCCTCGATACCGGGCGTGATTTGGTGGTTTTTGACAGCGGCAATGGCGTGACCCCCGTCGGCGCCACGATTGGCCGCATGATTGCCAATATGCAGGCCGCCGGCATTGATCCCACCAAGGTGACCCGCGTGGTGATGAGCCATTTTCATGGCGATCACGTGAATGGCTTGCTGAATGCCGAAGGCGCGGCGGCCTTCCCAAATGCGGAAGTGATCGTGCCGGAAGCCGAGATTGCCTGGTGGGGCGATGTCACCAATGAAACGCGCAGCCCTGAAGGACAACGCGCGACCTTCGCCAATAGCGCGCGGCGCCTTGCCCCCTATGCCGCGCGGCTACGCCGCATCGGCCCCGATGCTGAAGTGATCCCCGGCGTGCGCTCTGTCGCCGCCTATGGCCATACCCCTGGCCATACCTGCTACCACATTGCTGATGGCACGGATCAGATGATGTTCGTGGCCGATACCACGAACCGCCCGGAACTTCTGGCGCGCCGGCCTGAATTCCACATTGTGTTCGATTTCGATGCAGTCGCCGCGGAAGCCACGCGCCGGCGCATTTATGACCGGGTGGCAACCGACCGCATTCGCATCACTGGCTATCACTTCCCCTTCCCTGCCAATGGCTATTTGGCGAAGAAAGGCAGCGGGTATCGCTTTGTTGCGGCGGATTGGTCAGGCGCGGTCTGACACGCGGTTAGACGTGAAAGCTTTCCCCGCAGCCACAGCGACCCTTTTCATTCGGATTGGTGAAGGTGAAGCCCGCGGACATGGTCTTCACCTCATAATCCATCACGGTGCCGATCAGGAATAATGTGGCCTTGCGGTCCACCAGCACGGTCACGCCCTTATCGCTGACGCTCTCATCACCCGCGCTTGGCGCATCCACCCAGGAAAGATCATAGGAAAGGCCGGAACAGCCCTTGGTCTTTACCGCAATACGCAGGAACTTGCCCTGTTCGCCCTTCGCATATAGCGCGCGCAAACGCTCCGCCGCGCCATCGGTCAAGGGCATCAGCGGCGGCAAGGCGCGCCGTGCGGGTTTGGCTGCGATGCTCACATTCATGGCATGACCCCAAAACATATTGAGCGCGAGTCGCGCATCTTCGCTCATGCGGGAATGGTCCCAGGGCGGGTCCCAAACCACTTCCACAAGCACATCGGAAACACCTTCAATCCCGCGCACGGCTTCTTCCACCTGGATCGGCAATTCCTGCGCGGAAGGGCATGATGGGGTGGTCAGCGTCATTTCCACCTTCACCTTGTCGTCATCGCCGATCTCAATCGCGTAGATCAGGCCGAGTTGATAGATATCAACTGGAATTTCCGGATCAAACACGGTGGAAATGGCGCTGATCACGGCATCTTCGGAAACCGGCGACACGGGCGACTTCACCTCGCCTTCTGGTGTCAAGGCAGCATGGACCGGGGCTTCGGTCTTGGTCGCGTCGTCACTCACTGCTCGCCTCCTTCGCGCCGGCAAGGGCAGCGTTCAGCGTATGCCAGGCGAGTGTTGCGCATTTCACCCGACTTGGAAATTCATGCACGCCCGAAAGTGGCGTTAGCCTTTCCATCGCATCTTCCAGGGAAGCCGCGCAGGCCGGGCATTGGCCGGTCATCGCCAGATCACGAAAGGCGCCGCCAAGTGCTTGCGCCTCATCCGGTGTTTTGCCGCGCACGGTTTCGGTCATGAGGGATGCACTCGCCATGGAAACGGCGCAGCCGCGGCCCTGAAACGCGGCATCGGCAATATGCCCATCCGGCGTCATTTTCAGGAAAAGCTCCATGCGGTCACCGCACATCGGGTTATCGCCACGCGCAGTGCGGTCCGCATCTTCCAACCGGCGAAAATTACGCGGCTTGCGGCCATGATCCAGGATCACTTCCTGATAAAGATCACGCAAATCGCCGAAGAAATCACTGCCGCTCATGCGAAGAACTCCCGCGCTCTCACGAGCGCACCGGCGAGGTAATCCACCTCCTCCGGTGTTGTGTAAAGCCCGAAGGAAGCGCGTGCGGTGCCTTGTTCCACGCCGAAGCGCGTATGCAATGGCTCCGCGCAATGCCGCCCGGCGCGGATGCAAATACCGGCACGATCCAGCAGGGTGGAAAGATCATGCGGATGGGCGTTATCCAGCGAGAAGGCAAAAACCCCGCCGCGATCCTGCGCGCGTCCCAGCAGCGTAAGCCCCGGCACGTCTGACAGCTTGCGCATGGCATGATCCACCAAAGCGCGTTCATGCGCTTCAATGGCGGGCATGCCAATCGCCGTCACGTAATCAATCGCGGCATGCAGCCCCACCGCTTCAATGATGGCGGGGGTGCCAGCTTCAAACCGCGCAGGCGGCTTGGCCCAGGTGGATTTTTCGAAGCTCACGCTTTCAATCATGTCACCGCCACCCAGGAAGGGCGGCATGCGGTCCAGATGTTCAAGCTTGCCCCACAGCACGCCAATGCCTGTTGGCCCGTAAAGCTTATGCCCGGTGAAACAGTAGAAATCGCAGCCAATGGCAGCAACATCCACGCGCCGATGCACGACCGCCTGGGACCCATCCAGCAATACTTTCGCGCCATGCGCATGGGCCAGCGCCACCACACGTTCAACCGGCGTCACGGTGCCCAGCACATTGGACATATGCGCGAGTGCCACCAGCCCCACCTTGCCATCGGCAAGCTTGGCGGTCAGGTCTTCCATGTCCAATTCGCCGGAATCCGTCACGCGGCAGATGCGCAAGGGATTGCCACGCTCATCACGCAGTATTTGCCAGGGCACGATATTGGCGTGGTGTTCAAGCTCGGAAATCAGCACCGCCTGATCCGGGCGCATCACGCCGCGGCCCCAGCTATGCGCGACCAGATTGATCGCTTCCGTGCTATTGCGCGTGAAAACCACTTCCCGCGCATCCGGCGCATTGATGAACCGCGCCACCGCACCGCGCGCCGCTTCATAAGAGTCGGTCGCCACTTCGGAAAGCCGATAGGCACCGCGATGCACATTGGCATAGGCGGTTTCCATGCAGCGGGTCATCGCCTCAATCACCGCGCGTGGCTTTTGCGCACTCGCCCCTGAATCAAGAAACACAAGCGGCTTGCCGTGCTGCTGCTGCGACAGGATCGGGAAATCCTGCCGGATGCGCTGGACATCAAAATTCATGAGGCTGCCCCATGCCGGCCCCACCAGCCATCCACGGCCTCCGTCAGCGCTTCGCGCAGCACGCCATCTTCTAGCCCTTCAAAGGCTTCATGCAAAAAGGCCTGCACCAGCATGGACCGCGCCTGATCTGCCGGCACGCCGCGGGAGCGCAGATAGAATAGGCTATCCGCATCCAACGCGCCGATAGTCGCGCCATGGCTGCACTTCACATCATCGGCATAGATTTCAAGCTGCGGCTTGCTGTCCATTTCCGCTTCTTCGGACAGCAACAGCGCCTGGTTCATCTGATAGCCATCGGTCTTTTGCGCTTCGCGGCGAACCAGGATCTTGCCCTGAAACACGCCGCGTGACTGGCCTGCCAAAACTGTCTTGCAGGTCTGGCGGCTGGAACAATCCGGCGCCGCGTGATCCAGCGCCGTGGTGGTATCCACTAGCGCACGACCTGCGGCCAATTGCGCGCTATTCATGTGGCAGGATGCCTTGGGGCCTGTCAGCGCCGCATGAATTTCCATGCGCACCAGCCGTGCGCCGGCGGAAACCGCCATGGTGTCGTAGCGTGCTTCAGTGGCGATGCGCGCATGGATCATGGAAAGATGAAAGGCGCC
>Ga0172373_10004562_pt1 | contig 19445 bp, 15 predicted proteins | sample Lak10m_2_FD_114546 | JGI IMG/M metagenome (GOLD analysis project Ga0172373, IMG submission 114546) | Freshwater microbial communities from Kabuno Bay, South-Kivu, Congo - kab_092012_10m | ecosystem: Environmental > Aquatic > Freshwater > Lake | place: Democratic Republic of the Congo...
CAGGTGGGGTTGGTCCTGAAGTGGTCTTAAATGCATTGTTACAATACCCCGTTTCTAGACCCATTATATTGGTAGGACCATTCTCATTGCGATGGAATCCATTTTTAATTCATGGATTTAACCGGTTAAATCCACAACGTATTTCGCAACATGATGGGTTAACTCATCCAATTTCATGGATTGATCCGACACCCACTGTTTCTGACGAACCATTCCTATCGGAACCCCATTCTAGAAATGGGCTTGTATCTTATGAAGCCGTTATCATGGGCTTAAAAATAGCGGTATTGCGTAAAGGGATGTTGGTTACCGCCCCTGTATGTAAAGAAGCTTGGAAAAAAGCGGGGGTAGCATACATCGATCATACCTCTTTGTTAGGGGGCTGGTTTAATACAAACCCAACCATGGCATTTAATAGCCCAGCATTCAAGATATGCTTGGCCACGGTGCATGTACCATTGTCGCAAGTGCCCTCTCATGTAAGCAAAGAGTCCATCAGTCGGTGTTTACAGCATGCTATCGGGTGGATGGGACAATTGGGTATTCTATATCCACGTGTCGCGGTTGCAGGTCTGAACCCACATGCAGGGGAGGGCGGGCTATTGGGTACAGAAGAGCAAGATATCATTCAACCTGCTATTCATGAGGTACAACAATCCCATCCAAATGCTAAAATTATAGGCCCCATTCCAGCGGATACTTTATTTTACCGAGCCTATCAGGGTGATTTTGATGTGGTTATTGCACTATATCATGATCAAGGATTAGCGCCACTTAAAATGGTAGCCTTTGATCAAGCAGTCAATATTACTCTTGGGATTCCCATTATGCGGGTATCCCCAGATCATGGAACGGCTTTTGATGTGGCGTATCAATCCAAATCACGATGTGAATCAATGCTTGCGGCCATTGAATATGGGGATCGATATGGGGGCTAAATGGGGGCAGGTGTTTTTACATGACCAAAATATCATTCATAAACTAGTCAGTTTGGTGGATCCCACGATCCAAGTGGTTGAAATTGGATGTGGGGAGGGCTGTTTAACTCAACCCATGAGTCAAATCACAACGGTTCACTCATTTGAAATCGATACGGTATGTGTGGATGCCACTTGTCGCCAATTACCTTTGTTAAGTCGGGTTCATTTTTGGGTGGGAGATGTCATGGCTTTGAGCCAGCACTGGCCATCTTTGGGGCGGTTTCAAGTCGTGGCCAATATTCCCTACTATATTTCTGCACCCATTTTAAAATTATTGGTTCAATATCGTGATTTTCTCCACTCTGCGGTGATAATGGTGCAAACTGAGTTCGCATACAAGTTAATCCAAGGGGCCAATCAGCCATTTTATTCATCACTAGGGGTGTATATTCGTTCTTATTTTGATGTCAGTTTGTTGTTTCATGTTAGCCCCAATTCATTTTCGCCGGTTCCTAAAGTGGGGTCTAGTGTCATAAGACTAACGCCCCATCAGCGCCCCCTACCCATTGATCCAGATGGCTTTTTTGCGATGGTTCGCTCTGGTTTTTGGGGAAGGCGCAAGCCACTTTCGAGTGCCCTTATTAAATCACCCTATTTGATACGAGGCGTGGGATTTAAGTCGGCATTAATCAACCATCCATATGCCATTCGTCGAGGAGAAATGCTCACCGATGAGGAATGGCGTGAATTACATAACGTATTACACCCACATATGACTAGCCGGTTGCCAGCATCCCCATAACGATGGGTGCATGAATCATGACGCTTCCATCATTAAGACAATCCAACCATCACCTTCACCCGGTCTAGGTACCCACCGGCAATTTGGTGAGTGAGAGGGTCTTGGTGGGAGTCATCTAAAAGGCAATGGGCTTTGGATATCGCTTTTTGCAATGATTCAACATTTCGTTTGGGGTCAACCCCGCCGGTTAGGTGACGATATTCAAGGTAGTGGTGTAGGTGGGCTTGATTAATATTCGGCGCATGATTTAAATAATAGCGATGGAGCAGTTGGGTGAGGTGATGATTGCCTTCAGACAAGTTGTGTGCCGATTGTAAAATATGGGGGGCTGATTCCCAATCTTGATGGCACTGTTTAATATAGTGATGTAAGGAGTGAATGGCTGACATGGGGAAGTTTGTAATCGCTAACTCAATGTCCGTCGGTGGCGATAATGAAAAAAATGTCTCAACATCAATATTTCCCAATACGGGATGGGAGCGGATACAATCGATGATTGGCTGGTAATTACTTTGCACATCAGTTGGGGCAAGTGATGCCCATAAAAAACCTGTTTTGCAGTTTACATATTCAATGTGCGAACGGCACTCAATGAGTGTATCGGGGAAGGGGGATGGGATGCTGTCTAATTGCAATAATAGCAGTGTGTTTTGATGGGAGAGTAAGGGGAAAACGGGGGTGGATTGGATGCGTTCGGGTGGGGTGCCAATACGGTGTTTGAGCCAAACTGAATGGATGGGAGGGGATTGAATTGTGGGCTGCGCCATCCATTTGGTTCCATACATGCTCTCTAATTGAGATACGAGATGAATCGTTAATTGAACATCATCAATGGCATCATGAGTTTGAGGTAAGTTAGAGATGCCGTGCGCATGGGCCATTCGTTCAAGTGAAAATGTCCAATATCCATCGGCGTGTAATTGAACGGGAAAGTGAGTGTGAGTCATGCCCAAATATCGAACCCAATGTAACACATCTCGATATTCAATTTTTCCATAAAAATATGGGTTTAGGCCATGTCGAATTAACAAAGACCTTAAAAATTTTAAGTCAAATTGATTGCTGTTATAACCACATAATACAATTTTTCCATGGGCTTCTATTAAATTAAATAAAAACGTAAAGATTTCAAGAGCAACCGTTGGTTCGGGCTTGCCGTACTGGCATAAGTGTTGAATCGACAATTGCGTAATAAGTAGGGCGTCTAGGTCGGGGAGTTCACAACGGTTAAGCGTGACCAATCCGGATAATTCTTGAAGGATGTTCCCATCATTAGACAAAGCCAAAAAACAATAGGATATAATTTGCCCACTTAATGACAGAGAGGATGTTTCAAAATCATAAAATACTTGAATCATAATACGATAGTGTAACGCTGATTTTATAAAACTACTATTTTAATCGTTGTCCATGTAGAATAGGGTTGTTGCCCTCGTAGCTCAGTCGGATAGAGCGCTGGATTCCTAATCCGGAGGCCGTGGGTTCGAATCCCGCCGTGGGCACCATGATAATAATCAATGAAAAGAGGCAAGTTATATGGCAACTTGGGAACCAGTGGTCAATGAGTTGATTGAAAGTAACAGTATTGACGCCCCGTGGTATGATACCGTTGATGTAAAACGAGGGTTGCGAAATGCAGATGGTAGCGGGGTTATCGCTGGTTTGTCTCGTATTTCTTCTGTCTTGGGTACAAAAAAAACAGATTCTGGGGTTATTCCAGTTGATGGCGAATTAAATTATCGTGGGGTTCCGATTCAAAATGTTTTGGATAGGCACTTGGTTCGTTCGCGATATTTTTTTGAAGAAGCGGCATTTTTTTTGTTAGTGGGTCGATATCCCACTGATTCTGAATTAACGGATGTTTGTTTATATATGGATCAAAATCGTTTGTTGCCTGATGAGGTTCAAACCCATTTAATTCGGGGTGTGCGATCTTCTAATGTCATGAATCGACTATCTACTGTTGTCTCTGGGCTTTACGGGTTTGATTCAACGCCCGATTCATTTGAGCCAGATGAGAACTTCTTAAAGTCATTGAGGTTATTGGCTAAAATGCCTAGCATTATTGTTTATTCTTATTTTGAGTCCTGTCAGCCACAGGCGAAGTGGGTGCAGCCTGAATCAGGGATGTCTGTTGCAGAGTCATTTTTATATTTATTGGGGGAAGGGAACGTTGCTTCGGATACAGCTGTTAAAACATTGGATTCATGTTTGGTATTACATGCTGAACATGGTGGCGGGAATAATTCTACGTTTGCTACTCGGGTGGTTACCTCCACGGAATCTGATTTTTACGCATCAATGGTGGCTGCACTGGGAAGTTTAAAAGGTCCCCTACACGGGTCTGCCAATAAAAAAGTGATGGAAATGATGGCCGATATCATACAGGCTGTTGGGCTTACTCCTTCAGAAGAGATATTAAAGGCATACTTGAGACGCCTATTATTAAAAGATGGCTTTGACCATTCTGGCAAATTATATGGGTTGGGGCATGCGGTTTATACCAAATCAGATCCTCGGGCGGGCATATTAATTGAGTATGCAAAACAACTGTCTAAAGAATGCAACCGAAATGACGAATTGCAACTTTATTTTTCAGTAGCCAACTGGGGGCCTATTTTATTTTCTGAATTAAAAGGCCCCAACAAATTGATTGCGCCAAATATCGATTTTTATTCTGGGTTTGTCTACGATTGTTTGGGTATCCCTGAACCCCTTTATACACCAATGTTTGCGTTGGGGCGCTTGGTAGGTTGGTGTGCACATCGGATGGAGGAAATGATCGCAGGGAAACGAATTATTCGGCCTGGGTACAAATATGTGGCAACCCGCTCGCCCGTTATTTAAATGGGGAAATTAAGGAAAAGTTGGGAGTGGTAGTGACAACAATCCACACATACTCATGATTAAAGACTAGTTAATGAAGAATAGAGGGGGGCGTGTTTTCATCTACTACATCTATTTTTTAGTTTGAATCAAGCATGGCAATTCGATTAAGATGGCGCCCACCTTCAAAAGTTGCATTCAACCACAATGACAAATACCGTTTAGATTCTTTGATTGAAGTGGTTCTAGCACCCAAGCAAACAATGTTGGCGTCGTTGTGTTGTTTGGCCATTAATGCTGAAAAATCATTGTATAATAGGGCGGCCCTGATCCCTGGTGTTCGATTGGCTTTAATGCATACGCCGATTCCCGTTCCACAAATCAAGATACCTCTTGATGATTGCTTCATACATTCTGTTGCCACTAATGATGCGATGATCGGATAATCGATAGGGGTAGCCGTATGTGTTCCCACATCCAGAACATCATAATATTGGGATAGCCAATTCACCAATGTTGTTTTTAATTCAAAGCCACCGTGATCCGACCCAATAAATAATTGAGATGACATGTTAAAATCTCCATTCGTTTTTGATTATTTTAACGTTTGATTATGTAACTGTTAAGTATTGTATAAGCTCACATACAACTTTACTAATAATATTGGAGGTGATAGACTCCGCAATTATTTTATTTAGGAAGGTGGTGTCAATGTGCGAGTGATTATTACGCTCCGGTGTGAAGAAGAAAAATGTGGAGCTGCCTATACAACCACTAAAAATAAGCGGACAACCAATCAACGAGTTCAATTAAAAAAATATTGTAAATGTTGTCGTGGTATGCGAAACTTTAAAGAGACTAAATAGAAGTATATAGGCCCGTAGCTCCAACTGGTAGAGCGTCGGTCTCCAAAACCGATTGTTGTCGGTTCGAATCCGGCCGGGCCTGCCACAACTAATTGTGAAAAATGTATATTTTTTCCCTTGACACAAATTAAAATATTGGGTTTACTTCTATAAATATTGCATGTTGTAATGCTACTTTTTTTGTATTTATTATTTTTATTCGTAGTAATTTAATGGGTATTTGACTGGTTGGTTTTTTTGGGTAAACAAATAGGAATGCGTACTTGGTTTAATGAATTGAAAAATGAGATTGCATTAATAGAATGGCCCTCGTTGCCTAGTGTTTGGATTAATGTATTAAGTGTGGTAGCTGTTTCTGTAGGGATCGGTGTCTTGGTTTGGATTTTTGATTTGTTGGTTACGGCAATTGTTGTGATGGTTGGTAATGTTGCACGCTAACGTGAAGTTTGGAAGGGCAGGTGATGGTGTTGGCACAAGAAGATAATATGGACATGCTGAATGATGCTAGTTACTCGGAGCAGTCTGTTGTCATAGAGGAGTCTGCTGATACTCTCGTGGCTGATACATCTCCCAATGAAGTATTGGATGGTGCTGAATGGTACATCATTCAATGTTATTCTGGGCAGGAATATAAGGTGATGGCGCACATACAGCGATTAATCGATGACAACGGCTACCAAGACCGTATTTTTCGTTTATTGGTTCCTGAGGAAGAGACTGTGGAGATTAAAAACAATAAGCGAGTTGAAAAGTTGACAAAGCTGTACCCAGGCTATGTTTTTATTCAGATGATCTATGATATTGTTATCCACCAAGGTATTAGAGCTATTCTGGGGGTCTCAGGTTTTATCGGGACGAAGGGGGTGCCTGATCCGGTTACTCAGGAAGATATGTTAAAAATACTTAGGAAAGCCGGAGAGAAATCCAAGAAAATTGATGTGGATTTTGAAGAGGGCGAGATGGTAAAGGTTGTGTCTGGGCCATTTAGGGGGTATTCTGGTGCCATTTCTGAGATTAATGCCGAGAAAGGCATGTTGAAGGCAATGATATCAGTGTTTGGTAGGGAGACCCCGGTTCAGCTTGACTTTGATCAGGTTGAAAAATCGATCGAGTAGTATTGTCTTAATAGATGTAATGGCGTGTTGTGTAGATTGAGAGTGAGATATATATGTCCAAGGTGCCATCTGGCAAAGGTAAAGTTGTTGTAAAGAAAATTAAGTTGCAAATAATGGCTGGCAAAGCAAATCCAGCTCCCCCTATTGGTCCTGCCCTTGGCCAAGCGGGTGTTAACATTATGGAGTTTTGTAAGGCCTACAATGAAGCCACTAAAGATAAGGGTAATTTGGTAATACCGGTTGAGATTTCGGTTTATCAGGACAAGTCGTTTACGTTTGTTTTGAAAACACCGCCTACCACCGTTTTAATTCTTCAGAAATTGGGGCTAGACAAGGGTTCTCCAAATCCAAATACTAATATTATTGGAGCCATTACGGTGGATCAGATTAAGGAAATTGCTGATATAAAGTTAAGTGATTTAAATGCTGGTTCAATTGAGGCAGCTATGAAAATTATTGAAGGCTCAGCTAGAAGTATTGGGGTGAAGGTGCAACGATGAAACGAGGAAAAAAATATTTGCTTGCTAGTCAAGCAATTGATCGATCAGTGCTTTATAGTGTGTCTGATGCGGTTTCTATTATACGGAAAAACCCTGTCGCTACATTTGATGAAACGTTAGAAGTTCATTTTAATCTTGGGATTGATCCCAGACAGGCCGACCAACAGATTCGGGGGACTTTGGATCTGCCACATGGGTCAGGCCGATCTGTGGTTGTATTGGTAGTAGCCCAAGGTGAATCAGCGATAGAGGCAACACAAGCTGGTGCTGATATTGTTGGTGCAGATGATGTTATTGACCGCATTTCGTCGGGGTGGTTGGGGTTTGATGTCGTGATCTCAACTCCGGATATGATGGGTAAATTAGGCAAGTTGGGGAAAATGTTAGGGGCGAGAGGTTTAATGCCCAACCCTAAAAGTGGTACGGTTACCCTTGATATTGCGCAAGCGGTCAAAGGTTTCAAAGGTGGTCGTGTTGAATATCGTAACGATAAGTTGGGCAACATTCATTTGGGCATTGGGAAACTCTCATTTTCCGAGGACCATTTAATTGAGAATTATCGTTCCATTTATGATACCATCATGAGGGTCAAGCCATCTAAGTCAAAGGGTGTCTACATACAGTCTATTTCATTGTCATCTACAATGGGGCCTGGTTTATTTATTGAAAATATCCGTTTGAAGCGAAAGGAGGGGCAATAATGGTTGCCGTACAACATCCCAAAGAACCATTGGTTGACTCCATTCATAGTTTAATAGAGACATCTAGCTTGGTGGTATTTGCTGATTTTCGAGGCCTTTCAGTGGGTAGTACTACGGAATTAAGAAAAGAGTTGCGTACGGTTGGTGCTCAGCTAAAAGTTATTAAGAATACGCTGGCTTCCCGCGCTCTGAATCGAATGAACATAGAAGTTGATCAAGTGGTTTTGGAAGGTCCCTCTGCGATTGTTTATACAAACGGAGATGCTGTATCAGTTGCAAAAACCCTAACAAAATTCAAGTCTTCCACTGAGTTTTTTAGTGTAAAAGGCGGGTTGATCGATCGTCGATTTATTTCTGGTAAACAAGTTGATTATTTGGCATCATTGCCATCGCGAGAGGAGTTGATAGCAAAAGTATTGCGTGCCATGAATGCCCCTATTACTGGCTTTGTTACAGTGGCATCCGGCCCTATACGCGGATTTGTAACATGTGTTGATGGTATTAGGAAACAACAAAATCAAGTTGGTTAGATTTTTAATTTGAACTATTAATTTGGAGGAAAAATATGTCTGAAGTTGCGAATGAAGTAAAGTTGTCCCAAAATGCTGAGTTAATCATGAATACACTAAGTAACTTAACTGTTATTGAGTTGGCAGATTTAGTATCAGCTTTAGAGAAAAAGTTTGGTGTGTCTGCTGCTGCCCCAACCATGGTAGTAGGTGCGCCTGTTGCTGCTGGGGGCGCTTCCGATGCCTCTGATGATTCTGGTTCTGATTCTGTTTCTGTGATTTTGGCTGATTGTGGTGACAAGAAAATTCAGGTTTTGAAGGTTGTTCGCGAGTTAACTGGGCTTGGTTTAAAAGAGGCTAAGGATTTGGTTGATGCTACGCCGAAGCCTGTTAAAGAGGGTGTAACCAAAGAAGAAGCAGATAAAATTAAGAAAGCTTTGGAAGAGCAAGGTGCCAAGGTAGAGATTAAGTAAGCCGCACTAATTGTTGTATCAATAAATTTTCGGCGGATTGAGTCACTATACAATGGCTCAATTCGTCATTTTTGACGAGGTGAATTTAGTGGCTGTTAAATCTAGACCCCGTGTTCCGCTTCATGATCGCTCCAAGCCAGAATTGGTAACGGTACCCAACTTAATCGATGTTCAAGTTGCATCCTTTAAAAAATTTATATCTCATGGATTAAAGGAGGAATTTTCTAATATTTCTCCGATTGTTGCATATGGTGGAAAATACGAATTAGAGTTCCTTGGTGATTATCATTTGGATGAACCTGAGTACTCTTTTGAAGAGTGTCAACATCGTGAGATTACGTTTTCCGCCGCTCTTCGTGTTCCTGTTCGGCTCGTTAATCGTGAAACGGGTGAAATAACTGAGCAAACTGTTTTTATGAGCGATATTCCTTTAATGAGTGATACCGGCACTTTTTTGGTTAACGGAACTGAGCGTGTTGTAGTTAGTCAATTTATTCGCTCACCGGGTGTGTATTTTCGAAAAAAGCCAGGGCTTACACCTGACCGGCATTCTTTTCGCGCAACGGTGATACCCAACCGCGGTGCATGGCTTGAAGTTGAAACTGATTCATCGCAACTTTTATACGCCAATATCAACAAAATTCGTAAAGTACCCGTTTCTACTTTTTTAGGGGCTTTGGGTTTTACATCTGATGAATTGCTAGAAAAGTGTGGTAGATTTGATTCTTTTGTACGCACCATTGAAAAGCATCCTGTGCCATTTGTTGATGATGCATTGATTGAAATTTATCGCAAATTGAGGCCCGGAGATCCTGTAACTCTAGATGGGGCAAAAGCCTTATTGCATAATTTATTTTTTGAGCCTTCAAAGTTTGATTTGGGTGATGTTGGTCGTTACCGTATTAATCGTCGCCTTGATTTAGATGTTGATATGGGGATCCATGTGTTGACTCGTGATGATATTCTGTCTGTTGTGGAATACACGGCTATGTTAGTATCGGGTGAGGGCATTATTGACGATATTGACCACTTGGGGAATCGGCGCGTTCGTAGTGTGGGTGAGCAATTGCAGAAGCAATTTCGAATTGGCTTGGCACGCTTGGAGCGGTTAATTAAAGAGCAATTAGCAGTCAAAGGTAATGATCGTATCGTTCCACAACATTTAATTAATATTCGGCCTTTAGTCGCAGTTATGCGTGAGTTTTTTGGGAGTTCTCAATTATCTCAATTTATGGACCAGACGAATCCTCTTGCTGAAATTGCACATAAGCGTCGTCTGAGTGCCCTTGGCCCCGGTGGGCTTACCAAAGAGCGTGCTGGTTTTGAGGTTCGTGATATTCATCCCTCTCATTATGGTCGGATTTGTCCAATTGAGACGCCTGAGGGCCCCAATGCTGGTCTGATTGGTCCGCTGGCAACTTTTGCTAAAGTGAATGAATTTGGATTTATTGAAACACCATATGTTAAGGTAGAGAAGGGTGTTGTTACCAATCTGGTAGATTGGTTTACGGCTGATTCTGAAGATCGCCTTTGTATCGCACCTTGGGATTCTCCACAAGATGCGTCTGGTCGTTTACATGGCCCATCTTGTGTGGCTCGGGTTAATCGTGAATTACAAATAGTGAGGCCAGAAGATATTCAATATATTGGTGTATCACCGAAGCAGTTAGTTGGCGTTTCTTGTGGGCTTATTCCATTTTTAGAGCATGACGACGCCAATCGTGCTTTAATGGGTGCTAATATGCAACGTCAAGCCGTTCCCTTGGTGTATCCTGACAATCCTTATGTTGGAACCGGATTAGAAAAATCAGTCGCTACTGATTCTTGTGTTATGCTTCGCGCTAAAAGTGATGGAAAAGTGACGGCTGTGACTGGTGATGAGATTGTGGTTAAAACCAAAGATGCTGAAGATTATTATGTTCTAACCAAATATGCGCGCTCTAATCAAAACACATGTCGCAATCAAAAGCCGATTGTTTCTATTGGGGATCATATTGTTAAGGGGCAAGTTTTAGCTGATGGCACTTCTACACGAGATGGGGAGCTTGCCCTTGGTAGAAATGTGCTGGTTGCTTTTGTGCCTTGGGAAGGCTACAACTTTGAAGATGCCATTGTTATTTCTGAGCGCTTGGTTCAGGAAGATGTGTTTTCCTCTATCCATATTCATAAGTATGAAGTTGATGTTCGCGCTACTAAATTAGGCCCTGAAGAGATTACATGGGAAATTCCTAATGTTGGGGAGGATTCTGTTAGAAACTTAGATGAAAATGGGATTATTCGTGTTGGTGCTTTGGTTAAAGCTGGCGATATCTTAGTTGGGAAGGTTACTCCTAAAGGTGAAACCGAGCCACCTGCTGAGGAAAAATTGTTGAGGGCGATCTTTGGAGATAAGGCGCGGGATATGCGTGATACATCACTAAGGGTTTCCTCTGGAGGATCTGGTAAAGTTATCGGTGTTCGTGTTTTCTCTAAAGAAAATAAAGACAACTTACCACCGGGTGTTACCTGTATTGTACGGGTTTATGTTGCACAAATTCGTAAGGTTTCCATTGGGGATAAAATGGCTGGACGTCACGGGAATAAAGGGGTTATTTCCACTATTTTACCTGTTCAAGACATGCCTTTTTTACCTGACGGCACCCCGATTGATATTATGTTGAACCCCTTGGGTGTTCCTTCCCGTATGAATGTTGGACAACTTTTTGAAACCCTACTTGGAATGGCTAGTCATTATTTGGGGACTAACTTTGAGGTTCAGTTGTTTGATGAAATTTTTGAAGAATTGGCCTCTGTTAAAGCCGTGGAATCCAAATTGCTGGAAGCCTCTAGCATTCAAGACAATCAATGGATTTCAACGACGGGTAAAGTTTGCTTGAGAGATGGTCGTTCTGGCTTGCCTTTTGAGCGGGATGTTACGGTTGGCTACATGTATATGGTGAAATTAATTCACTTAGTAGAGGATAAAATTCACGCAAGGTCTACGGGGCCTTATTCATTGGTGACGCAACAACCTCTTGGTGGTAAAGCGCATTATGGCGGGCAGCGCTTTGGGGAAATGGAAGTTTGGGCGCTTGAAGCCTATGGGGCTGCTCACACCTTGCAAGAAATGTTGACCATTAAGTCTGATGATTTAACTGGCCGTGCTCGTGCGTATGAATCAATTATTAAAGGAAAAGTGTTGTCGAGACCTGGTACTCCAGAATCGTTTAGAGTCCTGTTGCGAGAGTTGAGGTCTATTGGATTGGATGTCAGAATTAGATCTGCTGATGGGTCTGAAGTTGATAATCGTTAGGAGTGGTGCATGTATTTAGCGAATGCGTCTGAGTTCGACTTTTTAGAGATTGGCTTGGCTTCCCCAGACCGGATTCGGTTTTGGTCCTTTGGGGAAGTCGAAAAGCCTGAAACGATTAATTATCGTACCTTTAAACCTGAGCGGAGAGGGTTGTTCTGCGAAAAGATTTTTGGGCCTGTCAAAGATTGGGAATGTTCATGTGGTAAATATAGGCGAGTTCGCTACCGAGGTATTGTATGTGAGCGATGTGGGGTTGAGGTAACTCACTCTAAGGTTCGTCGTGAGCGAATGGGTCATATTGAATTAGCTGCGGATGTTTGCCATATTTGGTTTTTAAAGGGGTTACCTAGCTACATTGGGTTATTACTTGATATTTCAGCCCGTCAATTGGAAGAAGTTGTTTATTATGATTCTTACATTGTCACAGAGGTACACAATGATTTGGATGGTCAAATAGCGCTTAAGCAAACATTGGGTGTCGTTGAGCATAGTGAGTTGCGTGCTAAGTTTGGCAACCTATTCAAGGCTGAAATGGGTGCAGCTGCTATTAAACGATTACTTTCTGAACTGGATCTAAAAGAATTAGCTCTTCAAATACGTGAAGCATTGGTAGATTCTAAAGGGCAGAAGAGACTTAAACTTACCAAGCGTCTTCGCATTGTAGAAAGTCTTTTAAAGTCTGGTAATCGCCCAGAGTGGATGATTTTAGAAGTCATTCCTGTTATGCCACCTGATTTGAGGCCAATGGTTCAATTAGAAGGTGGTCGTTTTGCTACATCCGACTTAAATGATTTGTATCGTCGGGTCGTGAATCGTAATAATCGCTTAAAGCGACTTATTGATATTGGCGCACCCGACATGATTGTTCGTAATGAAAAAAGAATGTTGCAGGAAGCGGTTGATGTCTTAATATCAAATGGTAAGCGCGGACGTTCTGTTACGGGATCCAATGGGCGCCCACTCAAAAGTCTTGGTAATATCATTGAGGGTAAGCAAGGGCGGTTTCGTCAAAACTTATTGGGCAAACGCGTTGATTACTCCGCTCGTTCGGTAATTGTGGTTGGGCCACATTTAAAATTTAATCAGTGTGGGTTGCCCAAAGAGATGGCTTTGGAACTTTTCAAGCCTTTTGTTGTTAGAAAACTTGTTGATTATGGCCATGTTTCGAATGTTAAAAGTGCCAAACGAAAAATTGAACGACGCGAAGTTGTTGTTTGGGATGTTTTAGAAGAAGTGATCAAAGGCCAGCCTGTTCTTTTGAATCGCGCGCCTACTTTACACCGATTGGGAATTCAAGCATTTGAGCCGATTCTTGTTGAAGGTTCGGCTATTCAGGTGCACCCCCTCGTCTGTTACGCATTTAATGCCGACTTTGATGGTGACCAGATGGCTGTACACGTACCATTGTCTTTAGAAGCTCAAGCTGAGTGTCGCTTGTTGATTATGGCCGTTAATAATATTTTATCACCATCAAGTGGTAAGGCGATTGTTACTCCCACACAAGATATGGTATTGGGTATTTACTTTTTAACTAGTGAAAACCCTGATTCAACTTTAGGTAAGGGTAAGCGCTTTGTTAGTGTCGATGAGGCTCTGCGAGCTTTAGAAGCCCGTGCCATTGCGCTGCAATCTGAAATTGTTGTTAAATTTGGTAACGACCGTCATACTACAACAATGGGGCGGGTCATTTTTAACTATGAGGTTAATACCATTCTTCGTCGACATGGATTTGAGCCAATTCCTTTTGTTAATGAAGTCGTTGGTAAAAGGCGTTTAGGTGAATTGGTTTCAAAATGGTTTGTTACATTTGGTAATGATGTCATTGTTGAGTTGCTAGATCGATTAAAGTCAATTGGTTTTCATTATTCAACATTGTCTGGCATTTCTATTTCAATAGATGATTTACGTATCCCCCCTGACAAATCTAAGTTACTGTCTAAAGCGGATAAGGAAATTGCCTTTTTGGTTAAGCAACGTGAAAATGGCAGTGTTTCCCCCCGTGAAATGCAACTTCGAAGTAATGATGTTTGGCGCGAAACCACTCAGGCTGTTTCTAACTCATTAGAAAACACCCTTGGCCAGCTTAATAACTTGTACATTATGGCGCATTCTGGTGCGAGAGGTAATATGGATCAAGTGCGTCAGCTGGCTGGCATGCGTGGGCTGATGTCTGATGCTCAAGGTCGCATTGTTGATATTCCAATTAAGTCAAATTTTAAAGAAGGATTGACATTAACCGAATACTTTATCTCTTCTTATGGTGCTCGGAAGGGGTTGGTTGATACTGCTCTTCGTACGGCTGATTCTGGTTATTTGACACGACGCTTGGTTGATGTTGCCCAAGATGTCATGATTTCTGAACCCGATTGTGGTGTTTCTGAGGGGGTGGAGGTTCAGGCTATTAAGGATGGCATCAATATCATTGTACCTTTGATCGATTTAATTACAGGCCGGGTAAGTTTGCATGATATTCATCACCCTGTAACTGGTGACGTTTTAGTTCGGTCGGGTCATTTAATTTCTGATGAATCCGCAGCGAGTATTCATCATGCCGGCATTGAAGTGGTTACTTTGCGCAGTATCTATAAATGTCGATCCCCACGTGGGATTTGTCAAAAATGTTATGGCATTGATTTGGCAACGGGTCGATTGATTAATATTGGAGAAGCAGTTGGGATAATTGCCGCACAGTCAATTGGTGAGCCTGGTACTCAGTTAACGATGAGAACGTTCCATACGGGCGGTGTTGATTTGCGGAAGTCTTCTAAAATTGAGATTCGAGCCAAGCACGCAGGGGTTGTTGATATCCCTTCTGAGCTTCAAACGAGTCGCATTTCTGAAAACTCCCAAACCACATGGGTATCCACTGCAGAAGGTGTAATGAATCTCATTATGCCAGATGGACAACGCCGATCGTATTTGTTACCAAGCGGCACAACATTATTGGCACGTCCAAAAGCCAAGGTTGAAGTTGGGGATATTTTGGCAGAGTATGATCCTTCTTATGAGTTTGTTGTTGCGGAGGCTGAAGGTATTGTAAAAATTGTGGGTGCTGATTTACAGGAGCGACGTGACGATAAAAATGAGCTTCAGGGATTATATAGTTCTAAAGATGGTGAAATTTTTGTATATAATCCAGATGTCATCCATGAGTATGTGGTGCCTAAAAAAGTTGCTTTACTTTATGCTGCTGGTGATCGTATTAAGTTAGATGGCGATTTATCGCCTGGTGTAAGACTCCAGAGCGGGGGTATAGTTGTATCATGTCTCAAGTTAGAGGGGGCCACTGAAGGCCGATCAAGAGAATCTTACCGATTAACTGTTTCACCGGGGCATTCGTATCCAATTAATTCTGGTGCAACATTTTTCACAAATGAGGGTTCAAGGGTTTCTGTTGGTGAAGTGATTGCTCGTGAGCGAATTAGTGATTCTGATGCCTCTAAAACGAAAGACATTGTACAAGGTTTACCACGTGTTGAGGAATTATTTGAAGCACGTCGCCCAAAAGATAGTGCAGTTATTTCTGAGATTGATGGGGTTGTGGAACTTTCTGATTCTGATGGGTATCGATTAGTGAGTGTGACGGGCGATTCTGGGGCTAGAAAAGAGTTTAAAATTCCGTTTGGTGTTCGTCTCAAAGTGTATTCAGGCAAGGCGGTTCGAGCTGGTGATCAGTTAACTGATGGGGTTATCAATCCGCATGACATTCTTGAAACCAAGGGTGTTTTTGCTGCTCAAACATACTTATCTAATGAGATTCAGAAAGTATATACCTCACAGGGTGTTCAGATTAACAGTAAGCATATTGAGGTTATTGTCCGCCAAATGACCCGCAAAGTGGTTATTATTTCAATGGGGGATAGTTCGTTCTTGCCTAATGAATTAATTGATTCCCGCTTGTTTGATTCAACAAATCGTGAGTTAATACCATCTAATAAAGAAGCTTGTGTAGCGGAGCGGGTTTTATTAGGTATTACAAGGGCCTCTCTTAATACTGAAAGTTTTGTATCTGCGTCGTCTTTTCAACAGACTGCCAGTGTTTTAACAAAAGCAGCTCTTGAGGGCCAGTCTGATCCAATGGATGGGCTTAAAGAAAATGTTATCATCGGCCGCCTGATTCCGGCAGGTACTGGTATGCCAAGTTACACTAGGGTGGGTTTCGCGAATGTGGAATATTCGCCCAGTTCCGATGGAGATGATGAGTTTTCTGATGATTTAGAGAGTGTTCGATCTGTTCAAGCATAAGTTTTATAAGGAGTTATCAATTGCCAACGTTTAATCAGTTAGTTAGATCCAAGAGAAGACCAAAATCAAAAAGAACCAAGGCCCCCGCTTTAATGGGGTGCCCCCAGCGTCGGGGCATTTGTACCCGCGTATATATCCAAACCCCAAAAAAGCCCAATTCAGCTTTAAGAAAAGTTGCTCGTGTAAAATTATCCAATGGATATGAAGTGACATGTTTTATTCCAGGGGAAGGGCATAATTTACAAGAGCACTCTGTGGTCTACCTTCGTGGCGGCCGGGTCAAAGATTTACCTGGGGTTCGCTATCGAACTCAGCGTGGGGTTGGTGATTTACAAGGTGTTAATAATCGTAAAAAAGCCCGATCCGTTTATGGGACCAAACGAGATAAGAAAGAAGGTAAGAAATAAATGAGTCGTAAACGTAGACATGCTGGGCGTCGTGTTGTATTAGACCCTATTTATGGTAATCATAAAATTGGGAAGTTTATTAATAAAGTGATGATTGATGGGAAAAAGCAAATTGCCCAAAGAATCGTTTATGATGCCTTAACTAGATTGTCCGAAATGGTAAATGAGCCAGTTTTAGATGCCTTTGAAAAAGTGTTAAAACAAGCAGCACCCTTGATGGAAGTTAAGTCTAGACGGGTGGGGGGCTCTACGTACCAAGTACCTGTTGATGTCTCGCCAGACCGTGGCTATTCCTTGGCAGTGCGGTGGCTTATTAATAATTCTAGGGCAAAAACGGGTAAACCCTTTTATATACGTCTTTCTGAAGAATTAGTGGATACTTATAATAAAGTTGGTAGTACCATTAAAAAGCGTGAAGAGGCTCATAAAATGGCAGAAGCTAATAAAGCTTTCTCTCATTTTCGTTGGTAAGGAATAATTATGGCGACTCAAAAAATTACTAATTTAGCGAATTTGCGGAATATTGGTATTGCCGCTCATATTGATGCTGGTAAAACAACACTTACTGAACGTGTCCTTTTTTATACGGGTAAGTCTCATAAACTTGGGGAAGTTCATGACGGTAATGCAACGATGGATTGGATGGTGCAGGAACAGGAGAGGGGGATTACCATTACCTCGGCTGCAACCACTTGTTTTTGGGGAGATCATAATATAAATATTATTGATACTCCTGGGCACGTTGATTTTACCGTTGAGGTAGAACGTTCTCTTCGTGTTTTAGATGGAATGGTAGCCGTATTTTGTGCGGTTGGGGGCGTTCAGCCCCAAAGTGAAACTGTTTGGCGACAGGCTACTAAATACAAAGTTCCCAGAATTGCGTTTGTTAATAAAATGGATCGGGTCGGTGCTGATTTTGATCGTGTAATGCAGATGATGCGTGATAATTTGGGGGCATCTCCAGTTGTTGTAAATTATCCAATTGGTGCCGAAGATCAGTTTGTTGGCGTGATTGATTTGATTAATTTTGAAGAAGTCCACTTTTTAGATGATACAGGCTCTAAAATGGAGCGTAGACCCATTGATGCATCTCGTTTGGAGTTAGCTAATTCTCTTCGTGAGAAGCTGTATGAAGCTGCTTCTGAAGCGGATGATAATCTGATTGAAATTTATCTTGAGACTGGGGTTTTATCCAATGAACAAATAATGGAAGGCCTTCGCAAGGCCACAATTCTTGGATTTCGTATCCCCATGTTTTGTGGATCCGCCTTTAAAAATAAAGGGGTCCAAAATTTATTGGATGGGGTTGTTCAATTTTTGCCCTCTCCCTTGGATGTTGGTGCTGTTACAGGTACCAATCCTGATTCTGGGGATGCTCTTTCATTACACCCTTCAAATGATGAAGCCTTTAGTGCCTTGGCTTTTAAAGTTCAAGCGGATCCATTTGTAGGTAAGCTCACTTATTTACGTGTCTATTCTGGCAAGTTATCTCCGGGCAGTTACATTGTTAACTCTACGCGAGATAAGCGCGAAAGAGTTGGGCGTATTATGCAAATGCATGCAAATTCAAGGCAAGATATCGACGGCGCGTTTGCAGGTGATATAGTTGGGGTTATTGGGCTAAAATTCACCAAAACAGGTGATACACTCTGTTTAGAAGACAAGCCCGTATTATTGGAAAATATAGATTTTCCTGAGCCGGTTATATTTGTTGCTATTGAGCCAAAAACAAAGAGTGACCAAGAAAAATTGGGAACGTCTTTGGAGAAGCTTTCTGATGAGGACCCTACATTCCGTTATCGTACCGATCCCGAAACGAATCAAACCATTATCTCTGGAATGGGTGAATTGCATCTGGAAATTATTTGCGATCGATTACTTCGAGAGTTTAATGTTCAGGCTAATGTTGGAAAGCCTCAGGTTGCTTATCGTGAATCAATTCGTGCGTATGCAAAGGCAGAGGGTAAATTTATTCGCCAAACTGGTGGCCGTGGTCAGTATGGTCATTGCATACTGGAGATAGAGCCCCTAAATAGGGGAGATGGTTTTATATTTGAAAGCAAAGTGGTTGGTGGGCGAATTCCGAAAGAATATATTCCTTCTATTGAGAAAGGGATTAAAGAAGCATTTGCGACTGGCATTATTGCTAATTTTCCTGTTGTTGATATTAAAGTCACTGTTTTAGATGGATCATTTCATCCGGTTGATAGTTCAGATGTTGCGTTTCAAATTGCCGGTTCCTACGCTGTAAAAGATGCTTTTGCGGAGGCCACCCCGATTATTCTTGAACCAATAATGGATGTTGAGGTTGAGGTTCCCGAATTGAATATGGGTGATACCATATCTGACTTGAATAGCCGTCGTGGCAAAATTGAGAAGATAGACGCTGGTTCTCACGGATCTCAACTCATTAAGGCACTCGTTCCGTTATCTGAAATGTTTGGATATTCGACTTCCTTACGCTCCTTGACCCAAGGGCGCGGTGTTTACAGTATGCGCTTCTTTATGTATAGTGAAACCCCTAAAAATGTCTTTGACACACTTGTTGCAGACCGTTCTAAATCTAAATCTAGTTAAATAATTAGGAGACAAACATGGCAAAAGAGAAATTTGAGCGTAAGAAACCCCACGTGAATGTAGGAACGATAGGTCACGTAGACCATGGCAAGACGACATTAACGGCGGCGATAACCAAGGTATTGGCATCAGAGAACAAAGCGGAGTTCAAGGCGTATGATCAGATAGATGCGGCGCCTGAGGAGCGAGCGAGAGGGATAACGATTGCGACG